>ERZ1673748.1269-NODE-1269-length-25605-cov-6.907162_pt1 | contig 25605 bp, 21 predicted proteins | sample MGYA00580196_ERZ1673748 | MGnify/ENA primary metagenome ERZ1673748 (study PRJEB41218, sample SAMN15661796) | gut metagenome | host: Homo sapiens | place: Canada: London | collected 2015-08-20/2019-03-30 | study: EMG produced TPA metagenomics assembly of...
TTTACCGAAATAAACAATAGCAAAAGGGGCTATCCGACTTTTTGGACAGCCCCATGATTATTCGGTCTTTTCTGTCAATGTCAATATAATTTTTAAGAATCCAAAAAGAAAATCCATCTCGGATCTCTCCTCTCATTCCGAGAAGTTTTGACCTGTTAATGCATTTGCATAATGCCAGTATATTAATTGTTTTTTAGAGGTAAGAATATGCTGGTTAAATCTTCGTTTATGCCTGCAAATATAACAAATGCGGACAATAAAGGCAAAAATATCGGCTAAAATTTTCCTACCCAGTTCTTTATTTGTTTGTTATTTCCATCGTACTCCGTTTTAAACCGTGATTTAATCCGGATAGCAGAAAAAACGACGATTTAATCAACATTTTTGTCTGCCGTTAGCGGTTTGAACGGGTTTTTCGATGCCGCATCCGGTGGAAAGAAACAAGAAATGAGAACAACTATTCATCCGATGAAATTGAAGTACAGACTGCTATTTCTGCCTATCCTGTTGTTTGCTTGCGGTGTGGCATCGGGGCAGGAGGCCGGTATGTCTGTGGCACCATTCGTCCGGGGAGATACGGCAGTCTTCCGGTTTGCTCCGGAAAAACGTATGTTCTGGGCTGATTACAAGGGAAATGCAATCGCTATCGATTCGCTTGCCCGTTCCATCCGGCAACACAAACTTTCGATCGAATCGGGCGATATGAAAGTACGTGTACTGGGATTTTGTTCCTCTTACGGTTCCTGCGCAGAGAACCTTGCGGCTGCGAAGAATCGGAGCAATCAGGTCAAATCCTATTTCATTGTCCATGAAGGATTGAAGGAGGATCATTTTCGGACGACCAACTCCACGCGCCAATGGCACGGGATGACTGATGTCATTGGGATAGCCTATTTGTTCCGGAATTCGGAAACGATCCCGGCTTCCGGAACATTACCGGAAAGTGGCTTTACATCGGCCGATTCGGTGTCGGCATCGCAGGTTCTGAAACCCTTTGTCGAACCCGACACGCTTATTGCGGAGAGGTCTGCGAAACCGGCATCCGAATCCACGCGGCCGATTGCCAAGGCTTTGGAAAGCGCTCTGGGTGATCCCGTTCAACCCTGTTACCAGTGGGTTATCAAGACGAATGTAGCCTATCTGGCTGCTACGGTAGCCAATCTCGGTGTGGAATTTGCTTTCGGTAAGCATTACTCGGTCGATCTGCCAATGATCTATAGTCCCTATACCGTGTCACGGACGTTCCGGCTACGCTTTCTGGCCGTTCAGCCCGAATTCCGCTATTGGTTCGGCACTCCGATGAAAGGACACTTTTTCGGGGCACACCTTAATATCGGAGCGTTCAATATCTCCGTGGATAAGCATACGCGCTACCAGTCTCCGGACGGTTTCTACGGTGCAGGCGTAAGCTATGGCTATGTCCTGCCATTCGCCCGCCATTGGGGGGCGGAGTTTACCGTCGGCGCAGGCTACATCCATACGAAGTACGATGCTTATTACAATATTTCGAACGGAGCCCGTTACGAAAAAGGTATCCCGTATAATTACTGGGGGCTTACGAAGGTCGGGATCAACCTGGTTTACAGATTCGGAAAATAAGGAGGAGAGGCGATGAAAAAAACGATACTATATACCGTGTGTCTGGCCGTCCTGACGATGACGGGCTGCGACAAAACCGTACTGGAATTTCCGGAAAACGGAGGTATTGATCCCACGTTGGTCAATGTGAACCTGACTCTGGCGATCGACCCGAAAATAGAGTCCTACGAGCCGTCGGAACGCTCCAAAGTGTCGGAAGCCGATCTGCACGACGTGCGTTGGATCGTTGAGGTGTTTCGCGACGAAATCGGCGGTGACCTGGTGGAGCAGCGAGTGCTCAGCTGCGAGCAGGCGGTGGACGGACATCATACAATCCGTACTTCGCTGACATTGCATGCCGCTCGATATCAAATCGTAGCGTGGATGGACTATGTGGACAACGGTTCGACGGCCGACAAATATTATAATGTAAACTCCCTTTCGTCGATCAGTGTTCCTGAGGCCGGGAATTACATCGGTGACGAAGACCATAAAGATACCTATATCGCGCAACAGGAGATCGATCTTAAGAATTACCGTGACAGGTGGAACGAGACCGTGGATGCAACCGTGACGCTCCAGCGTCCGATGGCTAAAATCGAGTTCATCACTACCGATATCGATAAGTTTCTTGACAAGTTGGCTGCACGGCGGACGAAAGCCGGCAGCATAGCCGAAAATTTACTTACCAGGAAGCCCGACCTTTCAACGATACGGGTACAGGTGGAGTATGCAGGGTATTTCCCATCGGGTTTCAATGCTTATACGAACAAACCTAATGACGCCCGAACGGGCATGTCGTTCGGGTGTTCCATGCAGCCGCTTTCGGACAAGGAGGCCCACCTTGCCGGCGATTACATCTTCGTCAACGGATCAGAGTCGGCTGTAACGGTCAACCTGACTTTGCGCGACGGTGAGGGTAACCTACTGAACCGCATAGAGGGGATCAACGTCCCCATCGTTCGTGGGAAACTGACTGTGATACGCGACGAATTTCTGACGAGAAGTTACGCTCCGGGCATCGGAATCGACCCTGGGTTCGACGGGGAGATCAATGTTGTAATACCTGATTAATACGACCTGACGATGAAAAAGATATTTTACTTGTTTCTGCTCCCGATCCTCTTGGTCGGTTGCAGCAAAGAGACGGAGAAGCTGTCTGAACCGTCGCCTGTCGGTGGTATGATTTCAGTCCATTCGCAGAGAGAATTCTCGGACGGACCGCTAAGTGCCTCCGCCATTCACAGCGACGTCTTCACCCGTGTTGCCGGCGATGCGGTCTTGGCTTACACTTTCGAAGCGTGGACACGGGATGCAAACCCACGCTGCGTATTGCATAAAACAGTAACGGGGACACTGACGGAAGCGGTATTCGAAATCGCGCTGATCCCCGGAAATTACGACTTCCTCTTTTGGGCCGATTTCGGTAAGGGGTATTATAATACATCCGATTTACGGCAGATATCATTCGACGGGATTCCCTATATGTCCGGTAGTGACCGGGACGCTTTCGCCTGTGCGCTCGAAAATGTACGATGGAACGGCGGCAACGGAGTCGGCGCCACGCTCAAACGCCCGCTGGCGAAGCTGACCATACAGAATACCACGCCATTTATCACCGGAGACAAAAAAGTTTCGGTTACTTACCGGAACGTTCCGACCCGGTACGATGTATTGACCGGTACGGCATCCGCTCCGGTGGAGATAAGGTTCACCTTCCCGACGACAACAACAGGATCGGCGGCGGTCGGCGAGGATTTCCTTTTCGTTCCGACTGCAGGAAAGTCTGTTAGCCTCTCGATCACGGTGGGTGATGTGACCAAGGGACTCGATGTGTTGCAGCTGCAGCGGAACTATACGACCATCGTAACGGCTACGTTCGAGTAAGCCACAGGGAATTAAAACGATATAAGATTTGATGAACAGAAAACCAATACATAGATAATAATATAAACCGTTGGGTTACTGCCTTCTTTCCGGAAAATTTGGATTGTTTGGTGTAATTCATTAATAATCAATATTCTATGAGAAAAATTTTATTATTGATGGTAGGGTTTGCAATATCCCTTACCGCATGTCAGAAGAACGAGGGACTCGTATCCGACGCGATAACGACGTCTTCGTTTACGATAACGATTCCGCAGAGTGGAATATCGACCCGTGCTGTGACCGATGCCTTCGGTACAGGAACTTCGGTCAATCGCTGTATTTTGGAAATCTACCACAGTGACCAGCTCTATAGTCGTATCGTGAAGCCGATAAGTAACAAGCAGGTTACTTTTGACAATCTGCGTTTGGTATCCTCGCAGGAGTATGACTTTGTGTTCTGGGCAGACTGCGCTACGGCAAACTCAGGCAGTGATGAAGGTTTCGACGATAAGGTGTATATCACTACTGCTACGGGTGGTCTGAAAGCCATCACGGAGAAAGGCGAGTTCGTAGGCAACTCCGATGAGCGTGACGCGTTCTTCGCTAAAGAGAGTTTCGAAGTTACCGGGTCTTTCACGGAATCCGTCACCCTGAAGCGTCCTTTCGGCCTGCTGGTAGTAAAGACCAATGACCTGAACGAAATCAAGGATGAGGCGCTGAAACCTACGGGGTATAAAGTCGCTTTCAAGGGCCTGGCTACGACGTTCAACGCGCTGACGGGCGAAGTGAGCGGATCGGCCGACGTGACCTATACGGCAGAAGAACTCGCAAAGGCTGACGGTACGATCTCGATGGATTTTCTTTGGGCCACGGATACCGAGGCTGCGCTCTCCGATTTCTCGATGACGTTCCTCAATAACAGTACGGAGATTTGTACCAACGATGCCTTTACCAATATTCCGATCCGCCGCAATTACCGTACCAACGTTTCGGGTAACTTGCTGACCAAACAGGGTACGATCAACGTGACGATCGATCCGGAATTCGAGCAGCCCGACCTGAACGACTATCCCGAATTGCGTGCCGCACTGGCCAATGGCGGCAGCGTTGCCCTGTCGGAGGACGTTACGATCAGCGCGCCGCTAGTCGTGGAGAGCGGTAAAACGGTTGAGATCGACCTGAACGGCCATGATATTATCAATACGACATCGCTTCCTGATACCGATCCAAGATATGGAAATACCACCGTATTTGAAGTGAAGGGGGATGCGACCTTGAATATCAAAGGTGACGGCGATGTTAAGGCTATCGGGACTAATCTTAACGAAGACGGTTACCGTATGGCTGTATATGCTTATGGCGATGCGCAAGTGAATATCTACGGAGGCAATTTCTCTAACGACCAGGATTATAACAATCATCAAGCCCAACTCGACCTTATCTATGCGGATCAAAATGCTGTTATCAACATTTACGGCGGTACGTTCGAGTCGAAAAGTGCCAATGACAGAGGCTATTGGGTATTGAATTTGAAAGATGGTTCGAATGCTGCCATCAATGTATACGGCGGTACGTTCGTCAATTTCGATCCTTCGAATTCGATGACCGAAAATCCGGTTAAAAATTTCGTCGTTGCGACTTCCACCACAGTAAAGGTTAGTGAAGACCCCCAACCTAACGGGAGTTACGAAGTCGTTCCCGAGGGGGGAGTGGTAAGCGTTCCTATTGAAGTAAATGATGCGGAGAGCTTGATCGAAGCGTTGTCTAATCCGGTAGTGGCTAATATCGAGGTTGCGTCCAGCATCGACCTTTCGGAAAAGAGCGCTGAAGAACTTACTTTCGAAGAGTATAAAACCATCGATATTAAGGAGGGGGGTGACTATCCGGCTCGGCCAAACGAACTGTCTGACGGCAGAAAAGGGACTTACCCTGACCGGAAAAGGTACGATCGACAACACGTCCGAGGATAACAGCGATCTGGGTAACGGTTACCAGAAATCACTGATTCATGTTAAGGGCGGAGAGTGCATTATCGATGGCGTAACTCTGGTTAACGATCCTAAATACCATTGGCACGGCAGTTCTTACAGTGCGGCCATCGCCTACTGGAACGATGCGGATGTAACCATAAAAAATGCCAGGATCATTTCGGGCGAGTTCACCGTTTGCGGTATGGGACGCGATGTTGCCAACGGAGAGATCTCCCTCGTTGACAGTTATTTCGAGTCTACATCCTCAAATAAGGATAATGGTGTGCACTGGGCTTACGCAATGCGTTTGTACGGTTCAAAAATAAGAATCGATAATTGTGAGGTCAAGGGTATTCAAGGTGGCATTTCTATCGAAGGCTGTCAGGATGCAGTCATCAATGGTGGTAAATATTACACGGAAAATACACCGGGGCAGAAAGATGCCTTTTATGCGTTATACATAACTAACGGAGCTAGAGTCACGATCATGGACGGAGCGTTTTCTGCAGCCAATGATTGGTCGGGATTGCAGATCGGGGGAACGAGCGCTGTTGTGTCGGGCGATAATGACGCAGATCTGCCGGCCGGAAATGTGATTCTTAGAGGAGGCAAATTCAGCGGTAAAGCTTATAATCATGTGACTAAGGCTATTTATGAACCGGTTGAGAGCTACAAGTGGCAGGCGATCGAAGATGATCCCGCCGGTTTAAAATGGGAGGTCGTAGCCGAATAGCGAAAGGCAGGATACGACACCAATCGGTTACTGACCGTTAAAAAGGTCCGGAAATATTTTCCGGATAACATGTACCATCCGTAGGAGCCTGACCGCTCCTGCGGATACAAAGGAAAAGATGAAACAAGTTCTTTCAAAATAAATTACAAACCGTTGATTTACAGCTTTACTTCTAAAAAGTTAGTGAGAGGTGTAAATGGCATTAAATCAATATTTTATGAAAAAAGTATTCCTGTTGGCGGCGGGGCTTGCAATGATCCTTACCGCATGTCAGAAGGAGGAATCTCTTTCCGATCCCGGTGGGGTATGCACCCAGGCAATTACTGTTACTATTCCGCAAGAACTGCAGACTCGTGCCATGGCGGCGGACTTCGGCAACGGTTCCGCCTACGCTAAGCGCTAAGATATATCCGTCCCAAACGGAAACGGTGCTGAAAGTTCCGGCAGAAGCGATCGGGGACTATAAGACCGCTACAAACTGGAACACCGGACGATTCAAAGCTATCGAAGCGATTGAATAATCACGGTAATCACGGGGACGGGGCAATTGTGCGAAAGTTTCGCACAATTGCCCCGTCCCCGTGATCGTTAATAAAGCATAATTTTCACCGGTTGGTTCATAAATAAGGAACAAAAGGTTGTTTATCCGATTTATTGCATTACCTTTGTGGACAGTTAGAGTTTATGAATCGTTATCGTCAAAGTTCTTCTTCAAAATAAGTAAGTCTCTTCTTTAATTATCCTGCTCTCTAATTAGTATTAATTTTATTTTAATTTCAAATGAACATTTACATTTCAGGTTTAAGCTATGGCACGACCGATGCAGACTTAAACGAATTATTTTCAGAGTATGGAGAAATTTCTTCTGCAAAAATTATTTCGGACAGAGAAACCGGAAGATCCAGAGGATTCGGATTTGTCGAGATGACTAACGATACAGAAGGACAAAAAGCGATCGATGAATTGAATGGTGCAGAATATGACCATAAAGTGATTGCGGTAAGTATTGCACGTCCTCGCACTGAAAGACAGTCTAACGGTGGATATCGTGACAGAAACAGTAATTCCAGGCGATATTGATCAGGTGATCAGATAAGGGGTTGGCTGAAAAATCAACTATTCGGCTTTCCAGCTAACCTCTTCTATAAGTTTTATTTCGGGTGTCTTATAACACTCAGCAATGAAGTTCGATTTATTCTTTCTTTTCGATGTGAGATCAGGAGTTTTCAGTCCTGAAGTGTTCCGTTTCTGAAACAGATTTATTAAACTTTTTTGTTCTTTTTCCTTTGAGAAATGAGTGTTGAAAGTTTAACTAGTTATTCAATAAGGCTGATCGTTTGTTAAAACGTTTTTTCCCAGCCTATTTATTCGGATGACCTTTCTGCCCCATTAAAACATATTAATGTTACCCCGGCATTTCTGTTGTATGTTCTATATAGATCCGATACAGCAGAGAAAATTAAATAGTGAAAATAAATGCTGTTTTGACGTACAGCAAAATAATAATATATGACATTTAAAGAATTAAATATAATCCAGCCGATTTTAAAGGCTATTGAGGAAAAAGGATATAACAGGCCGACACCGATTCAGCAGCAAGCAATCCCTGTAGCCTTGTCCCGAAAAGATATATTGGGATGTGCACAGACAGGAACCGGAAAAACGGCTTCGTTCGCTATTCCTATCATCCAGCTTTTACAGGCAGATCCGATTATAACGAAACGCAAGGGAGTCAAAGCTTTGATACTGACGCCGACCCGCGAACTGGCCTTACAAATCAGTGAATGTTTAGACGAGTATGCCAGGTATACCCCGGTTCGTCATGGTGTGATGTTTGGAGGAGTAAACCAACGTCCGCAGGTTACTATGTTGCAAAAAGGTATCGATATTCTGGTTGCGACTCCGGGGCGTTTGCTCGACTTGATGAGTCAGGGGTTTCTCAGCCTGGATCAGGTGAAATATTTCGTGCTCGACGAAGCGGACCGTATGCTCGATATGGGGTTTATTCACGATATTAAGCGGATATTACCGAAGCTTCCGAAAGAAAAACAGACCTTATTTTTTTCGGCGACGATGCCTGATTCGATTGTTACGCTGGCTTCTGCTTTATTGAAAAATCCTGTGAAAATCACCATTACTCCTGAATCTCCGACTGTCGATGCTATCGAACAGTTCGTTTATTTCGTCGAGAAAGCCGAGAAAGGACGTTTATTGATATCCCTTTTACGGAAAGCTGAAAATCAATCGGTATTGGTTTTCTCCCGTACGAAACATAATGCCGACCGGATTGTCCGGGTATTGGGCAAAGCCGGAATCGGAAGTCAGGCTATTCACGGAAACAAGAGTCAAGCTGCCCGTCAGTCGGCTTTAGGAAATTTTAAATCAGGAAAGACCCGGGTGATGGTGGCTACCGATATTGCGGCCCGGGGTATCGATATCAATGAGTTGCCGTTAGTGATCAATTATGATCTGCCTGATGTCCCTGAAACTTATGTACATCGCATCGGACGGACCGGAAGGGCTGGGAATGCAGGAACGGCCTTTACATTTTGTTCTCAGGAAGAACGAAAACTAGTAGATAATATCCAGAAATTGACCGGAAAAAAACTCTGCAGGGCTGAAGTTTCGGCCTGAGTAGATGGAAAATTCCTGGGATTTAGTTTTTCTATTCCGATTTCGGTTGCTGTGTCGTCAGACCGGTTCGTCTGGACCGCTCCGTTAAGGCTTTTGTCGATTTCATCGGTTTTTCTCCTGCCCGGTGGAACTCCTTGCTGCGCAAAAACTTTACGTTACGTTTCTCTCAGACACTATCGCTCGGTCGTTCAGAAAAAGCATGATGATACTCGGCAGAACTCCGATGGTCTTCAAACACGAACACCGGAGACGAATAGGTGTCGGAATAATCTTACGATTCGATTAGGTGATAAATTTTATTTTTTATTTATAAACAATTCATACAGTTAAATGGCAAGACCACAGACATTCAGTAAGAAAGAAAACGAGAAGAAAAAACAAGCCCGGAGATTAGAAAAACAAAACCGGAAAGAAGAAAGAAAACTATCCGGTAATACGAATAGTTTTGAAGATATGATAGCCTATGTCGATGAAAATGGCCGGATTACTTCGACACCTCCGGAAACGAATCATAAAAAGGAAGAGATAAACCATGAAGAAATTGTGATCTCGACTCCCAGACAAGAATCTCCTGAGGTCCGTAAAGGGCGGGTAGAGTATTTTAATGTTTCGAAGGGGTATGGTTTTATTAAGGATCTGTCAGGAACTGAAAAATATTTTTTTCATGTGAGCAACGCTCTTTCCGAACTTGTAGAAAATGCCATCGTTATTTTCGACTTGGAGCGTGGTAAAAGAGGTATGAATGCCATTAATATTTGTATCTCGGAACGAACAGCCGATTAAGTTCGATTTTGTCAGGAATACTTGCGTTGCAACCGGGGTATCGGATTAGCAGGTGCAGCCTGTAAATTGGACATAGGGTGGCTTCGAAGCTGATTATTAGCGAAACTAGGTCCGGAATTAATTATTCAACTCTGAACCGAAAGTTTACCGATTAAAAAGGGGGGGGGATGCTGGTCAAGGGACCTGAAAGGATGAAGCTGATCAGAGTCGAAGTGAGTATAAACCAGTTTGATTTAGGCTTTGAAAGTGAAGAAACTTTCCGTTTGTCGAGGCTTGCTTCGTGCCTGTAGGGAGGGCCTTTGGCTCTGCTTTGAAAAAACACTGTTGTCTGAGTCTGATTTTTCAGCAAAAAACGTTAAACAGAAAATCCCAAAGATTTAGTCTCGACTGAATCGGAAATATTCTCCATAATTATGAGGAAATTCTCCACTTCTAAAGTCTGGATTTCATTTTGTTTTTATGAACTTTCGACTATTTATCCTACATTTGCAGGCATAGGGGGAGTGCCTCGTTTTGTTTACGGCCCTTTCCGGGGGGGGCTGGCACTTTTATAACTTGAAATCTCTGTAGCTAAAAAAAGTTTAATCTGAAATAAACGATGGATAGAGATACACTTATATTTATAGCATTTTGTGTGTTCATACTCTTATTGGGGGTACGGTTTTGGCAGCAGCTCAGGGAGCGGACGGAAAGAACGGAGGCAGATCGGAGTATTGCAGATGAAGCGGTCCCCTTGCCGGCGAAAAGCCGGAGGCGTTACTTTATTCTGATTCAGGTGATTGTGTTAGGAGGTTTACTGATTTATATGCTTTCCTGGTTAATCCGTGATTTTAAGGGAGCTGAGCCGGTACTGAATGCTGGGTTTATTTTACGTTGTTTGATTTTTGTATTCACTATTTATATATTCATTTCCCGGGGACGTGATTTACTCAGGCAGCGTGTTAAAGGGAATAAGAAGAAATAAGAAGGTGTAAATATCAGGGTCGACGGATAGCCTGATATTTTTTTTGCAAAACCTTAAACGGAGGGTTAACTTTTTTTAAGGCTAGGAATTTAACATTTGAACTTAGATTGACTAATTTTGGAGTACTCAAAATTTTAACATTTGACAAAAATAGAGATTCGATAGAAATGTGGGCTTGAAAGTAACACATTTTTTTCTGGTTCGTAATAGAATTTTATAAGATATAACAACTTTAAATTTGAATCTATGGATACTGTTGATATCAAAGCATTGAATGAACGCATACAGCAGGAAAGCTCTTTTGTGGACATGATCAACATGGAGATGAACAAAGTCATCGTTGGTCAGAAACATTTGGTTGAAGGACTTCTGATCGGGATGCTTTCCAACGGGCACATTTTATTGGAAGGTGTTCCCGGCCTGGCAAAAACCTTGGCCATCAATACGCTGGCAACTACGATTGATGCGAAATTCAGTCGTATTCAGTTTACCCCCGATCTTTTGCCTGCCGATGTGATCGGTACGATGATTTATTCTCAGAAGAGAGAAGAGTTTGTGGTAAAACAAGGACCGATTTTTGCGAACTTCATTCTGGCGGATGAAATCAACCGTGCTCCGGCAAAAGTACAGTCTGCTTTATTGGAAGCGATGCAGGAACGTCAGGTGACGATCGGAGATATGACCTATCGTTTGCCCGAGCCTTTCCTGGTTATGGCCACCCAGAATCCGATCGAACAGGAAGGTACCTATCCGTTACCTGAAGCCCAGGTCGACCGTTTTATGCTGAAAGTAGTGATCGATTACCCCAAAAAAGAAGAAGAAAAGCTGATCGTTCGTCAGAATATGGAGAAAGCCTTCCCTAAGGCATCTACTATTCTGAAACCCGAAGATATCATTCGTGCCCGTGAAGTAGTGAAGGATGTATACATGGATGAGAAAATTGAAAAATACATCATCGATATTGTTTTTGCCACCCGTTTTCCGCAGGAAGCCGGGCTCGACAAGTTTGTCAGCATGATCGCTTACGGAGGTTCGCCGCGTGCCAGCATCAGTTTGGCCAAGGCTGCCAAAGCGTACGCTTTCATCAAACGTCGTGGTTATGTCATCCCCGAAGATGTACGGGCGGTATGTCATGATGTTTTGCGTCACCGTATCGGCCTGACTTATGAGGCTGAAGCCAATAACATTACCAGTGAGGATATTATCAACGAGATCCTGAATGCCGTAGAGGTTCCATAGTCGGAAGGTCGTTTTTAACCTTTTACTTTTAACCTTTTACTTTTAGATATGGAAACTTCTGAATTGTTAAAGCGGGTCCGGAAGATAGAGATTAAAACCCGGGGCTTGTCCAAAAATATTTTTGCCGGCGAATATCATTCTGCCTTTAAGGGGAGAGGTATGACTTTCAGTGAGGTAAGAGAATATCAGTACGGCGACGATATCCGGAATATCGACTGGAATGTGACTGCCCGCCACAACCGTCCTTATGTGAAGATCTTCGAGGAAGAACGGGAGTTGACGGTCATGTTGATGATCGATGTAAGTGCCTCCCGTAATTTCGGGACTATTTCGAAACTGAAGAAAAACCAGATTACCGAAATTGCTGCAGTGCTTGCTTTTTCTGCAATCCAGAATAACGATAAGATCGGGGTGATTTTCTTCTCGGATAAGATCGAGAAATTTATTCCTCCGAAGAAGGGAAGAACACATATCTTGCATATTATTCGCGAACTGATCGATTTCTATCCGGAAGATAAACAGACCGATATCGAACAGGCATTGGAATATATGACCAATTCGATCAAGAAACGGTGTACCTGTTTTGTTATTTCCGATTTTATCGACGAGCACGATTTTGCCCATGCTTTGGCTATCGCTAACCGGAAACACGATGTTGTCGCCCTGAGGGTATACGACCTCCGGGAAAATCAATTGCCTCCGGTCGGGATGATGTACCTGAGGGATGCCGAAACCGGAGAACAGATGTGGGTGGATACTTCCGATAAAAAGCTGAGGGAAGCGTATGAAAAATATGCTTTTGTCCGCGAAAAGGAACTGGATGCAATCTTCAAACGTTCGGGAGTCGATGTCGCTAATATCCGTTCCGACGAAGACTACGTCAGGGCTTTAATCACTTTGTTTAAGAAAAGGGCTTAATTATTATGGATTTTGATCAAAGATCGTAACTATGAGGAGTGTTTTGAAACAAATATTATTATATCTGTGCTTGTTTTTAGGGGTGGCGACCCTGAAAGCTCAGCATGTAGAATATGGGGTGGCGCTTGACACCAATTATATGATGATTGGAGATCAACAACATCTTACTTTTAAAGCGAAGGTAGACCCGGGAGTCCGGATTGTGTTCCCTCGGTTACAGGATACGGTTGTCCATGGATTGGAGATTATCTCCGGTCCTGTACGGGATTCTGTAAAAGAAAAGGATGGAAGATGGCTTTTGGAGGAAAAATATGTCGTCACTGCTTTCGATACAGGAGTATATGTTGTGCCTCCTCAGCCCATTACGATCGAAAGTCAGGAATATAATAATATTGTTCGGACCGATCCCGTAGGATTGGTGGTGAATACTTTCCAGGTAGATCCGCAAAAGGGGAATTACGATATCGTTATGCCTTATGCCGCACCCTGGACTTTTGCCGAGATTTTGCCTTATCTGTTGTGGGTTTTGTTAGGGATTGCCCTTATTCTGATCTTCTGGTTGTATTGGGACCGGAGGCGGAAGAACAAACCCTTGTTTACGCCGAAGAAAGAAGAGATTCCGCCTTATGTCATGGCTATCCGCTCCTTGGATGAAATCAAGGGCAATAAGCTTTGGCAGGCCGGAAAAGAAAAGGAATATTATACCCGATTGACGGATACCGTACGCCAATACCTTGACGGAGAGTTCGCTATACCTGCCATGGAACAGACCTCCTCCGAAACAATGCAGGCCTTGGTAAATTGTAAAGAGGTAGAAGCCAAAGAACGGGAGAGAATAGCAGAGATGTTGACAACGGCCGATTATGTGAAATTCGCTAAGTTTACTCCCTTGCAGGATGAAAATTCCCGTTATCTGGATGCCGCTTACGAATTTGTCAATAACACTCACCAACGGGTAGAGGCTGAAATTGCTCAGCAGCAGAAACAGGAAGAAGAAAGGAAACGTCAGGAAGAAGAACGACAGCGAAAAGAAGCTGAAAAAAGCGAAACTCCCGAAGACGTAAAAGATAAATGAGGCGATCAGGCACTTTGAAAAGAGTGTATGAGTTAATTTGTAAACTGAAATAAAATGTTTGGATTCGAATTTGCAAACCCGAAATATTTCCTGTTATTGATACTTTTAGTACCAATGATCGTCTGGTATATCCTGAAGGAAAAAAAATCGCATGCTGATTTACAGTTTTCTTCATTACAGGCGTTTAAGGGGATCAAACATTCCGGCCGGATCTGGTGGCGGCATGTTTTGTTCGTATTGGAATTGCTTGCCATTATCTTATTGGTGACGGCCTTGGCCCGTCCGCAGTCCAGTAATAGCTGGCAAACTTATACCAGTGAAGGTATCGATATCGCACTGGCTCTGGACGTCTCCACGAGTATGCTGGCCCGTGACTTTACGCCCGACCGTTTAGAGGCGGCTAAAGAGGTGGCTACGAAATTTATCCTCGAACGTCCTCAGGATAAAATCGGATTGGTGGTTTTTGCCGGCGAGAGCTTTACCCAGTGTCCGTTGACTACCGATCAGGCTGTATTGGTCAATCTACTCCGGGAGGTGAAAAGCGGTATGATCCAGGATGGAACGGCGATCGGTCTGGGTTTGGCTAATGCGGTCAACCGGTTGAAAGATAGCCCCGGTAAATCGAAAGTGGTGATTTTGTTGACAGACGGTATCAATAATCAGGGAGCGATAGCACCTGTCACGGCTGCCGAATTAGCTAAAGCTTTCGGTATCCGGGTATATACGATCGGAGTCGGAACCTATGGCGAAGCTCCTTATCCTGTTCCCACTCCCTTCGGCGTGCAATTGCAGAATATGCCTGTGGAAATCGACGAAGGGGTATTACAACAGATTGCTAACGTGACCGGCGGTAAATATTTCCGGGCGACGGATAACGATAAATTACAGCAGATCTATTCCGAGATCGATCAGTTGGAGAAAAGTAAGATAGAAGTGAAACATTTCAGTAAAAAGAATGAACAGTATTTTATTTTCGGTTTGCTGGGTATGTGTTTACTGATTGCACAGGCAGTTCTGAAGTATACTCTTTTAAGGAAAATACCGTAAAATTATTTGGCTATGTTTAGATTTGCACATCCTGAATTATTATATCTCTTGATTGTTATCCCACTGTTGATTGTTTTTTATGTGGTGATGATCCGACGAAAAAAGAAGGCGATAGCAGAATTCGGTAATCCGGAATTACTCGGGCCTTTGATGCCTCTTTTATCGTTCAAGCGGGGCACGTGGAAGTTCGTTATGCTGATGCTGGCCTTATTGTTTGTCATTGTCGGAGTGGCAGGCCCTCAGTTCGGTTCGAAACTGCAGCAGGTGAAGAAAAAAGGTGTAGAGTTGATGATCGCTCTCGACGTTTCCAATTCGATGATGGCACAGGATATCAAACCCAGTCGTTTGGAAAAAGCTAAGATGGCCATTTCCCGGATGGTAGAGAAATTATCGAACGATAAGATCGGTTTGATTGTATTTGCGGGGGATGCTTATGTGCAATTACCTATTACTACCGATTATTCTTCGGCCAAGCTTTTCCTGTCGAATATCAGTACGGATATCGTACCGGTACAGGGGACGGCTATCGGGAGTGCGATCGATCTGGCCGCCCGGTCGTTTACACCGGAAACCGAGACGTCCAAAGCGATTATTGTCATCACGGACGGAGAAAACCATCAGGATGATGCGGTTGCGGCTGCTAAGCAAGCCCATGAAAAAGGAATCGTAATCCATACCATAGGGATGGGATTGGAACAGGGTGCTCCGATCCCGGAGAAAGGAAAACCCGGACAATTTATGCAGGACGCACAGGGGAATGTAGTCATCTCCAAACTGGACGAACAAACTTTGCAGGATATAGCTAAAGCCGGAGAGGGGCTGTATATCCGGGCCAGCAATACCGAAGTCGGACTTAACCGGCTCCTGGACGAAGTCAATCGTATGGAGAAAAGCTTGCTTGAAGAGCGGGTATATAGTGATTATGCCGAGAAGTACCAGTACTTCCTGTTGGTGGGGTTGTTTTTCATCTTTGTGGAGTTTATGATTCTGGGCAGAAAGAATAAACATTTTATGAAGATCAATCTTTTCAAACGCTAAAAGAAAAGACAGAGAATCGGATTGACGATAATAATGTACGAAAAATGATGAATGTTATGGTAAAGTCTATGATAATAACGGTGGTGACCTTGTTGGCTGCATGGCCCGCTATTGCTCAGCAAGAACGGAAATTTATCCGGGAAGGAAACGAATTATTCGAAAAACAGGATTTCGAAAAGGCTGAGGTGGAATATCGTAAAGCTGCCGATAAAAAGGCGAATTCATTTGAAGCGGCTTTTAATATGGCCGATGCTTTATATAAGCAGAAAAAGTACGATGAAGCTCTGGAACAGTTTTCTGCTTTGGCAAAACAAGAAACCGATAAAGAACGGTTGGGCGAAATTTATCATAATATCGGGAATACTTTGTTAGCGATGGAGAAAACCGACGAGAGCATCGAAGCGTATAAAAACTCATTAAGGAATCGTCCGGCTTCTGAACAAACGAAATATAACCTGGAATTTGCACGCCATAAACAACAACAGGATCAACAGAATCAGGATCAGAACAAGGACCAGAATAAAGATCAAAACAAAGATCAGAACAAGGATAATCAAGACCAAAATAAGGACCAAAACCAGGATCAGCAAGATCAGAATAAAGATCAACAGGATCAGAATAAAGACCGTCAAGATCAGAACAAAGATCAACAAAATAAGGATCAGCAAGATCAGAACAAAGATCAACAAAATAAGGATCAGCAAGATCAGAACAAAGACCAGCAAAATAAAGACCGTCAAGATCAGAATAAAGACCAGCAGAATAAAAATGATCAGAATAAAGACCAGCAACAACAACACCCTCAGCAACAGCAGGGTAAGATTTCTAAGGAGGATGCGGAACGTTTGTTAGAGGCTTTGCAGAACGATGAAAAGAATGTTCAGGAAAAAGTGCAGAAACAAAAAGCACAGGAACAGAAAGCAAAGAAAATGAAAATCGAAAAAGATTGGTAATTTTGCGGCTTAAATAAATATGGCAATGAGACAAATCGGATTAATCATATTGTTATTTTTCACTTCACTGGCTTACGCCCAAAATGTAGAATTCAAGGCTTCTGCTCCTTCTGTAGTTGCCGTTGGTGAGCAGTTTAAGTTGGAATATACCCTGAATAAAGAAGGGGACAATCTTAAAGTGCCTACCCTGGAAGGATTCGACCTGCTGATGGGACCTTCCGTAGGACAATCTTTTTATTCATCGAATATCAATGGGAAAATGACGCAGAATGTCACTTTCTCCTATACCTATATTTTGGAAGGAACTAAAAAAGGTACTTTTCAGATTCCCGGAGCGACAGTGATTATCGATGGAAAAGAATATACATCCAATGCTCTGAAAATAGAGGTCGTCGAAGGTAGTCGTAATTCAAACGGTAATCAGGCGGCGACAAACCGGCCGGTGCAGCCGGATGCCAATGCTACGGTCAATGACAATAACCTGTTCGTTAAAGTCGAGGTCAGTCGGCGTAGCCTGTATATGGGAGAAAGTCTGATGGCTACGATTAAAGTGTATACAAAGGTCGATCTGGTCAATCTGGGCAGAACTAAATTTCCGGATTTCAACGGATTTCTGGCCGAAGAAGTACCCACGCCGCAACGTATCGAATTGGTTCGGGAAGCGGTGGACGGGCAGATTTACAATGTCGGAACTATCCGGAAAGTATTGTTGTATCCGCAACATACCGGAGAGATTACGATCGAGCCTTTCGAGTTGGAATGTATTGTCCGTCAGCGTTTAGCTAACGGAGGCCGTAGTTTCTTCGACGAGTTTTTCGGTAATTACAAAGATGTCCGGGCGATGCGGAGAAGTAAACCGGTCACTATTCAGGTGAAAGAACTTCCTCAGCTTGGGAAACCTGCCGGTTTTGGCGGAACGGTAGGGAATGTAACGATGGCTACCTCCCTTTCGGCGGATACGGTGAATGCCAATGATGCGATCACTTATAAAGTGACTTTCCGCGGAACGGGCAACCTGAAGTTATTAAAAGCACCGACGATTAATTTCCCCCTGGATTTCGAAGTGTATGATCCGAAAGAATCCAGAGATCTGAATATTACGGAAAATGGCATGGCGGGTAGTGTTTCTTTTGAATACCTGATCATCCCCCGTTATTCCGGAGACTATAAGATTCCGGCCATTCGGTTTTCTTATTTCGATTCACAATCGAACACTTACAAGACCATTGCGGGGGCTGAATACAATATCCATGTCAGAAAAGGAGCCGATAAAGGGCAGGTGGAAACTTCGACCGGTAATCAGGTGAAGTCGTTCAAGAAAGAAGATGTCCGTAAAGTGGGTGAAGATATCCGTTACCTGAAAACGGAGGGATTGAATCTGAAGGCTGCCGGGGTACGTTTCTTCGGAACTACCTTATACTGGCTGGCTTTATTGATTCCGTTCGTATTGTTCGTTGTCGGTGCTGTCTTGAACCGCCGGAGAATCAAAGCGAATGCCGATATAGTCCGGGTGAAGAATAAAGCGGCCAACAAGATGGCCCGCAAACGCCTCAAAGTGGCTGCCAGCGCGATGAAAAATCACAATGCAGAGCAATTCTACGATGAAGTATTGAAAGCCCTTTGGGGATATATGAGTTATAAACTGAATATCGACCGTGCCGAACTGAACCGGGATAATATCAGTGAAATTCTCCAGTCGAAAGGAGTAGAGGAAGACAGAATCAAGGAATTTATCGCTGTATTGGATACTTGTGAATATGCCCGTTATGCTCCCGGAAGTAATTCCGATCAGGAAATGGGGAAAGTATATACAGATAGTATTGATGTGATTACAAAGCTGGATAAAGCCATCCGGTGATTAAAGATTAGAAACTATGAAAAAGATATTGTTGATATTGCCGGTTTTACTGATAAGTTTGTGTGCCTTAGCCGCTATCGATCCGCAATCGGAGAAACAGGCAGAGGAATTTTACCGGGAGGGAAAATACAATGAAGCAGCTGAAATATACCGGAAATTGAGGGCCGGTGGCATGGAATCGGCTATCTTATATTATAATCTGGGTAATTGTTATTATAAACTGGGAGAGAATACGCAGGCCATATTGAATTATGAACGGGCCTTATTATTAGACCCCTCGGATGCTTCTGCCCGCTACAACCTGAAAATGGCCCAGCAAGCTATCGTAGACAAAATCGAAGTGTTGCCCGAATTGTTTCTGGTGAGGTGGTACAAAGGGTTTGTCGGTTATTTTTCCGCCGATCAGTGGGGATATATCTCGGTTACTCTCTTTATCCTCTTTTTGGTAATGGCAGCTTTATTTTTCTATTCTCCTTCGGTCGGTATCAAAAAGACTGGTTTTGTCGTGGGGATTATAGCCTTTTTCCTGACTGTCGGGACGATGTTTTTTGCTATGCAGCAGGATAAGAAAGTCACCGACAGAGAGTATGCGATTATTACAACTCCGAGTGTGACGGTAAAAGGTGCGCCGGATAATAGCGGTACGAGCCTGTTTTTGATTCACGAAGGGCTGAAAGTCCGTGTCGTAGGCCAATTGGGGGATTGGTACAATATCCGGATGGCAGACGGCAATGAAGGATGGGTAGCAAAAGGAGATCTGGAAAAGATCTGACCGGGAAAAATCAATAATTATTTTATTTTTGCAGACATATCCGGTTAGCGGACATCCTATTACTATTAAAATACACGAACGTTGAGTATATATAGAGACTTTGAGTTGTTCTTTAAAGAGAATTATTCCCGCTTTTACTTTTTCGCCTATCAGATGATCGGTGAAAGAGAAATATGCCGCGACATCGTGTCCGACTCATTCGAATCGATATGGAGCGTTATCTTGTCCGGAAATAAAGAACGGGAACTCAACTGGAGCAAGTACATGTATTCGCTCGTACGCAACAAATGTGTGGATTACATCCGCCACGAGACGGCTAAAGGGCGTTATGCCGATTTCTATCTGCACATGTTCGGCAATGAGGAAGAGGAGGAAACCGACGATGAGACTGAACGGCAAATCGAAATCATGTACCACATGCTGTCGGAGTTCACGCCACAAACCGCACGAATATTGGAATTGTGTTATTTTCAGAAAAAAACATATAACGAAGCGGCCGAGGAACTTCATATCAGCGCCAGTGCTGTGAAGAAGCATATTGTGGGTGCTCTGAAGGCTTTTAGAACACGCCTCAAAGAGCCGTAATCTTAAAAATGCTAAAAAATGAAATAAGGGGGGAACAGATACCATACCTTTATGTTTTTACATTAAAAAGAGAACAGTAATGAACGAACGGAACAGGCAAGAAGATAAATGGGAAAAGATAGTCGAGTTATGCGAAGAAGGACATTATCTATCCGAGGAAGAGTTGGAACAGTGGAGCAACGACCCTGAAGCACTCGATGTATGCAAAGAACTATTGCGTTGCAAAAACGCTGTGGCACGTAGGTTCGAGAAATGTGCTCCCAATTCCGAAGCTGAATGGGAACGGTTTCACGCACGGCAGAAAAATGCAGCTTCCTCCAAAAAGACGGCTCCTTCACGTCTCACGGCGAATCACCGTTTTCTATGGGGAATCACGACGGGCGTGGCGGCTTCGTTTCTGATTGTTTTTCTTTATACATGGTATAGGGGCTATCCTGTCCATGAAAATCCCTATATGGTATTTCAAGCGACCGAGAGTCAGCAGCAAGTGACACTTCAGACCAGTACGGGCAAACATATCGCTCTTACTAAAGTGCCCCTTAAAGAAGAGTTGCATGCCATCAGCACTTCCCTGGATAAGGCCGATTCCGCCGAACTTACTTATCATGATGTCCCGGTAAACACTCAAATTGCCATAGAGGAAAAGATAGAAATGCATGTACTTTCTGTTCCTCGGGGACAAAACTTCAAACTGGTGCTGCCCGATGGAACCAACGTATGGATGAATGCCGAAAGCCGTTTGACTTATCCGTCACGCTTCACAGGTAACGAACGGATTGTGCAGCTAAGTGGTGAAGCATACTTTCAGGTAACCAAAGACCACAGTCACCCGTTCGTCGTGCAAACCGACGGACTGCAAGCCAGGGTATTAGGCACGGAACTTAATGTACGTCATTATGTGAATGGTGAAGTCCATGTAACCCTTATCAATGGAAAAGTAGAAGTTTGTCATGAATCTGAGGACGGGGCCGTCTGCTTGAATCCCGGTGAAGAGGCCACTTGGACAGAAAACAGTAAATGGGTTATAAAAAATGTCGACTTGGATCCGTTTATCTATTGGAAAGAAGGCTATTTCTACTTCGACAATACGCCACTTTCTGCCGTTATGAAAGAATTGGGACGCTGGTATAATATCAACGTTATTTTTGAGAACAAAGAACTGATGGATTTAAAAATCCGCTACTTCTGTGTCCGTAACGAAACCTTGGAACGGGCCGTTACATTATTGAATCACATGAAGAAAATCAAGGTTTCCATTAGCGGAAATACGGTATATCTTCGGTAAGACACCGAAAGGCTTGTCTCTAAACAAAAGCAATCTCTTTTTCCTTGCTCCCTGAAACAGCAGTGTCAGAGACAGGAAAAAGAGATATTTTTTTAATCTTTATTAAAAAACACTTTAATAAGGGGTACCTTAAAAACGGGATATTACGATATATAATTGAAAACCTTTATTAATACTAATTATGAAAAAACTTTTAGGTGTCTTTGTTCTGATACAACTCACTGCATTGCTTTTTCCCAGCATAATCGTCGCGCAAAGCAATCAGAAAGAGATTGTATTGGAAATTGAGAAGAGAGAAAAACTCTCCCAAGTGTTTAAGCTTTTGGAGAAGGCTTCAAATTTTAAAATCATGTTCATCACAGAAGAGGTGAACCAATATGAGTTTCAGGGAACTGTCCGCACCAAGGACATTCATGAAGCCCTAAAACAAATCATAGGCAGCTATCCGCTGACCTACACCATCGATCGTCAGTTTATCACTGTCACTGCAAAAGGAAAAGACAAATCGGACTCTGCCACAAAAGAACCCATTAGACTGAAAGGAAAGGTGGTGGATGAAAACGGTCTGCCGCTACCGGGTGCGAACGTCATTATCCACGGCACCCATACGGGAACTGTGTCTGACCTCGATGGAGAGTTCAGTCTGAAAGTACAACCCAATGATGTGCTCAATTTCACCTTTATCGGCTACAAAACCGATCAGATTCCTATAAAAGGTAGGGATTACATCAAAGTGGAGATGGAACCAGAAAGCAAAAACTTGCAAGAAGTAACAGTAGTCGCTTTCGGAGAGCAGAAAAAAGAGAGCGTTGTCTCGTCCATCACTACTGTCCGCCCGGGTGATTTGAAAAGTGCCAGTTCCGATCTTACCACCAGTTTCGCCGGAAAGATTCCCGGTATGATTGCCTGGCAAACAGGCGGGCTTCCCGGAGCGCTCACCGAAGACGAAATGAATACCAAATTCTACATACGGGGTATCACCTCTTTCCAATCCAGCGCCAATTCCGATCCACTAATCTTGATTGACGGAGTAGAATCCTCCAAACTGGAACTCTCCCGCTTGGTCGTAGAAGACATCGAATCGTTCAGCGTACTGAAAGACGCGTCCGCTACCGCCATGTACGGTGCGCGTGGTGCAAATGGAGTGATTCTGGTGACCACTAAAAAAGGAGAAGAAGGCAGTGTGTATACCACAGCCCGATATGAAGTGGTAGTAAGCCGCCCGACAAAAGAAATCGATGTGGTAGACCCTATTACATACATGAAAATGTACAACCAGGCCATTATGGGACGTTCCAATGCAGGAGTACCCAAATATAGTGTCGAGTACATCAACCGTACCGCTTCCGGTAGATACCCGTCTTGGGTGTATCCCACAAACGACTGGTACAAACTTTTATTCAAAGACCAGAGCATTAACCATCGGGCAGGTGTAACCATCCGTGGCGGTTCCAAAGTGATTCAATACTATGCGTCGGTAAATTACAACTACGATCAGGGGATGTTGAAATCGGATAAGCTGAATGATTACGACTGCAATATCAGTAATCATCAGGTGGGTTTCCGTACGAATCTGAACATCAACCTGACTTCTGGTATCCGTTTGGTCATCAACTCGTCCACCAACATCGACAAGTATCATGGACCGGACAATAACCAGACTTCGGCTTATCAATACGCATTTAACGCATCGCCTGTCGATTTCGCTCCGATATATCCGGCGGACGCGACCTATAACTGGCCTCATATCCGTTTTGGTACGACTTCGGACGGAGCGGCCAACCCTTATATGGAAAACCAAAAAGGATACAAGGAACGGACACGCTATTCCACTACCAACAAAGCGGAATATATTCATAATCTCAGTTCTTTAGTAAGAGGTTTGGAGGCACGGCTGAGCGTTTCTTATGTTCAATCGGGTTACTATGATAACACCTTTACAACCACTCCATACAAATATTATCTAAAAAGCTACGATTTTGAAACGGGAGAACATACCCTAGCCGGAAAAGATAATGCTTTGGCTTCCAAGACTCTGCGAGCCGGAAGAGGAGGCAACACTACCGACACGCGTGTAACGTATGAGGGGCGTCTTTATCACACTGCCGCATGGGGTAACCATCAAACCTCTCTCACCGGTGTAGTCCAGGCATACGAACGTACTTTCACCCCGATCCAGTCTGTGCTGAACGGCATGCCACAGCGTAACCTGACCTATTCCGTAAGGGGCTCTTATGGATACAAAGACCGCTATTTCGGTGAGGTAAGTGTAGGATACAATGGTTCCGAACGTTTTGCCAAAGGCAACCGAATGGGAGTCTTTCCGGCATTCGGTGCCGCTTGGGTTGCATCGAACGAGAAGTGGATGCAGCGTACTTCCGACTGGCTTTCATTTCTGAAGTTCCGTTTTTCTTGGGGAAAAGTAGGTAATGACGGCATTATTTCTACGCCGCGCTATGTGTATTTGCAGGACATCGGATCTACAAGTTCGGGAACGACCAAAGATGTGGAAGCCTACAGAACAGGCGGTTTCAACCGTAGAATCATCAACTTTTACGGTGATGAGGATATCCAGTGGGAAATTGCCGAACAGGCCAATTTAGGTGTTGAGACTAAGCTGTTCAAAGGACTGTTGGAGATACAGGCTGACATTTATCAGGAATTCCGTCATAACATCCTCTCCAAACGTTATGTCATCCCGGCCAATGTGGGTATAGAGGTGGCACCGTTGGACAATATCGGTAAAACCCGCTCGCGAGGCATTGACCTCTCTGCTAAAATACAACATCAGTTCAGCAATGACTTTTGGGTGATTCTGAACGGAACACTTACTTATAATAAGGTGAAGTATGAAGAAATAGAGGAGGCTACCAACAAACCATCCTGGCAACGCATGAAAGGCAAAGAAATCAGTCAGGCGATTGGCTACATTGCCGAGGGACTGTTCCGCGACGAAGCCGAAATCGCCAACTCGCCCCGCCAGGACGGTGATGTGATGCCCGGCGATATCAAGTATCGCGACTTGAATGGTGATGGAAGCATTACAGTGGCCGATGCCACCTATATCGGCTATCCGGAAACGCCAAGATTGATATATGGCTTTAGCGGATTCATTAATTACAAGAGATTCGAATTCAGTTTCTCTTTCCAAGGCTCCGGCAAGCGCACGTTTTTTGTCAATCCCAGCGCCATCTCGCCCTTTGTTGGCAATCATGCCATGCTGACGGCTATCTATAACGATCACTGGTCAGAGGATAACATGGCCACCCGTCCGTTTTGGCCCCGTCTTTCTCCGCAGAATATCACGGCACACAATCCGCAAGAGAACTGGTACGCCGGAGCTGAAACCCGCAAAAGTACTTATTTTATGCGTGAATGCAGTTTCTTGCGTTGCACCTCCATCCAGTTGGCTTACAACATGCCGCGAAAGTTGTTGAATAAATGGAGAATGCAAAATATGAAGTTCTTTGTCAGCACCAACAACCCTTTTTGTTTCACCAATTTCAAACTGTGGGATGTTGAGTTGGGAGAGAACGGATTCAATTATCCTATTCAAAGAACTTATTCTTTAGGATTCAATATTAGTTTCTAAAACGTATGATGATGAAAATACAGCATATTATATTATCCGGTGTTTCGGTTCTTTTATTCTCTGTCATTAGTGGTTGCTCCAACTACTTGGATGTAGTGCCCGACAATGACATAGAGACCATCGAAACCACTTTTGAAAAGCGTGAAGGCGCTTACAGTTGGTTCAAGACCTGTTATTCAATGATTACCATGGATATTTCGGACATCATGACTTGTCCGGCCTATTGGGGTACCGATGAAGTGGTGGCCGACGATTATATACGTTTGAATAACCCCACTGTCATGCCAGGTATCATGATTGCCGACGGCCTGCAAATGGCTCAGTCTCCTTATGGCAATGTGTGGAAAAGCACCAAATTTTACGGAGGTATACGTTATTGCAACCTGTTTCTTGACCATATCGACGGGGTGTATAACATGCAACAGAAAGAAAAAGATTTGTGGAAAGCCGAAATACAAGCGTTGAAAGCACAGTATTATTTCGAACTGATGCGCCGCTACGGCCCCATCATTCTGGTGCCCGAGAACATTGATGCCGCCGCATCTATCGAAGTGATGCAACAACCCCGCCGTCCCATCGATGAGGTGGTGAAAGCTATTGTCGACCTATGCGATTTGGCCATTCCCAAACTTCCTTATTACAGGGAACAAGAACAAAACCACTACGCCTACTTCTCCAAAGAGGGAGCTGCGGCTCTGAAAGCCATGGCTTT
>ERZ1673748.1280-NODE-1280-length-25357-cov-7.806023_pt1 | contig 25357 bp, 12 predicted proteins | sample MGYA00580196_ERZ1673748 | MGnify/ENA primary metagenome ERZ1673748 (study PRJEB41218, sample SAMN15661796) | gut metagenome | host: Homo sapiens | place: Canada: London | collected 2015-08-20/2019-03-30 | study: EMG produced TPA metagenomics assembly of...
GAACAGATACCGTTTTTACTGTAAAACCGTGGCCAATATTACTTGACCACTACATGGAAAGCGAGACGCACCAGCAACAGCAGCATGGTCGTGTGGTATCGCGGGAACATGAAGGCTGGCGGCACTCGACGCATCGCATCAACCCGGACACCGGAAAAGGGGAAGACGGGAGATTTGTCCGGGTGGTGAATGCGCACAACATCACCTGGAAATATGATGTTAACGGCAGGCTGGTACAGAAACTGGTGGATAAAGGGGGTTATCGCCCACTGGAATGGCGTTATAAATGGGATGCACGCAGCCAGTTGACCGGACTGGAAACACCGGAGGGCGAACGCTGGGAATATAAGTATGACCCGTTCGGCAGGCGCATCAGCAAGCGCTGTACCAGCCGCGACAAACCCGGCATGGATTTTCACTGGAACGGCGACCAGTTGACGGCGGAAATTCCGGTTGGCGCTGACGGCAAACCGGAAGATGAAAACGCCATCCGCTGGATATACGAGCCGGGAGATTTCACGCCGTTTGCGCGTTATGAAAAGGGGCAACTGCATTATGCGGTAACAGACACAACTGGCCGCGTACAAGAACTGCTGACCGAAGAGGGTCTGATAGTCTGGAAAGGCAAGCAGCAGCTCTGGGGGCGTGAGGAAGGCATCAGTAAAGAAGATGCGCCCACATGCCGGTTACGTTTTCCGGGGCAGTACGAGGATGTTGAGTCAGGCCTGTACTATAACCGATTCAGGTATTATGATTGCGATACGGGGCAGTATCTGTGTGCTGATCCGATGGGGCTGAGAGGTGGGGATTGCCTGTATGGATATGTATTTAATCCGCTAAAAATTATTGATCCGTTAGGGTTAACTGGTGACGATACTGTTAGAGTTAGACATCATACTTCAACAGAGGGTATTGATGGAATTAGCAAGGATGGGTCTATCAACCCTGCCAGAGGCAATCCTGTTGGTGTACACGTTGAGGTGGAGCCATTTGGAGATCCTAAAACGGCAGGTGCAGAAACAGGGGCATGGAAGAATGGTTCTTATGTAGAGTTTGATGCTTCCAAAGATTCACTTACTAAAACAAATGTTGGGCCAAGAAATACAGCCGTTATACCAACAGACGATCCTTTACCATTAAACGATAAAAACCCTATATACAAAAAAGACTCTTTTTGGTCACGAATAATGAGTTTTATTAAAGGATGTGATTCATGAAAATATACTGCAATAGCGACTTCTTATTGGGGTTATATGCTTTTTTAAGGCAATTGGAACTTTCAATGCATCGAGGAATGGATGAATGGGAAGCACTGGACAATTATATTCGCTCACGTGAAGTAATTGAAGTCATAACCTGCCTGACAAACGATAATGCTATCTATAATTTACAAATAAAAATCAGCTTAATTTCAAAATTAATATTATGCATCTTTAAAAAAGGATATATTAAAAATAATGAGGCTAAAAAATTAATTACGTTACTTGTTTCTTTTCGTGATATGTTACATGAAAGACGCCCAGATAGAAATAATATTATCAATCTGAGGGTTGATATATATAATTTCGCCAGTTTGATCCGAAGTAGAATTTACAAAGACAAAATTAGATTACAAATGGCTGATAAAATTGAGCATTATAATCAAAGTGATTATGGCGTTTTTTATAAAATGGAAGATATTCTCTCGGTTGAGTGGTGCAAACCCCTTATTAGTATTCATAAAATTTGACTTATTAACAGAATTTTTAATATCACATTATTTTAGGAGCATAAATGAAAGAGGGGTGGAGGTTAGATGATATATTTGGAGATTCGATCAAAGAAATTAGAGAAAGAGATAAAAAATTTCTCCCGGAAGTATCGTGGTTTTCCAATATGGATATTGAAAAACTAAATGATTACATGACAAAATATCCTTTTGATTCCTTTGAGTCAATACCTAAAGATGATTCAGGTCTTACTTTCCCTGTTTTTGAAAATATTATCTTTACCCTTCCTGTACGCTATCGGCATTGTCCTACCAGGATTGTATATGTCGATGGGCTAGCCTTTCTTAAAAAATTAGGAGATGGAGCATTCTGCATTGATCCGCGTAGATGGCATAAAATCAAAAAATATATATCAAAAGGGTATGTTGAATATCCAGAGGCATCTAACAGTGAATTTGGTGTTTCTGATGGAAGGCATCGTACATTGTTATTAATGCAATTATATAATCGCAAAACAGTCCCTGTTGTTGTTGCAGAACGCGAGTATGAAAAATTCATTCTTGATGCTAAGGCAAATGGAGCAATTTAAATTACAGCCTCGAAATTCCAGACTAATATTTCAACAGGTCCTTGATAGGGGATATAATCCCCGTTTCTTGCACTCAGCATTAGTTATAGTTGAGTGCAAGTAAGATGATGTTGTCTATTGCGAATATGATAGCCATTAATTTCAGGATGGAAAAGCAGAGACGAAAATGGTAGTCATTATGGCTGTCTTGACAAATTCAATTTTTTTGTTTTAGCTTACCAATCGACCAGTTAATGGCTACGGAGATCCCTGTCAGAGGCATCATCATGAGACTTGCCGCAGTATTGCGTGACAATTACAGCCCATGCTTTTGCGTCAATTATCGCAAAGAGATTAGACCAGATAAGATGTCACATTTACGCTTCGCTAAAACAGCCTTTCATTAGGCCGATACAAACTAACCTGCAACGCTTTTTAGGCAGGACTGAGGCGGAGCGCAGCGAAGTGAGCACCGAACAGTCATGGCTATAAAGCGGAATAAATCTGTCGGTCATACGGCAGCATTTTATAGAAAGTGATCTGTCACTTTTTTCAGCGGTAATTGACGCCTAAGGTCGTTTTGTAATTGTCGTCTAACACCGCAGATTACCGGCAAACTCCTTACCCTTTTGCATCAGCATATTACGGATATCCATTAATGACTATGGCGCTCCTGTAAATTTTTCTGACTCACTGTTTCAGCCAGCTGCCTGTAGAATCCATGTCGCAACATAAACAAGTCTGAATATATACTCGTGATATTTTAAGTAACATGTTGTTCGTGTCGCTTTATGTCAACAAGGCTCTGGCTACTCAATTCTTCAAATATACAACCTCAAGCTTATTATGTATATCCGATATGAAGATATTCAGGGGAGTATTTTTCTTCCGCTTCCACGGCATGAGAATTTGGGTAGCTAATCTGGTGTTCCTGACGACTTATTTTTAAATTTATTAATCAGCCTGTTAATAACTACAATGCTCTTTGTCAAAATAAGAGTTTTTGTACAGACAAGAAGACTTCTTAAGGAGACCTTTTATGTCTTCTGCCCCCCAATTTCCGACTCGGACTTCAAACATAGCCCTATGAGTGGGGAAAGTTTACTCTTGCTAGCTGGAGTAAGCTAACAAGAGGTCGCTTGATACAGCGTGTGAGGGCTAGCTTATCTTTAGACAACCACTCACACTTCATAATAGCCATCAGTATACTAAACGACGCCCCTTCATAAGGTTTTACCTATAAACTGACATTCCCTCCAGCATGTGCGTGTCGGCCATCAATATCATTATCAGCCCCCACAGAGAATGCTTCGAAGCGAACCCTTCTTCTTTTTCGATAAGATCCCGCACAAGATCCTCAAAGTTTGCGGATGAAAGATTTCTGAAGTCGTAACTCATATAGCGACTCCATCCGCAATATTTGGGTTACTAGTACTCGAAGCTATCTGATGGATATGAATACGCTTGTGAATATGTTGGTGATTCACGTAATACCTGTGCAAATTGCGTGTCTTGTTGGACCGGTAATGAAAACCACGCTCTCCCCACATAAGCCATACCAATACCTTACCGGATTGCATCAAATAGCGGTCAAGTAGATCACGACGTAGATAGCTGACAGAGCCACTGACGTCCGAACCATTTTCGTCAATTTTGCGGTAAAGTGACGCTACACCTGCAGCATCATGCAAATCCCATTTGTTTGCACAGTATCTGAGATTCAAAGCCTCACAAAGTTGCTTTGAGGGCAGGCTCGCACCGCTGCTTTGGTTCTCCACGCTATGGTAGCTCTCCCAGTTGTAGTCCTGCACTGTGATATCTACCGCAACGCCATTGCCTGACCATCTTTCTGCGAACACCAAATTTTCATCGCTATCATCCTCTTGTTCATTAGCGACTAGCAGCCCCGGAATAGTCGGGAAAGGCATCTCACCCGCATAGGTGTAATAGTAGCCAGGAGCATCAGGGATGGCGCTATTGCCAGGATATTCAAGATCAATGAACAACCTACATAGATTGTCAACTTCTTGGCTATCTACGAATACTCCTCGCAGGAAAGTGAAAATCTGTCGGTCATCCGAGGTAGCATTTTGCTCAACAAAACCGTCAAGTAGGATCCATGGCCCACCATCAACCTCCGTAATCTCAAGGATGCTACGGTAGTCAGGTAGCGGGCCTCCCACGATCCAGTCACCATCATCCACAGACGGATCGTTAAATAAGACTGGGAGTGACAAACTAATACTCTCTACTTTTTGCGGAAACGTTGGATCGATATCAGCATCTGATGGGCGAGCACTGCGTTCTTCGGAAAGGAGGCCCTGCGCGTATCGTATCCCCCACATCTCGAAGTAAGCTATCCAGCCGTACTTTTTGCCATATCGATCGATTTTGTGCTTGTCATCTCCCATACGAGAACCGGAGTACATTTGCCGATCAACAGCTTCAAACTGCTCAGGGTCATAACCAAGCATCAGCATTCGAGAAACAATGGCCTGCAACACCTGTTGGTACTCCGGATTACTGTCATCGTAGTTCGCTCTGTCTGGAATAAGTCCACCAATCGTATAGTTACCAAAGTCCATTTGAATCGCTGCGCTCTCCGCTCGCCCAATCATCTCTGGATCGTACGGTTGAATGCTTTCAAATACGTTAGGCAGATGGCTAAATGGCGGAAGAAGATAAACAGCTTCGTCCTCTGAAAAACAATTTGGATCGACCATCCTCGCAATGGCAATGATTCCCAAACAGTACTGCTGATGTAATGCATGCCAGGTAGGGGCTGTAGCGCCAGGTGCAAACATGGTTTGGTAAATCTCACGAGCGAACCGTGGCAACGCATCATGTAACTCTACCGCATCGATATCCGACCAAGTGGTCAGGACTGCACCGTAGGCTGCGGCGAACACTCGCTCGGGGACATATGGGTCTGAAACTACAATTGTCTCCGTCGCTAACCGGAAAAACTCTTCTGGCCGCCTGATGGCAAATTCATACAGGGCTTTGGTAGCCATATCCCGCAAAGCTCTGGATGTCGTCGTCAGTGTCCACATTACCCAGCGAACTCTTCGAAGTTCACGCTCATCCAGATGACCCGATTTCCATCTCGTCGACAAGAATTTTAAGTCGTCTTTAACTTGTTCAGATTTCTGACGAATCCACTCTGACCAAAAAAGATCGCGCTGAGTGTTGGACATAGCCATTAGCACATCATGCAAAAAGCTCATATCAAACGGATGTGCCAGCGCAGCCCTAGTGCTCCGTAGTCTCTCGAAGGCAAGTTGTGCAAACCGCTTCGACTCCTGCATAGCTTGAGCAAATCGTTCAACAGTAGCCCGCCCGATATATCTTGGATCCGATTGCGTCGTCAATAGCAGAGCGTTCATAACGAGTATATCATCCGACAAGTCTTGCCAAAGCTGCCGCCTACCAGAGTGTTGCGGATACAGATCAACCAGAGCCCGTAATACGTCATAAGCGAAGGTATGCGAATCAGGTCCATGAGATTTAAATTTTGCGTTCCCTTCATCGCTTTGTAGCCATTGCACCAGTTCAGGCTTCATAAGCAGGTTGCGCGCCATCATATGTCCGGCCATTAGGTCGTATGCAAACGCAACTCCTTGCCTACCTTCTGGAGAAATAGTCCGAACGAGAATGCCTTCAGACTCCAGTGCACGAATAATACTGTCGTCCCACCCCATATCCCGAACTGCCATCCGTGTAGCCTGAAAATCCACACTTCTCGCATTGTTATCCCAAAGAAGACCCGCGATCGTTAGTAGTGCATCCTGAACGTCATCTTGATAAATGCGATGCATCGTCGGTGAAAGCTCAGCGACTCGTGCTGCAACCTTGTTAAAGTGAGCTTCGAACAGGCTTGCAAGCGAACGGGGCAATGCTTCCACTCCGACAATATGCTGACGAGGAGAATTTGCTACTTCGCAAAAAATTCTCAGTGTTAAGGGGTGCTGCAAGAGTTCGACTGGTAGATCCGCATCAGTAGCATCGATCTTGTAGTACTCAAAATACTTGTCAAATGCTGTCTTCGGATCTTCCTGAAACCCATTATGTTCAACTTGGGGAAACCCCTCAGGCAGACACATCTGGGCGAATTCATTGCGAAGAGTGACAACTAACAAGACATAAGGAAAATTCTTTAGAAGCTCATCCACTCGGGATAATTCATCCTTCCAATTTCTCGGATCTTCCGCCTCATTCAGACCGTCAATAACAATAGGTATGCGTTTACCTGCACGCTGGCCTGCCGCATCTACGGCCTCAATCAGGCGGTCAAAACTTTCTGCTGGTCTCCCAGAAATCTTGAAGGCAGATACGAGATCATCAAGCCCCTGGCCTGAATGAAGATTCTTGCCTAATAGGAGGATTCCCCCTAGGAACGCCCCTTCTGGCTGTGTTACCTTGACTGCAAGTTCAGACTTACCTTCCCCCGCCGCCGCAAGAACAGCAACCGCCCGAGCACTAATCGATTGCTCCAGACTGCGGAGAACTGACGAAACCGCGTGGATATCTGCAACCAAATTAGCGGTTAACGGAGCCCCGTCAAAGCGCGCTCCACGCAATTTCGAAAGTAGCCTGTCATAACGTACCGGCTGACGCGGATTTGAAACCAACGCTTGATATACAGAGTTAAAGTCACCTTTGCCGAGCGCCGCGTGTAAGCCATCAATAAACTCAGTCAACCCAATAACCCGGGCCAGGAGTAATTCAACTTCAGCCCTGAGCTCAGTTTTGAGTTGCTCAGTAACCGAAGCAATGCTCGTATGATTCTTTTTTAAAGCGTTTGAGAGTTCTTCCAGAGATTCCCATGCGTTTTGGCTGCACAGATGCCTGAATATATTCTCCTCAGCCCCCACCGCTACATGAACATCTGGCTGGTAGCGGTTCTTAAATGGGGCCACTGCAAGCTTATACTGCTCAGCAATTAGCTCTGGAGTTAGAACCAGTTCACCAAAGTAGGTTTCTCGTAAAAGCGCTCCCGGTCCGACCAAAAGATCTTCGATATCCGTAGCTGTGAGCAGTTCTAACTTCAATTCTGGGAAGCGGTCTTGCTCTAGCGCGAAAAACCACTCTTGATCACCTTTTGTTAACGTGTGATGAGTCCAAAGCTTCCAATTGGTCACTCCAGGGACATGCTTACGCGTCTTTTCGATACCTTCGATGATCTTGTTGCGGCGGGAGGCTCCCAAATCTTGTCCATTCACCAGTTCATACCACTTGCATTGCCAACCAATCCAACCTGGTGGCGCACCGAGATCACAAGGCTCCGTCAGCTCGAGGTGAAACTCCACCCCAGGCTGATTTGCGAGTTGCTTAAAGCGACCGAAACGACCATAGTGTCGGCGTACCAGAGCGCGGCAAAGGTTTTCGAAGTTCACATCTGCTGCACCGGGCAGTTCGTTGAATACTTTCCAATTTACTTCAGGCATCAATGCATCCTCTGTCAACTGGCATCGCTGGAATCGGACGGATAGTCATGCGCTGAGAAAATCTCGACCTTTGCTCCAGCCTCGACAAACAGCTTCACGAACGCGGATACCTCTGCCTCATCAGTAGTTATTGTTATTCTATCGCCTTCGCGATCTAGATGATGATCTGACACCAATTGACCAAGATCGGTTGGTCCTAAAGTGTGGAGTTTTAGGCTGCATAGTAATGAGAGCATTTCATCTGAAAACCGTTGATTCTCTGGCTCATCAAAAGGGATCGAGTAACATTCATCTTTCTCAGCCTGAGTACTGAGCGTTTTAATATCCTTCTCGACCTTCACTGCATCTTGCTCTTGCTTGAATTTTCCGATGAGAACTAAGTTCATCGAATGCTCAGATCCGTATCCGTTCCAAATTTTCATGATTGTGTCCCTTGTTTAATCTCTAAGGTATTTCTAAGCCGTTTAAGCGCGGACATAACACCAGTTTCTTCAATATCCATACCTGTGGTTGAATAAGAACTCGTGCGCAATATCCCGGAAGCGTCTATATGCGCGTAGGCTTGAAGGCCTGTTTCATTAGGAAGAGGGTCACATATGGGGAGCCCTGACGCTCCCACCTCACTTACTGCAAGTCGAACCTTTCCTCTATAGCTAGAGACCCAGTTTTGAAGCTCTCGGCCGACCAATTCGTCCATACTTGCGACTGCATTAGTTGCTTGCTGAGGCAACAACAGCAATTCACTAGCACCAAACTGTTGCGCCAGCTCAGCCACTGCGTCAAGCTCAAAAATCGTACGCTCGTTTATCACGACATTGATCCCAAAAGACGACAATTTCGCGATCGACTCAATGCCTCTGAGTAAACTTGAAAACTGCCTTCCACGTTGTTCTTCGTAGGTATGACCTATCCCGTCAACGCTAATGCGCGCAAAGTGGATCGAGCCTTTGAGTTTTTTAACCAATGGCTGGGTCAGACGGTGACCATGAGTCGTAAATGTGACTGCAAGATGAGTTTCCCCAGCAGCCCGTTTACATATTTCGACGAAATCAGGATGCAGTGTTGGTTCTCCACCACCAAATCCGATACCGAGGCATCCTTCAGTATCCAGTTCTTTTAACCAAGTAAGCACTTGGTCAGTATGTAGCAATGCCTTATGCTTGGGCGCAAAACAATGTGCGCAGCGAAGGTCACAAAGATTGGTAAGTGCAATCGAGACCTGGCGTGGAGAAATGGACCAAACAGATTCCTTTGGGCGTAACTCCTCCAGGAGGACGTTCAGACCTGTATTTCGGTCGAATAAATGCACCCCATTTGGTCCAAATCTGGACTTCATAACACATCATTCCTGTCTAGTTTATATCCATAAAAGTAGTGATACTTTAGCATCATAGCTAGAAATCCTATTAAAGCATTTTTGAAATGTACACTTTTCGCTCTAATAAGACGTGCATGTGTTAAATGAATAGACAGTATGCCCATAGCGAAAATATACGCTAATAAAAATGGTGGTCAGTCTGGTGGTCTTGACAAACTCGATTTTTTGTTTTAGCTTATCAATCAGCCTGTTAAAGGCTACGGCGATCCCAGTCAGAGGAGCCAAATTTTAGTTTTGAGACATCTCTATGAGTCTCAAGACAGTTAAAAAATAAAATCATTTTTACCCGGTTACCTTGTAAAAAAGTGACCGGGTTTTTTGATTTCTGTGTTTCGTGTGCTTAATCGAGTCTCACGCTTCAGTGAGCAAATTGCCCCCCAACAGACATCACGATTCGCAAGGTCAAAAACTCTGTTCCATGAAGCACCGTACAAAGATAAAGAGAAAAATGCCTTATGCGGGATGTTGCTGTCACGTCTTTATCGGGAAACTATACGTAATTGCCACTTTGCCTTCTGTAATCAGAAAAAGAAGGCCTGGAATTTTAATAAATATTATTTCTCTGGGAGCGTGGGTTTTATAATCAATATGACGAGCTGGATATTATATTCTTTATAAGAATTATATGAGATTAAAGAAATCTGCCATAAAGACAGATTTCTTTAAAATATAATTAGAGATTTGCGACGTTATGATAAACTTTTTGAACATCGTCGTCATCTTCAAGGGCATCAACAAGCCCTTCAAAGATTTCTAAATCTTCTGGGGAAAGCTCAACTTCAGATTGAGCAATCATTTCTAATTCTGTTGTTGAGAACTCAGTGATTCCAGCTGCTTTTAGAGCCGCGATTCCTTTATGAAGGTCAGTAGGTTCAGTATAAATAACAATATTACCTTCTTCTTCAGTCACATCACGAACATCAACTTCAGCTTCAAGTAAAATTTCAAAAATATGGTCAGGGTCTGTTCCTTTAAATACAATCACACCCGTATTGTCAAACATATAGCTGACAGAACCTGCCGCTCCGATATTGCCGCCTTTTTTATTGAAAATTGTGCGAACGTTAGCAATCGTACGGTTAACATTTGAAGTCAAGGTCTCGGCGATAATCATTGAGCCATTAGGACCAAAGCCTTCATAACGGCCCTGCACGAACGTTTCATCTCCGCCGCCTTTGGCTTTATCAATTGCTTTATCAATAACATGCTTTGGAACTTGTGCCTGCTTTGCTCGTTCAATAACGAATTTTAAAGATGTGTTTAATTCTGGATCGGGTTCACCTTGTTTAGCAGCAGCATAGATTTCTACACCGAATTTTGCATAAATTTTAGACGTTGCACCGTCTTTAGCCGTTTTTTTAGCAACAATATTGGCCCATTTACGTCCCACTGGAATGATCTCCTCGAAAATTTATTTACATTACTGGTAAATCGTTAACATGTGTTAATTCGGCATATTATATCATAACAGGAAAAATCTCGTCTATTAGAAATAAAAATATTCTAAAGCCATAATATTATATTTAATCTCATAAAAACTAATGTCGTTGGCGGATTTTTTTATAATTGTGTTTTGAAAGCATACTTGCTTTTAATATATGGAAATCATTAAGGCTATAATAAAACTCGTATCCGCCCCAGGAAGCAAACAGCCTGCTTTATTGCAGGCTATTTGCTGGATGACTTACTAAATCCTTCACATCTATTCCTGATAAAAAGGAACAGAACTTATTACCGGAACGGCGGTTCATTAAAGGTTCGTAATTTACGTGAATGCAGTCGGTCGCCTTCTGCGCGCAGCAAATCGATCGCCCGAATGCCAATTTGCAGGTGTTCGGAAATAGCGCCTTCATAAAAACGGTTAGCCTGACCGGGAAGTTTAATCTCACCATGCAACGGTTTATCTGAAACACACAGTAGTGTCCCGTATGGCACGCGGAAACGATATCCTTGCGCGGCAATGGTTGCACTTTCCATATCAATTGCTACGGCCCGGCTTAAGTTAAAACGAAGTGCAGAAGCTGAGTAACGTAATTCCCAGTTCCTGTCATCTGTGGTTACCACAGTGCCAGTACGTAGCCTCTGTTTAACTTCCTCTCCGGGCCTGCCGCTGACTAACTTGGTAGCGTCATAAAGCGCACGTTGCACTTCAGCAATGCTCGGAATAGGAATATCGGGCGGCAGTACCGCATCAAGAACGTGGTCATCGCGTAAATAAGCGTGTGCAAGTACATAATCTCCAATGGCCTGGCTTTCACGTAAGCCACCACAGTGACCAATCATCAACCAGACATCCGGGCGTAGCACCGCCAGATGATCGCAGATGGTTTTAGCATTTGACGGTCCCACGCCAATATTCACCAGAGTAATACCCTGACCATCGGCGGTAATTAAATGCCATGCTGGCATCTGGTGTTTTTTCCATGCAAGGTCGGAAATGGCTTCTTCTGGCGCTTCGGTTTCGGCGGTGATCCAGTTCCCGCCAGCACAAGAAAGGGCAATGTAGGGACTATCAGGATCGAGGATCTGGCTGCATCCCCAACGAACGAATTCATCCACATAACGTGTGTAGTTGGTAAACAAGACGAACGGCTGAAAATGTTCAACTGGCGTACCGGTATAATGGCGCAACCGCGCGAGGGAAAAATCGACGCGGCGCGCATCAAAATGCGATAGCGGGGAGAATTCAGTTGGATGATAAATGCCGTCTGCAGTTTCATCGCCAATTTGCGCCAGTTCTGTTGTCGGGAAGTAGCGAGTTAACCCAGCGCTCATTGAGCGATCAAGTGTCAATTCAGAGCCATCGATGACATAAGGATAAGGGATTTCATGCTGCGAGGGTTGCACCGAGATATGCGCACCATAATCCTGATACAGCAACGTAAGTTGTTCATTAAGATACGAACGAAAGAGAGTAGGGCGAGTAATCGTGGTGGTGTAGCTGCCTGCGTGAGTAAAACGACCAAATGCGCGCGTTTTGGGGGGATTGGTTGTGCTACCGTCCCAGGTTACGGTCAGTGATGGATAGACAAAAAGACCTTGTTTGCGGGCGTTTTCATCAGGTAATTCGCCACTTCTAATATATTTGCCAATGGCGTTGCGTAATGCGACTACAGATTGCTCATACAGCGCGTCGAGTTTATCCAGTGCCTGAGCTGGGGTCAGACCGGAGCCCTTATTATTCATGTGTGTCTCCTGTTCCATACAATTACCGCACTTCCGATAGTATGTCACAGGAATGTGAAACAAAAGTGTAAGGCGAAGATCGGATGATCTTCGCCAGGCTATTAAGCGCGTTGATTGTCTTTCATCAACAAAGCGGTCATTGCGGAAATCAGGCATCCAGCCAGCAAATAAATAGCGACGCTATGCCAGTTCCCGGCAAAGTAAGTGATGAGTGCAGCGGCAATAAAAGGTGTAAATCCACCGCCAACCACACTGGCAACCTGATATCCGACTCCAGCGCCACTATAGCGATAACTGGCACCAAACATTTCGGTAAACATCGGTTGTTGCACGCACACCACCATGTCATGCGCAATGTTTGCCAGCATTATGGAGAAGAAAACTATCCAGAAAATAGATTGTGCTTCAAGCGCCATAAAGAAAGGAAATGCGCTCAACGTTCCGATCAACGCGCCTGTGATATAAACCCTGCGGCGACCAAAACGATCGGCAAGCCAGGCAAAACAGGGAATTGTCAGGCAGCTTAATCCACCGACCAGCAAACCAATATTAAGGAAAAGTTCGCGCGGTAACCCCATATTCTGGGTTGAATAATTAAGTGCAAAGGCGGTAACGATGTACATCGTCAGCAACTCGCACAGTCGTAGCGCAATAATCTTCAGGAAAGCACCGGGATGTCGTAATAGTGCTTCGATAACCGGGATGCGTTTTTTCGCGGCCGCTTGATTATGTTGCTGTTGTTCAAATTCCGCGGACTCCTCCATGCCATTACGCACCCACAATGCCCCCAGTACCAGTACGATGCTAAACAGGAAAGGAATCCGCCAGCCCCAGCTTAAAAACTGTTCGTCAGTCGTCATCATACTGATCAATGAAACCAGTCCTGTCGAAAGCAGTAAACCTACTCCGTAGCCAACTTGTACACCGCTACTGTAAAAGGCTTTTTTATTTTTCGGTGCACTTTCAACGGAAAGTAACGCCGCGCCTCCCCATTCGCCGCCGACGGCAAATCCCTGAATGGCACGCAGCGTCACCAGTAAAATGGGGGCCCACCACCCAATAGTCGAGAATGAAGGAAGAATACCAATCAAGGCTGTCGCGATACCCATCATCCAGACGGTCAGCATTAACATGCGCTTACGTCCCAGTCGGTCGCCAAAGTGACCGAAAATGACACCGCCGAGCGGACGGAACAGGAATCCGACACCAAAGGTGGCAAATGCGGCGAGCGTTCCCATAGCCGGGCTTACTTGCGGGAAAAACTCGCGATTAAACACCAGTGCGGCGGTAATGCCATAGAGTAAAAAATCATACCAGTCGACGACGGCACCAGCGAAACTGCCTAACGCAGCTCGTCGGGCGCGACTTAACGAAAGCGTCCCTTCATCGGGACGAGTGGAGATGAGCGTGGAGTCCATAATGATCCTGTTTGTACTGTCTTTTTATAATTAGTATGGAAAAGGTAACTCACATTGCCGTCGATCTATAAACGAACCTTATGAGACTACCTCGACAGAGCGCATCTGCAAATGATTTTATGGCTGATTAACGGCAACATGAAAAATTCGATGGTAGATGAAAGCGCAGGAGTTGCTGGTGTTGTTTAAGGATTAAGCAGAGGATCCACAGATTCGAGATATGAAACATAAAAGTCCGCATATGCACAAAATTGCGCCCTGATGAGTCTGATAAACTGCATTGCATTATAACCAGTAGGGAAGCGGGGTTAGTTATGTTTTTAGCATCATTGTTGAGACGTATTGCATTTAGTTACTACGATTATAAAGCTTTTAATTTCAATATTGAAAAAACAGAGTTTGTTGTTATCCATATTCCCGATCAGATTGGCGATGCTATGGCCATCTTTCCAGTTATTAGGGCGCTTGAATTGCATAAAATTAAGCATCTTTTAATTGTTACGTCGACAATTAATTTAGAAGTCTTTAACGCGCTCAAACTTGAACAGACTAAATTAACATTAGTCACAATGACTATGCAGGATCACGCAACATTAAAAGAAATAAAAGATTTAGCGAAGAACATAACACAGCAATACGGTACGCCGGATCTTTGTATAGAGGCGATGCGTAAAAAGAACCTGAAAACGATGATATTTATCAGTCAGTTGAAAGCAAAAACGAATTTTCAGGTTGTTGGTTTAACCATGAAGTGCTATTCCCCTTTGTGTAAGAGCGCGTCCCGGATGGATCAGAATCTCCGGGCTCCTGTGCCCATGACATGGGCATTTATGATGCGTGAGGCGGGTTTTCCAGCAGTCAGGCCAATATATGAATTGCCACTAAGTAAGGATGTACTCGATGAGGTGCGCGAGGAAATGCGATCGTTAGGATCTTACATTGCGCTTAATTTAGAAGGTAGCTCGCAGGAACGTACATTTTCATTATCGATTGCAGAAAATATAATAGAAAAAATTCAAAGTGAAACAGATATACCAATAGTGATCGTTCATGGACCAAAAGGGGAAGAAAAAGCCAGGGTGTTAGTGGATTGTTATAATAATGTCTACCGTTTATCCTTATCACCCTCGATTAAACGTTCAGCAGCAATCATAAAAGATGCTTATATCGCAATAACTCCTGACACCTCAATATTACATATGGCAAGTGCCTATAATACCCCCGTTGTTGCAATTTATGCTGATTACAAAACGCGATGGCCAGCAATGGCCGATGTTTCGGAGTCAGTCGTCGTTGGGCAAAAAATTGACAATATAAGTCTGGATGAATTCGCAAAGGCATTAAAAAGTGTTTTGGCGAGAATATGAAGCAGTACGTATGCAAAGTAATGCCGATCTGTTATGAACGGTGGTGTCATCAATACCCTGAGGCTGGTTAATCATCACAGAAGCCAGCCTTTGGATCAAAGCTGTACTCACCGGATACAACCATAGTCACACCGAACGCGAATCTGGCGGTATCGCATTTTTATTTATTCATTTTCTGTGAGAGAAGGGCAAGTTCTGTAGAGGGAATGTAAAAAAGAGTGCCCCGAATGGAGCACTCTTTAAGAAATTATAGCGGAAAATCAGAGGTTTTTATAACATGTCGCATGAGCAAACCCAAGCTTTTCATATACACTTTGCTCACCTGTTGCCAGAGAAATTACGTATTGTTCGCTTGAGTTTGCGGGACTAGATGACCAATACATATTTGATTGAAAACCAGCTTCAGTCGTGTAATGCCCCATATCTCCCCATTCACTGTACAGTGACCCGATGCCTCGGGAACGACTATGGTTTAAATGGTCTGCACGGGGAAGTGTGTAGCCATTGCTACTGCAAAAATTTTCAGCAAGGCTGTATATCATGAAAGCATCGCCGGCGTTCACCCACCAACTCTTCACTCGGATTTCGTATATATAGCTAGGGCCGCCTGTTTTTGGCGTCGCCGTAATCCTTTCCCAATTGCTGCCGACATTTTTAAATATCACTTTACCGGTAGCATCAACATCAACCCAGGAGGCAGAGCTTGAAAACTCATAATCAGCCGCCGTTTTTCCTGGGGCAAAGTTGTCATTATTCAACTGATAATACGCCCCAGTGAATCCCTGCGAAGGGAATGTAGTTGTTGGTAGGTTAGCACCATTGACTAACACTGTACCGCTCATTATTTTGTCTTCTGCGCGAGTGAATTGTATTGTGGTACTCAGACCCGCTTGATGAACACCATTCAATACAGGGATCAGCGTTGCGATACCCTCTCCGCCTCCTGTAACAGTGGCTTTGTAATCACCGTTGATATTTTGACTGTAATCTATTGCGCTAATTTTCACATAGGGCACGTTAGTACCTGATTGCACAAATTCCATCCCTTCAGAAACTTTGATCGGATTGCCTGATATATCGTACAAAACAAGATGTAGCTCAGCACTATCGGTATAGTCCCCTTTCAGTGATGACCGATTGTTCTTAAGTACGGACTGCGAGGCGTCAGCCGGGCCTGCCACCAGCGTTATATCTACTGTTTGCATTCCACCAGCGGTCGTGACTGCGCTTACCGTGACGCTACCTGTCATCGCTCCTTTCACGCTTGTTGTCGCGATTCCGTTTTGATCGGTCACCGCTGTTAATGACGTTAATGTGGCAGAGCCGCTTTTTAAGGCGAAGTACACAGTGAGACCTTCGATCAGGTTACCACTGCCATCCTCAACCGTTGCCTTTAAGGTGCTTAAATCACTGTTGGTGGCGGCGATAGTCGATGGATCTGCGATAAAGCTGGCAACATGTGCGGTGCTTGAGTTGCCAGTGACTTTCACGGTTGTCTGTGTCTGTATTGTTACACCGTTATGGAACGATGCAGTCACCGTATATGTACCGACTTTATTGCTGGTCAGAACGACTGGTGCTTGACCTGAAGAGTTGGTTCTCACTTTTTCGCCACTTAACGTTGCACCTTCTGGCGTTACGCTAAAGTTGATGACCTGACCCTCCACTGGCGTGCCATTTGCAGAAGTTAGCGTTGCCGTCAGAGTTGCACCTGTTGGGGAATTGACACCGATAAGCGGGCTGGACGCCGTGAGTGTCAGTTTTTCATCAATAGCCTCCAGTTGTTTCTCAAGTGAGGCTCCATTCGTCAGTGATGCTTTCACCATATACGAACCGTTTCTTTCGGGCGTCATAGTGACCTCGGCTATACCCTGCGTATTAGTAGAGACCGTATTCTGGCTGATGATCATTTGCGAGGATGGTTCTGCACTGAATGTGACGGGTTGATGCGTAACCGGGTTGCCAAACTGGTCGTTGACGTGAGCTTTAACTGCTACGTCTTGTGCGACCATTACCTGACCTTCAGGTATCTCCAGACTGGTAATCGTCGCAGAATTAACATCTGCACTGGCATTCAGTAATCGTGAGATGACTTCAGTCGGTTTATCTGCCAAAGAGGCTGAAACTGTTTTCAGTCCGACCTCGGTGCTTGTCACAAGAATTTCAGCGAATCCCTGACTATCCGTTTCAACGCTGGTGCTGCTTAGCGTGACGGAGGTTCCGCGGAAATTAACTTTTATGCCTTTTACCGGGTTGCCGTTAGCGTCAGTGACGCTTGCCGTCATGGTCGCGCCCTCGGTCGTGCTGACGACGAATGAGTATACAGAGGTTAAGGAGGCCAGTTTTGCGGTACCTGCATCGGCAATCAACGTCACCTGTTTCGCATCACTGACACCATAATTGTTCACGCTAACTGTCACGGGATAGGTGCCGGATTTTGTACCGCTCAGTGTAACTTCAGCCTTGCCGTTGATGTCAGTAATGGCGGAACCGCCTTGTCCGAGAGTAAAGCTTGCACTCACATCTGCCGGTAGCGTGAATGTCACCGCCTCATTGGCTAACGGGTTGCCGTTTCCATCAGTCACTGTTGCCTGAAGTGTGGTCATCCCAATGTTATTGGCGATGAAATTGTCCTCGGTAACGTTAAGATTAACCTGCGCAGTGAGCGTATCCGCAGTAAAGTTCACCACCAGTTGTCCGCTCTTACTGCCAGCCATCGATGCTGTAACAGTATGAGCGCCTGCTTTTGTACCTTTCAGCGTGACTTTCGCTTTGCCGTCAGTATCCGTAATCGCTTTACCGCCATCGCTCAGCGTGAAGTTCGCCCTCACATCTTCCGGCAGAGTAAATGTTACCTCAGTGTTGGCTATCGCATTGCCCTCTGTATCAGCGACTGTTGCTGTGAGTGTCGTGAGATCGTTATTGTCGGCAATCACCGGATCCTTCGAGGCTGCCAGCGTGATTTCAGCATTCGCGACGTTCGGCACATAGGTCACTGTTTGTTGCATCGAATCGCCATTGTCGAGGGTTGCCGTCACTTGATAAACCCCGGCTTTTGTAGCGGTAAAGCTTGCGTAAAAATAGCCGTAGTAGTTGGTAGTATATATACCGTTATTACTGAGGGTCACACCTTCACTTGGTGAAACGCTGAGGGTTACCTGATGCTGGGGTACACCATTGCCGTAATTATCCTTCACCTCAATATACAGACTGGTTGTCTCGCCTGCGGAGACTGTATCAAAAAGTGCATGTAGCAAGGTGAGATGTGCTGTAGACGCATCCGCGTTGACATTAATTGATGTGCTAAGCGTGGAGTTACCATTTTCCAGACTGGCCTCAACGGTATCCGGTCTCGCTCCTGATTCTATCGAGGAGCGGGTATTGGTATAAGTGACGGTAGCCTTACCCTGTTCGTTCGTTACGGCTTGGCCGCCATTCGTCATTTCGGCAGAGTTTGTTCTGCTGGTGAAGTTCACAGTCACACCTTTCACCGGAAAGCCATTATTATCAACGACTGTGGCGGTAATGACGCTGCCGGTGCTGTTCTGCGGGGTACCGGCGATTATGCTGTCTGGGACAGGCGTCAACTCGATAATTTTTGCCGCCGCTGTGTCGCCAATAAAATGCACAGTTTTGTTGTCGCTGGCACCATTATTAGCCAGTGATGCAGTGACCGTCTGCTCACCAAAGGCAACGCCTGCGAGAGTGGTCTGCGCGATGCCAGACTCATTGGTATTACTCACTCCCGGGGTCAGGGTGAGTCCTGAAGAGGCTGAGCTGAATGTTACCGGAAGATTGTTCACCTCATTGTCGAACTGATCTTTAACCGTTGCAGTTAGCGTTGCGTTATCGACGCCATTACCTGTGATCTCATCTTTTGACATCTGCAGGACAACCTGAGCCGAGGTTTTGTCCGCCACAAACGTTACCGGCTGCGAATCACTGGTATTGTTATTACCCAGCGTTGCGGTAACCGTATGCGTGCCCGCTTTTTTGCCTTTGAGCGTGACATGCGCTTCGCCATTGGCCTGAGTGACGGCAATACCGTTATTTTCGAGGGTAAAGTTTGCCGCAACGTCCTGTGGCATGGTGAAGTTCACCGTTATTCCCGCCACCGGATGATTCGACGGATCTTTCACCGTTGCCGTCAGCTGCACGCTGTCACTGTTATTCGTCACCACCTGTTGAGCAGGGATATTCAGCGTGACCTGCGCGTTGCTGGCATCGGGCGCAATATTGACTGTCTTCGTACCGTTGTTGCCGTTAGGCAGTGTGGCTTCGGCTGTATGAACACCCAAAACCGTGCCCTTAAGGGTAACTTCAGCAACACCACTGTCGTTAGTATTGCTTTTGCTCTGACTAAGTTGAGTATCTGCCGGGTTGGTACTGAAGGTAACCTGTAGATCTTTTACTGCGTTATCAAAAGGATCTTTCACTGTTGCCGTCAGAGTCGTCTCATCCACGCCATTCCCAATGATTTCCGCTTTCGATGTTTGCAGAACGACAACCGCGCTGTCCTTATCCGCCACGAATGTGACTGGTTGCGCATCGCTGGCATTATTGTTACCCAGCGTTGCGGTAACCGTATGCGTGCCCGCTTTTTTGCCTTTGAGGGTGACATGCGCTTCGCCATTGGCCTGAGTGATGGCAATACCGTTATTTTCAAGGGTAAAGTTTGCCGCCACGTCCTGTGGCATGGTGAAGTTCACCGTTATTCCCGCCACCGGATGATTCGACGGATCTTTCACCGTTGCCGTCAGCTGCACGCTGTCACTGTTATTCGTCACCACCTGTTGAGCAGGGATATTCAGCGTGACTAGCGCGTTGCTGGCATCGGGCGCAATATTGACTGTCTTCGTATCTCTGTTGCCGTTAAGCAGTATGGCTTCGGCTGTATGAACACCCAAAACCGTGCCCTTAAGGGTAACTTCAGCAATACCGTTCTCATTAGTATTACGCGCGTTCAGACTCAGTTGCGTGTCTGCGGGAGAGGTGCGGAAGACTACTGACAGATTTTTAACCACGTTATCAAAAGGATCTTTCACTGTTGCTGTCAGCGTCGTCTCATCCACGCCATTCCCAATGATTTCCGCTTTCGATGTTTGTAGAGCGACAACCGCTCTGTCTTTATCCGCCACAAACGTCATTGGCTGTGCATCGCTGACATTGCTGTTAGCCAGACGAGCCGTGATCATATGCGTGCCCGCTAACGTGCCGGTCAGGGAGGCGATTGCAATCCCGTTGCTATCCGTCATGCCTTTTCCGCTGTTGCTAATCGAGAACCGACTTGCGACGTCGTTTGGCACAGAGAAAGTGATTTCTTTATCTTTTAGTGGGTTGCCATTTTTATCCTGCAAGGTTGCCGTCAGCTGTTGAGGCGCTGTGTCGGTGACGGTGATCTCGCCTGGGGGCACACTGAGGGTCAGGGCTGCAGTACTTTGATCACCGATAAAAATCACCTGTTGATTAGCCTGAGAACCAGAGCCCACAGAGGCCGTAACCGTATAATCACCATTTTTCAAACTGGTCAGCGTAGCTGTGGCGATCCCGTCGTGGCTATTCACTTCGGTTTGGCTCAGTTTCGCTGCTGCTGAATTAACATTGAAGGTGACCTTGACGTCATTGAGCAGGTTGCCTTTTGCATCCCGGACTGTCGCGGTCATTGTGGCGCTGTCATTGCCGTCAGCGACCACTTCATTTTTCGACTTCTGCAGATCAACCTGTGCGGTACTTGAGTCACCGACAAAACTGACGATTAACGTTTGTTTCACGCCATTTTCAAGGGTGACTTCAACCGTGTTGTCTTCCTGCTTACTACTTTTCAGATCAAAAGTCGCCAGACCATTAACATCCGTTTTTACGGTGTTTTGATTGTTGAAGGAAGTTGCCGATCCGCTTAATACCGCAAACGTGACGGTATGATCATTGATTGGGTTGCTTCCCTCATCAGCGACATTGACCGAGACGGTGTTTGCTGCATTCTCATTGGCGAGCACACCATTATTGCTGGCAGATAATGTCGCAATTTTCGCTGACTGCGGGTTGGCGTCGATGATAAATCCAGCGGTATGCAAATCTTCATTCCAGTTTTGCATTAACAGCTTCGCAGTAAGCCCACTGCCTCTGGTGTAGGCGGTATAGGTCGCCTTATAGATGCCATCTGCGGTTTCTTTCCAGTCTGTAGTGACACCAGGTTTCACGTTGTCGATGCTGACTGCGGTATTTAGTTGCTGTTTTTGCTCTTTAACAGGTTTGTCATTTTCATCTCTCAGTTCTACCGTCACCTCGATAGGATTGCCGGAGAGATAACGGTCCTTATCAATCTTAATTGACGAGTGAGTTCGGGATGACGAAACAGAAATGATATTCACCACGGCGGGGGCTTTAGCTGCATCTACACCGTTCAGCTGTGGCATCAGCGTCAGCGTGCCAGACATCGCTCCTGTGGTCAGGACTTGGGTATAGCTTCCGTCACCATTATCTTTCCAGTCAGAAAGGGTGATGTCCTGAACACCTTCGTGACGCGTCGAGAGCACCAGCCCGATAACAGGATTACCAGCTGCATCATGAGCAATAAAAGTCAGTGTGGCGGTTGAATGGGAATCCGCGCTCAATGTTTGGGTACTTAACGATACCGAGGAATCTTTCTGGCTTAGCGCAGGTGCCTGAACGACCACCATGCTTTGTTCGCGATTCGACAAATTGCCTTTGACGTCTTCAGCGGTAACTTCAATCGGCCAGGTGTTATCGGTTTCTGGCGTACTGGTGAACCGGTACGGCGGCAGGGTAACCAGAATATCTTTACCCGTTGTGACCATTTTACCACCGGCAGCTTCCAGAGCGGTGGCTTCGACGTTATAGCCTTTCAGGGCATATTTGGTTTGTAGCGACGAAACCAATGATTTCACTTCTCCTGACTTCCCTGTCACGGGGTCTGTCAGGGTCAGGCGAACCAGTTCTTTTTTGCGATATTCCAGAACGATGTTGTTGTTGCGATCCACCAGATCATAACGGCTGCCTGCAAGGCTACGCCGTGCAGCGATTTCATTCGGGTCAAGCTGTTTCTGCATTGCGCTGCCAGGTTGCCAGGTAAAATCGACGGCAAAACGGGTGTCATTTTCGCCCTGTTTACCCTGGCGTTGCTCCGCGCTGAAGGTCATCAGCGGGAAGGGGGTATAGTTAAGTCCAGCGGTTATGGCATGAGGATTACTTTGCCGATCGTCTTTATCGAACAGGGCCACTTCATCGCCATAATACTGTTCATAGACCAGTTTACCGCCAAGGTGCGGCCAGGCGGGTAGCCAGCCTTCTGCGCGTACATCCCAGCCATTGGCCGGGCGTGCTTCATAATCGTTGTCCAGTTCAGGTGCGCTGCGCCAGTTGGTCAGTCGCAAATAGCCGTTACTGCTTAATTTTAGATAGTCGCGCCAGTACTCCGCGCCAATGCCGGCGCGGGAGTGGTAACGGCTAAGATCGTGGTCGAAAAAGAAGTTGATGCCCGACATCCATGTGGGAGTGAAATGACGCCAACCCAAGCCGTTGTTAATCTGCGTACGCTCGTCAGTACGGTGGAGGGTATGCTGGCTGAAAAAGAGATTATCAGGCGTTTCATACCACGAATGGAGAAAATCGAACTGGGAATTCTTCAGGCTAAAATCTTCATCCACGCCCAGCGTGATTCTTGCGGTACCGAAGCGGCTTAACCAGTCTGTCATTGCGCCAGATGCCTGAGAAGAGGCCCATCCACGCGCCATATTGGCCGCTTGCTCGCTGTTCATATCTTCGGCGAGCAGAGACCCGATTTGCTGTGAAGTACTGGCTATCTGTTGCTCTCGGTTGTCACTGCTATTACCCGGCGGGGTTAAATTTTTTTCATTAACTTGTACGGGGACATCCAGTTCATCACCCTGGCGGACATTATCAAAACCTCGAGCAAACGTACGAAACTGGTTGAGTTTGCGTAACTCAGCCAACGAAATACCGAAACGTTCGGCAACGCTTTGGGACGATTCCAGCGCTCCAAGGGTGTAGGGCACCGTATTGGCATTTGCAATGGCGATTTGTGCAGGAACTGGTTGTTGGGTTGCGGCGTTTACTACACCTTGTGCTGCCGCAGTCATAGGGAACACAAGTTGAGTTACCAGGCAGATATCCGCAGTTAAGCGGCGTAGTTTAATACCCATCCCGCATAAGATTTGTCGGTCATTTATTTCTTCTCCACTTCTCTTCTTCGTAGCCATGCTTACCTTCCCTGAACGAGCTAACATAAATGCGCCCTTTCTAGCACAGCGAAAAAATATAAATCCTGATAGCAATATGATTGAAAATTAATAACTTTTCGTTAAGCAGTTTTGGGTGTGAGTTGCAAGAGGGGAGACTACTGAATTACTCAAGTTTTATAATCGAGGGGAAAATGGTGATGGCGTTCATAGCAAAACGCCCTCAACCATAAAGGTCGAGGGCGCTTAAGATGTCAAAAACCCGCTATCCATTAAAAAGCAATGCTCAACTAAGGTCAGTGATATTGCGCTAAAAAAGCGAATTTTTAGAATTTGGCTCCTCTGACTGGGATCGCCTTAGCCTTTAACAGGCTGATTGATAAGCTAAAACAAAAAATCGAGTTTGTCAAGACCACCAGAATGACCACCTTTTTAAAATGCGCCTAACCCTTTGGTTCACCCTGTCACCGTCGTACTGTTTCCGGTAGTCTGTCTACTTCCAGCATATATATCAGCCTTTTTAATCATAGAGTTATTTTGGTATTAGTTACTTATGACGCACAATAAAATGACTGGCTATCAGCGTTGCCCCACAGGTTGTTTTATCGCCATCATGTGCAGCCTGTTTCCCATTTATAGAAAACCCCTGTCCAGATGCTATGATTTTTGCTGGCCCATGGCCTTCTATCGGACAAGTTACCTGGTCACCATCACAGGCGACAGGCTGTCCCTCATGCAAAAAATTTGCACTGGCACTAATTACAACACCACCATGAGATGTTTTATCCCCAAGCGTTATTAATGGTTTCATTATCTATCCTTTGTATCCAGTACCAAATTAATCCACCTGAACCCGATCCCATTCGGCCATGACCTCTGGATCCCGTTCACGGGCCTTAGCCAGAAAGGTTTCTAGCAGACTGTCCGGCTGAGTGACCTGGCCCGGAGTGGTGGTGATTTGGGCATAAGGTGTGTTCATCAGCGGATGGTCTAATGTCGGATTGGGCAGATTCAGCATGTCTCTCAGGCGCAATACCGCCAGAATCTCTGTTGGGTGAACGGCTTCAAACGGAGAGCCAAATTCAAAGTTACCGGTATAAACTTCACGTTCTGTTAACGCGATACGTTCTATATGGATATCACAGGCATCATACAGAACCGATTGTAATTTAACGGGATCAGGGTTATTCCAGTGTTTGACCAGAAGCCCCCAGGCCGGATCGCGTGGCAGTCCCAGCTTATCTAAATCCAGGGGGATCTGTAGCCAGTCATTAATGATGGAAAGTCCCATAGCAGCATAGCGTAAAGTTTCTGGGCCAGGATCTTCATGCGCATTTACAATGCCATACCCTTTCTCAAGAGCAGTAAAAACAATCTGGTGAAATTTTTTCGTCAGAGCGGGCATACCCAGCGCAATTGCTCCAAGCATACTATGTGTGACGAAATCCAAGCCTGAAGTAATAGTTGCCTTGCTTTCTTTTAAACTCAATATATTAATGCCATCAGAATGAAGCATTCGAGAGAATCCATAACTCATATGGATAACAGAAGAAGCCATAGACTGTTTGGCTTCCAGTAAGCTTAATGCAGCTTCACTCATGCCAAGTCCATATAAATGAATTAATGCCATGAAAAGTTCAGATTGACCATTAATATATTGTTCCATATAGTTAAACTCAGGGGCGGTTACTGATTGGCTGCCGCTCTGTGCCCAGCTATAAACGCGAGGAAGCATTTTTTCCAGTCTGTTTTTTGTTTTGCTTGCTGCCATAAAATGGACTCCTTTATTCGTTATATACACATACTATTATTACCAGGTATTCCACTGTATTCCGCTACCAATGCCTACTGCAGCATTAACAGAGCCATCATTGCGTAAAAAAACCTGTGCATGAGCAAATTCTATCCGTCCATTCCTTAACGCGTTATTTATTGCTTGTAGTTTTCTGCCAAATTCAGGATCAAAATTTTGTAACTTAGTTGGCTCCCATCCACCTTTTCCCCTTGCTATGTGTAGTGGTCAAGTAATATTGGCCACGGTTTTACAGTAAAAACGGTATCTGTT
>ERZ1673748.1293-NODE-1293-length-25160-cov-7.251344_pt1 | contig 25160 bp, 20 predicted proteins | sample MGYA00580196_ERZ1673748 | MGnify/ENA primary metagenome ERZ1673748 (study PRJEB41218, sample SAMN15661796) | gut metagenome | host: Homo sapiens | place: Canada: London | collected 2015-08-20/2019-03-30 | study: EMG produced TPA metagenomics assembly of...
TTAAATATTATACAGTTGTTGGAAGGAAAGTTTACTCAAACGTTTCCCTTTAAAATTTTCACGTTTCTTTAACAAACCGGCCGGTTTTCGTATATTAATTCTTAATATTGTACCTGAAAATATGAAAGACAGAAACCTATGATGACTGTAATGATGAAGTTGACGGACAATAATTTTAAACGTAAAGTTACGTTGCGGGCTTCTGTTGGCATAGGGGAAAATATAATAGAATAAAGAAGCTCGCTGAAAGGCGGGCTTTTTTTTGCGATAAAAGTGAAGAGGTTCGAACTGACCGGTTTTGTCATGAAAAAAAGAGTAGAAATTAAAACCATACAATGAAAATCAAAGGAGAACCGAGGGCATTTCTGAGTAATGAGGCCCGACAATTACTGAATCTTTACGAATCGTTAGGGGAACGGGCAGAGATTTTTTTGCCGCGTCATATTTATGACAATCTGACCAGTTTTGTGAAGCTTTGTTTTGAAGAACCCGATGACCCGGCTGTCCAGCAGTCGGAGATCAACCGTTATTTGTTGAAGTTCCGGGAAGATATTCCGGGATATACGGATGTTGCTTTGATGCTTTGTCCGCATCATCCTTCCAAAGCTTTCGAATTGAGTGGAAGGCGGGGAGAGTTTATGAAGAAGATCGATGAGTTCCTGGATACCGAAGCAGTAAGTCCTGATTCCAGAGTTCTCTTGAAAAATATTAAAGACACTCATGATTTTTCGGTAGGAACTCCTCCTGTGCGCAGTAGCCATATCGAGTTTATCTCCCAGGTACAATTGGGCGGGCAGGTACGCGATTTGCGGAAATACCGGGATGTGATCGGGGTGACCGGTGACCTGAACGAAGCGCATTGGAATTATTTGATGGATACTTTGGAGCAGATGATCGGCCAGAGTACCCATTATACAACCGGGGCTGAGAAGGCCGACTTTCTCAACCGGATGCGTTGGGCGGTGAATTTCAAGGGACTGAACGGTATGATTACGACGGTGGTTTCGGGAAATGCCGATAAAGCGGTCAGTCTGCTCCGGGGAGAAGTGTTCGGTAAGAATAGTGTACAAGTGTTGGAGAATCCTTCTACCGAAGAATTGTTCGAACAGATGAGGGTGGATACAACCTCGGTCTTTGTGGTGAAAGCCCGGCATATGCGGGTGAATCCTTTCTCCGGTGAAAAATGGTTTCCTCTGCTGACCCGTCTGGTGATTGTCGACGATTCGCGGGAATCGAGGAGTTCCAATACCTCTCTGGTGTTCTGTTTTCATAACGGGATTATCCATACACTGAATAAGGTACATACCAAGAAATTGGGTTCTCCGGCCAATACGCAATTGAACTTGCGGTTGATTCTGGAAAATGTGAATCCCTCTTTCCTGTCAGAATTCCGGGAAAAAATCGAGCTGCAAATCAAAGCCTACGAGAAAGAGATCAATCAGATTCTGACCGAACAGATCGGGACTACCGGGGATGCGGTGAAACGGTTGAATGTGTTTAAACTGGATATGTTCTCCAGGAAGATCGTTCAGGATAAATATTCCCTGGAAAAATTACGGGATTTTATTTATTTTCTGGAGAATTGCCATAAAGAAGAAAAACGGCAGGCACAAACCCGTGAATTGATCGATGAATTCGAAAGCCGGATCCGGCAATACTTTTATTCGGATTGCCCCCAGATTCAGGTGTTGAGTGTATTGGAAGGCGGCGGACGCAACCAGATCCGTACTTATGGACGTTATCTGCTGCAAAAGCCTTTGCACCGACTGGAAGATAAGGTGTATAAAGCTTGCCGGTTGATCCTGAATATTATCCCCAGCAATTATGAACGTACCCTGAAGAATCACTTTCATAAGAATTTCGGCATCAACCTGTTTTTAGAGAAATATCAGGCTTATATCACGAAGATAGATAATGATGCTAACAATAAAGGCCGTTACGATAATTTCCTCAATGACCTGGGGATCCGGGAAAAATACCGGGCCTTGCCTGTGGAGGATCAGCAAATCGTGAAAGAATTCTTATCGGCTTTAGGCAATCTGGAACAGACTTCGGTTTCCGATTCGGTACAGATGATTATCCGGGATCTGTTGTTTCATCCCAATGGAAAGCCGAAACCTTATATTATTTACAATGCGATGCAGGCTTGGGAATATAAGGATTTGCTGCCTGACGATACTTTCGATATCAATCCTTTCGATATCGAAATCGAGAATTTGCCTGACGGGCGTTTAGCCTATGAACGGCTGACGGATAAATTACTCCGTATCAAATCGACGCTGGCTTTATTCGACGATAGTGGCAGCCTTTGGGATTTGTTTTGTGAGAATACGACGATTCTGATCAACGATCCGAATAATCCGACCGGTTATACGGATTTCAATACCGAAGCTTTGAATGCGTTCCTGAAACTGATGAATACTTGTAAGATTACTCTTTTTCTCGACGAAGCTTATGCCGACAGTGTGAAGGTTACGGATAAACATATGCCGAAATGGCGTACGATCTCGCGGTATATCATCAATAATATCAATGCCCAGGCCAATATCCGGGCGGTATCATCGTTATCGACCACCAAGAATTTGTCGGCTACGGGCGATCGGTTAGGGGCTTTGGCGGTGACCCCTCAGGCTGCTGCAGTCGCTGCTTTTGTGCGTCAGCTGAATTCCTGTTCGCACGGCAATAACAACTCTTTACTGATGTTGAATAATTTGCTGGAGACGGCACAGGTAGCTAAAAAAATAAAAGATACGCTGGAAAGCGAGTTACCGAAAAATGCTTCCCGCTTTAAGATCAAAGAGACACTGATCCGGTTTATCAATGAACAGATCGGACGGATTGAAAAATCGAACGCCAATAGTGTTGCAAACCGTCAGTTGCATAAGACCGCCGGATTTGAAGGTAGCCCGTTGTACCTGTTCCTGCTGGATGAGCTGGTAGCTTTGGATAAACTGGATATATTGGCCCTGCCGGACGATTTTAAATACCATAACGAACCTTTCTTCGTTTATTACCAGAGACGGTTGGTGGAAAATCTGAACCGTTTCCGGGTGAATAAGAATTTCCGTTCAGAATCGATGTTACGGATGAGTTGGGCAAAAGAGGTGGCTCAACGGGTTGTAGCTGAATTCGAAGGGACGGAAGTCAGTTGGTTGCCTTCGGATGGTTCTTATTTGTTTAACTTCCGGGTGGGGGAAGGGTTTTCTTATGCCGATCTGCTTTGTTTCTGCCAATATCTGGCGTTACACCGGGGGATTGCTGCTGTGCCCTATCCTACCGGTTTGGTCCGCTTTGCTATCGGAGGTTTTCTTGCCGATACCGAGGAGAGTAAGCAAGTGTTTAAATATGAACTGGAAGACGGTTTTACCATTTTTATGAAATATTGGACACTGTTTGCGGCTAAGCGGTTGGATGCGGCTTATAAGGAGGTGGAAAGCCATACGATTTTGGATGAGATTTTCGCTTATACTAAAATTCAGGAATTGATCGATGCGATTATCGGCGATTATCCTTTATCCGCTAAATACCGGAAAGACAAAGCGCCTTCTTTGCAGATCCGTGATATCCGGACCTTGTACCATGCCTCTCCCGAGCGTAGCGGAGTGAGCATTACGACGATCGACCGGTCGGTAAATTCGGTCATCGAATTACATGGCGACAAGATCGGTTCTTGCCGGGATGTATTCGAGTTTATCCGGAGTGCTGCTTTTACGAAGGTATATGAAAATTTACTGGCACAGATTTATAAGCAAGTGCCGGCCATTGCCGACCTGGATTTCAATACGGTAAGTTCGAAATACAGTAAGGCGGTGATCCTGAAATATATCACTAATAAGAAGACGTTCCAGCCCAACTATAATGTACTGGACGATCCGATGGAGAAAAATGTGATGCGGGAAATTCTGATTGAAATGGAGCATCTTCTGTTCTCGGATAGTAAAGTGAAGATTTTAGCTATCGATGCAACCGGAAATCCGGAGTTGGATAAATCGAAATTGGAAGGAATCAATGTGATTATCAAGAAATATATCCGGGATATTTTATTGCATTTCAATCTGCCGTTTGAAAAAGACAGCCTCGAACCCAGCCGCAAGGAGATTGTCCGGGTAGCCGGAGAAACATTCGAGGAAATCACCGGTATTCGGTTGAGTGACCTGAACCTGCAAATCTGGGTAGATGAATTTATCAACCGTCTCCGCGCTCTGCCCGAATTTAAAGAGACGTTGCTGGCTCAGAAGTGTATGGGGTATATGATGGATTCGATCGCTTCGGGGATGAACAAAGAAAATTTGCCGGTAACCGATAAGATCCTGTTTCTGTATTTATTACATAACGATCATTCTTTCTATCGGCTGGTATCGGCCAAATTGAAGTATTTCAGCGATAAGATCGGAGCTTGTGCGGACAGGGAGGTGAAGATGTTTACAGAGGAGTTTATCACCGAGATATTACCCACCCAATTGAAGGAAATCAACGATTATATCATGCGGCGCCGGGATATTAAGGTGGCTGAGAAAGAGATCCACCGGGTGAGCCGGAAAGTGGTGTTGTTCTATATCAGCATGATCAAGCGGACAAAAGGAACCGATTATTACAAACGTTATACCCATACGATGGTCCGGCTGGTGGAGACGGCTTTTATGAAACAAAATTCCAGTGTCAACGAGATGGTACAGCACGGTATTTCTATTTATAAAGATTTTGAAATGGAGAATAAGGTGCTGGAGACTTTCGAAGATGGACGGATCGCCTGGATCAACGAACTGATGCAGAAATGCGGTGTCATTTCTTCCGAGCAGCCGGTGCAGGAGCATACCCGTATCGTTACGGATGCTAAGAAACGGGAATATCCGTTCCACAAAGTGGATCGTCCGGGGACTATTTCGAAAAAGCGGCTTGGGGAGGCAGGACCGAACGATTATTTGAAGCTATTGGATTTGCGGCCCGATTCGTCTTTTTTTATCGGTCGTTTGGCCCGGTTTATCGCCAATATGGATTCGGACGATTATCGCTGTAAGGTGGTGAAACATGGCATGGTGAAGGAGCTGGTGATTTTCCAGAAGGGATATATGAAATACCTGACCGATAACTACCGGCTGAATTATACCGAAGACATTCCGATCGAAGATATCACCCGGTTCGTCCCGGATGTGATCAGTTTCCTGGGGGCTCCCGAAAAGCTGATTTCTTTCCCGCAGATCGGGTATTTCGATATACCGGGGCCGAACGGGAACATCAAGACGATCGTTACGCCGTTGAAACAGAAGGTAGATTATTTCGGGGATGTCAAGAAACCACGTCTGACGGTGATCAATGAGAAAATTAAAGAGATCGGCGGTAATCCGCGTCACGGTTCTTTGTTTGCCGTGGAAGAAAACGACGGTAGTATCTTTGTTATCGAGATCAATGGGGATAGTGGGGTAGGGAAGTCGGAAATGATCGCCGCTTTTATCCTGAAATGGTTGCGGAATAACCTCGAGGGGGTCCGTTCGGTAAAACTGATTGCGGGCGATATGTTCCATGAGTTTCAGGATGCCGAAGGTAATCTGTATGGGATCGGTACAGAGGTCGGTGATTTCTCGCGGACGACGGATTTCGACCCGGATTATATCAAGTATTATAAGTATCTGTTCGAAAGTAGTGCCGACAGTAATGTCGAAGATCTCAATTCCCGGAGCACGGTGAGCGGTATGTGTGATATCACGATGCCTTATAAGATCGATATCATGCTGAGTGCCGGAAACTATTCGAAGGAGGAAGCAGGTATAACCCGGGTGGACAATCCTGAAAATTTCCTGTTGTATATGGATGCCCATGGGGAGAGGAAAGAGAAAGCGACCAGTCAGGATGGTCCTAATTTCCAGCGTACCTTGAAGCGTTATACGGCAGATAAGAATATTGTAGATGTGATTGCCCGTCATGGTAATTATCTGGATGATATTTTAGATTGGGATTATGTAGAAAATGAAAAGCAATATTATCTGGCTTCTTCGTTCAAATTATTGGATAAGATCGATATTACGGAAGTAGTCGGTCAGATTTTCGGCGGTAAGCAGTTTAAACGGGACGGGGTTGGGTATACCATCCAAACGGTCTCTTTCGATATGATACAGAACCGGTTTATTGCTACCGTATCGTATGGGGAAAGAGAAAGCCGGGAAATGATGATCGACCGGAAGATGTTCAGTGCGATTTTCGATTCTCTGGCCAGTACTCCGGGAGGGCAACCGTTTATTGCTGAGGAAGGACAGTTGGAATCGGTGATGAACCTGGTGAAAATCATGCGCGGAGGGAGCGACGGTAAGGGGAAAGCCCGGAATATTCAATGTGGTATGCTTTCAACGGAGATCGGCAAGAAAGGCCGGGAGATTACCGGACCTCAGAAAGCCGCTATGGAGCTGAAACGGATGATTCAAGAGGTACGGATTACCCGCCCGGAAATCAATGAAGGGAAAATTTGCGTGAAACGCCTGCTGAACGAGAAATATCGTCCTATTTTCAAAGGAGAAATGAATAGTTCGGAATTGTGGCGATATAATTTCTTTATCTATCAGCTGGAGAACATGAAGAAAGCCGACTATCGCCGGATGGACGATATCGACCGTAAGGTAGATATGAGTAATCTGGTGGATTTTGTACCTGTAGACCCGAAGAAAGAATTCAGTCCTTTGTTGGTGAATCCCAATCTGAATATCGAACTGAGTAGTTTCAGCGAGACGTTCGAGGAATTGATGAGTTTGCCGAATTATCCGGAATTTGCGTGTGAATTCGCCGAACATATGGAACAGTTGTATGTCGCAGAGGGATATAGTGAAGAAACGAATATCAATAATATGATCGTACAGTTATTGCTTCTGGAGGGATATTGTACGACCGAGGACGTGGCTCGTGGTAGTGTCATTGAAAAAGTGAACCGGGAGACGATTGCCGCTGCCAAGTATGCGGTGGTTCGGTATTTGGAAGGCGAACGGGTGAAACGCGCTTCATCCGGTAAACCTGTCGAAAAGATCGCGGCTACCGGTACAGGTAAAAAGGTTGCTACGAAGGGGATACGTAAAAAGTAAAGTATCGGGATTTTGATTTGGGAAGCCGCTTCTTTCCGGGGAGCGGCTTTTTTTTGTTGTTATTTGTTGAAACCTGAAAACATTTTTTATCTTTGTATTATGATGAAAAATGTTTTGTTTTGTATTTTATTTTTTTAAATTATTTTATATTAATGCAGTTTATAGGATATTCTATATGATAAATAATGAGCTATGTTATTTTTATCTCCCTAATAGAATTTGTATGGAAATGTAGATGTAAAGTTTTGTTTAATCCTTGGATTTAAGTTCTTTTCACTATTTTTGTATCACAAAAATATGGGAAAGTATGCCACAGGAAATAGAACGGAAATTTTTAGTCAAAGGAGATTTCAAGTCACAGGTTTTTCAATCGGTACGGCTTACGCAGGGGTATTTATCTTCGGTACCGGAACGCACGGTGAGAGTGAGGATCAAGGGAGATCGGGGATATCTTACGATTAAGGGAAAAGTAACGGCATCCGGGATCTCGAGATATGAATGGGAAAAAGAAATTCCCTGTGATGAAGCCCGGGAGTTGCTGGTGCTGTGTGAACCGGGAATAATCGATAAAGTCCGCTATTGGGTACAGGCCGGAAAACATGTTTTCGAAGTAGATGAGTTTTATGGAGAGAACGAAGGTTTGGTGGTTGCAGAAATAGAATTATCCTGTGAGGACGAGCCTTTCGATCGACCGGAGTGGTTGGGTCAAGAAGTGACCGGAGATATCCGTTATTATAACGCCCATTTAACTCGATCCCCTTACAAAGTTTGGAAATCGAGTTAAGCGGGTAGTTCCTTTATTTCATTTTTTCTTCTAATTCGGTACTGAGGGGCAGGTGGTCCTGGAAGTGGACCGTGACATGGGTACCGTCGCAATAGGGTTTATTAGCGGATGCTCCGCAACGGCATAGGGTGACCCGGTTGCGTTGTTCGTATTCGGTGCCGTTAGGTCCATTCACAGGAATACCTCCTTTGACCCAGAGCGGACCACTACATTCTTCCTGTGGGTCTTCGATCAGGCCTAAAGCCGGTTTTAAGGGGGGCTCATAAAATTTTTCCTCTTCTTTGTCCCAAAGTTTTAACCGGCCGGAGGGGCAGTACATGCTTTCGTGTACGGCCAGATCATGGGCTTCGGTGTTGTCGGAATCTTCCGTCAATTGCCAAACCGTTCCTCTGGCCATACAAAAACGGGCATGTACACAATATTCGGTGTTGTCGGCCAACTGAACTCTAGGACCGTCATACAGATCGGCATTCTCTAAAAGAGGGATATTGCCGGCGGTTAGCGTCGGATCCCAATCGGCATGGTGATGGGAACCGTCGCAATACGGATGATTTTTGGACTGACCACAGCGGCATAAAGCGGTGGGTTCGTTGTCGGTCGGGTATTTGTGCCCTTTGGCATATTCCCAGGGGATTTGTTCTTTATTCAAAACGAAAATCTCTTGTTGAAGAGGGGGATTTCCATATACCAGATAGGGGCCGTCTGCTGTAATTTTAAGGTGATATTTCGGGTCAGGAGTAGGTGTACCCGGTTCGATTTTACGAGTGTTTTTTTCCATAATTAAACGTTTTAATGATACTTGTTATACTTAAATCTGGATGGAAAGTTCAGGGTTGGCTCGGAGAATTTTCATCGGTATAAGTTTTGGAATAGAATTTGTTATAAATGTATTGTTTGGTTTATTAAAATATTTCACATAATTTCACATAAAATATGGGATCCCTTTTGAAGGAATAAGTTATGAGAGTTTTGAAAATATTTAAATCGTTGTTATCCAGGGTTTTGATTCTTGTTTTAATAGGTTCTTTGGGAGCTTGTTCGGAGGAGTGTGGCTATGATTCTTATGCAGGTTATCAGTTAGGTAAACAAAATTTCGATTATTTGGAAGGTAATATGGCTTCTATTTTGTCGTTTTGGGATCTTGCTTTGAGAATGAACACGTATTTGACGACCTTGGATAAGGAAGGAGAAGACCGGGGAGAAGAACTTTTCCCGGACTATTGTCTTCAACAAGTGAATGAACACGAATGGGTCGGATGGAAGGGACAGGATTCGGTTTTTAAGATTATAACAGACGATCTGGCCTTGACCACTGAAACAGCTCATTGGGAAATTGTGGGCTGCCGGGCTCCGTATAAGGGACAGATCACCGTTTTGTGTTCCGGTTTGAAGACCTGGGTGTTTCATGTTTCCGCTTTGCAAAACCGGAAATGGATATCCGATGGCAGTCTGAAAATTAATTATAATGGAGAACAAACGCCCCGGAATTTTAACGATGGGGATTGGATTATTTCCGGTGTGGGGAAGAGTATGACCGATGAGGAAGAAATACTGAATTTTGAAATTGCAGAATCGCTGATCCGTTATGCAGAGAGTCATTATCTTTTTGATAAAGGACTATTGTATTTGCGGTTGAAAAATAGGTTCTCTCTGAAAGAAGAGGTAGTTAAGGCTGAGATGAAGACACTTCCGGGAAGTGACCGCTCTCTGCAGATCACCTATAAAGGAGAGGTTTATTCTTATTGATTGTTACAGAGGGGGTAGAACTTCGGTTGCCGGGCATTCTGTTGGCCTTATTGAGAGAATCGGAGAGCCTCTCAGACACCTTTTGGTTCTGTTTGGTAACATCAGTGGTTGGGGAATTAAAAGGTGTTTGTCAGATCAAAGACTTTATAATTCTGATTACATGACGGAGGTGTGGAATTTTTCTGGTTGTGGTTGCCGATACTGATACTATCGCTGACCAGAACGGTTTTCGATATGGGCTTTATTGTGAGTACTGATATTAATATGGATCAGGTAAAAGAAAAGCCACCTCCGTGCAGAATCGGAGCGTGCTGCAACTCGAATAAAAGACGGCGGATATATCGCCTTGATCGAGGAGTGAACGTATGCTACTGTCCGGTATTTGCATTATCTGTATTTATCGTTTACCAGCTTCCACTGGCTCCGCCACCGCCGAAACTCCCCCCGCCGAAACCTCCGAAACTTCCGCTACCTCCGCTGAAAGAACCGAAATTGCTGCCGCCACCGCCGAAACCTCCGAAAAATATGGGAGGGATTCCTCCACTTCCATGGCTACCTGTGGTATACCCTTTTTTTCTTCGGAAAAACAGAGGCAGGAGAAATAGGATCAAGATAGGAATGATGATCACTTCGGCACTGCCATTTCCGTTTTTGCGGGCATATTGTTCGGCTGTAAATTCCCCACCGGCAAGCTGCATGAGTACATCTGTCGCTTTGTTAATTCCCCGGTAATAATTGTTTTGTTGAAATTCAGGTATAATTTCGTTCCGGATGATTCTCGAAGCGATGGCATCCGGAATGACTCCTTCCAATCCATATCCGACGGCAATGGCTACTTGTCCTTTTTCTGTCCTGCTCTTGGGCTTGATCAGAAGTAAGACTCCGTTGTCTTTTCCTTTTTGGCCGACTCCCCATTTTTCAGCTAAACGCTGGGCATAATCGCTGGGGGCGTAGCCTTGTAGGGTGGGTACGGTTACTATTGCGATCTGGGTGGAAGAAGTGTCGTTAAAATTTCTCAACTTTTGCTCCAATGCTTGTTGTTGCTGTGGACTGAACAGCTGAGTGAAATCATTGACTATCCGTTTGGGGCGCATCGGTTCGGGTAGATCCTGAGCCTGTAAAAAGGAAGTAATGCATATAAAGAAAATAAGGACTGATCGTTTCATGTTTAATTTTTAAATGAGATATCGTCCGACAGTTCGTTGACATCGTCTGCCTGATAGGGAAAAAAAGCTTTTAGCTGCTGTCCTGCAGTCAGGACAGCTTCGCAAACTCCCTCGCAAATCTGTCCTGATTTGAATTTTTCTATCATATTGTTTTTTATGTCATCCCAAAAATGGTCCGGCACTTTCGCATTGATCCCTGCATCTCCCAATATCGCCAATTGTTTATCTTCTAATGCGACGTAAATCAGTACACCGTTCCGCAAGGCTGTCTTATGCATTTTCAAGTCGGCAAAGACCTGGGCTGCACGGTCGAGTACATTCTTCCGGCAATGATTTTCGAAATGGATCCGGATTTCGCCGGAAGTATCTTTTTCTGCTTGCCGGATGGCGGCAACCATAGCGGTCTTCTGAGCCGGGGTGAAAAAATCGGATGGTTTCATTGCTCAAAATTCTACTTTAGGAGCATTTTCAGCTCCTGCATTGGCTTCAAAATAGGGTTTGGAGGTGAATCCGAACATTCCGGCTACCAGGTTTCTGGGGAATTGCAGGATGAAAGCATTGTAGCTGCGGGCGACATCGTTGAATTTCCGGCGTTCTACTGCTATCCGGTTTTCCGTTCCTTCGAGCTGGGCTTGCAAATCAAGAAAGTTTTGGTTAGCCTTCAGATCCGGATAATTTTCAGAAATAGCCATCAATCGGGATAAAGCGGAGGATAATTCCCCTTGTATGTTACTTAATTTTTTTAGGGCCGCTTCGTCGAGCTGGTCGATATTCAGCTGCATCTGAGTGGCTTTTGCCCGGGCATTGACTACTTCGGTCAGTGTATTTTCTTCGTGTGAAGCATACCCTTTCACTGTATTGACCAGATTGGGGATCAGATCCAGGCGCCGTTGATATTGGTTTTCCACATTCGACCATTGGGCCGATACGGCTTCGCGCATATTGACCATGCCGTTGTAAGCTCCTTTAAACCAAAAGAAAATACTCAATACAACTACAGCGATAACGATTAAAACAATGTATCCCTTTTTCATATGTTTATAAATTTTGTCAAAAAAATTTGTGTTTTTTTTAAAACAATTATTTCTCACAGATACAAAGTTAATGATTTCTGTGATTCGCCTGTGAAGATAGGACGAGAAATATTTCTATTGTTTTATAAAGAAGAGGATTTTAGATTTAAAACGACGATTACCGGATTAGCATCTTCGGTCAGGTTACGAAGGGACGGGGATTGCCGAAAGTTGTTCCGGTTGGATAAAATGAAAGAAAACCGGGGCCGGTAAAACCATCAAACCTTGATTTTGTACCATCTCCCGGGGAATGTAGGGAATCGTGTGATCGATATCGTTGACGAGGGTATCGCATACCGTGGCGGTCCGATGGGTTAAGTCCAGTTGAATCATGTATTGTTTCTGGCCGATAACGATGAGGTCCAGGACGGTTTTACCTAAGGAAATGAAATTGTGAAAATAAGGGAAGGTGATCGGTTTCGAAAGCGATTTTTTGAATTGCTCCGGGCTTTGATTATGACCGTAATCCAGGGATATTTTACGGGTAATACCGCTTTTACCCAAAAAATAGAGGGTGTCACTACCGGGACAACTGAATATAACCTCCTGACTGGAGAAATCGGATAAATAATTGCTCGTACCGAAAGAGATAGAATCGAAAGGACTGATCCGAATTTCGTTTTCCAATTTCCCTTGTTTGTCATATAGGGAGACGGTTCGCCCATCCGAAATGATGATACCATTTTCCAGTACGTTAAATTCCATATTGAAGGATCGGTTTTGTATCAATGTTTTCAGGTAGTTTCCGTTCTTGTCGTAAGCCATGACGATGTGGCCTTTACCGTTATCGCCCGATACATAGATCACAGAATCACCGATGGAACTTTTTACTTTGAAGATACTGCTGTATTCGTTTGCTCCCCGTCCCCGGTTGTTATGCTGGGAGAGGTATTGCCCGTGGCGGTTGAAAACATAAAGGGTGTTTTCGGCGATAAGATAATAACGGCCGTTATGATAAGTGACCGATTGTACGTTGGCTATCAAAGCGGTATCTGGAGTTTCCAAAGGAATATAACGGATCCTGTCGAATAGTTCGGATAATTGTAATATCTTGTTATTGCTGAGATCGGTGTGAATATCGGCCGGGCTTTGGGGACGAGGTGAGCAAGACAGATACAGAACGATCATGAATAGGAGATATACGATAGGGGTTTTCATAACGGTATAAAAAAACATGCCGGTCTTTTATGATACGATCAATAAAGTCAGATAGGTGATATACAGGGTTAAAAATAAGGCACCCTCCCAGCGGTTGATCTGTCTTCCCTTGCCGGTGAAAACAAAAATAAACAGCAGGACGGAAACTCCGATATTGACCCATAAATCGGTTACACTATCCGTTGTTACCTTCAGAGGGGATATGCCGGCCGAAGCTCCCAGGATCAGGAAGGTATTGAAGATATTCGAACCCACGACATTTCCGATGGCTATATCTGCGTTTTTCTTGCGGGCAGCGATCAAGGAAGTGGCTAATTCCGGCAGGGAGGTTCCGATAGAGATAATGGTCAATCCGATGATTCGTTCCGAAATACCTGCCATCTGAGCCAGACTGACTGCTCCGTCAACCAATAAGCGTCCTCCTCCGACGAGGCCGGCTAGACCTAACAAAATAAAAAGTACGGATTTCTTCAGGCTGTAGGGTTTTATATTTACTTCTTCGGTTTCCTGACCACCCCGTTTGGCAATAAATAAGGTGTAGGCGATAAAAACGGCAAAAAAGCAAAGTAAACAAAATCCTTCTGCCCGGGTGATGATACCTGCCGGCTCACCGTTCGCCAATATCAGGATAAGAACTGCTGCCAGTACAGCCAGCGGAATTTCAGTCCATGTTGTGGATCTTTTGATTCCGATAGGGACGAATAAGGCGGTTACTCCCAGGATTGCCATGATGTTGAATATGTTGCTTCCCAGAACATTACCTAATGCCAGCGCGGAACTTCCTTCGATCGATGAAATGATATTCACTACAAGTTCCGGAGTCGAGGTACCGAAGGCTACCACCGTCAGACCGATAACGATATTCGGTACTTTCAGCCGATGGGCCAGTGCTGCACCACCGTCGACCAGAAAATTGGCTCCATACACTAAAATAATAAACCCTGCTAATAAGTAAATGATATTTAGTAACATAAATCAATAAAAAGTTAATCTTTGGTCCAAATACGCAGATTCAGGTTTAAATCATGAATAATTTGAAATAGATTGACCAAGGTCCCGAATTCCCGTTTCAGTTTATCCGTATTCAACTGGCATTCCCAAATGTTGGTTTCAAAATGATTCGTTTGATCGGGAATGGCGATAATGACAGAAGAATCCCTGAAACTTACCGTTATTTTCCCCGGAAACCTGGAATCGAGTTCGAGTAATCTTTCCATTAAATTAGGAGTGAGGATGTACCGGGCTTCTACCTGATCTGTAGAAAATACGTCGAATTGCTTTTCAAAGTTCGGATTTTCCAGTTTGACTCTCTGTTTGCCCAGGTTGAGTTTGAACCAGGAGTTACGGAAAACGACCGTTTGACCCTGAAAGTTTTTGTTGAAGTCGGCTATAAAAAAGAAACCTCTGAAAATATCTATCCAGTGTTCCTGCCTGCGGCCTTTGGAATCGGTCGTAACCCGTTTTTCTTCGGCTATAATTTCCGAACAGATAAAACTGGTTTTATCGATTTTTCCGCAAATCAGATCTTCACTGCGATAACGGTCGGGAGAGGTACTGAATAACCGGCTGTTTATAAAGACCGATTCTGCGATTCCGCTTTCCGGCCGGTAACTTGCTTCCTGGCAAAGATAGGAAATAATGGACGAGATGATATTTTCTTTATAATAAGCACATAATTCTCCCGACTTGGACTGAATACAAGAAAATAGTACGATCAAGCCGAGCATACATGCTATAAGGATACCCGGCCATCCCCCTCCGATAATCAGGCTGACGACAACTCCTGCCACAAGGGTAATACCCCCCGCTATCAGCCCGTTTTTCGTTCCTTTCGCTTTTAATTGCAGTCTCTTATCTTCTGCTTGTCGGATTCGGGATTGCAATTGTTCATAAATATCCTGAAAGTTTTGTTCCATAACTGTGGATTAAGATCGGAACAATTTTTTTACATCCGGATTCACTTTTTCCTCCTCCGGAATAGCGAATACTTCTTTTTTGGTAAAACTGAACAGGTTGGCAATGATGTTGGATGGAAAGGTCATCACCGAATTGTTGTAATCCGTAACAGCTGCATTATAGGTCCGGCGGGAAGCCGAAAGTTGTTCTTCTGTCTCGTTCAGTGTTTTTTGAAGTTGCATGAAATTTTCCGAAGACCGTAAGGCCGGATAGTTTTCAGCTACCATAAAGAAATTATTTTTAGCAGCAGTGAATGTTTTGTCAAAATCTGCTTTTTCTTCAGCTGTGAGGGAGTCGTAACTCTTCGTCCGTAAATTTGTGATTTTAGTAAATGTCTCTTCTTCGTGTTTCGCGTATTGCTGTACAGTAGCGACTAAATTGGGAATAAGGTCGAATCTTTTTTTCAGCATGACATCGATCGAACCGAAAGCGTTGTCGACATTGTTTCTTTTTCGGGTCAGCGTATTGTAAGATATAATGGCATACAGGAAAATAATACCCAGGATAATCAGTGAAATCATGATCAATGGATTTTAATGGTTATTGATTAAATTATTCTCACAAAATTAATTTTTTTTGATTATTAGCATTAATTTTAGCTGAAAATAATTAGAATCTGATTTATAGTTATGAATCTTTGGGGATTTATTAGTGCGGCAGTGCTGCTGACTTTGATGCCGGGACCGGATATACTTTTTGTGATTACACAGAGTATCACCCGGGGACGAAAGGCCGGGATGGTCTTTGCCGCCGGATTGTGTACCGGCTTGATCGCTCATGTAACGGCTGTCAGTCTGGGTGTTTCGATTTTGCTGATGAGTTCTCCTGTAGCTTTTACGATGTTGAAGTTTGCCGGTGCTGCTTATTTGTTGTATCTTGGCGTAAAAGCTTTTCTGGCCCGTCGGGAGAATCATTTCGAGTTGTCGGGAAACGCTGCTGTCAGTGGAAGACTATACCGGAAAGGGATACTGATGAATATATTGAATCCTAAGGTAATCTTGTTTTTTCTGGCTTTTTTTCCGCAATTTATAGATAAAGGGATAGAAAATCCCATTCCTCAGATGTTATTGTTAGGGCTTGTTTTTATGGTTCAGGCTTTCCTGATTTTTTCAATGGTAGCTGCTGTGGCGGATCGGTTAGCTCGTCGCTTGATGCAAAACCCTAAGATAGCTTTGGCGGTGAATGTGGCAGAATCTTTGATTTATTGTGTCATCGGAGTCAGCATATTGTTTGTAAGATAAAAGGTTTTATTTTACATCGTGTCCGAAAGGAGTGAGTGCCAGTCCGGCTAATTTGAAATGTTGCATTCCGAATGGGATACCGATAATCGTGATGCAAAACAGGACTCCCCAAAAAATGTGCGATAGGAAAATCCAGATTCCGCCTATAAAAAACCAGATGATGTTCATCAGGGTAGAGAGGCATCCGTGGGGCGATTGTTGGTGTACGATCTCGCTTCCGAAGGGCCATAATGCCAATATACCGAGTTTGACTGTCTGGAGCCCGAAGGGAATACCGATGATTGTGATAAATAATCCGATACTGGCGATGAAATATTCGACGGCGACAAAGATTCCTCCGAATAGTAACCAAATGATATTTCCTAAAATTTTCATGTTCCAAAGATAAGCATTGTTTTTTTAAATTTCAATCGGAAAAAAGTATAGCGATTGATCAAAACTATGAAAAATTTGTATATTTGAAGTGGTTAAATTTTAAATATGCACTAAAATGATGATCGTATCTCAATTTCGTCAGTTAAATCTTTCTGTAGTGAATGTCCGGACCTATTTGTTTGCGGTCCTTTTTGTCGGGGGAAATATGCTGCTTCCCCAATTGTGCCATTTAATGCCGGATGGTGGTAAAATATTTTTACCGATCTATTTTTTTACTTTGATCGCTTCTTATAAATTCGGTTTGAAAGTGGGTATACTGACTGCTGTATTGTCACCTTTGTGTAATCACCTCTTATTCGGGATGCCGCCGGCAGGGATGTTGCCTGTTTTGTTGGTAAAATCTACGTTACTGGCTTTGGTGGGAGCTATTGTAGCCGACAAGAGCCAACGGGTTTCTTTATTGCATGTCGCTGCGGTGGTGGTGGCCTACCAGGTGCTCGGTGGTATTGCCGAATGGTTGATCGCTTCGGATTTGTCTGCTGCATTACAAGATTTTAAAATAGGATTCCCGGGAATGTTGTTGCAAGTGGTGCTTGGCTGGGTAATCCTGAAAGGGGTGGCTAAATATGAATGTTAAGACTTTTGAGGAAGTAAGACAGCGTTTTCTGGAGATTACTTTCGAAGAACGATTCGATTTGATTGTTGCTGTTGCGAATGGAGGCATTATTCCGGCAGCGATACTGAATCAGCGTTTGAATCTGGATATGCAGTTGCTGAAATTGCATTTAAGGGATGCCGATCAAAAACAATTGTACGACCGGCCCCGATTGTTGGAGGAAATCCGGTTCGAGGTAAAAAGGAAAAAAATATTATTGGTAGAGGACCGGGTAAAAACCGGAACAACCTTGAATTATGCCCGACAGTTGTTGCTCGGTGCGGGGGCTGCTGTGGTGAAGACTTTTGCTGTCAATGGGAATGCCGACTATTGCCTGTATAATGAAATGTGTTTTCGTTTTCCATGGCGGACGGATTAAGGAGTTGTTCGTGTGTATGGTGGGCCTTATAACTTTACGAACTTTATAAACAGACTTTATGAATCGTCGAGAATTTTTAAAGACACTAGCCTTGACAGGGGCTGCTGTGACAATGAAGTGGGATGGGGTGATGGATATCATGGCACAAAACACTTCTCAGGCCGGGGGATGCGATTTGGTCGCCGTAATGGGTGGTGAACCGGCAGAAATGTTCCGGAAAGCAATCGCTGAATTCGGAGGTATGGGGAAATTTGTCAAAGCCGGACAAAAAGTGGTTGTCAAACCGAATATCGGTTGGGATAAAGTGCCCGAATTGGCAGGAAATACCAATCCTGAATTGGTATCTGAAATTATTAAGCAATGTTTCGATGCCGGTGCAAAGGAGGTGGTTGTGTTCGATCATACTTGCGATGACTGGCGGAAATGTTATAAAAACAGCGGAATCGAAGAGGCTGCCAAAGCGGCCGGTGCTAAGGTGATGCCGGCACATGAGGAATCTTATTACCGGGAAGTGGAACTACCTAAGGCCAAAAGCCTGAAAACAGCTAAAATACATTCGGCTATTTTGGATTGTGATGTGTGGATCAATGTTCCTATTTTGAAAAATCACGGTGGGGCTAAAATGACCATTTCGATGAAAAATCATATGGGGATTGTCTGGGATCGCGGTTTTTTCCATCGCAATGATTTGCAGCAATGTATCGCTGATATCTGCACAATCAGTAAGCCGGCGGTATTGAATGTCGTGGATGCTTACCGTCTGATGAAAACCAATGGGCCGCGCGGAAAATCAGAAGCCGACGTGGTGCTGGCCAAGGGGTTATTTATGTCGCCGGATATTGTCGCTGTAGATACGGCAGCTACTAAGTTTTTCAATCAGGTTGAAAAGATGCCTCTGGAGGTGGTTGGACATTTGGCTAAAGGAGAGGAGCTTAAAATCGGTACGATGGACATCAATCGCTTGAAAGTGAAGAGGATTAAGATTTGAAAAAAAGGTAAAAAAGCTAAAAGCAAAAAGCTAAAAGCAAAAAGCTAAAGGCTAAAAGCAAAAGGCTAAAAGCTAAAGGCTAAAAGCAAAAAGCTAAAGGCTAAAAGCAAAAGGCTAAAGGCTAAAGGCAAAAGGCTAAAGGTGGGGGATGTTATGCTAAAAAAATTACGTGTTTTGTTTGCGGTAGTCATGGGGGCCGTGATTACCTTTTATTTCCTGGATTTTGCCGGTTTAACTACAGGATGGCCTAATCTGGCACGGATACAGTTTGTCCCGGCCTTATTGGCGGGGAGTTTCGGAATTGTATTGATCCTGCTGGTGGCGACACTATTATTCGGGCGTATTTATTGTTCGGTGATTTGCCCGATGGGTATTTTTCAGGATGTCGTAGCTTGGATAGCGAAGAGAATAAATCGTAAAAAGCATTATCGTTATACCCGTGAAAAACGCGTTTTGCGTTATGGGGTGTTGGGAATAGTGGTGTTGGCTTTTTTACTCGGTGCTACCGTTTTGTTAAGCCTGCTCGATCCATATAGTGCATTTGGACGGATGGGGGTAAATGTTTTCCGGCCTGTTTATTTGGCTGTAAATAATTTGCTGGCCTGGGTATTCAATAGTTTCGGTAATTATACGTTTTATCATACCGATATTTATGTATTGAGTATGGCCTCTTTTTTCATCGGGATCCTGACTTTCTGCGGGATTGGCTGGTTGGCCTGGAAGTATGGCCGTATCTGGTGTAATACTGTCTGTCCGGTAGGAACATTATTGGGTTTTTTATCGCGTTATTCTTTTGGGCGGATACGGCTAGAGGCCGATAGCTGTGTTTCGTGTGGGCTTTGTGAGCGGCAATGTAAGGCGGGATGTATCGATAGCAAGGCCAAAAAGGTAGATCAGAGCCGTTGTGTGGACTGCTATAATTGTCTGTCGGTTTGCCATAAGCATAGTATAAAATACGGATTGGGGTGGAAGAAAGAGTGGAAGAAGACATCGGAAAAGCCGGTGGATACTTCTAAACGGCAGTTTGTGGCTACCGTAGGGGCTTTGTCTTTACTCCTTCCCAACAAAGTGCTGGCTCAGGGAAAGGCTGTCGTTAAAGCCAATAAATCCTGGCAAAGAGAGCATCCGTTGAGCCCTCCCGGTTCTCAAAGTGCAGAGCATTTATTGAAACATTGTACGGCTTGTCATCTTTGTGTCACCAAATGTCCTTCGCATGTACTGAAACCTGCCTTTATGGATTATGGTTTAGGGGGGATGATGCAACCGAAAATGGATTTCGGTCATGGTTTTTGTAACTTTGATTGTACGGTATGTACTGAAGTGTGTCCGAACGGGGCTTTGTTGCCGCTTACCAAAGAGGAAAAGCATAAGCTGCAGATGGGGCGGGTGGTTTTTGTTCGCGAAAATTGTATCGTCAATACCGACGAGACCAGTTGCGGGGCTTGCTCCGAACATTGCCCTACTCAGGCCGTGACTATGATACCTTATAAAAACGGCTTGACGATCCCTTCCGTGAATCCCGATATTTGTGTCGGATGCGGGGGATGTGAATATGTCTGCCCGGTACGTCCGTTCCGCGCAATCTATATCGAAGGGAATCCGGTGCATCAGGAAGCTAAACCTTTTCAGGAAGCAGAGAAAAAAGAGGTAATACTCGATGATTTCGGATTCTGATGCAGACCGGGGTGTCTGAAAAGTCAGCGCTTTAACTTTTCAGACATACTTCCGCCCGTTTCAATGCTTCGTGAATGTTACTGCAAATATTTTCTTCGCCGATGGTTCGGGCAAAGGAAGATTTGACCAAAGTTGCACGAACCTGTTCGTTTACTCCGGAGAGGATGACCTGTATTTTTTCTTTCGTAGATAAACGGTAAAGGCTTTCCAGGTTGTGCAGCCCTGTCGTATCCATAAACGGTACTTTGCGCATCCGGATGATACGAATGCGGGGTTTGTCGCCGATGGTTTTCATACATTCGTCGAATTTATTGGCGACACCGAAAAAGAACGGGCCGTCGATTTCATATACTTCGACTCCTTGCGGTACGATCAGTTTTTCTTCTTCATGGTAGATTTCGCCCTCGTTCGACAGATCGAGCTGATCTTTGGCAACCGTGATATGCGTTACTTCGCTCATTCGTTTCATAAAGAGTACCAGGGCCAGTAACAGACCGATTTCTATGGCGATGGTCAGATCGAAAATGACGGTCAATAAGAAAGTAGTCAATAATACAGCGACATCCGATCTGGAGTTTTTCATCAATGATTTGAATGTACGCCATTCGCTCATGTTGTAAGAAACGATAACCAAAACGCCGGCCAGGCAAGCCATCGGAATATGTTTGGTCAAGGGGCCGAGGAACAAGAGTATCAATAATAATACAACGGCATGGATCAAACCGGCTACAGGAGTTTTGCCGCCGTTATTGATATTGGTCATGGTCCGGGCAATTGCTCCGGTGGCTGGAATCCCTCCGAAGAAAGGAACTACGATATTGGCTGCTCCCTGGGCTATTAACTCTGTATTGGAATTGTGTTTATGTCCGGTGACTCCATCTGCTACGGTGGCCGATAATAAAGACTCGATGGCTCCCAGAATGGCGATGGTGAAAGCTGCCGGCAGAAGCTGATTGATGGTTTCGATATTAAACGCTAAGCCGTTGGGAGTCGGCAGGCTGGCATTGATCTCAAAACGGTCGCCGATGGTTTCCAGGCCGGTGATATTCAGGTGATGGCGTAACAGATAACTGATAACGGTCATGACAATGATGGCGATCAACGAACCCGGTATTTTTTTAGAAAACCGGGGAGTGACGATAATGAGCAGGATACTTCCGATTCCTACCCCTAGTGCAATCCAGTTCGTTGTGTCGAAACTGTGGAAATAAGCAATCCATTTGGAGATAAAATCGGCGGGCACTTTGTCCATGGTTAATCCGAACAGATCTTTGATCTGAGTCGTGAAAATGGTAAGTGCAATACCACTGGTAAATCCGACGACGATCGGATAAGGGATAAAGCGGATGATTGTGCCTAGTTTAAATACTCCCATCAAGACCAACATGATTCCGGCCATAACGGTAGCGATCGCCAGACCCTCGATACCGAATTGTTGAATAATACCATAAACGATAACGATAAAGGCCCCAGTCGGTCCTCCGATCTGTACGTTACTCCCTCCCAGGAAGGAAACGATAAATCCTGCGATTATGGCTGTGATCAGACCTTGTTCGGGACTTACCCCCGAAGCAATACCGAAAGCGATGGCTAATGGAAGAGCAACGATTCCGACAATAATTCCGGCCATCAGGTCGGTAAAGAATTTTTCTTTCGAATAATTTTTTAGGGTATCGAATAATACCGGTTGAAAATCAATCCGTTTCATGACTAGCACACTTTTTTTATAACAAGCTGCAAAATTATAAAATAAACTTTAAATAAAGAATGTCCGGCGCTAACAAAGTTGACTTTATGATGTAAAAGCCGTTTGATCGCCGGTCAAAGTGAATCATATCAGACGCTTCCCCGGTTGTTATGGCGAAATAAAGAAACCCTATCTTCTCTATATGAAGCGAATCGGCTTTCAGCGGGAAGATAGGGGAATGATTCCGATCGATGAAACGATAGAATCAGTTTGCGTCGATGTAGCTGATGGTGTGAATACGTTTACTGCTTACCTGGTGTTGGCCATCGTAAGTTGTAACGGTGATTTCCCGGATATAGCCTTCGTTGTCTGTCCGGTATTCGAAGACATGTTCGTCATTGTTGTACCCGTCTTTTTCTTTGCTCATCAGGTAAGCACTCCGTTTTCCGAAACAGCCGAAGGCTTTTATGCCTGATTCCCCGAATGCCAGGCAATCCAACCATGCCGTAGAATTATTCATAAATGATTTCACATTCCAGTTTTTCTTCTGCATCGGTCTTGCCCTGCGCGGACTCCCATTTGCTGTAGATTTGGACCACATATCCTTTAGAATCGGTTACATAGCGATAAGTAGTCGTGCCATTGTCTTTATTCCACCGGTCTCCCGAAGTAGTTACTTTTTTTATGAACCGGGCAGGAACATTACCGTTATAACCAAATAAAGTCAGATCTTCACCCGCCAGTTCTTCCGGGTAATATTGTAGTTTTATTACCGATGGTAATGGCCGGATTTCATCCAGGTCGTAATATTCGAATTCCGAGGTGATGATATCGTTGGAAACATTGTCTTCCGGATAGTAATGCATGGTTTTCACCACTCCGTTTTGCCAGATATAAGTGGTGACAGTCGAATCGAGAACTTCGACGGTTGCTCCTGTATTTCCTTCCTGATCGACACTTCCCATCGTAATCGTATATCTTTCGATATATTTGGTCATATTGCCTTCTGAGTCGTAGTACCAGGTGTCACAATCGAAATTGTCGGTTTCCGCCCTTGCTTTGCCGATACGGCCTTCGGATAGCGAATAGGTTGTTGTTCCTGTCGTATAACTGTCGTTGTAAGCTTGGGTTTTCTTGACGATCCGGTCTTCTGAATAAGTCAGGGTCGTCACGTATTCTGTTTTTTTCTGACCGGAGATTTCTTTATACAGTGAGTATTCTTGTACACGTCCTTGTTCATCGTAGGTAAATACGATGTGATTCGGTTCGCCGTCGGTGGAAGTAATGATTTCAGAGATTTTACGTACTCCATCGGCCGGAGAATCTTCATCCGGCACCTCTCCGTTTTCAGTTTCTCCTTTTTGTTCGATGATGACCGTGATCGTCGTACCTCCGCAAATGATGTGGATCGTCGCTTTTCGGTCAGTACCGGTGTAATTGGTGGATAAGGCGAGTTTAATGGTGATTTCGCCTGCTTCGCCACTGGCTGGATCGAGACTTACCCATTTTTCTACGGTTTCCGTTGCTTTTGTTGCTGTGTAGTCGACTTCGGTATGCCAGGCTTCTGTCGCTTCGAACCGGATGGTTTTTTCTGTATCGTCGGCGTAAGCTGTCTGGTTTTGCTGATCTTTGTCGATGACAATAGAAGAGGGACCTCCGTTATCGTCATGGCAAGCTGCCATAAATAATGAGGCCAGCAGAAATAAATGGAATAAAATTTTTTTCATGATGTTTGAGCTACTATCTAACTCCGGGATAGTGATTCGTTAATATAAAGAAAGTGTGGAGTTATCGGTTTATTGTGCTGAAGGTTCTGGTAAACCTGTAAACAAATAAACAATACCCCACACTTGACAGTATTACGTGATTTGACGCAATAACGTGCAAGTGATGAGTGTTTTGTATTGCTTCTCCTTGTTTACTTTAAATTTACCAGATTTTCAGCACAGGATAAAAGCGAAACACTTTCATCGAAATATGTAAGTCCCCGAAGAGACCCTACAAAAATAATGAAAAGTTTGCTAAACAAACACTTCCGGGGTATTGTTTTTATCTGAATGCTCAAGTGCGCGCTTGGCTAAAGCCTGTTTTTCCCGGAATTGTGAAATAAGACAGGTATAACGGTTCGTATTGATGCGGCTACCTGCTTCAAAAATAAATAATTGACCGATGACCTCTTCCAATGAAGCAATCATTTGTTGTAAAACAAGACGGGAGGCTTTAGGGTGATCGAGCGCCTGATCGATTCTGAATGAAGCGTAGCGTCCTTGTTCGACGGTCGCTTCCAGTTTAGAGGTTGCATTTTCTATTCGTTTCCGGTACATTCGGCTAATGGCTGCCAGGGCTGTATTGTCGAGCCATACTTTTCCGCGACATACCGAAGCGGCTAATTCATAACGACTTTTTGAATTCATAACATTTGGATTTTATAGTTAAACATTTTATTTTGAAAAACACAACATGTCAAAGAACTGTTCGGACATACTTTACCCTCTTTAGCGGATAATCCGAATTAAAATGTTGTTTTTCAAATGTTTAACATCCAAAGATGTTACGTTCGTCGTTTCATAACTCTTTTTTTGAATACACCCGATACAGGCAAAAAAATCTCCAGGCACTCCTTCTGTGCTTAGTAGATCGGCTTTTTACGCATATAGATGTGATTTTCGTTGCAAATGTAAGTATTATTTTGGAATTTTGAAAACAGATCTTGCTTTTTATTTTCTTACCGGATAACTTGCTTTATAAGAACCTGCTCTTGCGGGGAGAATTTGAACGCTTTCTGCTTTCTACTTTTTACTTTTTTTGTAATTTTGTAGCCTTAAATCAATGACTACAATTATATGAGCGGATTTTTTGGTTGCGTATCACGCAAAGAGTGCGTTGCCGATGTTTTCTACGGCACCGATTACCATTCACATCTGGGAACGAAGAAAGCCGGTATGGCTTTTTATAACGGAGAGGATTTTGTCCGGTCGATTCACAGTATAGAAAGTGCTTATTTCCGGAATAAGTTCGAGCCGGAATTGGGACGTTTCATTGGTTCTTACCTGGGGATCGGGGTGATCAGCGATATGGAGTCGCAGCCGATAACGGTAACTTCGCATTTGGGGCGTTTTGCCGTAGTGACGGTAGGGCGAATCGATAATCTGGAAGAGATATCCGCTCAGTTGTTGAAGGAAAAGATTCACTTTGCCGAAATGTCCGGGTCGGC
>ERZ1673748.1319-NODE-1319-length-24689-cov-5.591134_pt1 | contig 24689 bp, 28 predicted proteins | sample MGYA00580196_ERZ1673748 | MGnify/ENA primary metagenome ERZ1673748 (study PRJEB41218, sample SAMN15661796) | gut metagenome | host: Homo sapiens | place: Canada: London | collected 2015-08-20/2019-03-30 | study: EMG produced TPA metagenomics assembly of...
GTTTGTTTTTAGTGGTTTTCATTATTGCCAGTGTGCTTGCAACTGTCTTTGTGGCAGCTGCAAGATTATGAGTAACCTAGATATGAAATTCGGTGCTGAGCGGCTTGATATGAGAGTGTCCGGCAAGAATTACTTCAATCTTGGCAGGAGCATTTCTCTTTGTAAAAATCATGCAAAAACTGCGGCTCTTGGTCAAATTGATGATATGAGACGCCTGCTCTTCTTCGTTGTCGGATACCCAGATAAATTGACGGCCGGTTTTTTCGACAGGAAGATCATAGAGAGCGTGCCAAGAGTATTCGTGCTCATCTTTAATTTGGCCAAGCCAAAAACCGGCATTGCTTTTAACTGTAGTAAATGGAATGCGGAAGACTCTGGGACGGTAAGTTACTTTAACGGCCAGATAGTTATCGGAAAGACCGTATTGCCGGCTGTCCAAGATTTCTGTCAAAAGTTTTCCACTGCTTCCTGGTATCAGTTGGCAAATACAAAGAAAGCACTTGTTGATAGTTTGGGAAAGGTCACGCAGGTATTTCTTCATTTTTCTCATGAGAATCTCTCTTTTTCTTGGCTTCATGAGACTGAGTGCGGTAAGTGCCGCGCTCAGAACTCCGAGCAAAGTTCAGGTTATTTCAAGGATATGTTTCATGATCCTTTCCTTTTTGTGGTTGATTTTTTTGACACTCTAATTTTCTCACGATTTGGAAGGGATCGCCCATTAATTTAGAGGCCCAAGGCCTTTAATCAGATCATGCGGGCGCGAGGACAGATTGCAACTGTTGCTAAAGACCCGGCCAGCGCTTGCGTCCGCATCTCAATTTAAAAAGGGTCAAAGGGTCAAAAATGGCATCAACGCTTAAAGAAGTTGAACTTCAGATGAACGGGCACGGGATATATCTCCCGCGCGGCGTTGAACTGATAGTCAACAACGGCACAAAGTACGAAAGATTTAAGCCGGCTGACTCCCGTTGGAAAAGGGGCAAAGAGGCCTGGTACGTGCTTTTTGAAAACTATACAACTCAAACGCATAAAGTTTTTTATACCGGTGCCTTCGGAATTGCGGACGAAAAATACACAGTCGAAAAATCGGTTAATTCCGGATTCTCCGTTGAAGAGTTAAGAGAAGTCGAAAAGCGGCGCGAAGAAAATCTCAAAAAACTCGAACAACTTCAAGAAGAGCAGCGCCTATCGTGTGCAGAAAAGGCCGCACACCTGTGGAATCACACAAAAACTCAGCACTCTGTTAGCGCCGATCATCCGTATGTTGCAAAGAAGAAGATTAGGCCGATCGGAGCCCGCCAGATGGCTGGCCAGATTTATATTCCGATGTATCAAATCCCCAGTAGCGATGTTCTTTGGCAGGATCGCACGCTGGTGAGTTTGCAGTGCATCTGTGAAGCTGAAACAGAAAACGGCGGCAAAGAGATCAAAAAAGTTTTCCTTACCGGCACTCCTAAGAAAGCATCTTTTGCCGTTTTGGGTCTTCCGGACGAAAAAGCCGACGGCATTGACTCGGATATTGTTTACGTTTGCGAAGGCTGGGCTACCGGCTGTAGTATCTATGAGGCATCAAAAAAGCCTGTGGTTGTCGCGTTTGATGCCGGCAATATTGAACCCGTCATAAATTCCATCAAAAGATTCATTAACGGCCGGCTTGTCATTGCCGCCGACAACGATCACCATTTTTCAACGAAATTAAGAGCTGAAGTCAAAGCAAAGTATGATTGCGAACTTCAAATCGGAGCTTCAAGCTCGGCTCCTAAGCAGTACATTGATACTCCTGCCGGTCAGGTTGAGTTGCATTGCTACTGGGGAAAGAAAGACGGTGAACGATGCATCTATTTTTCAGAAAGGATACCCGGACAAAAGAATACGGTAAAAAGATGTCTGTTCAACACCGGCGTATTTAAAGCGACAATTGCGGCTGCTAAGCACCTCTGCGAATTTGTTGTTCCAGAGTTTAAGAACTCTCTAACCACTGGTACAGACTTTAATGACTTAGCCTCTGAAGAAGGCATCAACGAAGTCAAGAGCCAACTGAAGAAAACTAAAAAGACCGAGCAAAGTCAGACAGCAAAGAAGGCATTGAGTGCCCAGGAAAGAAGAGAAATCCGGGCCAAAGAGAGGGAAAAGGCGGCCAGCGAAGCAGCTAAGATAGTGCAAAAACTCGGAGAAACATACGTTCATATTTATCCGGAGGACGTCTGTTGGGATCTAAAAGAACAGATGCTTGTCAAGATCGGCGTCATCCGGCAATGCTACGAATCGAAGCTGGTTACTGCATACTTGACGAACGCCTACGGAAACTTAAAAAGAATCCGCAAGGATCAACTTGTCTTTCGTCCGGATGGCGTTGTTCCTCCCGGCTGCATCAACACATTCACCGGGTGGCAAACAGCTCCGGATCCAAACGCATCTTGTGCCCTTCTTGTCAATCATCTCTGGCAAATCTGCGAAGAAGACGATCGGATTTTTGATTGGGTCGTGAAATGGCTCGCCTACCCTATTCAACACCCGGGAGCCAAGATGCACACGGCTCTGGTTGTATTTGGAGAAAAGGAAGGCACTGGCAAAAGTATGTTTTTCGATGCCGTCGCTCAAATCTATGGCAAAGAGTACTCTCGGCATGTCGATCAAAAATTGATGACATCGCGCTTCAACATGTGGCTGTCTCATAAGCTATTTGTTGTTGCTGACGAAGTCGTCACCAGCAAGGAAAGACGGGAGCTCAAAGGCATTCTAAAAAACCTCATCACGAGTCCTGTGCATCAGCTCGAAGAAAAAAATATGCCGGTTGTCGAAGAGGATAATTTGACGAATTTCGTTTACCTCTCCAACGAGATGCAGCCTCTCGCTATTGATTGGTATAACAGGCGTTATATGTGCATCAGATACAACACAGAGCACGAACCAAAATATTATGAGGCCCTTGCGCATGAAATAGAAAACGGCGGCATCAATGCCTTATGTCACTATCTGAAAAACGTTGATCTGGAGGACTTCAAGCCCAGCACGCGTCCCGTTGAAACACAGGCAACACGAGATTTGAAGGAATTGGGAACAGACTCTGCCCGGAGGTTCTTGATGGAGTGGTTAGCCGGATCAACGCCGTTCCTGGTCGGACCGGCACCCAGTCAAGAACTTTATAGAGCTTACCTTCTCTGGCTTCCATCAGCCGGAGAGCGGCAAACGATGACTTCAAAGATGTTTGGTCTGACAGCAAGCTCGATGATAACGAGATACGACAGAGTTCGTGCAGCTGTCTATGACCATGAATTTTCTGTTGTCAGTAGCTTTGAAAATGATCGAGAAATTAAAACTAAGAGAATAACTGTCTATTTTCCGGATAAGACTCGTGAAGAGCTGACTGACAATCCGCCAAACAAAGAAGAGTTATCCAAAGAGCTCAGAAAATTTCAAGAAAGTCTCTATTACGCAAATCGAAGGCAAAGAAATTATGGACATATTTAAACAAACCCTCCCTGCCCCTTCCAGCGATGCGCTAAAATCGCTCAACGGAGACATTCGTTTGCTAAAAGTCTCGAGGTGTTTGGCAAGTGGACATAGTTGTGGACATAGTGTGGACGGCATTTTGGACATAGTCGCTATCAAAAATTTTCACAAAAATTCAAACACTTGGAGAAGTCTGGACATAGTGGACATAGTTAATACAAACTCTTATGCGCGCGAGGAAAATATACACACACATGAAACGTGTAATAAAGAGCAAATAAAAATCTCGCGCGCGAGGCTCAATAGAAATAACTATGTCCACTATGTCCAAAAAAGAAAAAATATAAATAAATTAATTAGTTATAAAAATTCAACTATGTCCAAAACACGGTCCACAACTATGTCCACACCGTGTCCAACTAATATCAATCATAAGGAATCGGCAAAAATGTCTCGTATTTGGTGGGTTAGTCGTCTATTAAAAAGATGGTTTCACTGGAGAAATAGTCCAAGGGCTCGAATAGCTTGTACTCTCAGCTTAGAAAACGATGTAGTCGACTCCTCCAGACGACAAAATGATCTTGTCAATGCGAGGGGAGTTGACTTCCAAATGTTTAGACTAGAGAAAGCAATCTTCCAACTGGATGCCCCGCTCCGTGACGCCGTCCTCTGCGTCTATGGACAAGAAGAGTGGATCGGATACCATGCCGCTGCCAAGATGCTGGGCATTCATCGCAGAACACTTCATAGATATCTATGCGATGCAGATCGACAAATAGAAGAAAAACTTGAAAGTCAAAACGAATCCCATGAAAGAGATAAGTGAAAATACCTATGTCACATTTTTCTTCAAAAAGTGCTATATTTTCATAAAATTTGGCAGTGAGTGCAGGAAACGCCCGCCACAGCCTTCAAAACTTCCTAGTTAAGCAAATCCATACAAGACCATCAGAAAACGCCACCACGGCGTTTTTTGTGCGTTTTAGCGGTATTCCTTCCGCTGTTAGAATCTTCTTTATCACCAAAGGAGAAATAAAATGGGAAAACGTCTGACAGTGGCATTTTTAGCAATATTTCTGGTTGCAGCTTCGGAACCGATCATTGCTCGCGGTAAGGAGCCCTGTTCCGGTTCTAAGGGCGGTATCGAGAGATGCGTAAATGGGAAATTTTTGTGTAAAGACGGAACGATTAGCAAATCAAAGAAAATTTGCACTCCCAGACGAGATAGAATGTTCAAACCATCGTCTAATCTAACTCGTTGAATTTAATTAATAAACTCGTTGATTCATTTTCTTTTCAGAGCTAATGTGTAGTCATTGAAAAACACAACGCAAAGGAAAGAAAATGAACGCCACAACATTCTTAAAAAACCACGGCTACACTGCCCAGCAACTCGCAGCTTTCCCGGCAAACTTCAACGCCTTTATGAATAAAGCGGTTAAGAACACCCTTCAAAAAGCAGAAGCCCTGTTCGACGAGTTTTTGGTTGCTCATAACATCCATGACCCAAAGGTAAACGCCGACTTGGTTGACTACTGGATTCAAGTTACAGCTAAAAGATTAGCAGCAGAGATTGATAAGCAGCACAGACAGTAAAACGAAAACAAAATAAACCTAAGCGCCTCCGGGCGCTTTTTTCGTGAGGAAATATGGACCCCAAGACGCAAAAACTTCAAATCGTCTATAGAAGTGTGGACGAATTAGTTCCGTATGAAAAGAACTCGAGAACTCATAGCGATGAGCAGATAGAAAAAGTCATTAAATCGATTAAAGAGTTCGGTTGGACAAATCCTATCCTCATTGACGAAGAAAAAGGCATCATAGCCGGCCACGGTCGCCTTGAGGCGGCAAAACGCCTCGGAATGAAGGAAGTGCCCGTCATTGAGCTAACCGGCCTAACAGAGGCCCAAAAACGCGCCTATGTTATTGCTGACAATAAACTCGCGCTGGAAGCTGGCTGGGACGAAGAAATGCTCAAAGAAGAAATGGCTTATTTGAACTCCGCAGAGTTCGATGCCCTTCTTACAGGCTTCGACCAGAACGATATTGATGCCTTTTTGACGCCGATGGATTTATCGGAGGAATTTCGTCCGGATGAAGAACATCCGGACGAAGAAAAAGAAGAAACTAGCGAGCCGGCTCAAGAGCTGAAAGACGCCGATATCGGAGCCGCTCCGGTAAAACCAAAAACAAAAAATAAAGACGTTTGGATTTTAGGCGTGCATCGTCTTATGTGCGGCGATGCCACCGATGAATCGGACGTCGCCAAATTAATGGGGGGGTAGAGTTGACCTCTATCTAACAGACCCTCCTTATAACGTCGATTACGAAGGTAAAACAAAAGACGCTTTGACTATTCGTAACGACAAAATGACCGATGCCCTCTTCCGAGAATTTTTAGCTAAGTCCTTTAAAGCAGCCGACATGGTTTTACAGCCTGGCGGCGTTTTTTATATCTGGCACGCAGACAGCGAAGGATTCAATTTCCGCGGTGCCTGTAAAGAGGTCGGCTGGAAAGTCCGTGAATGTTTGATTTGGTCTAAAAATACGATGGTCTTGGGGCGTCAAGATTATCAGTGGAAGCATGAACCGTGCTTATATGGCTGGAAGGAAGGAGCGCCTCATGCATGGTATTCCAACCGCAGTCAAACTACCATCCTAGAGTTCGACAGGCCTCAGCGTAACGCAGTGCATCCAACTATGAAACCTATAGAACTGTTTGCTTATCTAATTCAAAACAGCTCTAAAGAAGGCGATATTGTTTTGGATAGCTTCGCTGGCTCGGGCACTACTCTTATCGCCTGTGAGAACCTAAATCGTCAAGCACGTGTGCTTGAAATAGACCCTGCGTATTGCGACGTGATTATCCGGCGCTGGCAGGAAGTAACCGGCCAGAAAGCAGTAAGAGAATCTGACGGGGCTCTATTTGATGACATCAAAGAACCTTAAAATTTTCCAGCGGTGTTAAGGAATAAAAATTAGTAAGCATAAATGTTGACTTTGTAAAAGAAAATGTTTACTATTATTCTCGTTACTAAGGAGTTTTGAATGAAATATGGCCAGTTCATCAAAGCTCTTAAGGAAAAAGGAGTGAAAGTGGAAGACCGCACGCGGCATTTGAAGCTTTCATACGGCGATAAACAAACTGGTTGCAAGAGGCATCCAACTGAGGAATATCCTCCGGTGCTTTTAGCGAAAATTTTGAAACAGCTGGGCCTTTGAACTTAAGTAGCAGGCGGGATTCTCCCGCCTTTACCAATTTCGGAGGGTTTAATGAGATTTTCTTATCCATGCAAAGTATCAAAAGATCCTGATACCGCTCAAATAATTCTTGAATGCAAAGAGCCATCTGCTTTTGCCTTTGGGGACACGTTAGAGGACGCTGTGAAAGATATGCACTCCTTACTGCTGGACTGTGTTTCTGACTATATTGACGCAGGAGAAGTCTTCCCAACGGCCACGAAAAAGGCAACAAGAAATGAAGTGAGCGTTGAATTGTCTCCCAGTGAAACGGTCAAGATTTTATTTCTTAACTCAATGGTAGAAACAAAAACAAAGCCGATTCAGATAGCGCAACGGCTCGGGATTGCAAGACAAGAGGTGACTCGTATATTAAATCCGCGTCAAAAAACAAAGATTGACACCCTAGAAAAAGCCATCGAAGCAACAGGCAAAAAGCTCATCTACTCCATTGCTTGATGTTGGCTCAGACTAGAAGGCAGATTGAATCTTTTATTTTCAGTCTGCCTTATTTTTTGCCTGCCGTTTAAAAAGCTTATCGAGAATCAGACGGCCTCTTATTGGCCGCCCTCAAAGAACAATAGATAGCGCAGCTTGACAGCTGTCGCCTGGCCTTCCCGGTTGAGCCGTATCAACCGGGCCACTCGCAAAGGTTAGCGGTCAGCTCCTTCCTCCGTTGCACCGGATGCGAGTCGGAACACAAATTTTTCCTTAGGTACTTCCTGGGGGGACAGCTATGCGGCTACCAAGGGCCCGGGCGCTCTCTACTTATGAGAATTCCTAGGGGGTTGTATTTTTTTAGAGGTGAATATGCCAACTCAAAATGAAATAGCTCAGCACCTCGGAATATCGCAGCAGGCTGTCTCAAAAACGATGCAAAAAATGGGCATCGATTGGCAGCAGCTGTCTCTTGACGAAATACGTCTTGCTTATTTGAAGCGGTTGCGTGAAGCAGCGGCCGGCCACGCAGACATGGAAGGAAAATTCAACATCAATAAAGCGCGAGTTCGAAAAGAACTTCTTGAGAGCGAATTATTGCTGTTGAAGCTTCAAAAAGAAAAAGAACGGTTAATCGATGTCGACCAGCTGATGCCTGAACTTCGTGCCGTCTTTGCCGGCATGAAAAATGAACTCCTTACCGCATCTGCGAAACTCAAAACTGAGATCGACCTGCTGTATGGAATTAACGTTGATATTGAAGTGCTGGAAGACTATGTCGCAAACAACATTCTCAAACATCTCTCTGGATACCTCGAAAGCTATCAAGTCTCTTCTAACACGGCTAAGCCTTGAGCTAACTCCTCCGGAGAAAATGAGCACGACCGAATGGGCTGAGAAATACAGAGGAATGAGTTCCAAGTCAACGGCGCTGCCGGGTCGATATAACGCAGCGTTGACGCCGTGGGTTCGCGGAATGCATGAGGCGCTCGATGACAAAAAGATAGTCCGAGTAGTCGCTTTAAAGAGTGCACAGGTTGCATGGACCGACGGAGTTTTGCTGAACTATATCGGACGCAGAATTGACATTGATCCGGTGCCGATGATTGTCATGTTCTCTAAAGACAATGCGGCAAAGGATTTTAATGCGGAGAAACTGGTGCCGATGATCGAGGCAACGCCCCGGCTGGCAGCGAAAATTCCTGTCGGCGCGAAAAGAGACAAAGACAACAAGTGGAACATTAAAGGATTCCCGGGAGGCTTTTTGAAGCTCGTTGGCTCTAACTCTCCTTCAAACGTAAAGTCAACCCCTGCTCCAGTTGTCTGCGTTGAAGAGCCGGACGATTGTAATGACAACATCAAGCAGCAGGGAAATACGATCAAGTTGCTCGAAGAGAGAACTAAAACTTTCCCCCGGCGCAAAGTGCTCTTCGGAGGCACGCCGACAATTCGAGGTTTGTCGAAAATCGAGGCAGCTTATAACGAAAGCGATCAGAGAAAATTTTTCGTGCCCTGTCCGATTTGCGGCGAGGAACAAGTTCTTACTTGGGAGTCTGTTCATTGGGACGAAAGAGAAGATCTGCAGCACGAAATCTTTGGCAAGGCAGACCTTGATAGTGCGGCTTATGTCTGTCCGCATTGCGGCGGCATCTGGAACGATGCGATGAAAAATCGTGCTGTAAAAAAGGGACGGTGGATAGCCACGGCTCCGTTTGTTGAAACTGCCGGTTTTTACATCAACGAAATTTACTCTCCCTTCCCCGGATCAACTTTTAAGAATCTGGTGACGAAATACTTATCTGCAAAGCATCGTCTTGACGCAGAGGGAGAAGATGCTGATATGCGCTCGTTCATCAACAACCAGCTGGGTCTGCCATACTCTTTTGACTCCGGATTACCGGAGCCAAACGACATCAAGGAAAGAGCTGAAGAATACGATGAACTTACCGTTCCCAAAAACGGCACTGTCTTGACCGCTGGAGTGGACGTCCAGCACGACAGACTCGCGATCATTATTCGGGCATGGGGGCCGGGGGAAGAGTCGTGGCTTGTATTTTGGGGTGAAATTTACGGCCAAACAATGCTCCCGGAGGAAGGAGCCTGGCGCGATTTAGATGAACTTTTATCCCGCTCTTACAAAAATCCTGCCGGTGCAGATTTGCACATAAAAGCAGTTTCTATTGACTCATCTGACGGTCAGACATCGGATGCGGTTTACAGCTTTGTCCGGAAAAGAAAAGGCCGTGGAATTATGGCCATCAAAGGCAGCTCTGTAAACGACGATTCAAAAGAAATCTTTACAACGCCGAGGCCTTCAGTCGATTTGAACGCCCGGCAAAAAGCTAAGAAATATGGTCTGCGTCCGTTCATTATAGGGACCGCAAGAGCCAAAGATTTAATTTTAGGAGTAAACGCAAATGCAGGTCGAGTCAAACTTACCGGCGATGGACCGGGAAGACTTCACTGGTACAAAGGAGTCAGAGAAGACTACTGGGAACAGTTACTTTCTGAGGTCAAAGCGCCGGGGAGACTATCGAAGAAACTGGTCTGGCAGAAAAAGACCGGCGTCCGAAATGAAGCGCTTGACTGCGAAGTATATGCACTTCATGCGGCGCGATCCTTAAAGCTTTTTACATGGAGTCAGGCTCGTTGGGATTTGGAAATGTCGGCTCAAACGCAGCCGGATTTATTTGAATCCTCCGGCACTCGAGAAGAAGTGCAGGACGCTGTGCCGGACGAACCAACTCAGAAAATTGAAGCTCCGGCAGAAGAACAGAAACCAAAAGAGCCGGCACCTAAACCCCAAAGAAAGATTAATGACGAATACAACGACGATGAAGGATTTGGACAATTCGGTAACTTTGGAGATTTCGGATGGTAAGAAAAATATTTCAGGGAGACAGCTGTGTTTGGAAAGTCCCCTACTCTTCTTTAACTAACATTAAATTCTTTTCTGACACTTGCCAAAAAGTTTTTTCTCTCAGAGTGCAGGCAGGCGATGACGAACCAGTCATTGTCGAATTAAAAATTATTGAAGATAGTAATTCTGAAGCAATAGAAGTTTTGCTTACTGATGAGCTGTCTCAAAAATTACCCATCGGACACGGAGTCTTAATCGCCAAGCTCAACAACGGCGCAGGCTTCCAGCTGACAGAGATAGTTGACGAAGTTGACATTCTTTCTAATCCAAACAGTAAAACCTTTAGCTCCCGTTCGTTTGCTCAGAGGAATCTGGAGCAAGCACAAAATGCGCTGGCGATTTATACATCCACGAACGGTCGCGTTAAAAGTTACACAATCGGCACAAGGAGCACTACTTTCAACTCTATCGGAGAACTAAAAAAATTGGTCGATTATTGGAAGGCTCAAGTTTATTTAGAAGAATGCTCCAAGCAGGGAATTGATCCCCGCACATATTTGGCGGAGTTTGTATGAAATTTAAGAAAATCCTCAAACGAAAAATGGAGGAAAATCGCCTGCAGAAGAGAAGTTTTGAGGCGGCCAAACGAGGCAGGTTAACCGCCGACTGGTTTGCTCCTCAAACGACCCAAGACGCTGAACTCGTCGGAGATTTAGATACCATTCGAAATCGTAGCCGCCAGATGATTAGAGACAATCCTCATGCAGCAAACTTGCGGAGGATCATCCAAAACAACGTGGTCGGTTCCGGCATTGGAATCCAGTGTCAGGTCGCTCTGCCGGATGGAACTCTTGACCAGACGATCAACGATTTAATCGAGAAAAAATGGATTGAATGGAGCGAAGCAGACTCTGTTCACACTGCTGGGCAACTTTCTTTAACTGCTCTATTGCGTCTGGTGATGGGATCGGTATTCCAAGACGGAGAAATCTTGGTCCGGACGGTAAAAGCGGCATTTGGAAAGTCAAGGATTCCGCTGGCATTAGAAGTAATTGAAGCTGACTTATTGGCCACAGATTATTGCGATCCGCCGTCCAAGACTAAAACCGAAGGTTCAATTCGAATGGGCGTTGAAGTCGATAAATGGTTCCGTCCTGTTTCTTATCTTTTAAGGAATGTTCATCCAGGGGATTATCGATTTTCTTTGAAGGCAGCCTCTTTAGACGTGTCGAGAATTCCGGCCTCGGAAATCTTTCACTTGTATTTAATCGAAAGGTGGCCTCAAACACGCGGCGTTCCGTGGATGCACTCGGTCCTCAGAAAACTGCGTGACATGGGCGGCTATACAACTTCAGAGATAGTGGCTGCAAGAGTTGCGGCTAACTTTGTCGGCTTTATCACTCCGGAGCTAACCGATGAGCCGACTGAAAAAGGCTCACGCTTTATTAAAACGGAGCCTGGTATGTTCCAAAGATTGTTACCGGGAGAAACTTTTACAGGCTTCGCTCCAAGCCGTCCCAACAGCAATCTAGACGCATTTATGCGTTATATGCTGCGTGAAGTTGCTGCCGGCGTCGGCGCATCTTATGAAACTCTATCAAGAGACTATTCCCAGTCAAATTACTCTAGCAGCCGCCTGGCTCTCTTAGATGATCGTGATCAATGGAGAGTTCTGCAAAACTGGCTTATTGAAGTTTTCCTTAAGCCTTTGTATCGAATTTGGCTCGATAGCGCTGTCCTCTGCGGTGAGATACCTATTGCAGATTATTGGAGAAATAAAGAGCGCTACCAAGCTGTGAGCTTTAAGGCCCGCGGCTGGTCCTGGGTCGATCCGGCAAAAGAAGTCAACGCATACATGAATGCTGTTAAAGCTGGTTTTATGAGTTTTAGCGATGTTGTTGCAACGATGGGCAACGGCCAAGATTTTGAAGATGTAGTGAAACAGCTTGCAAAAGATCGAAGTATTGCAGCCTCTTACGGCGTTGCTTTGAATTTGAACACATCTTCAAAAAAGGCGAGCAACACTGAAGATGAGGAGGACGATATAGAAAGCGAGCAAAAAGACACAGAAGCAGAAACAGCCGGCAGTTAGCCGGTTTTTTATTGGAGTAAAAATTGAATAAAGATGATTTGAAAAAGATCAAAGCAGAGCTTAACCATCGGTCGATGAAATTTGAATTGCGAGACGGCCAGGTTAAATCTGAAAACAATCTTTATCGCTTCCCGGTTTGTTCCGATGCACAGGTTGACCGCTGGTATGGAAAAGAGGTTCTAAGCCATGAACGAGGCGCGATGATCGTTGGCGAGCGTCAAAAATCTATGCCCCTCCTCTTCAATCACAAGCGTGATGCTGTTGTGGGAATCGTTGAGAGTATTGATCAGGATGAACACCGCACTTATGCAACAGTGCGTTTTGCAAAAACTGAAGAGGCAGAAAAAATTCGTTCTTTGGTTGATGACGGCATTCTTGTCAATGTTTCATGCGGTTATCAATGCTACGAGATAGAAGAAAGCAAAGACACGCGGGATCTCTGGATCGCGAGCTCTTGGGAATTATTTGAAGTTTCAATCGTAACAGTTCCGGCAGATCCCTCTGTCGGTTTTAATAGATCTATAGGAGATGAACAAATGGCATCTAAAAAAACAACCGTGTCCGCAGAAACTGAAAATGTTTCTCAGGAACAAAATGAACAGCAAGACCGTTCTCTGACTGAGGAAAATGTTCGTTCTCAAACAAGAGCATCAGAAATGGACAGAATTACTCAGATTTATACGATGTGTCGTGATTTTAATATTCCAGATGGAGAGAGAGATGAAATGGTCCGCTCCTATCGCTCCGTTGATGAAGCTCGTGGAATTATTCTCGAAAGAATGCGCTCTGCTCGTCCGGCACCGGCTGCATCCTCCTCCAGATCTTTGACCGATCTCGGGCTTACCGAAAAAGAAAAGAATCAGTACAGTCTCATCAGAGCTTTGAATGCGTGCGTTTCCGGTAATTGGAGCGCTGCAGGTTTCGAAAGAGAAGTTTCCGAAGCATTGAAAAAACGCAATAGCATCGAAACAACTGGCTTTTTAGTCCCGACAAACTTGCCTTTCCAATTGAGAGAAGACACAACTGTTCCGGGCTATTACACGACGCCAGCCACCCAAGGCGGCAATTTGGTCGCAACGGAACTTCTTGGAAGCTCATTTATTGAAGCTCTCAGAAATCAGGCTGTAGTATTGAAACTTGGAGCGACTTTGCTGAGCGGTCTGGTTGGCAATGTTGAAATTCCAAGACAAACTGCAACCGGAAGCGCTCAGTGGATTTCTGAGACCACCGCTGCCTCTAAATCCAATTCTACTTTCGATCAAGTTCCTTTGAAGATGAAGACAATCTCCAGCAGAACATATGTCTCCCGCAATATGCTCATGCAGCCTTCTATTTCTATGGAGAACTTCATCCGCAGAGATCTTTCTAAGAACATCGCTCTCGGTATCGATGCGGCTGCTCTGCATGGCAGCGGCACAAACGGCCAGCCGACAGGTATCGCCAACATTTCCGGCGTCGGTAAAGTAGTCGGCGGAACGAACGGGGCAGCTTTGAGTTTTGACCACATTATTGATATGGAAACCCAGGTCGCTGACAACAATGCTGATGTCACAAACATGGCATATGTCTGCAACGCTGCCACCATCGGTTACTTGAAGAAACTCAAGAACAAAGATGACAACTACATTTGGAAGTCAATCGCTGAGGCTGTTCGCAATGGTGTTCCGGGTGAAATCAACGGGTATCCAGTCGCCAGAACTAATCAAGTCCGCAAGGGTCTCACCAAGGGCACTGCTACAAACTGCACCGAGCTCTTCTTTGGTAACTTTGCTGATTTGGTTATCGGCGAGTGGGGATTCCTCGAAATCAAACCGAATCCATACTCTGAAGTTGCTTACGGCACCGGCGGTCTTGAAGTTCTTGCACTGCAGTCTCTTGATATTGCTGTGCGCCATAAAGAGTCCTTCTGCGTTTTCTCCGACGCGATTATTTAATTTCAAGAAGGTGCCCCACCCGGGGCGCCCCTGCTGGGTGAGTAATCATGTCAGACTTCAAAAAAATGCTTCACCAGGATGTCAAAGATGTTTTTTTAAATCCAGAAGAATTTGCTGAAGAGCATACGATCTGCGGAAAACGCGTGCTGTGCATAATTGATAAGAACTCAGAGGCAGATTCTAAGCTCTCCGGAATTTTTGGAACCTTTATTAACGACTTGACTATTTATGTTCAAGAGGGGTCGCTAAAAGTGCCGAAGATCGGAGAAAGAATAAGCATCGATCGTTCCGTTCATTTAGTCAAAAATGTATCGGTTGAAGATGGAATGATTGTGATAGTTGCGGAGGCAAATCTATCATGAAAATTCGTATAGAACCTGACCCAAATCAAATCAATAGAGCTCTGCTATTTTGCAAGTCTTTCCCTGTGAAATTAGAAAAAGCTCTCCCGCGAGCAACTAACCGAGCCCTCGTGGCAGGAAGAACGCAAATTGTAAAGAGCGTCGCCGGAAAATATACCGTCAAGGCTGGAAAAGTTCGACGTTCTATTACTTTGCTCTCTGCTTCAAAAGGCAAGAACGAGGGCGTTCTTATCGTCCGCGGTTCAAATTTGCCTTTGCGAGAATTTAGCCACACGCCAAGACTTGAAGCAACAACCGGAAATAAACGCCGGCCAGTCAAAGTTCGTGAATTGCGAGGAGGAGCTCCGGAATTAATTGCAAAAGGATTCAAGTGGAAAGGCCATATTTTCCATCGAGAAGATGATCGAAAAATCAAGAAGGATTTTCGTACTGGCATTGTTGCTAAGGCAATGGAAACTTCTCCGGATGTTGAAGAAAGGATGAAGGAAGTCTTAGCGGCACGTCTTGATCATGAAGTCAAAGTAATACTAGATGGTACAGTCAAATGAATGAAGTTTATCTGTTTCAAGAGCTGGAGAAACTTGTCGCATCAGCGATTAAAGACTTCAGGCTTAAAACCAAGTCCGGAGAGCTGAAACTTCCGGACATTTATTTTGAGCACCTGCCGATCACCGGAGAAGAGGCGTTTCCGTTTGTTCTCATCAAATTCCAAAACTCTCAGTCGAACCCTCAGATGGGAACTGTATGTGAAGTTTCAATCTCGGTTGGCTGCTATGACTCAACGATTGATGATGCGGATAAACTTGCAGGATGTTACGCAGACGCTCTTATCGATTGCTTCAATGTGGCATCTGCAATTCGCACTGCATTGTTATCCCTGGAGGATTCCATTCTTGCCAGTCGTTATATCCGGATTGACGATGTTTCTTTGACAGCTCCGGACGAACAATCGTGGCCGCAATTCCAGCTCGACATAATGACTAAATGGCAATTTCATGCCCCTTCCCCGCTTTCAAAAGGACGCGAATATGGATACTAAAAAAACAATTTACATTGGTCCGTCCATCCAAGGATTGAGTACCAATACTTTATTCAGCGGTGAATATCCGCCGCACATCAAAGATTTAATCGAAGCAAGGCCCGCATTAGCGGGCTTAATCGTACCTCTGGAAGGCTTGCAGCAGGCAAGACAAAAGATGCACGAAAAAGGAAATGTTCTAAACACCTATCTTCAAAACCTTCTTAAAGCGAGGAAATAATGGCTTATAAACATGGAGTATCAGTCTCTGAAGTATCGACAGGAGTTCTGCCTTCTGTCGATTCTCCAGCAGGAATTCCCGTATTATTCGGAACTGCCCCAATCGGCATGGGTAAACTAGAAAACGTCAATAAACCCGTTCTTTGCTATACCTATGCGGAAGCAGTAGAAAATTTTGGTTACGTTCCACCGGCGCTGCACTCAGAAAGTGGATTAAAAAAATTCGAGTATTCAATCTCTGAGTTCATCGATTGCGCATTCTCAAAATTCTGCATCAGTCCAGTCGTTATCATTAACGTGCTCGACCCGACTACGCATAAGGCAACTGCTAAGACTACTGCTGTCACTTTGGATACTAAAACCGGCTCTGCCGTTATTGCAGAAACCGGCATTCTTCCCGACAGCATCGAATTGTCAAATGCTTCGACTACTTACACTCAGGGCACAGACTTTATTGCAGCCTTCAATGAAGACGGAGAAATTGTTCTCACTTCTTTGAAAACTACAGATGGATTTAAGTGCGCCACCGGCACATCGTTGACTTTTACAGCAAACAAGACAGATCCGTCTAAGGTTGATGCGGATGATATTGTCGGAGGCGTTTCTGCTGATGGTGTAAAAACAGGCCTTGAGCTTGTCGAAGATATCTTCCCTCTATTCCGCTTAGTTCCGGGGACTCTGATTGCTCCGGGGTTCTCCGGCAGTCCTACTGTAGCTGCAACAATGGCGGCTAAATGCGAGGGTATTAACGGCGTATTTAAGGCTATCAGCATTATTGATATTCCGACGGCAACTGTCGACCAGTATGGAGAATGCGCCGCATGGAAGAACAATAACAATATTGTTGACCCGGCTCAGATTGCCTGCTGGCCAATGCTCCAGCTTGACGATGTCGCCTACAACATGTCTTCGCAATTAGCCTGCCTGATGCCTCAGGTCGATGCAGACAACGGAGACGTTCCGTATGTCTCTCCATCTAATAAGAACTTCCAGATGACAGGTCTTACTCTTACCGGAGGCAACGAGGTCGTCTTTGGTCAGGACGTGGCTGCGTATTTGAATAGCCAAGGCGTTGTCACAGCTTTGAACTTTATCGGAGGCTGGGTCTGCTGGGGCAACCGGACAGCATGTTATCCGGGAAATACAGATGTGAAAGACGCTTTTATTCCAATTAGAAGAATGTTCAATTGGGTAGGAAACACTCTTATTCAAACATTCTGGCAAAGAGTCGATGCACCGCTTAATCGCCGTCAGATTGACACGGTTATGGACTCTGCGAATATTTGGCTCAATGGTTTGGCCGCCCGACAATATATTCTCGGCGGACGCGTTGAGTTCAGAGAAGACGAAAATCCAACAACGGACCTGATGGATGGCATTGCAAGGTTCCATGTTTATCTGACACCTCCTTCTCCAAATCGCTCCATCGAGTTCATTTTGGAATACGACGTCAACTATCTCGAAACACTTTTTAGTTAAAGGAGCACAGATATGGCAGGAAGTAACAATGTGCCAATGAGGCTGACAAACTTCAAGGTTTACAACGACAGCAATGATCTCTTAGGTATTGCAACCGTTGACCTCCCGGAAATCTCAGCAATGACTGACACTATCAGCGGCGCAGGCATCGCAGGTGAACTTGATACACCAGTATTGGGTCACTATCAGTCGATGACCACAACTCTTAATTGGCGAACCGTTGAAGCTCAAGCAGCAGAGCTTGCAGCTCCTCAGGCGCACACACTTGATATTCGCGGAAGTCAAGAGATCTACGATGCCGCGTCAGGAACCTACCGCAAAGTTGGAGTAAGGGCATATCTGAAAGTAATTCCAAAAAACTTCACGTTAGGCTCTTTCGAACCTGGCGCTACAACTGACTCCTCTATCGAGTTTGAAGTCTCTTATATGAAGCTCTCGATTGACGGCAAAGAAGTCGTTGAAATCGACAAGCTGAACTTTATCGCTCGCTTCAACGGCGAGGATCAACTTGCTGAAGTTCGCAAAAATTTAGGGATGGCTTAGTACAAATAATCCCCGGCTCGTCCGGGGAAAACTTTAAGGAAATAAAGATGGCAGAAATTATTCAATATTTGAAAAAACCGATCGAATACGAAGGAAAGAAATATGAGTTTTTAACACTGGACTTTGAAGCTCTTACAGGCAAAGACGTGAGAGAGGCAAAAAGAGCATTTGACCGTCCGGATCGAATTGTTCCTGTTCTCGCCATGGATACCGAATTTGGTGCGTTTTTTGCTGCACGGGCAGCCAAAGTCCCGTATGAGTTGATGGATTACTTAAGTGCTCCCGATTACTTAGCTGTAGCGCAGGCAGGCATTAATTTTTTGCTCGTCTCGGGCTTCTCAGAAGCAGACCAAGCAGACATGAAAGCCCAGCAAAAGAAAATCGAAACTCAGAAATTAGCAGACTCTGCAAGTTCTTAATGGACTATGCCTACGCCTTAGCCTCGGCTGATACAGGCGTGGGCGTTACAGAATGGATGAATATGCCGATAGTAGAAATGTTCGAATGGGGAGATGTTGTGGCAGAACGCCAAAAACAAATAGAAAAAGAAATGAAAAGAGGTAAAAAATAGACAGGCTACGGACAGAAAAAGAGCCAATAGATCATAAAAGCAATCCAAGTGAGCCAAAACCCACCAAAAATAATTACATTCAGGAGGGCGCCGATTGCATTGAGAAACTGCAGCTGTTCCGGGTGCTCCTCTTCGTTCCTTTGTATTTCTTTATTAAGCCGTTCCAAGTCTTCGTGGGAATATGGGTAACCGATAAACATACTCACCTCTCTTATTTCTTAAGCAAATTTTAAAACATATAAGTTCAAAGGTACACATGAAATGGCAACCACTTATGAAGTACTTTATAAAGTTACCGGTGAGTTATCAAGCCAGTTTACAAAATGTTTTAAGCGCGCATCAGGTACGATTGCCGAGACAATGCATACGATGAAATCGTTATCGCAAACCGCAGGAAAAACTGAACAATTAGTTAGGTACAAAAACGAAGCGATCGCATTAAATAGGAGTCTAGGCACTCAAAAAGAAAAGTTATCGCGCCTTGAAAAGGCAATGTCACAATGCCAAACTCCGCAAAAATTCCTGATTGATCTGGCTAAAAAGCAAAGAGCTGAAATTGAAAAGACTAATGCGGCATTTAAAGAAAAATACAGAGTGGTTAAATCCCTTGAGAATGAACTAGGTACTTATGCCCAATCAATGACTGCGCTAACGAAAAAAAGCAAATTGTTAAATAATGCCCTTTCTTTTAAATCTAAAGCGAACGCTCTAACGCCAAAGATTCAGACAATGAATTCAGAGGCAATGGCATCAGCCGGCATGGTGGCAATGCTGGGCTCTCAGATGGTGAACGTTGGCAGCGCCCCTGTAAAGCAAGCAATGGCTGTTGAAGACGCTATGGCAGATATTAAGAAGGTAGTTGATTTTAAAGAACCGGATGGTTTGGAAAAAATGAAGGAAAGTCTTCAAGAAATGAGTCTTGTCCTTCCGATGAACACCGTCCAGTTAATGAAAATTACTGCCGCTGCCGGCCAAGCTGGTATCGCAGAGAAAGACTTGCTGAAGTTTACTGAGGCGGCAGCAAAAATGGGCGTTGCATTTGATATGTCTGCTGAGGAGGCGGGAGAAATGATGGCGAAGTGGCGCTCCGGGATGAACTTGACGCAAGATGAAGCCGTCGCACTTGCGGACGCTACAAACGCATTGAGCAATAACAATGCTGCGCTTGGAAAACAAATCGGAGAGACTTTGAAACGTTACGGAGCTCTTGGCAAAGTGGCGGGTTTGACTGAAAAACAAACTGCAGCACTTGCCGCCACTGTGATTGGTTCAGGCGCAGAGGCTGAAGTTGCCGCCACGGGTATTAACGCATTCATGCGCGCAATGGTAAAAGGCAACTCCATGTCCAAAGGTCAGAAGGCTGCTTTCCAAGATCTAGAACTGGATCCAGCAGAACTGCAGAAAGAAGTTAAAACCGACGCGCCAAAAGCCATTCTCAAAGTTCTCGAACGTATTAAAAAAGTTCGTCCGGAAGAACAAATGAGAACTCTTACGGATATGTTTGGTGAGGAAGGCGCTCGTGCGATGGGACCTATGCTCGCTAATACAGAATTGCTAGCAAAGAACTTTGAATTAGTTGCCGACAAGGCAAATTATGCTGGCTCTATGGAGGCAGAATTTAAGGCTCGAGCCGCCACAACATCTAATGCATTTGTCCTAATGGGGAATGCTATTGACTATATTACGGGAACAATTGGGGAAGCTCTTCTGCCGGCAATCAAAGAGAACATCCTGAGCATAGTGAATTTAAGCAAATCTGTAGGGAGTTGGATGAAAGAAAACTCCGGCTTAGTGTCTTGGATAACAAAAATCGTGATTGGAATTGGTGCCGCCACGTTAGCTTTCCATACATTACGTGCCGCGGCCCTTTATTCTTGTTCAGCATTTTTGTCAACAACCAAAGTGTTCTATTTATTTAGAAGTGGTTTCAACACTTGGTTAGCAGTCTCTCCCAAAGTTGTGGCACAACTAGGAACTATTGGAACGACTTTAAAAGGAGTATTCCTGAAGACTTTTTCTTTGGTATCTCTTGGATTTACAAAATTTATGGCGTTTATTCCCAAGGTCATAGAATCTGCTAAAGCCTTAGGATTAGCGATGAAAGGATTCTTTTTAAGCCCGTTCGGTCTTGCTATAACAGCCGTTCTTGCCTTGGTAGCCGTCGGATTTCTCATCTACAAGAATTGGGACACTATCAAAGAAAAACTAGGAGAATTGTGGACTAAATTTGAGGAAGCGTTCCCGGCAATCGCTGGAATGCTGACAAATTTTTATAACGCCACTATTCAGCCAACCATCGAAGGAATTAAGACGGCATTTAATGGCCTGATCAACTTTATCACTGGAGTCTTCTCTGGTAATTGGTCGCAGGCGTGGACGGGAATTACAGAAACATTCAGCGGAATTTTCGGCGGCATTAGTAGCCTAGCAAAGGCTCCTATCAACGGTGTTATTTCTCTTGTTAACTCCGCCATCCGAAGCCTGAATTCAGTTTCATTTGAGCTTCCAAGCGCAATCCCCGGCATTGGCGGACAGAAGTTTGGCATCAACATTCCGGAGATTCCGATGCTCGCCTCCGGAGGTATTGCAACAAGCCCTACCCTTTCCATGATTGGTGAAGGAAGTGAGCCGGAAGCGGTGCTGCCGTTGTCTCGATTATCTTCAATGATGAGCCCGTCCGCATCAGCTGGTCCGGTAACAGTCAATCTCAGCATCAATGTTGAAGGAGGCTCTTCTGCTGCGGACGGTATTCGAACTGCCGGGGCTGAAGCGGCTGAAACATTGAAGCGCCAGCTAGAAAGAATTCTTGCTAACGAACGTCGCCTTGCCTATTAAGGAGGAACTATGTACATAACTCAGTCCGGCGATACTTGGGACCTTATTGCCAAGAGAGTCTATGGAAGCGAACTTTGCATGACGGACCTCATGAAAGCTAATCCGGAGCATATGAGAACCGTTATTTTCCCTTCTTCGGTCAGGCTTCAAACACCTGAATTAAAAACGGTCAAGCAGGACGCAAATTTGCCGCCTTGGAAGCGAGGTCGCGGATGATCGATAAACTATTCAACCAACCTGTGCAGACGCGCCTGACGCTTCTTTTTGGCGCTTCTGCGCAGGACGTAACGACAGATATTCTGCCCGATCTTCTGGATTTTTCTTACAACGACAAGGACGGCGGACAGGCGGATGAAATTAGTCTTTCGCTCAAAGACGAAACTGGGAAGTGGGCGGCTTCTTGGCGCCCGGATGGAGGTGAAGTTGTCAAAGCCTACATTCGTCAAGGAACAGTCTCCAAAGTCGAGAAAGAGCTGTATTGCGGGACGTTCTTTGTCGATAAGTTAAGCGTTAAAGGATCGCCTCGTACTATGGAACTTTCAGCGGTATCTATTCCGTTAAAGACACCTATTCGCAGAAAGAAATTTAAGCGAGCCTGGGAGGGCCAGAAGCTCAGCGAAATAGCTGAGAAAATCGCCAGTGAGGCTGAGCTTGAGTTCTTTTTTGACTCTTCGGAGGATCCGAACTTTGACAGGCAGGATCAAAACTCTGAAACTAATCTGAAATTTTTACAGAGGATTTGCGAAAGTGCGGGACTCTCGGTCAAAGTAACTGACTGCCAGCTGGTCATCTTTAGCCAAGAAGAGTACGAGGCCAAACCACCGGTGCAAAAAATCACTCTTGGAAAGTCCTCGATACTCTCTTGGTCGTTCGAGCAAAGCCAGAGCGAAACTTATAAAAGCGTCAAAGTTTCTTACCGTGACCCCAAACAGAAGTCAGCCGATTCGGCAGGCGGCTACAACACGCAAACCGGTTACTACGAAAGACGCAAGACGGACAACCCGGCGGTAATGCAGTACACCTATACAGACGAAACAGCTGGAGAAGATGGCCAAACTTTTGAGCTTAAAACTCGAGCAAAAAGCATCGAAGAGGCGAAGCGTCTCGCCAAATCCAAACTTCGAGAGTTAAACCGGAAATCCGTGACAGGCTCTTTGGAGTTAATCGGCGATGTCGGCCTGGTCGCAGGGGTTGTTATTGAGGTTTCCGGATTTGGCTCGTTTGACGGTAACTTTTACGTCGATTCCGCCCGGCATTCTGTTTCCGGTTCCGGATATCGTACATCGCTATCGGTTCATCGTTGTCTTAAGGATTACTAAATGAGTTTATTCAATGAGCAAGAAACAGATAAAGTTCTCCTAAAAATCGGAGAAGTCTCGTCTGTAAATCCTGCAGCCTGCACCGCACGGGTCGTGTTTGACGATGACGACAGCTTAGTCAGCGGAGACTTGCAGATACTGCAGATGAATTCGCTGAAGAATAAAGCCTACTGGCTTCCGGATGTCGGGGAAGATGTCGTTTGCATTTTCTTAGGAACAGGTGTGGAGGAAGGCTTTATTCTTGGGGCGACTTACGCCGGCGCAGTTAAGCCACCAGTCAATAGTCAAGATAAACGAGCTGTCCATTTTGCGGACGGCTCTTTTTTTGAGTATGACCGATCAGCCAGCGAGTTCAAAGTCGAAATTGGGGCGAGCAAAGTCACCGTCAACAAAAACAAAATTACTGCGGAGTCAACAACTATCGAAGTTAAAGCTGCCTCTAAAGTCGATATCGAAGGAGTTTCCCAAGTCAATGTCAAAACGCCAAGTTTTACTTTGACCACTGGCGGAGGTGCGACACTGACTCTTAGCGGAAGCGACGCGCAAATTTCGTCTTCTGATCTGACTTTCGTCGGCTCAATGACGGTTACCGGCAATTTATCAGTGTCCGGCGATATTACCGCCAGCGGTACGGTTCACGGTACAAATATTTAGGAGGCAATATGGTCGGACTTTTAGGGCCTGTGCCGTTTTTTTGTTCTGATGCGAAAGTATTCACTATCAAAGGCGTCAGTCGGGAGAGAGCCAGTCGCTACGCAGAGCACGCGGTGATCGGAAGAAAGCCGGTTCTTGAATTCGTCGGAGAGGAGAGCGACAGGGTCAGTTTCACCATCCGATTCGATTCGAACCTGGGGATTCCTCCGGACGTTGGATTGCCGATGCTAGCAAAAATAAGAGAAGGCCACAGAGCGTTGCCTTTGTTGATCGGGCCTCACTATTTCGGCGATTACGTTATTGAGTCAGTATCTGAGACTCACAAATACCATAACGGCCTGGGCATCTGCCTAATCGCAGAAGCAACTCTTAACCTGAAGGGGACAGCATGAGCATTCACGTTGTAACTTTATCTGAAGACATTGTTTTCAATCCTCCGGATGAAGTTTCAGAAATCTTACAAAATGTCCGGACGATTATTTCCACTCGAATAGGCACCGTCCCTCTTGATCGAGATTTCGGACTTTCCTGGGACGCAGTCGATGAGCCCCTTCCTATCGCTCAAGCTCGCATGAGACTTGCGGTTATTGAAGCCGTCAAAAAGTACGAGCCCAGGGCGAAAGTCGTATCTGTTGATCTTCAAGACGATATTGATAAAGCGCTTGAAGGTATCGCAGTGGCATCTGTAACAGTAATGATCGAGAACGAAAATGAGTGAAAAATTACCCCGATGGAATTTACCTGATGTGGACTTCTTGGCCACGGATCCTCAGGAAATTAAAAGTGCGATTATCGCTGAATACGAAAAAGTCTCCGGACGAACTTTAGCTCAAGGCGATCCGGTCAGGCTTTATCTTTTATCCGTCGCTTCGATAATCATTGAGCTAAGACAAGCGGTCAACCATTCAGCTCAGCAAAACTTACTTTCTTACGCCCAAGGCCAATATTTAGACGCCTTGGGCGTTTTGCTCTCTGTTGAAAGATTACCTGCGTCTTGGGCTACGACAAAGATCAAGTTCCAGTTGTCGCAGGAACTTGCCAACGCCTTCACCATTCCAAAAGGCTTTTTAATTACGAACGGCGTGGTGACTTTTGCGACCGATGAGGCTTTGATAATTTCTGCCGGCGATACCGAAGGAATTATGTCCGCTCACTGTACTGTTGCTGGCACTCAAGGCAACGGATACCTTCCCGGCCAGCTGGCCACCATCGTATCGCCGCTCACGTTCTTGGAGTCCGCGGTAAACACGGTTGAGACGGAAGGAGGTGCGGAAATTGAAGACGATGCTGATTACGCAGAAAGAATTCGACTTGCTCCTGATAGCTTCTCAGTTGCCGGACCGGTCAAGGCCTATATATTTCATGCGAAAAGCGTAAGTTCGTCCATCGTCGATGTTTCGATTTACTCACCAAGCCCTGGCATTGTGAACGTTTATCCGTTGCTTGCTGGCGGTGTTTTGCCGGGGGAGGCGCTGCTTGAAGAGGTCGAAAATCACTTAAACGATGAGACGATCCGGCCGTTAACCGACGAAGTTCACGCCATAGCACCGGCAGCTAAAAACTATCAAATCAAAGTTGAATACTGGATTTCGAAAAACGACAGTTTTAAGTCTGCATCTATTCAGCAAAAAGTTCAGGAAGCTGTCCAAAA
>ERZ1673748.1331-NODE-1331-length-24413-cov-11.170375_pt1 | contig 24413 bp, 22 predicted proteins | sample MGYA00580196_ERZ1673748 | MGnify/ENA primary metagenome ERZ1673748 (study PRJEB41218, sample SAMN15661796) | gut metagenome | host: Homo sapiens | place: Canada: London | collected 2015-08-20/2019-03-30 | study: EMG produced TPA metagenomics assembly of...
AGCCTACCTCGGATTTGTTGGGCATACCGGGCAGTTCCACCTCATTCTGCCAGTCCTTGCCCTCGGTCCAGCCTGCATCGGTGAGCATGGTGTCAATGTACAGCTTGCGGGTCTTATACTCGGACAAATCAAGCGGTTTGGGGACATAGGTCTGCTGCTGCTCGGCGCGGCGGGCGGTGAGTTCCTCCTTCAGTGCAGCGTTTTCTGCCATAAGGGCAGCAAGGTCAATATCCTTTTCTTCGTCAGGCTGCGCTGCGGGGGCTTCGGCGGGCTGCTCCAGCAGGGCGCGGTCAAAGTGTCCGGCGGTATAGTTTTCCCCATAGCAATATGCCACAAAATCAAGGAAAATGTACAGGTTTTCAAGGCAGAGTCCGGCCTGTTCCTCGGTGACTTTTTTGCCGCTGTGGGCGGCATTGTTCCCCGTGCGGCGGATAAAATCCATGCGCCGCCAGATGTCTGTGCCGACAATATCCCGGAAATCCTCGGCGTTCATCAGGCTGACTAGCGTATCCTGATACGGCATGACCAACGCCTTATCCACCGAGTACATCCATTTTACGGCAAACTCCATCGCCCTGCGGCAGTTGAGGACGCAGGCGGACGGGTCGATATGCAGGATGCGCTCGGCAGAGATGGCAACCGAGGCAAAACTCTCAAATTGTGGGGTAGCGGTAAAAATATCGAAGTTGGTCATAGAACTCCCTGCTTTTATCAAATTCCACAGAATATATTTGTGAAATTATGTTATTGGATGCAAAGATTCATAAATTCTTTTCCGAAATCTGTTGTCTGTATTACATAACCATCTACTTTTAACTTCAAATCCAGATTCTTGTTTAATCTTTTATATTCCTCAAATCTGGCAACTACATACGGCATAGATTTAAAATTTTCATAATCATATGTCGTGACTGTTCCCTCAAATATATTTATGAGTTGCAACCTTCCTAAATTTTCAATGCTTTTCGAAATTTTAAATTCATCTCCCAAACCGTCAAAATAGGGACTATAAAATCGTGGCATTCCATCTAGTAGATACTTTGAATCAAAATTAAAAGTCACTCTAGCTACAGGAATGCTATTATTTATTTCGTGTATTTTTTTCATAATGAATGCATCAAATTCATTCATTTCGTCAATGATTTTAATATATGCTGGATGTATGTTTTCGTATGTTTCTTTGTCCATTGCTCTTGCAAGCATCTTTGCATACAGTTGGCGAATGTCAACTTCTTCTGCGATACTTGCGGCTTGCAAAGTAGGAATAGCTATTCTTGGAGATGGAGACACAATGTTTTCTGATTTGATCTTGCTTAGTTCAGCTTGTACTAGTTCATGCAAATCATCTAATGCATCCTTCCGTAATTGCGGATAATATTTATTGAACATTTGAAAAGCTATATCTGTTGCATCTTTTGCAGATAGTCCGTAGTTGTTTTGCTGAGCAACGAAAGTGTTATCATGCGCACCTAATGTGGCTTCCTGTGAAATAGTTGGATTACTGTCCATCTTTTTTTCCTTTCATATTGTTTTGGATACCAATTACTGTGTTTCCATTACCTTTTACAGTTTGATTTATAGTCGGAGCAACTTTATCGGAAACTTTTTCTTTTTTCTTGAACAAAGGGATAATAACGTTAATAAGAGCAACTATGATAGCTCCTACGGCTCCTATTAGTGCTACCCAAATTGATGGGTCTAAATTTATTAACCACTCCATAATGCCATCCTTATTCGAAATATTGCTGCATCAAACTGTCAAACAGAAGTTGTGCTTCGTCTAGAGACTTCTGTACGGCAACTTTTGATTTTTCGGTCTGATTGACGAAGGCTGCGAATTGCTCCTGTAGCTTCAACGGAGGTACCAACACGGGTAATGCACGCAGTTGCTTCATGTTTATGCTTGCAATTCCAGTTGTCTGTTTTGCACATCCGAGAAAATATCGTTTAGCCTTCTGATGTTGCAAATACTCCGAAAAGTATACGGGAAGAATTCTCTCTGTCTGTAACCGCACACGGAAAATATGATTCTGGTGAATAGAATTCTTCAGCGGCTTGGTAATTACAGATCCACGCCCCAGCTTATCCGGATCTCCACCTTCAGTCATCAACACATCATAAGGCAGCAGACGATACTGTTCAATTTCCTGCTTTGTTGCCATTATTGTCTTTACCGTAGTCCAATCAATATATCCGTCTTTTACATTTGAGACAGCCATATAAGGCACTTCAATCAGCTCTGTCTCACGAATTTTCCGACCTTTTGTTATTCCTGATACAACATCCGCCAGTGTATCCAATGTAGATTCTTGCCATGCCATATCATTCGAGAGCATATCGCCAAACAATTCGACAAATCGAGCTTTGACGAGTTCGTCCAGCTTTTGGAGTTGTTGTTGGCGGACTAGAATTATTGTGGATATCTTATCAAGCAAATTTGCAATATTTTCCTGTTCTTCTAAAGTAGGGAACGGAATCAATGTATTGTCAAAATCCTTTTTGACAATGTGCTTCATTGTTGCGCCATGCGTTTTTGACTCCATTTCTTTTAGCTTATAGCGAACAGCATAAACAAAATATTCTCTGTTCACCTCACATTTATCAAATACCACCTTAAAGATGTGCTGGTTGAGCAGCGCCTTTCCTTTATCCCAAACATACACGCCAAGGCTTGCAGACCATGAAATCAACACATCTCCGTCATTGATTTCAATGCGTTCGGGATAATTGCCAGCATAAAATCCTAAATCATAGGCATTGCCCGTCAGATCCTGGATGCGAATAATAGGTAATCCTACTGTACCTCTATCCTCTGGTTTGAACGCAAAACCATTTGTGTATGTTGCAATATCCCCCAGTCTTTTTTGCTCTATCATATTTTCTCCCACAAATCCGAAGTTGTATCCGCCATCACAGCAGAGTTATTCTTTATCATCTTCATCTTTCACAACACCCTCAATCATCCCGGCAACAGCCTGCCCCAGCAGCATTGTGCTTGCGTTTTCTGCCGCAACCACCGGGCGACCGGTCTGCGCTTCAATTTCTTTTCGGGCGTTGCCGGCTACCGTGCCGCCCTGCTTTGCCACAGTGCGGTTTTCTTCCAGCCCTTGCGGATTCTGAGCCTTGGTGAGTTCTGTTGTGGTGGCTTCCGCCAACATATTCAGCGCCAGCTCCAACGTACTCATATTGTCGCGCAGGTTTTCCTTTTTCAGCCCTTTCAGGTTCTTGTACTGCCGCGTGTTCAGCCCGGACCACGCCTTTGTGACTTCGTCCGTCAAAATGGCGTACTCCTGCCCCTTTTGCACCCCGTGCGTGCTCCACGCATCGGTCAGCTCTTTGCGGGCGCGGATGGTTTGCAGGCGCTGGTTGATCCACTCCGGCGGGTAGCCTTTCTGTGCATAGGTGTCCAGCGCGCGTTCAATGGTAAGCTCCGGGTCGATGATTTCCTCAATGCGCTCACGCCCGACCATGGCCAGCCACATTTTGAATGGCTCGGCCTTTTTGGACGGGATGGACTGGATGATGCGCAGCAACTGCTCGGTATTCGCTACATCCGTAAGGCGGCGCTTGCCATCGGCGGCTTTCATTTTCAACTGGTGACAATTTGTCACCAGTTCATTTCCTTCTTCCTTCAAGCGCTGCTTCAGCTTGTTCCAGTATTTTCTGCCGGTCTTGTAGTCGGGGCTTTCTGTCAATGCAACCACGACATCCACCACCGAAAAATACCATTCTTCTTTTTCCTCATCCCAAGCGGTGCGGATGGTCTGATCTTCAAATACTTGCAGTTTCTCGTTTTCCGTCATGGTGCGCTCCTTATTTCAGCATCTGCTCCAGCTCGTTCATTGCCGTGTTGACCTCTTTCTCCAAGCGGCGCAGCTCTGCCATGATCTCACTCGTCGGCGGGTACTCCACAGGTTTGTACTCGGTCTTTTTGTATTTGTTGATGGACAGGTCGTAGCCGTTATCCACAATTTCCTGCTTGGGAACAAAGAACGATTTTTCCGTGCGGGCGCGGTTTTTCTCGGCGTCCAGATTTTTGAAGCGCGCAATAATGTCGGGAATATCGTTCTCCTGCACGGGGCTGCGCTTGTCGTCCAGCGAAAGACCGTCGGCCTGCATATCGTAGAACCACACGTTATCCGTGCCGCCATGCCCGGTCTTGGTGAAAATCAAAATGGCAGTGGAAACACCGGCATAGGGCTTGAACACGCCGGACGGCATCGAGATAACTGCCTCCAGACGGTTGCCGTCTACCAGTTCTTTACGGATTGCCTTGTGCGCGGTGGACGAGCCGAACAGCACACCATCGGGAACAATGCAGGCGCAGCGCCCGCCGATTTTCAGCATACGCAGGAACAGCGCAAGGAAAAGCAGTTCTGTTTTCTTGGTCTTGCAGACCTTCAGCAGGTCGGCGGATATGGTGTCCGCGTCCAAGCTGCCCTTGAACGGCGGATTGGCAAGAATCAGCGAGTATTTTTCTTTGTCCGGGTTTTGGTCGCTCAGGCTGTCGCGGTACTCAATGTAGGGGTTATCGATGCCGTGGGTCATCATGTTCATGGCGCCGATGCGCAGCATCGTGCGGTCCATATCGTAGCCGAAGAACATATGGTTCATGTAGTGGTCTTTTTTCTGACGGTCAAAGAAGATTTCTTCCTTGCGGCGCTCTTTCAGGTACTCGCCCGCTGCGACGAGGAAGCCGGACGTGCCGCAGGCGGGGTCGCAGATGATTTCGTCCGCCTTGGGATCCATCAGCTCGACCATCATTTTGATGATATGGCGCGGTGTGCGGAACTGACCGTTCAAGCCGGACTGTGCGATTTTGGAGAGCAGATATTCGTAGGTGTCACCACGCACATCCACCGCCTGCGACTCATTCATCAGGCGGTAGATTTCGTCCAGCGCGTCCACTACTTTGGACAGCAGCAGCGGCGTGGGCAACTTGAAAATGGCGTCGTCCATGTATTTGGAGTAGGCACTGTTCTTGTCGCCGTGCAGATTTTTGATGAACGGGAACACCCATTCCTGCATGGTGGCGTACATTTTCTGCGCCGGAAAGTCGTGGAACACGCTCCATTTGAGCTGCTGACCGTCGATGGTGCGCTCGCCGAGCTGCACCTCGTCCGCAAAAATGCTCTGGTACGGCAGACCCAGCATGGCGGCTTCCTTGGCGCGCAGGTTGTCGGAATCGTCCAAGTCGTGAATGAACATTAAATAAGTGATTTGTTCAATGACATCCAGCGGATTTACAAGACCGCCCGCCGCAAAAATATCCCAAAGGCTGTCGATTTTGTTTTTGAGTTCTCCTGTAATCATGTTAGTTCTCTCCGTTCCAAATGTAAGAAGTGTAGCGGCCACCGCCGATTTTTGTGATGTGCTTGTTATTTAGCAGGTCTGCCAGTGCCCGCTGGACAGTGATTTGGCTGATGTCCGGGCACTGCTTTAGGATTTCGCTTTTGGTGATTTCGCCTTGGTGCAATTTAATGATTTCCCGCACGCGGTCAGGCTTTGACAGACCCTTGGCGGTTAGCTGTGTGGCAATCTCGTCAAAGCTTTTGTATGCCGTAACAAGAGTGTTCAGCAGGTAGGCGGTAAAAGGTGCGTAGTCATTTGTGCCGGCAGCCCAATTATGGGAACTGCGTTGCAGCGATGTATCGTAGGATGCTTTTGTGTTAAAAAGAATCGCGTCTATGCTGCTGTATTGCTCCACTTCATAGCCAGAACGGTACAGGAGCAGTGCCAGCAGCAGGCGGCTCATTCGTTCGGTGCCGTTATCGAAGGGGGCAATGTTCAGAAAGTCCACCATGAACAACGGAATCAAAAGCAGCGGGTCAAGGACTGGGTCTTGCAGGGCTTGTTCAAAGGCATTGCATAGGGAAGCAAGGCTTTCAGCGCATGGTTCGCCGGCGGTATCTTTATAATTGCCACCCACAGCTTTACCGCAGAATTTGTATAAATCCCGATGCAACTGTAAAATAGTGGATGGTGCCAGTGGCAGGAAGTCATAATTGGCACTTATGGAGGTCAGCACATCCCGATAACCTGCCACTTTTTTCTCATCATCGGTTTGCGGATTGGTTTTATTCAGGATGAGTTTTTTCAGCCGATCCTCTGCAACGGTGATGCCTTCCATGCGATTCGATGCGGCAACAGTTTGCAGTGCCGCGGTCTCTTTGATTTCGGATAAGGCGGCAGCATCTGTTTCAAGGAGTCTGTTCAGCCGACCTTTGTATTCATGGAGTTGCGTCAGACGGAACACAATCTCTGGCGTCAGCAGCTGAGAATATACTGCTTTGAAGTTAAATGTTTTCATTGTAGAACCTTTATTTTTATTTACATCAAATTTATTAAAATGATGTAAATATATTGTATTCTGTTATTGCAAAAAAGTCAATAGAAAGTACATCTTTTTGTAAAATATGATGAAGTTAAATCTTCGATTTGGTATATATGACAAAAGCGCCCTATCAAAAGAAGCCAATCCACTTCTTTTGATAGGGCGCTTTTACGATAAAATATGCTCTCGTCAAAAATCTGTTTCGACATCATGCAGGATACTATTCCGCGTGAAAGTCTCCGCTTCTGCTTTTAGCGAGAACATAGTTTTGTACCAACCGCTTTCATTTTCCTGCTTTGTCGTTGGAGTTATGCCACGCATATCAGCCAGTACAGCCATCATCACGCTGGTTTCATGGCGATATTGTTTGTCTTTATCTGCGATAAATTGATGATAGTCCGGGCGTTTCAGCATTTTTCTGTATAGGCGCGGGTCTCGCTCAGCAACAGCAAACTCGTATCCCTGCCCATAATAGCCGAATTTCAATAGTGCGTAGTCGGATTCTATTAGTGCAGCTAGTTTTTCTTGTTCTGCGGTCAATTTACTGTCCATTTATTGTTACTCCTGTATGCAGAAACGATTTTAAGTTGAGGTATCTTCTTCACGGCTGGTATCGGACCAAATTCCAAGTTCTTCGGTGTCATGCAGAAACCTTGACTGCTGATTGTACCACTTTATTTCTTCAGCAAGTGTCACACCAGTATCAGGTTGAATTTCGTCTGCGTTCATGGCAACGGGAGCTTCTTCGTCTGAACCGAATAGCGGCTGTTCCATAAATTTCTTGATTAAGTGCAATGCATATCTGGCGGGCTCGGCTTGTAGTGTATTGGGCAAACGGATAGAAGTTGTACCGTTTTCTTCGATAATTTCTATGCCATGGTAACTGGAGTGCATTTCGTAGATGATGGCGAGCAGCCCCTCGATTGTATCCACATCCAACGGACGCAGCATAGCAGGCGCTACGCCAAGCGCCGATGCGATTTTGTTTAACTGATCTTCCTTGGGATGGCGCGTACCATATTCGTACTGTTGAAGAAGCGTTGAGGTAATGCCGGAGCGCTTAGAAAGTTGAGATTGCGAGATTCCCTTTTTCAAACGCAGACGTTTAATGCGTCTCCCAGTTGTATCCATAAAGAACCTCCCACAGAAAATAAGTTGCAATAAAAAGTAAAAATATATATTGACAAGCAAAACGCTTGTGGTATAATGAGCTTGCAGACATCACAAGCATTTTGAATGTGGTGTTGATGAACCTTGAAAACTGAATATACCAAATCTTCAAGCCTTACAAATGATCGTGTTCCTGTGCTGTGCACAAGTACCACAAACAATTTGTTTTATAAATTATACCGCAGGAGGGATAGTTATGGCAAGATATGCAAAGCAAAAAACACCGCAAGCTGTGCGAAATCCGTTTGAACCGATGCTGAAAACTGTGGAACAAATGGCAGTTGTTTCCGGCATCGGAGAAAATCGACTGCGCCAGTTAATGGACAACGGCGAGTTGGAGTTCATCCAGAACGGCAACCGTCGCCTGATTTCCGAACAGGCGATTTGGGATTATTACAACCGTGCCAAGACCCCGGCAAGGTCTGTAAGTGGTGGGTGCTGATATGGCGATCCGCGAGAGAAAAGTCAAAAACAAGCGAAACAGCCAAGGAATTTTAACAGGCAGATCGGGCATCGTCTACGATGTCAATGTGAAAGTCTACGAGAACGGCAGGCAGAAAAGCATTGCTAAACGTGGTTTTGCAACGCGCAGGGAAGCAGAATTGTATGAGGCACAGATCAAGCTGGAGTTACAGACTGGCAGCGCCGCTATGGTCGGCTACGGACCGGAAAGCAAGCAAAAGCTAAAAGAGTATCTGCCCAAGTGGTACGAAAGCTACCACCATAACCTTGCAAAAAGTACGCGATACAGCTATTGGAGCGGCATAAACATACATCTAATTCCCATGCTGGGCGAAGTGCCTTTGAACAAACTGACGCCCCAAATGATTGACGATATGATTGCGCAACTGCGTGAGAAGGGACTGGCGGAGAATTCAGTGCGTTATTGCCATCGGATTTTAAGCTCTGCGCTGTCCTCGGCGGTAAAGTATGGCTACATTTCAAACAACCCAGCCAAGAACATTATGACACGGTTTAGTAAGAACGTTGGGCGCAAATATGACAAATACACCGTGGAACAGGTGCAGCAGCTTTTGGCGTTTGTACATGGTAATGTACTTGAGACCGTGGTACTGCTCGCTGTTCTGTTTGGGTTACGACTCAGCGAAGCGCTGGGGTTACGCTGGCGTGATGTTGATTTGACGCACAGGCAAATTACCTTGCGAGGCCAAATTCCCTGTGACCTGCCGAAAGATGCTAAAATTGTGCCGCACTTGGAACCATTGAAAGACCGTGACGAAGGCGAAACACGTTCATTTCCCATTACAGAAGAAGCACTGCCAATCTTTTTACGGCTTAGACAGGAACAAGCCGACCAGCGGCGGTTGTGCAAGCTCGGCGGGGTCAAGTATTACGATAACGATCTTGTTGTGTGCAAGCCGGACGGTTCGCCATACTTACAAAAGCGTATTTCGGTCAAGTTTAACGGATTTATGCGTAGCACTGGGATGCCGAAAATCCGATTTCACGATCTACGCGGCACAGCGGGCACCAATATGTACAATTTGACAGGTGATTTTTATGCAGTTAGCCAAATTCTCGGACATTCAGTGGACGATTTTTCCCAGCAAATGGGCGTAAATCTGAAAATCAACACCGTCACGACCCGCTATGTACAAGTACAGGAGCAGCGCAAACTCAGTGTGCTGACGGCATACCACCAAGCAGTATTCGCAACACCGAAAAACGCTGCTGTTGGAGATAACTCTTTATAAGTTATTATCCCTTCTCGCAGGAAACCATGAACTGTGGGCAACAATTCGGGCAACAAATGGCTTTTTGCAACAGATTATTGTTGCAAGTGGATTTTGGCTTGTAATAGTCATTGCGTAAACTTACAGCATCACATTTCAAAGCCGTAAACAAAAATATCCGTCGTAAAATCTTTCGATTCTACGACGGATATGGCGCAGATGGTGGGAGTCGAACCCACGCGACAGTCTCCTGTCCTAAAGCATTTCGAGTGCTCCCTCTTACGACCACTTGAGTACATCTGCTTATTTAATTTTGTTGCAGGGAACTTCCCGCAGGGCACGATTTCGAGTGCTCCCTCTTACGACCTCTTGGGGAATGCTCCATGTTATGGGCTCCTGCCGGATACTAAATTAGTATAGCAAAAATGCCGTCCCGCGTCAAGATGCGGGGCGGCATAATTCCTGTATGCTGGGGGATATCTCATGTACATCAGAACAAATGCTGTTTCTGCACCGGGCCGGGGGCAAAGGGGGTATCCTCGTGGTGGCGCACCACGGTCACCTCGCGGGTCTTTTCCTCCACATGGCCGTTGGCTTTGGGCACACTGTAAAAGCTGCGGGTAATGTTATAATAGCCGCGCATGTGCTGCACCAGGTATTCGGCCACAGCGGGCAGGCAGTCGGTATCCTCAATGTTTTCATAGTTATAGTCTGCGTACAAAAATGCCGTGTGCTCCCCCTTGCAGACCAGCGTGATTCCCGCTTCGTTCAGATGCAGTTCATCCACAGCGCACTGCTTCAGGCCGCTCAGGCTGCTTTCGCTGGCAAGTTGGGTGGCGCGGCGGCGCATAGCCAATGGAACGGACTGCGGGTCCAGCGCTTCGTTGCCGCGCTGGCCGATCTCCAGCAGGATGTCCCGCATCATGCGGCTTTCCAGCAGCGGGCGGATCTTTTCCTTCGCGCGGGCTTCCTCGGTTTTTGCCTGAATTTTTTGCAGCAGTCCCATTCTTTTTCCTCACTAAACACATATCATTGCCCCGCGCACATCCGCATCGGCATCAGGGGCATCTTACTTTTTCATCGTGTAACTAATATTATATTATAGCATACCTTTTCATCCTGTGCCAGCGCGGAATATAACTTTTACACCAAATTCATTCTAGTAAATCTTTTTAGCTGTGTGCTTTTTTGTATTCAGCTTTCATTCTTTTTTCTCCGTCAAAAGCACAAATTCAATCCCCGTTTTTTGTCTATTTTACTCTTTGCCTCATGCCATTCATTCTTATTTTTCTTTTCTCCGCTCTTTCCCGTTGCACCCTGCCAGTTTCTGCATTATACTGATAAAAAAGTGCGCCGGCAAGTTTCCCCCCGCCGGCAGCCGGACAGGAGTGCGGCCTATGAACATTACCGCGTTTGCCCAATATGCCGGGGTATCCAAGGCAGCGGTCAGCCGCTACTTTAATGGTGGGTACTTAAGCGCCGAAAAGCGCGCCCAGATTGCCGCTGCGGTGGAAGCCACCGGCTACCGCCCCAGTATGCAGGCCCAGATGCTGCGCACCCGCCGCACGCGGCAGATTGGGGTGATCATGCCGCGGCTGAGCAGCGAAAGCTGCGCCCGCATGGTGGAGGGCATCAGCCGGGTACTGGACGATCAGAACTACCAGCTGCTGCTGATCAACACCGCCAACGACAACACCCGCGAAGTGCGCGCGCTGGATACCCTGCGGCATGATACGGTGGACGGCATTATCCTGATTGCCACCATGTTTACCCCGGAACACCACGCGGTGCTGCAAAGCCTGCATGTGCCGGTGGTAATCGTGGGGCAGCAGTATCCCGGGTTCAGCTGTGTGTTCCACGATGATTTCGGCGCGGCGCAGGCCGCCACCGCCCACATGCTGCAAAAGGGGCGGCGCAAGCCGGGCTACCTGGGCGTGACCCTGCTGGACAAAGCCGTCGGCCTTGCCCGGCGCGAAGGCTTTGACAGTGCGCTGCGGGATGCAGGTCTCGTGCCCCAGCCGCAGCGGATGAGCATTGCCAAGTTCAACATGGAATCCGGCTACCACCAGGCGGAGCAGCTGTTTGGCCGTGCGCCGGGGCTGGACTGCCTGTTCTGCGCGACCGACTCCATCGCCCTGGGTGCGCTGCAATACTGCCGCAGCCACAGTCTGCGGGTGCCGGATGACATCATGATTGCCGCTGTGGGCGACAACCGCATTGGCCGCGTTGCCTATGTGCCGCTGACCAGCGCCCATCTGCATTACCGCACCGCCGGGGACAAAGCCGCCCGCCTGCTGCTGGACATGCTGGCGGACCCCCATGCCGAGCCGCAGATGATCAAGCTGGATTATGAGTTAAAATGCCGGGCCGCCACCGGGGATGACAACTCAGATGAAAATGTCTGGTCGCTATAACAAGCATCCTTTGCGCCACACTTCCCTGCATCACTGCGGGGAAGTTTTTGTTTTGTGCACCCTTTCCATGCAGTCCCCTGTTTTTTGTGCATTTTACCAAAGAACGGTGTGAAACTGTGTGAAATCGATAACAGAATCTTTTCAAGTTGGGTCGTTTGGTCAATAGAAAAAGCACTCACCTTCGTATATAATAAAGCTGTCAAATGGAACAGGCCCCGGAACCTCCTACCGGGCCAACAGATAAAAGAAGGAGCGTGCAACATGGATTACAAGAAAGCAGCCCAGCAGGTACTGGACAACATCGGCGGTGCTTCCAACATTGTATCGGCCGCACACTGCGCAACCCGCCTGCGCCTGGTGATTGCGGATAATTCCAAGGTGAACAAAAAAGAGCTTGAAAATGCTGAGGGCGCCAAGGGCGTATTTGAAGCCCAGGGCCAGCTGCAGATCATCTTCGGCACCGGCATTGTGAACAAGGTGTATGACGAGTTCACCGCCCTGGCCGGAATCACCGGTGCCAGCAAGGAGGAAGTCAAACAGGCTGCCGCTTCCAAAGCACCATGGTACCAGCGGGCCATCAAGACGCTGGGCGATATCTTTGTTCCCATCATCCCGGCCATCGTGGCTTCCGGCTTTTTGATGGGCATTATGGAAGCGCTGAACTTTATGGTCAACAACGGCTTCCTGAACATTGATACCAGCGGTTCCATCTATGTGTTTGCCCAGCTGTTCTCCAACACGGCGTACACCTTCCTGCCTATCCTGATCGCGTTCTCCGCCGCAAAGGTGTTTGGTGGCAACCAGTTCCTGGGTGCTGTCATCGGCATGATCATGATTCACCCCAACCTGCAGAACGCCTGGACCGTTGCTTCTGAGGGCGTGCAGACCTACCAGTCGGTGTTTGGCGGGCTGTACAAAATTCCGCTGGTCGGCTACCAGGGCCACGTTATCCCCGTTATCATTGCCGTGTGGCTGATGTGCCAGATTGAAAAGCGGCTGCACAAAGTTGTGCCCGCCATGATCGACCTGTTTGTTACCCCGCTGGTCTCCGTTTTCGTTACCGGTTATCTCACCCTCGCTGTCATCGGCCCAATCTTCACCACGCTGGAGGACGGCATCATCAACGGCGTTCAGACCCTGATCCAGCTGCCGTTCGGCATCGGTTCCTTCATCATGGGCGGTTTGTACGCCGTCACCGTTGTGGCCGGTATCCACCATATGTACACCCTGATCGACCTTGGCCAGCTGGCCAAGTTTGGCTTCACCTACTGGCTGCCCCTGGCCAGTGCCGCCAACGTTGCCCAGGGCGGTGCCGCTTTTGCCGTTGCCCTCAAGAGCAAGAACGCCAAAGTTAAGTCTATGGCCCTGCCCTCCGCCCTTTCTGCCTGCATGGGCATTACCGAGCCCGCCATCTTCGGCGTCAACCTGCGCTACTTTAAGCCCTTTATCGGCGGTCTGGTCGGCGGTGCCTGTGGCGCTTTGTATGCCAGTGTGACCGGCCTTGGTGCCACCGGCACCGGCGTGACCGGCATCTTCGGCATCCTGCTGCATCTGCACATGCCGCTGCAGTACCTCATCATGATGGCAATTTCCTTCGGCGTTTCCTTCGCTGTGACCTGGGTGATCTGGACCCCCGAAGCCGAGGAAGCCAAAGCCTGATGTTTTCCCCTCTCAATCAATAAGGAGCTACCTGTTATGAATGCCTTGCAGCGTGATTTGAAGCGTCTTGTCCCCATGGTGGAAGCCGCCGGGGCCGCCCGCGCGGCGGCGGATCCCCACCGGCAGAAGCTGCATGTTCAACCCCCTGTGGGCTGGCTGAACGACCCCAACGGGCTGTGCCAGATCGGCGATGAATACCATGTATTTTATCAGTATGGCCCGTTTGACCCCACGGGAGGGGTCAAGCACTGGGGGCACGTGCGCAGCCGCGATTTGTTCCACTGGGAACGCCTGCCCGTAATGCTGTACCCGGACGAACCGTTTGACTGCCACGGCGTTTATTCCGGCTCCGCTCTGGTGGAGGACGGCATGCTGTACCTGTACTATACCGGCAATGTCAAGCACCCCGGCGAATATGACTACATCAAGCAGGGGCGCGGGCACAATGTCTGCCTTGCCACCAGCCGCGATGCCATCCATCTGGACAACAAGCGCTGCCTGATGTACAACCAGGATTATCCCGCCGGGCTGACCTGCCATGTGCGCGATCCCAAAGTGTTTGCACTGGATGGGCGCTACTATATGGTGCTGGGTGCCCGAACACTGGACGACCATGGCGAAGTGCTGGTGTTTGAAAGCGCCGACAAGCTGCACTGGAACCACATCAACACCATCACTACCCCCAAAGCCTTTGGCTACATGTGGGAATGCCCCGACCTGTTTGAGCTGGACGGCCAGTGGTTTTTGGCGGTATCGCCCCAGGGCATTGCCTGCCAGAACGTGTACGGCTGCGGTTACTTTGCCCTGCAGGGTGACTGGCGCACCGATTGCACATTGAGCGAATTCCACGCCCTGGACGATGGCTTTGACTATTACGCGCCCCAAAGCTTTGCTGCCGCGGATGGTCGCCGCATCCAGTTTGGCTGGATGGGCATGCCGGATGCCGATTACACCAACCCCACCGTGGAGTATGGCTGGCAACACTGCCTGACCCTGCCCCGCGTGTTGACCCAGGACGGCAATGGCTGCCTGCTGCAAGCCCCCGCCGCCGAGCTGAACGCCCTGCGCGGCGAAGCCCGCCAGCCGGCAGACGGCGAAACGGTTGAAACGGACCCCTGCTTTGACCTGACCGCCTCCCCCGCCGGGGATTTTGTCCTGACCATTGCCAACGGCCTGACCCTGACTTACACCGAAGCGGACCGCACCTGTACCCTGCGCTTTACCGATGCAGCGATTGCCGCCGGGCGCACCGAGCGCAAGGCTGTGCTGGATGCCCCCTGCCGCAGCCTGCGCGTTGTGGGGGATGCTTCCTCGCTGGAAATATTCCTGAACGATGGTGCCGCGGTGCTTTCCACCCGGTATTACCCGGCAGCGGGCAAGGTTGCCGTGCAGCTTTGCGGCGCAGGCAGCACCCTGTATTCCCTTTCGATTTAACGGAGGACATTTCATGGCACACGATACCTTGTATGCGATCGGCGAAGCGCTGATCGATATGATTCCGTCCAAAACCGGCTGTTCCTTTGCCGAGGTTCCCTCTTTCAGCCCCCGTGTGGGCGGCGCGCCCGCCAACGTGTGCGGTGCTTATGCCCGCCTGGGTGGGGATTCTGCCCTGCTGACCCAGCTGGGAGATGACCCGTTCGGCCACAAAATTGTAGACGAACTGGCCGCCTGCGGCATTGATACCAGCCACATCTGTTTGACGGACAAAGCCAACACCGCCCTGGCCTTTGTTTCGCTGGAAGCGGACGGCAACCGGACGTTCAGTTTTTACCGCAAGCCCTCAGCCGATTTGCTGTACGCCCCGGAGCAGGTGGATACCAGCCTGTTTGCCAACGCCTATGCCCTGCATTTTTGCAGCGTTGCCCTGGTGGAAAGCCCCATGCGGGAAGCCCACAAAACTGCCATTGCCGCAGCCCGCAGCGCCGGGACTATCATTGACTTTGACCCCAACCTGCGCTTTCCGCTGTGGCCGGACCGTGATGCTTTGCGCCGCACGGTGCTGGAGTTCCTGCCGCTGGCCGATGTGGTCAAAATCTCGGACGAAGAGCTGGAATTTCTGACCGGCACCAGTGATATTGAAGCCGCCCTGCCCAGCCTGTTTGTGGGCCATGTACAGCTGGTGCTCTACACCTGCGGCAGCGCCGGTGCCCACGCTTACACCCGCACCGCCCACGGCTTTTCCGCCAGCAAGCCGGTAAAGGCCGTGGATACCACCGGCGCCGGGGACGGGTTCATCGGCTCGTTCTTGTGGCAGCTGCACAAAAACGGGGTGGACCGCGCCGCCCTGCCTGCTCTGCAGGCGGACCAGCTGAACCAGTGGCTGGATTTTTCCAACCGGTTCTGCGGTTACAGTGTGCAGCGCTACGGTGCCATTGACAGCTACCCCACCATCAACCAGCTGTAACTTTCTGCCATTCTCTGCTATTTCATCATAAAGCAGCCGCCCGGTACAGGATTTGTACCGGGCGGTTACTTTACGGTATAGATTTTTCTTTTCTATATTCGCTTTATTTTATTAGCTATCTTAGCAAAAAAATGAGGCGTATCCATGATAACCTATCTTCTCGGCCATGCGTACTTCTATGTGTGATAGATACTATATTAGCATTCATCGCAGGAAGAAGCAAATATGATATTTGATTACCGCGTGATTTTACCACCTTGCTTGAATGCGGCTCGTCCTGCTTTTGGCTGGTTCTTGGCATTATAGTCAGCAACAAACGCAATATCTTCTTCCCAGCAAGCTATGGCGTTCGCCATATCAGGGTTACCTCGGCGCAGCTTAATGAATTCAGAAATTTTTTCGGTAATCTCCCACTTGGTTGCCTGACCGCTGTCAAGTAATTCAGCAAGAATGACTTGGCGTTTTCTTTGAGAAACCGAAGCCTTAACAGAATATCCTGCTCTGCTGAGGAAGGAATCGTCGGCAAAGCCCATATTGGCACCTCGGCTAATGTAGCTGCGGTCAAGCTCACAGTTGAATTTCAATCCACCGTATTTTCTATTATAGCTCTCAAATACTTCGTGGTTCATAAAAAAGGTGGAACAGCCACTGCAATACTGCGCTGTTACAGGTACAACATTGCCTCGTTTAGTAGAAACGTAAGCTGTGCAGTCTACGATTGTGTCTTGACTAAACTTCTTTGCGCACTTGTAGCAGTGACATTTTTGGCTATACAGCATGATTTTTTGATTTGCTGAAAGTTCCGAAAGATTCACCTGACTGTGCCAGACATTGTCCGATTCATAATGTCTTTCGTGAGGAAGGTCCTTTTGTAAAGGAAAGTCTTTCTTTGGTAAATCGACTTTTTGCGTTAGGTTTGAGTTAGATGTTGTCGATGTTTTGAGAGCAGAAATGCGAGCCTCTGCGATAATTGCATCACGGAATTTGGAACGATTATGAACATCAAGTTCGGCCACAGGGTCAGTTTTAAATTTACTATAGATGTTTCCGTTGTAAAAAGCCGTATATTGAATAAGGCTCAATGAACCGTCATTTCTTACAAATTCCACAGCATTGATAATTGTTATATTCTTGGTTTCTATAAAGTATCCCTGTAATGTTTTAAATGATTTTTGCTGATTTTGTATAGAAATGTTTTTAGTTGTATAGTTGTAATGGCTACCGGGAAGGTATTTACCAATTGCTTCATAAGTTTTTGCAGTAACCAAACATACCTTTGCCGACTCGCGTGCTGATTCGTGGATTACAACAGAAGTTTTGGAAGACGATTTAACTATCTCAGAAAAGCCTACTTCGGTTTCATCATCTGGTGATGGTGATGGCATTATTGTTGACTGTTTATCAATTTCACAATACTGTATATCTTCAATAGATGGAAACGAAAGGGTCGCATAGCAATATTCAGAATAATTCAGTTGAACAGGCCAGAAATGATTGAAAGATGTGTATCTGTTGTTACTTGCGGTAGTAATATAAATATTTGTTCCGCTTATTCTGATACAAGGAATAGATACGACTTTTCCTCCCCCAGTAAATTGGATATTTACACAGGTTGCATTTCCACTTTGTTCATTTAGACTTCTCAATAATTGATATTGTGCTTTAGGTACAACATATATTGCCGTCTTATTTATTACGGAATGGTTATTTAGGCTGATTTGTAGGACATCATTTGGAAATGCTTTGCTGTGAATAGAACTTATCTCTATCTGGGAGTTTTCCTTGGCCTCAGAAAGGGCGTAATGTTCTCTGCTAAAACTATGAATATCACGACCATCTTTGTCATAGCCATTAGCATCAAATCCTTTGCGATTGTAACCTTCTCGGTCAAAACCATCACGATTATAACCATCATTGCTATATCCTTGCCTATTAAAGCCATCGACATCAAACCCGCGCCGATTGAACCCATAGCGGTCATAACCGTGTGCATTAAAACCTTCAACGTCAAAACCATCATGGTCATATCCGTTTCTATCGTAACCATCAACGTTATAGCCCTGTCTATCAAAACCATCATCATCAAAGCCGTAAACGTCATATCTGTTATCGACCGCCATAAGCCACAACCTCTCGACAATAAGGAATGTTTATATTCATTTTACCATGTAATGTATCCCGCAGCAACAGAACCTCTCCATCTAAGGAAAAGCGATGCGTTTCTGTTATGCTTGAGAGAGAACTATGAAGCCGCAGATAAGGCGTTGCTTCCTTTAAAGAAAAACGTCATCCGCAATATTCAGATGATTATGGATGATTACAGCACCGAAGAAATTGCCGTTGTAATCGACAAGGTATTCGAAACCGGCAAAGACATTGACGAGAAAGCTCTTACCCGCGTTGTCGTAAAGTGCCTGACAGAAAAAGACAAACCTGAGCCAAAGAAAACGCCACGCAAAAAGAACGGAGAATCCTTGACACCAGACATGGTAAAATTTATCCTTGACTAAGACAGTGGGACATCCGCATAGTACAGTGCGAATGTTCCTTCTATATTCTGTCAGCAAAAGGCCGCTTCCACTGTAAGGTGGAAGCGGCCTTGCTTGTTTAAGATATAATTATAAATCGCTCTTGCAAGCAATTTTCCTTATTTAAGATAGGCACTGCCTATTTAAGATATAATTGTATTTTTTCGTACAGCGCGAAAACGCTTATTCACGATATAATTGTAGATTTGCTTGCAGGACAATTTCTCTTATTTAAGATGTTTTGTCTTATTTAAGATATAATTGTAGATTTACATTATCTTTATACGTTTTACAGATGCAGCACGCGGTCCTTGATTTCGGCGGTGCGGCCCTGGTTCCAGAACTGGGTACCGATGTAGCCGCAGGTGCGGCGGGCAACGTTCAGCTTGCTCTGGTCGCGGTTATGGCAGTGCGGGCACTCCCACACCAGCTTGCCGTCGTCCTCCACGATCTTGATCTCGCCGTCATAGCCGCACACCTGGCAGTAGTCACTCTTGGTGTTCAGCTCTGCGTACATGATGTTATCATAGATGAACTGCATCACTTTGATGACAGCTTCCAGGTTATCCTGCATATTGGGCACTTCCACATAGCTGATGGCGCCGCCCGGAGACAGGCGCTGGAACTCGCTTTCAAACTTCAGCTTGGTGAACGCATCGATCTGCTCGGTCACATGCACATGGTAGCTGTTGGTGATATAGTTGCGGTCCGTAATGCCCGGCACAATGCCAAACCGCTTTTGCAGGCACTTGGCAAACTTGTAGGTGGTGGATTCCAGCGGGGTGCCGTACAGCGAGTAATCAATATTTTCAGCGTTTTTCCACTCGTTGCACTTATCGTTCATGTGCTGCATCACACTCAGGGCAAAGGGCTTTGCGGCGGGATCGGTATGGCTCTTGCCGGTCATATATTTGCAGCATTCATACAGGCCCGCATAGCCCAGACTGATGGTGGAGTAGCCGCCGTACAGCAGCTTATCAATGGGCTCGCCCTTTTTCAGGCGGGCCAGAGCGCCGTACTGCCACAGAATGGGTGCCGCATCGGACAGGGTACCCTTAAGGCGGTTATGGCGGTACTGCAAGGCGCGGTGGCACAGTTCCAGGCGCTCATCAAAAATTTTCCAGAATTTATCCGGCTCACCGCCGGAGGACAGGGCCACATCCGGCAGGTTGATGGTAACAACACCCTGATTGAAGCGGCCATAGTACTTCGGCTTGCCCGGCACATAGTTCTTGGCGTTGGCCACGTTGTTCCAGCCAGTGCCGGAACGGTCGGGGGTCAAAAAGCTGCGGCAGCCCATGCAGGTAAATACATCGCCGTTGCCCTCGGTCTCACCCTTAGACAGCTTGTATTCCTTCATCTTCTTTTCGCTGATATAGTCCGGCACCATGCGCTTTGCGGTGCATTTGGCGGCCAGCTTGGTCAGGTAGAAATAGGGGGTGCCTTCGCGGATATTATCGTCTTCCAGCACATAGATCAGCTTGGGGAACGCGGGGGTGATCCAGACGCCCTTTTCATTCTTAACACCCTGGTAGCGCTGGCGGAGCATTTCTTCCACGATAATGGCAAGGTCAGATTTCAGGCGCTGGTTTTCGCCCGCTTCGTTCAGGTACATGAATACCGTGATGAACGGTGCCTGGCCGTTGGTGGTCATCAGGGTAACGACCTGGTACTGGATGGTCTGCACACCACGCTTGATTTCCTCGCGCAGACGGGCTTCAACGATCTGGGAGAGCTTTTCTTCACCGGGATCAATGCCCAGTTCCTTCATCTCCGCTTCGGTATCGCGCCGGATCTTTTTGCGGCTGATATCCACAAACGGTGCCAGGTGGGTCAGGCTGATGCTCTGGCCGCCGTACTGGTTGGATGCCACCTGCGCAATGATCTGGGTGGCAATGTTGCAGGCCGTGGAGAAAGAATGCGGTTTTTCGATGAGGGTACCAGAAATAACCGTGCCGTTCTGCAGCATGTCGTCCAGGTTGACCAGGTCGCAGTTGTGCATATGTTGGGCGTAATAGTCAGCATCATGGAAATGAATAATGCCATCCTCATGTGCCTTTACAATCTCGGCAGGCAGCAGCATACGCATGGTCAGGTCCTTGCTGACCTCGCCGGCCATATAATCGCGCTGAACGCTGTTGACGGTCGGGTTTTTATTGGCGTTTTCCTGCTTGACTTCCTCATTGTTGCACTCGATGAGGGACAGAATGCGGTCGTCGGTAGTGTTATGGGTACGGCGCAGGCTCTGCACATAGCGGTAGGTGATATATTTGCGGGCCACCTCATACGCTTTGGTCTGCATGATGGCGTCTTCCACCAGATCCTGGATTTCCTCCACGTTCATGGCGTGGTTGCGGCTCTGGCATTCCTGCGCCACATCGTCGGCAATGGCCGTGATCTGTTCCTTGGTCAAGCGCTGGTTGGAGGCAACAACGTTGTTGGCTTTGGTCACCGCTGCAATAATTTTGGATATATCGAAAACGGCCTCGCTGCCGTTGCGCTTGATGATCTTCATGAACTGTTATCTCCTTACCTCAATAAAAGCTGCCGGGTTGATACCCCACGCCAAAACCGCTCCATGATTTTGGCGAGCGTATTTATCTTACCGCATCGACCCGGCAAAGTCAAGCCAATACACCACAATATATTGTATATAATTTACTAATAGCACCCATATATGCCATATAGCGCGATGGGACGTTCAAAAAGATTGCAAAACAAAACGCCGAAAAAAGCGCTGGCTTTTTGGGTAAAATAGGCACTTTTTTCAAAGCTGCGATGATATGTGATTTTATTGTTCCCTGGCCGCTTGCTTTTGCCCGGCACGGCTGGTATACTGGTGCAAGGCACCTGCCTATTGTGATGATTTGCCGCAGCACTATACAAGATATAGTGTTGCATGTTATAAGGAGGCTCCCCGCGTGAACTACGCAACCATAAAATACTGTGATATTGCCAACGGCACGGGCGTGCGTACCAGTCTGTTTGTTTCCGGCTGCCGCCGCCACTGCCCGGAATGTTTTAACGCCGTTGCCTGGGATTTTGGTTATGGCCTGCCCTTTGATAAAGCCGTGCGCAATGAAATTTTGGGCAGCCTTGCCCCGGATTATATTGATGGGCTTTCCCTTTTGGGCGGCGAACCCTTTGAGCCGGAAAACCAGCGTGCGCTGGTGCCGTTCCTGCACGAAGTACGGGTGTTGTACCCCCACAAAACCATCTGGTGCTACACCGGCAATGTATACGAAACCGAACTTTTGCAACCCAGCCACGCCCGCTGCGAAGTGACGGACGAGATGCTGAGCCTGATCGATGTGCTGGTGGACGGCGAATTCATCCCCGCGCAGCACGATATTTCGCTGCGGTTCCGCGGCTCCAGCAACCAGCGCATCATTGACCTGAACGCCACCCGCGCCGCCGGGCACACCGTACTGTGGCAGGATGACCCGCTGTTTGCTGACCACAAGATGTAAGGCAGCGAGTTCGCGTTTTTGGATTTTGTGTAACTTTTAACAAATTTGACTTGTATTTCTGCCCCGCAGGGTGTTATACTGACACTAATTTAAGGTTGTGCCAATCGTTCCAGGCACAACCGCCCCAAACAGCTGCCGGGCCAGTTGCCCGCGCACGAAAGGAGAAATTACTATGGCAAAATTTCATCTGATTCCCATTGTGCTGGGCGCAGCCATCGGTGTTGGCGTTTATGTTGTCAGCAAGTATCTGGCTCAGGACGAAGAGAGCGAACAGATTGTGGATGACTCCGCATTTGACGACAGCGAAGCTTCCGAAAGCACCGAAGATGCGGACGAAACCGAAGAAAATGCCGACGAGGAACCCCCCGCAGAAGAACCGGCGGCAGAGCCTGCCCCGGACGAGGAACAGCCCGCACCGATTGAGGAACCTGCCCCCGCTGAGCAAGCCCCTGTAGCGGAGCCTGCTGCCCCGGTGGAAGAACCCGCGCAGGAAGATGACGGCGTTACCATTCCCATCCAGAGTGGTAACGATGTGCCGAATGTGAATCCGGTCCAGGACAAGACCGAACCCGTTAAGCTGACGGAGGACGGCAAGGTGGACCCTACCACCATCGCCAAAGCCGAAGATTTCGGCGACTGGGAAGAAGAAACCGGCTGCAGAGGCTGAAGGCGAGACGATATAAATGACAACGCCGCAGGGAGTGCGTGATGCTCCCTGCGGCGTTTGTTTTTTGTTTTGGGGGTAAATTTGTATTTGGAGGGAGAGCCTTTGCGTGCACGGCAGGGTTCTTCCCACGTTTTGGGGGTAGCAGCGTGGCAAGGCCCGGCAGGCGGGACGATGCGAGCATCGTCCCCTACAAATCATTTGCAATGTTCGCGGCAATAGGGCAAGGTTTCTCCGCGGCGGGGTGAGGGCACCCCGCTCTACTGCGCACAAACAAGCTCACTGTTATTGATACGTCCGTCGGGGACGCCGCCCCCTACAAGCAATTTGTTGGTTCATCACAATTTTTCAACATGCAATGGGGCCAGGTTTCGGCGGGGTCGGGTGACCCCGCCCTACCGAATGTTTTATGTTCTATCACCCACTATAAAATGCTCCGTAGGGAACGGTCTTGACCGTTCCGGAACCATGCGGTAGATGCCACAATAGAATTTTATCGCAAGCCTTGGCTACAACATCCCACAAAGCATATCAAAGGGGACGATGCTTCCGCATCGTCCCCTACTTATTATTTTACGGGTTATGGCCGCCGGCAGCTCTTACACCACCCATTGCAGCAAAATACCGCAGCAGGTGCCGCAGAACCAGAGCAGCCCTGTCATGAACAAGTTCTGTTTCCAGCTGGGGTTGACACGCCACAGCACAGCCAGGCCGATACCTGCGCCGGAGCACAGCCCCGCAAAAAAACTGCCAAAGGTAATAGCCCCACCCATATACAGCTGAGCCAGCAGCACGCTGGCACCGCAGTTGGGTACAAGACCGATCAGCGCGGCCATCATGGGCTGGAAAATGCCCAGACTGCCCAGAAATGCCGCGGCGGAATCCGCCCCGACAAGGCCAAAGATCAGCCCAATGATAAAGCTGAACACCAAGATGAACACAAAAATTTCCAGCGTGTGACGCAGTGCCGCCAGGAAAATGCTGCTGTGTTCCTCGTGTTCTTCGTGGCAGTCCACCTCATCGGCATGGCCCTCATAGCCGCCATACAGCCCTTTGGGCAAGATGCGGCGCAGCGGAACATCCAACACCAAACCGGCTGCAATGCCAAACACGATTTTGAGCACCAGCAGCAGGCCCAGCTTGTTCCACAGGGTAGGCTCCGCCGCCAGCAGGGGGATGGCTTCATCCGATGTTGCCAGGAACACGGCCAGCAGCGTGCCGGGGGTAATGACCCGGCTGGCATAAAAGTTGGCCGCTACCGCCGAAAACCCGCACTGTGGTACGCAGCCCAGCAGTGCGCCGGGCACAAAGCCCCAGTGGCCGCCGCCAGCCAGCGCTTTTTCAATTCGCTCGCCATGGTTGCGTTCCAGCCATTCGATCAGCAGATATGCCAGATACAAAAACGGCAGCATTTTTACGCCGTCGATCAGTGCATCCAAAAAAGCATCAACAATAATTTCCATAATTCTCCTATCTGTTGCAAGGTTGGGGTTACAGGGCATAACATGGCCGCACGGTTCGGAGCAGCTGCCCGGAGCCATGCGGCCCTTTTTCATTTTTTACTGCCTTTGTTGGTTTCAAAGCCGCGCAGTAGCGCTACGGCTTCCCGCACACGGGCGGGGGAAATGCGGGTACGGAACCGCTCCATGCTGCGGGAAGAAAACGGCACATCATAGGTAAAGGAATCAAAGCCCAAAAAGTATTGCAGGTAGGGGCTTTCGCGCACGATCTCCACCGTTTCGCTGTCCGTTGTGCGGCACGCTGCACGAATCACCAGCACACCGAACGCCATGCGGGCCGGAATTGCCACCTTGCCGCCAGCAGCAAAATGGCCGCTGTACTCCTGTTCAATGGCATCCCAGTCAATGGCCTGGGCCAGGCGCACCCAGCGGTTCTCCTGTACCAGCTCGCCTTCATAGGGCGGCAGGTAGTCATCAATGCTCATCTGATGTTGAATTGTGCGGTACATGGTTGCACCATTCCTTTTTATGTCGTTCCCGTTTTTAGGCAATACCGCATAACTCTAAGTGCCGATACGGCGAGCGAGGTGCGGCAGATGCCAAGCCAAAAGCGCAG
>ERZ1673748.1333-NODE-1333-length-24376-cov-9.636076_pt1 | contig 24376 bp, 25 predicted proteins | sample MGYA00580196_ERZ1673748 | MGnify/ENA primary metagenome ERZ1673748 (study PRJEB41218, sample SAMN15661796) | gut metagenome | host: Homo sapiens | place: Canada: London | collected 2015-08-20/2019-03-30 | study: EMG produced TPA metagenomics assembly of...
CCCTGCATTGAAAGATTTTGAGAAAGCTGTAAATGATTGTCTTGTGTGGAAAGTATCAAACCTTATCCGAAATTCAAAAGAGGAAGATGAATTATCCGGGAAAATAATTACTCCATTTGATGAAAGAAAAAAAGAAATCCAGTGGGGAGAGTACTTGCTTGGAGATTTGTTTGAAATTCAAAAAACACGAGGGTTTAATGCAAGCGCACTGACAGAAGGAGATACATATGACTATGTAACAAGAACATCCATGAATCAGGGCGTATTAAGAACAACGGGTTTTGTGAATAAGGAAAACATCAATAATGCTGGCACTTGGAGCCTTGGACTGCTTCAAATGGATTTTTTCTATAGAAGTAAACCGTGGTATGCCGGACAGTTTGTTCGGAAAATCGCTCCTAAAATTGAGATACCAGAGGAAGTTGCACCCTATTTTACAGCTATTTTAAACCAGAAAAAGAATCAATTATTGCAAGTTTTGGTAAGAGACGTGGACAGTACATTTAAAAAGTGTACGGTCAGACTTCCGATAAATGATAAAGGGAGAATTGATTTTGAACTTATAAAATCTTTCATTACAACTCTGGAAAGAGAACGATTGAAAAATATATCGGATTATTTAAAATCGAGCGGATTGCCATATTAACAAGCTGGTAACTGAAAAGTTATGAATAAAAACAAATTTGTTGCTTTAAAATTTTTCTGAGTACTTCCGCAAACTTCATGTCCTGTTCCTTCGTCCGTTTCGCACTCCCCTTCGGGTGCTTGCCGGCACGAAGGAGCTTTTTGTTTTCGTACCGCCGCAGCAGGAGGGCATCCATGTTGTCGGCGGTGTACTCCAAGCCGTTCTGGTTCAGCACTCTGGCACACCGGGCAAGGCACATACTCGCCAGTCCGTAGTCCTGCGTCACGACAATATCTCCCGGCTTTACCCGGTTGACCAGTGCAAAGTCCACACTGTCAGCACCCTTGTCAAATACCAGCGTCTGCGCACCTTCCCGCTCGATTTGGTGAGCTGTGTCGCACAGAATGATGACCGGAACACCGAACTGTCTTGCAATCTGCAAAGTCAGATCAACCACGGGACAGCCATCGGCATCAATCAGAATATTCATCGAATATCCTCCATCACCCATCGAAACGCCCTTGCTGTACGCAGGTCGGCATCTTTGAAATGCCCGCCGCTGTTCCATTCAAGGGTGCAGTCTTTGCTACGTCCGGCAAGTTCATGATGCAGGGCGTGGATGTTATCTCCCACAGCGGCCATTGTCAAATTTTTTGTGCGCTCTTCCCGGTCGCCAAGGCTCAGGTAAATGCACTGTGCCTGAATGGGGTGCTGTTGCTCAAACTCCATCCATCCCGGAAACCACACCGAGGGCGAGGCGGCGGCGATACCATAGAACAGATCAGTCTGGGTGGATGCCCACAAAGCAAACAATCCCGCCAGCGAGTAGCCGCCCAGAATGATTTTGACGTTTTCCGGGAGATGAAACTGCTGCTTCAGTGTGGGAATACCCCGCTCTGTCAGAAAGCGCAGGGTGTCCCCAGCATTGCCGCCGAAACTCTGCTTCCCCCACACGGCAGGAGACTTCCACGGAGAAAGTGCATCGTTCCAGCTTTCCACCGGGATGGCCGCAAACAGAAACGGATGCGCTGCGCCCTGTGCAATGGCTGCAACTTCGTTGTCCATGCGCTGCAATTCATGCTCGTCCGTCATCTGAAGCAGAAGATATTCGGCGCAGTCTGTGCCGTAAATGCGGCAGGGTCTATCTCCGAATTTTAAGGGAAAAGTAAGGCGATTAAGGGATTCTGCTTTATAGTTCATCGACAAAATACCTCCCATTGATCGGCACGAGAAAAAGGCGTGAGGAGATTGGCTGTTTCCATTATAGCATATTCGGGCGGAGAGACAAGAAGCCCGGATGTGCGGCACTCTCTGCAGGGACTTCCTGCATTTCAGTATGAGAGAATCGACGAAAAAACGGTTGACATCCGCTGGAAGAAACCCTTACAATGGGAACAGAAAATGCGGCATGTAACGGAACAGGAGGAAAAGACGGATGGAAACCTATAAGACCCTGCGAGAGCTTTTTATGACCTTGTGCAACACGGAGGTCGACACGGCGGTGATCCTGGGCCACATCAACCCGGACGGGGACGCCGTCGGTTCGGTCATGGGCGTTGCCTATTACCTGCGGGAGAATTTCCCCTGCAAGTTCCGGGAAATCATCCCCTACACGGCCCCGGGCCTTGCCAAAGGGGTGCAGAACTATGTGGAGCAGGACACGACGTTTGACCCCTTTGCACTGCTGGAAGGGCGCGTCCCGAAGGATAGGCCCTATGTTGCCATTGCCTGCGACTGCGCAGCGCCGGACCGCATTGCCGGTGAGGAATGGTTCCGGCGGGCAGCGGTCCGGGTGACGCTGGACCACCACGAAACCAATACTGGTTACGGGGACATCGGCTGCATCGAGCCGCTTTCCTCCTGCGCGGAGATGATCGCCCAGATGATGGATTCGGACGAGCTGGTCCCTGTGGCGCAGCGTGCGCATGAGCAGGGGCTGCGCACAGCGGCAGATTACCTGTACCTGGGCATCCTGCACGATACCCGCCGCTTTTCGCACATTTCCGGCGGAAGGACGCTGGGCGTCGCGGCAAAACTTCTGTTCGGCGGGGTGGACCACGACGAGCTGGTCAAGACGATGGATGTGCGCACCCTGCGCGAATGCTGCCATCAGGGCGGACTGCTTGCACAGGCCCGGACTGCCGCCGACGGCAGGGTGGGATATCTGTGCCTGAGCGCGGCGCAGGCTGCGGAACTGCAGGTGTCCTATGAGGACATGAAGAAGGCTGCTTACCAGATGGCGGACTGCTCGGATATCCGCATCGCGCTGGCCGCTCTGGAACAGGGGCCCGGCCACTGGCGCTTTTCTGCCCGCACGAACGAAACGGAATTGGATGTGAGCCGCTACTTCCTGCCCTTTGGCGGCGGCGGTCACCCCCACGCAGCCGGGCTGATCCTGGACACGGCGGATGTCCGGCCCGCGCTGCAGAGCATCCTGAACGCCATGGCGGCGGACCTTGCCGCTGAGGAAACCCATCTGACAGGAGAAATTTTGGAATGAACAACACAGAAGCATTTGAGTTCTTGCTGAGCTGGAAGGATGACGTCCTGATGAACTGCCTTTCCGGGCGGCGGGATAAGGCCTTTGATCCGCAGGCTATGCAGAAGGTCCGGGCGGCCTGTGCCGTGCTGGCCGAGGACGGGACCTATCCGTTCGACCTGTCGGTCACAGACCCGGAGATCTACCGTCAGGTCAGTGCCTGGTTCACCGACCTGCTGCGCAAATCCTGAACCGTTCCGACACGAAAGATGCATTTATTTTCCACAAATGCTTGACATCTTGTGCAATCTGCATTATCATAAAGCCATCAAGTGTTTGTTCAGAGAAGCGAGCAGAACAAACAAGAGGGAGCCTGTTCCCTTTTGTTTGCTCTGCTCTTTTTTGTTCCCGCTACGCAAACGAGCATGCTGTGACAGGCAGAAGATCAGGAGGTTTTTATGCTGGATGTAGCAATCATCGGCTGCGGTGTCGTTGGCGCGGCTGCCGCCTATGAGCTCTCGCATTATCCGCTGCACACTGCAATTTTTGAGGCCGAGAACGATGTGGCCGACTGCACCACCAAGGCCAACAGTGCCATTCTGCACGCTGGGTACGACCCCGAGCCGGGCACCCGGATGGCACGGCTCAATGTGGAGGGCGTTGCACTGGCCAAAGAGATCTGTGCCCGGCTGGATGTGCCGTACCGGCAGTGCGGCAGTCTGGTGCTGGCCCTCAGCCCGGCGGAGCTGCCGCATCTGCAGAAGCTGTACGAAAACGGCCTTGCCAATGGGGTGCCGGGCATCCGGCTGCTGTCGGCAGAGGAAACACGGGCCATGGAGCCCGGTCTTTCGCCGGAGGTGGCCGGAGCGCTGTATGCACCCAGCGCGGCCATCGTCAGCCCGTGGGAATATGCGCTGGCCATGGCGGAGGTGGCGGTGCGCAACGGGGTGGAACTCCACCTCAGCAGCCCGGTCACCGGCATTCAGAAAACCGCGTCCGGCTGGGCGCTGACCACGCCGTCCGGCGTGGTGGAGGCCCGCTACGTTGTCAACGCCGCCGGCATCCGGGCCGATGCCGTGCACGACATGGCCGCTCCGCACCGGTTCACCATCCAGCCCACCCGCGGCGAATATTACCTTCTGGACAAATCGGAAGGCACGCGGGTGCAGCATGTCATCTTCCAGTGCCCCAACGAAAACGGCAAGGGCGTGCTGGTGGCACCTACCGTTCACGGCAACCTGATCGTTGGACCCAATGCCGAGCCGGTGGCGGGCGACAACACCGCCTGCACCGCCGCCGGGCTGGCCTTTGTCAGCGCGGCCGCACGCCGCAGCGTGCCGGACATCCGCTTCGGCGAGTCCATCCGCAACTTTGCAGGCGTCCGCGCCAATGTGGACACCGGGGATTTCGTCATCGGCGAGGCGGAAGGTGCACCCGGCTTCATCGACCTGGCCGGTATGAAATCGCCGGGCCTGTCCAGCGCACCGGCCGTTGCTAAAGAGGTGGTCCGCATTCTGGAAGGCCACGGGGATCTGCCTGCGGTCAAAACGGATTACCGGGACGGCCGCACCCGGGTGCGGTTCAAGGAGCTGCCGCCGGAAGAAAAGGCAAAGCTCATTGCCCGGAACCCCGCCTACGGCCGGGTGATCTGCCGCTGCGAGACCATCACCGAGGGCGAGATCCTGGACGCCCTGCACACCGAGATCCCGGCCACCACCATCGACGGCGTCAAGCGCCGCTGCAACGCCGGGATGGGCCGCTGTCAGGGCGGCTTCTGCGGGCCCCGGGTGCTGGAGCTCATCAGCCGGACGCGGGGCATCGACCCGCTGGACGTCCTGCAGGACAAGGCAGGCAGCAACGTCTTACTGTGCGAAACCAAGCAGGAGGGAACCAACCATGATTGATCTGGTCATCGTCGGCGGCGGCCCTGCAGGCCTTGCCGCAGCCTACAGCGCATGGCAGCACGGCCTGCGCGATATTCTGATTTTGGAGCGTGACAACGAGCTGGGCGGCATCCTGAACCAGTGCATCCACAACGGCTTCGGGCTGCACCGTTTCGGCGAGCAGCTCACCGGCCCGGAGTACGCCGGGCGCTACATTGAAATGCTGCGCTCCACCGGCGTCCGGGTGGAGCTGGGCACCATGGTGCTGGAGGTTACGCCGGATAAAAAGATCCACTGTGTCAGCAAGGAAAAGGGCTACCAGATCCTCGAAGCAAAGAGCGTCATCCTCTGCATGGGCTGCCGGGAGCGCACCCGCGGGGCCATCGGCATCCCGGGCACCCGCCCGGCCGGCATCTACACCGCCGGTGCCGCCCAGCGCTATGTCAACATGGAGGGCTATCTGGTAGGCAAACGGGTGCTCATTCTGGGCAGCGGCGACATCGGCCTGATCATGGCCCGGCGGATGACGCTGGAAGGGGCCAAGGTGCTGGCCTGCGTGGAGGTCATGCCCTATTCCGGCGGCCTGACCCGCAACATTGTGCAGTGCCTGCAGGATTTTGATATCCCGCTGTACCTGTCCCACACCATCGTGGACATTCAGGGCGATACCCGGGTGGAAAAGGCCATTGTGGCCAAGGTGGACGAGAACCGCCGCCCCATTCCGGGCACCGAGATGGAGTTTGACGTGGACACCATCCTGCTCAGTGTGGGCCTGATCCCGGAAAACGAGCTGACCCGGCAGGCCGGCATCCCGATGGACCCCCACACCAAGGGAGCCGTGGTCTACGAGAACATGGAGACCGGCATTCCCGGCGTGTTTGCCTGCGGCAACGTGGTGCATGTGCACGATCTGGTGGACTTTGTTTCCGGCGAGAGCGACCGGGCCGGAGCCGCAGCCGCCGCCTATGTGCTCCACGGTGAGACCCTGGACGCGGCTGTGCTGGACCTTGTCCCGGGCAATGGCGTGGGCTATACCGTCCCTCAGCGGGTGCGCCCGGCGGACGTGGACAAGGGCGTGGAGATCTCGTTCCGGGTGCGGCAGAATTACGGCCCCAGCCAGATCACCATCACCTGCGGGGAGAAGCAGCTGGCCCGGTTCAAGCGCCAGCGGATGGCACCCGGCGAGATGGAGCACATCACCCTGCCCGGGGTCCTGCTGGCAAAGGCCGACGGCCCGCTGACCGTTGCAGTAGAGGAGGTCGTAGCAAAATGAACAAAAAGCGTGAGATCATTTGTATCTGCTGCCCCCGTGGCTGCCACTTGCAGGTGGACCCGGAAAACGATTATAATGTAACCGGCAATGCCTGCCCCAACGGTGCCGCCTATGGCAAGGAAGAACTGACCCACCCCACCCGTATCCTGACCAGTACGGTGCGGGCCGAGGACGGGCGCTATCCGCGCTGCCCGGTCAAGACCGCGCAGGCGGTGCCCAAAGAAAAGATCGTGCAGGTCATGGCTGCGCTGGACGGCGTCACGCTGCACGCACCCATCCGCACCGGGCAGGTCGTGCTGACCGACGTCTGCGGCACCGGTGTGGATGTCGTAGCCACACGAGACCTGTAAAACCGCCCCTGAGCGAAACGGAGGTCGTTGAACCATGTCGACAAAGTATGTTCTTGCACTGGACCAGGGAACCACCAGCAGCCGCGCCATCCTGTTTGACAACGAGCAGAACATCATCGCGGTGCAGCAGCGGGAGTTTGAGCAGATCTACCCGCAGCAGGGTTGGGTGGAGCACAACCCCATGGAGATCTGGTCCACCCAGTACGGGGTCATGAACGAGGTGGTGGCCCAGAGCGGCGTGGATGTCCATGACATTGCCGCCATCGGCATCACCAACCAGCGCGAGACCACCATCCTGTGGGAAAAGGCCACCGGCCGCCCCATCTACAATGCCATCGTCTGGCAGTGCCGCCGCACCGCCCCGCTGGTGGACGAGCTGGTGCAGCAGCCCGGCATGACGGAATACATCCGCGAGAATACCGGCCTGATGCCGGATGCCTATTTTTCCGCCACCAAAATCAAGTGGATCCTGGATAACGTGCCCGGCGCGCGGGAGCGGGCCGAGGCGGGCGAGATCCTGTTCGGCACCGTGGACACCTGGCTGGTGTGGAAGCTCACCGGCGGCAAGGTGCATGTGACCGACCGCACCAACGCCAGCCGCACCATGCTCTACAACATCCGCACCCTGGACTGGGATGACACCCTGCTCAAAGCGCTGGACATCCCCCGCTGCATCCTGCCCCGCGTGGCGGATTCCAGCGAGGTCTACGGCACCACCGACCTGTGCGGGGTGCAGGTGCCGGTGGCCGGCATTGCCGGGGACCAGCAGGCTGCACTGTTCGGGCAGGGGTGCTTTGCCAAGGGTGAGGCCAAGAACACCTACGGCACCGGCTGCTTTTTGCTCATGAATACCGGTGACACCATCTGCCGCAGCCAGAACGGCCTGATCTCCACCATTGGCATCAGCCTGAACGGCAAGGTGGAGTATGCTCTGGAGGGCAGCGTCTTTGTGGGCGGTGCCGTCATCCAGTGGGTGCGCGACGGCCTGCGGATGATCCAGGAGAGCCGCGACGCCGAATACTATGCCCAGAAGGTGCCGGACAACGGCGGCATCTACATCGTGCCCGCCTTCACCGGTCTCGGCGCGCCCTATTGGGATATGTACGCCCGCGGTGCCATCGTGGGCATCACCCGCGGCACCACCCAGAACCACATCATCCGGGCGGCGGAGGAGTCCATCGCCTACCAGAGCGCCGACCTTGTGGCCGCCATGGAAAAGGACACCGGTGTGCCCATCACCTCCCTGAAGGTGGACGGCGGTGCTTCCCGCGACCAGTTCCTGATGCAGTTCCAGGCCGACATCCTGAACAAGGACGTTCTGCGCCCGGCCATCCGGGAGACCACGGCCCTGGGCGCTGCCTATCTGGCCGGCCTTGCCACCGGCGTGTGGAAGGACCGGGACGAGATCCGCAGCCTGTGGCACTGCAACATGACCTTTACCCCCGCTATGCCGGAGGCCGAGCGCGCACGGCTGCTGTCCGGCTGGCACAAGGCCGTGGGCCGCAGCAGTGACTGGGCAGAGCATTAAAAGAATTTGTCTGGATTTTGACCACTTCCAACAAAAAATCACGAATTTGTGAATTGTCTGTTGACAAACCGTTGAGAAATGGTATACTGAAAGCATCCCAAGAGAATTGAGATGGGGATGCACTGTGCCACACGACCGCAGTGCGTCCCCATTTTTTGTTCCCATCGCACCCCTTGTCCGCCCGTTCACATCTGTTCCGGGGGCTGGTTCTGGAAGTGCAGCCGCCGGGCATGTCTCTGAAAAAAGAAGGAGGATCCCCATGAAAAGCACCGCAAAGGCCACCGAAAAGCGTTCGCGCACGGTCGTTGTGCTGGCGATCGCTGTGGCGTTGATGCTGCTGGGCAGCATTTTTGCCCAGATGTTCAACACCTCATTCTACAAGGTCAAGGTCTCCCGCATTTCCTTTGATACCGACTCCGGCACCCTTTCGGGCCTGTTGTACATGCCCAAGGGCGTGGACGCCTCCAACCCGCACCCCACCATCGTGACCACCCACGGCTACCTGAACAGTGCCGAGATGCAGGACGAGACCGCCATCGAGATGTCCCGCCGCGGCTATGTCGTGCTGGCACTGGATATGTATGACCACGGCCATTCCCACGGGAACGCCGACAATACCGGCGGCTTCTTCAACTTCTGGCCCACTTCGCTGTGGGATGCCGCACAGTACATGTACAGCCAGGACTACGTTGCCAAGGATGCACAGGGCAACGGTCAGATCGCGGTCAGCGGCCACTCCATGGGCGGCTTCTCCTCCGAGATGGCCATCTATCTGGATGAGCAGAACTACGCTGCCGCCGGTTACCGCATCATCAAGGCCGGTTTGAGCATGGGTGCCGATTACTCCTGGACCTCCTACCTGAGCCTGGACGAAGAGGCTGCAGTTGCCACCTTCGGCGGACGCACCATCGGCAAGATCTGCGGCCAGTACGACGAGTTCTTCTTTGCGGCCGACGAGCCTCCCACGAAGAGCGGCACCGTCTACCACAAGGACTATGTTGCCACCACCGCTGGCAAGACCCTGCTGGAGCAGGAAGCTCCGCAGGCTGACACCTGGTACACCGGCTCGGACGGCGGCCAGCGCATCATTTACCAGCCGCGTGAGATCCACCCCTGGAACCACTTCTCCAAGGCTTCCACCAAGGATGCCATCGAGTTCTACGCCACTGCATTTGCCGACCAGTCCGGTCTGGTGCAGAACATTGCTTCCACCAGCCAGATCTGGTACTGGAAAGAAGTCTTTGAGCTGGTCGCTCTGGTGGGCTTCCTGCTCATGCTGGCACCTCTTGCCCTGCTGCTGATGAAGCTGCCCTTCCTGTCCAATGCAAAGCAGGCCGTCGCAGCACCCACCCCGGCCGTCGGCACCCTGTCCGGCAAGCTTGGCACGATCAGCCTGTTCGTGGTGGGTATGCTGATCCCGGCCATCATCTTCCCCGCCGTGTACGACGGCAGTCTGACCGCAGAGCCCATCCGCTGGATGCGCTACGCCAGTGACATTGCCCTGCTCCTGTCGGTGGTGGGCATCGTTCTGGCAGCCCGCAGCACCGAGGACGACCGCAAGACCTGGCTGTCCGGCTCGGTGTGCGTCCTGATCGCTTCCATCGTCCTGCGTGTGCTGGTGACCAAGAACATCTTCGAGACCAATGCCACCTGGCAGGGCCCCACCGTCAACAGCATCGTGACCTGGGCTCTCATCTGCGCCTGCATCTCCATCGTGACCATGGTCTGCGTCTACCTGTTCGGCGGCCGCAAGCAGAAGGGTATCACGCTGGAACAGTACGGCATTGCCGCAAAGCCGGTGTCTGTGGCTGCAGCCTTCTGCGTGGCACTGCTGGTGTGCGTGATCGCCTACGCCTGCCTGTTTGCCGTGGATGCCATCTTCAAGACCGACTTCCGCATCTGGACCTTCGCCTTCAAGACCTTTGAAGCCAGCGCCATCCCGGCGGCGGTCAAGTATATGCCGTTCTTCTTTGTGTACTACTTTGTCAGCGGCGCCGCCGCCATCTCCAACACCAGCAGCGAAAAGCTGCAGGGCGGCTGGGGCTACCTGCTGGCTGCTCTGACCAACATGGGCGGCATCCTCCTCTGGCTGGTGCTGCAGTACGGCACCCTGTTCCGTACCGGCGTTGCCTTCTACCCGGGACAGGCCCTTGGCGGCATCCTGCTGTTTGCGCTGGTGCCCTCGCTGGCCATTGCATCCTGCCTGGCCAAGTACCTGTACAAAAAGACCGGCAGCGTGTACGTTGCGGCCTTCCTGAATACCATCCTGATGACCATGATGACCGTGGCCAACACCGCGATCTATTTCCAGGCATAAGCACAACCGCAGACTGGGGCTGCACTTTACAGTGCGGCCCCTTTGTGCGATAATGAGAACCATCTGAGAGAAAAGGAGTCCTGCCCGATGCATCCACTTGCTGAAACTCTGCTGGACGAGCCGGTGATCGCAGCCGTCAAGACGGATGACGCTCTGACGGCCGCCCTGGCCTCGCCCTGCAGCACGGTCTTTCTGCTGGCGAGCACCCTGCTCAATGTGGGGGAGCTGGTCCGGCGCATCCACGCGGCCGGAAAGCTGGCCGTCGTGCACATCGACCTTGTGGACGGCCTTTCGGCGCGGGAAGTTGCCGTGAATTCCCTCATTGCGCTGTGCCACCCGGACGGTATCATTTCCACCCACCCGTCCCTGATCCGGCGGGCGCGCCATCAGGGCCTGCTGACCATCCAGCGGGCGTTCATCCTGGACTCCCTTTCCCTGAACAACCTTTCCGGCCAGCTGGAACAGGGCAAGCCGGACTTTGTGGAGATCCTGCCCGGCATCATGCCCCGGGTCATCACCGAGATCAGTACCCGCACCCGGGTGCCGGTGATTGCGGGCGGTCTGCTGCGGGACAAGGCCGACGTCATGGCAGCCATGCGGGCCGGTGCCTCGGCGGTGTCCACCTCTGCCCCGGAGCTGTGGGACATCTGAACCCCGGAAAACACAAAAATGCCTGACCGCTGTCGTTGGCGGTCAGGCATTTTTTATGGAAAGCAGCAGCGTTACGGGTGGCTCTTCCTGACAAGATCTTTGGTGTACAGGGCGCGGGTGGCGTTGAGCACGGCAATGACCATGACGCCCACGTCGGCAAAGATGGCTGTCCACATGCTGGCCATACCGATGGCACCCAGCAGCAGGCAGGCAAACTTGACCGCCAGCGCGAACACGATGTTCTCGTACACGATGCGCAGGGTGCGGCGGGCGATGCGCATGGCCAGTGCGATCTTGGCCGGGTCATCGTCCATCAGCACCACGTCGGCGGCTTCAATGGCGGCGTCGGAGCCCAGGGCACCCATGGCGATGCCCACATCGGCGCGGGACAGCACCGGGGCGTCGTTGATGCCGTCGCCCACAAAGGCCAGATTCTCCTTGGACTTCTTGGCGGCGATGAGTGTTTCGATCTGGTCCACCTTGTCGCCGGGCAGCAGACCGGCGTGGTATTCGTCCAGACCCAGCTGGGCAGAAACGGCCTTGGCCACCGGCTCGGCGTCGCCGGTGAGCATGACGGTCTTGCGCACTCCGGCGGCCTTCAGGGACCGGATGGCCTCGGCGCTGTGGGGTTTGACCACGTCGGCGATGAGCAGGTAACCGGCGTATCTGCCGTCGATGGCAACGTGCACGACGGTGCCGGTCTCGCTCACGGCGGGGGCAGAAAGGCCCAGCCGCTCCATCAGACGGGCGTTGCCGGCGGCAACGGCCTTACCGTCCACTTTGGCGGTCACGCCGTGGCCGCCAAGTTCCTCCACGTCGGTGACGCGGGAGGTGTCGATCTCCTTGCCGTAGGCGGCCTTGATGCTCAGGGAGATGGGGTGCTTGGACCAGCTCTCGGCCAGAGCAGCGGCTTCCACCAGCTGTTCGTCGGTGATGCCGTCGGCCGGGTGGACGCCGGTGACCTTGAAGGTGCCCTGGGTCAGGGTGCCGGTCTTATCAAACACCACGATGCCGGTGCGGGCCAGCTCCTCCAGATAGGTGGAACCCTTGACCAGGATGCCGCAGGCAGACGCACCGCCGATGCCGCCGAAGAAGCTCAGCGGAATGGAGATGACCAGAGCGCAGGGGCAGCTGATGACCAGGAAGGTCAGGGCGCGATAGATCCAGTCACCGAAGCGGGCGGGCTGGCCCATCAGCAGCAGAACGATGGGGGGGACAAAGGCCAGCGCCAGTGCGCCGTAGCAGACGGCGGGGGTGTAGACCCGGGCAAAGCGGGTGATGAAGTTCTCGGTGCGGGCCTTCTTCATGCTGGAATTTTCCACAAGGTCGAGGATCTTGGAGACGGTGGATTCGCCGAATTCCTTGGTGGTCCGCACCTTCAGCAGGCCGGTCATGTTCACGCAGCCGCTGATGACCTCATCGCCGGAGCGGACATCCCGGGGCAGGCTTTCGCCGGTCAGGGCGGCAGTGTTCAGGGCAGAGGTTCCCTCCACGATGATGCCATCAATGGGCACCCGCTCGCCGGGCTGGACCACGATCACGGTGCCCACCTCCACATCATCGGGGTCCACCTGCTCCAGTTTGCCGTCCTCGTCCTCAACGTTGGCGTAATCGGGGCGGATATCCATCAGGCTGGAAATGCTCTGGCGGCTCTTGCCCACGGCCACGCTCTGGAACAGCTCGCCGATCTGGTAAAAGAGGATAACGGCGCAGCCTTCCACATAGTCGCCCAGGGCAAAGGCACCTACGGTAGCCACCGCCATCAGGAAGCACTCGTCAAAGGGCTGACGGTTCCTGACGCCTTTGAAGGCCTTGCGCAGCACGTCCTTGCCCACCACAAGGTACGGGATGAGGTAGAGCAGCAGCTCCACCGGGGTGGGAAGTGCCGGCAGCACACGGAGCAGCAGCTTGAGGAGAATCACAAGGGCCAGCGCGATCAGGATCTGCTGCAGGCTCTTTTTTTGCTTTTTGGTCATACAAAACGCTCCTTTTGTCGGATTGCGGCGGTTCTGAGAAAAAACGGGAAAACGCAGTGGAATTCAACAGGTTTTCCCCACAAAAATGGATTTTCCACCCTTTCCCCCGTGTTTTCCACGGGATTTTCCCGCAGAAAACTTGCTTTTCCACGTTTCTTTTTGGAGTTTTCCGCGAAGGATGTTGAAAAGTGCGTGGAAAGTGTTGAAAACTGCCCGTTTTTTCCACGAAAAAGAGGAGTTTTCCGCTGCCCGGCGGCAGAGGAAAGAAAAGCTCTCCCACAGGGGGAGAGCTGCCGCCCGGCAGCGATGCCGGAAACCGGACCGGAAGAGGTCAGATGTCAAAGATCTCGCAGTCGTCCTCCACCTTCTTGCAGGCGGACAGCACATTCTCCATGGTGGCGTGGGGGTCGGCACCCTCGGCAAACTCCACCTTCATCTTCTGGGTCATGAAGCTGACAGTCGCCTTTTCCACACCGGCAACGGTGTTGGCAGCGTCCTCCATCTTCTGGGCGCAGTTTGCACAGTCCACTTCGATCTTGTAGGTCTTTTTCATCGTAGATACCAGCCTTTCTGTTTTTGTGCGGGCCGCGGCCCGGAAAATCATTCTTCGATATGGTCCATCCCCAGAGAGAGGATGCTGCGCACATGGTCGTCGTCCAGTGCGTAGTACACGGTCTTGCCCTCCCGCCGGAAGCGTACCAGCTTGGAATCCTTGAGCACCCGCAGCTGGTGGCTCACGGCCGACTGGCTCAGCTGCACGGCGTTGGCAATGTCCTGCACGCACAGCTCATTGTCGTGCAGGGCGTACAGGATCTTGATGCGGGTGGAGTCGCCGAACACCCGGAACAGGTCGGCCAGCTCGTACAGCACTTCGTCATCCGGCATGTCCAGCTCTTCCGGCTGCACAAGGGGTTCGTTCTGCTGTGCCATGGAAGCATCTCCTTTCGGGATGAAATCACATGAACGTCTGTTCATGTGTTCATGATATCACGCACATGCCTGCCTGTCAAGCCCTTTGCAGAAGAATTTTGACATTCCCGCTGCATTGATGAAAAAACACCGCAAAACGCCAAAAAGATGCAAATTGAAAAAAGAAAACCCGGCCCGCTGGAAAGCGGACCGGGAGCGGACGGGTGGCGGAGCGGCTCAACGCTTCTTCCCGGCTGCTGCCCAGGGGGCGTACATCAGCACAAGGGCCAGCGCGATGGCGGGCAGAAAGCCCAGAATGTAGAATTTTTCGCCAAACCACGCGGTAAAGGTGCTGGTGATGACGTTGCCATAGGGGTTATTCAAAAAGTAAAAGTTGGTGTGCAGGGGTTTGTTCAGGAAATAGATGGGCAGGGCCGAGCCGAACAAAAAGGCCAGCACCTGCGGCACCCGGCGCACGCTGGGGCGGTATCCGCCCGCCACCAGCAGCACAGGGTAGAGCACCAGCAGGGCGTGGATGCTGACCGAGTGCAGGTTGATGAGGGTGAACCACCCGGGCACATCCCGCCAGCTGGGGCACAGCAGAGCCAGTGCCGCGCCGGGGATGCACAGGGCGTACAGCTCCTCCTTGCACCAGCTGCGGTCGGTGAGGGTGTTGTACAGGCAGACGAACACGTTGATGCTGCACAGGTGCAGCGGCAGATAGCTCCAGTTCCACTGGCCGGTGCAGGCCATGCCCAGCAGCAGGGCGGCCTCGTCGGCCAGCAGGGCCGCCGTGACCCCCACCAGAATGTGCCGCCGGGTGCGCGGCGTGCTGCGGCGGTACCACCACACCATGCACAGAAGGAACAAAGCCGACAGCGCCAGCTCTATGAGATGGACAGTGCCGAACAGCGGGTAGCACTCATAGCCCGCACCGTATTCGGCGGCGGTGATGTCGTAGGATTTCCAGAAGTCAGACATGGAACGTCCCCTCCCTTTTTGACCCTATCATAGCACAGTGGGCAGGAAACAGAAAAGGTATTTTTTACAAAATGCGCCAAAGTGGGTGCATTCTTTGCCAAGCTGTGGTATCTTATAAAACGTATAGAATCGAGATCTGCGTACAGACGCACAGGAGGGAATTTTTATGACACTGGAAACCGGTATCCGCGGCGAGCAGAGCGTGCCCGTCACTGCTGAAAACACCGCAAAAACCATGGGCAGCGGCACGCTGGACGTGTTTGCCACCCCGGCCCTGGTGGCCCTGGCCGAAAAGACCTGTTGGATGAGCGTGGCCCCGGCTCTGGCCGAGGGCGACGGCACCGTAGGCACAAAGCTGGAACTGGAGCACACTGCTCCCACCCCCGTGGGCATGACTGTGACCTGCGAGAGCGAGCTGGTGGCTGTGGAAGGCCGCAAGCTCACCTTCAAAGTGAGCCTGCACGACGAAAAAGGCCCGGTGGGCGGCGGCACCCACGAGCGCTTTGTGATCCACAACGACAAGTTTGCGGCCAAGGCGGAGGCAAAGAAGAACTGAAAAAGGCTTCCCCCAAGGGGGAAGGCTAAGGCTCCCTCTTTGACGGAGGGAGTTCTTCCGGTTCCAGCCGCAGCGGCGGCGGGTCCTCGGCCAGCAGCTGCTGTTCGGCGTGGGCCTGTGCGTCCTGCAGCAGCTGTACGGCCTGCACGCTGGCGCGGAACAGCTCAAAATACATCGCTTTGTAATCCGGCACGGCCCCACTCCCCTTTTGCATTCCGTGGGGATAGTCTGCCCCGCAGCACGGGGCCTGATACGCTGCCGGAACGAATCGCCTGAAACGAAAAGGAATCATTATGAAAAACAAGAATCTGTCCTGGGCGGCGGCACTGTTCGTGTTTGCCCTGCTGCTGTGGTGCACGGCAGCCACTCCCGGCAAGATCGCCGACCCGTCTACCTACACCTGTGCGGTGTACAGCACCTTCTTCTCGCTGCTGCCGCCGGTCATCGCCATTGTGCTGGCCCTGAACACCAAGGAGGTGTACACCTCCCTGCTGGTGGGCATCGCCTCGGGCGCACTGCTGTATGCCAACGGAAACCTGGAACTGGCCCTGAATACCCTCTTCTTCCACGAAGAGGGCGGCATGATCGCCAAACTGTCCGACAGCAGCAATGTGGGCATCCTGGTGTTCCTGGTCATGTTGGGCATCCTGGTGGCCCTGATGAACAAGGCCGGCGGCTCGGCCGCCTTTGGCCGCTGGGCATCGAAGCACATCCACTCCCGGGCGGGCGCACAGTTTGCCACCCTGCTGCTGGGCGTGATGATCTTTGTGGACGACTACTTCAACTGCCTGACCGTGGGCTCGGTGATGCGCCCGGTGACCGACCGGCAGAAAGTGTCCCGCGCGAAGCTGGCCTACCTGATCGATTCCACCGCTGCGCCCATCTGCATCATTGCGCCGGTGTCCAGCTGGGCGGCTGCGGTCACCTCCAGCGTCCCGGCGGGTTCCGGCATCAACGGCTTTACCATGTTCCTGCGTACCATCCCTTATAACTATTACGCCGTCATGACCGTGGTGATGAGCCTGTTCCTCATCTTTACCGGGGCAGAGTTCGGCCCCATGAAGCTGAACGAGGACAACGCCAAAAACGGAGACCTGTTTACCACCGCCGACCGTCCCTATGGCGACGATGTGGACGATGGTAATGATACAAACGGCCATGTCATCGACCTGATCGCGCCGGTGCTGGTGCTGATCGCGGCCTGTATCTTCGGCATGGTGTACACCGGCGGCTTCTTTGAGGGCGTGGACTTCATCACCGCCTTTGCGGACTGCAACGCCTCGGCGGGTCTGGTGCTGGGCAGCAGCATCGCTTTGCTGTTCACCTTTGTATTTTACCGGGTGCGCAGCGTGATGACCTTTCAGGACTTTGCCGCCTGCATCCCCGAGGGCTTCAAGGCCATGGTCAGCCCCATGCTGATTTTGTCCCTTGCATGGACGCTGTCCGGCATGACCGGCCTGCTGGGTGCAAAGTATTATGTGGCAAACCTGCTGGGCAGCTCTGCGGCGGCTTTGCAGTATCTGCTGCCGTTCATCATCTTCCTTGTGGCAGTGTTCCTTGCCTTTGCCACCGGCACTTCCTGGGGCACCTTCTCCATCCTGATCCCCATCGTCTGTCAGGCCTTCCCGGACGGCGAGATGCTGGTGGTGTCCATTGCCGCCTGCCTGTCCGGCGCGGTGTGCGGCGACCACTGCTCCCCCATCTCGGATACCACCATCATGGCCTCGGCGGGCGCGCATTGCAGCCATGTGAACCACGTTTCCACCCAGCTGCCCTATGCCATTACGGCGGCGGCCTGCTCGGCGGTGTGCTACATCATCACCGGCCTTGCACAGGCAGTGCTGGGCAACCGCGCAAGCCTTGTCACCTCGCTGGTGCTGCTGGTGGTAGCCATCGTGCTGGAACTGGCGGTGCTCAGCGTCATCCGCGCCCGCACCCGGGCAAAAACTTCCGGGGATGCTGCGTAAAATTCCGCTATGCAGCGGGGCATTTTCGTGGTATACTAGCCGTATAGCAAGAAAACTAAAGCATTGGAGGCGCATGACCCATGCTGGAAAAAGCTTTTCAGGACGTCTACACCAAATTCAAGCTGCATTTTTATCAGAACGTGTTCCAGCGCTTTGCCACCCGTGAGGCTACCCTGACCACGGTGGAATCCTTCTGCATGGAGGGCATCATGGCCATGGGCGAGCCCACCATTGCGGAGTTTTCCCGCATGATGCAGATCTCCACCCCCAATGCGGCCTATAAGATCGGCAGTCTGGTCAAAAAGGGCTATGTGGAAAAGATCCAGTCCACGGTGGACCGGCGCGAGTACCACCTGCGCCCCACCCAGAAGTATATCGACTACTACAACATCAGCTACTCCTACCTGAGCACCGTGATCGAGCGGGTGCGCAAGCGCTTCCCGGAAGAGGACGTGGACAAGCTGGAGCAGATGCTCACCATCATCAGCGATGAGCTGATGCCGGAGCTGGATATGCCCCGGCATCAGGACGAGAAAGCCGAATCGTAACATAACAGGCAAAAAATACCCGGAACCTTCCCAGCGGAGGGTTCCGGGTCTTGCTGTTTTCAGGAGAATTAAAGGTCGGTCTCCTTGTCCACAACCTTGCTGCCGCTGGAAGAGCTGGCAAACAGGCCCAGTGCCATGGAGCCGAACAGGGCCCGCATGCCGGGACGTTTGCGTTCTGCCGGTTGAAAAAGCGGCAAAACCTGTTATAATACATACATAATTCATAAAATCATATCAGAGAAATAGGTTTAAGAAAGCAAAGCGGCCGGGAATGCCGGCTGCCCTGAGGGGAACAACAAATGCAGCAGACAAACGAACAACTTCTGGTGCGGCCGCAAAGCCCCGTTCTGCGGGCGCTGCGTGCCGCCGCACCCCAGACCCTGCCGGTGCTGGCGGGTTATTTTGTGCTGGGCCTGGGCTACGGCATCTATGTACAGTCGCTGGGGCTGCCGGTGTGGATGTCCATGCTCATGGGCACGGTGGTGTATGGCGGCTCGCTGGAATTCGTGCTGGCCAGCCTGCTGCTGGGAGCGTTCTCGCCGCTGTCGGCCTTTCTGATGGCGCTGATGATCCAGGCGCGGCATCTGTTCTACGGCCTTGCCATGCTGGAGCGCTACAAGGGCTACGGCCTGCGCAGCTTTTATATGATCTTTGCCATGAGCGACGAGACCTTTTCCATCACCTGTTCGGCCGAGCCGCCGGAAGGGGTGGACAGGGGCTGGTTCATGTTCTTCATCACCCTGCTGGATCAGTGCTACTGGGTGGCCAGTGCCGGTCTTGGCGCGGTGGTGGGCTCGGTGCTGCCCTTCAGCACCGAGGGTGTGGACTTTGTGATGACCGCCATGTTCACGGTGATCTTCCTCAACCAGTGGGAAAAGGACCGGCAGCACTACAGCGCCCTGATCGGCCTTGCTGCCCCATTGGCGTGTCTGGTGCTTTTTGGCTCCAGCAGCTTTTTGCTGCCCTCCATGGGATGCATCCTGATCCTGCTGCTGGCTCTGCGTAAACCGATCGAAAAGGCCGAAGGCACTGAAGCAGAAAAAAGCGGCGAGGAGGTGGGCGCATGACCGCAGTCCAGATGGGCCTGACCATTGCAGTGTGCACCGCCGCCACCATGCTCACCCGCTTTCTGCCCTTTGTGGTGTTCTCTTCCAAGGATCAGCAGCCGCCGGAGGTGGTGCGGTATCTGGGCAGGGTGCTGCCCGCCGCCATCTTTGGTATGCTGATCGTCTACTGCCTGAAAAGCGTCACCCCTTTTGCGGGCAGCCGCGGCATTCCGGAGGCCATCGCCCTGCTGGTGACGGTGGGCCTGCACAAGTGGAAGCATGAGACCCTGCTCAGTGTCGCAGGCGGTACGCTGTGCTATGTGCTGCTGGTGCAGCTAGTGTTCTGAAAGAAAAAAGGACACGGCATTGCCGTGTCCTTTTTGCATAGCTGATTTAATGGTAGAAGGTGTCAAAGTTCACCTGACGGTAGAAGCGCTGCTGCAGCTGGTCAAAGCTTTCGCAGTTCTGCGCCAGCAGCCACATACTTTTGGTCACTACGGCCTCGATGGTCATATCGTGGGCCTCTAAGAAGCGGAAGCGGTTGCGCACCCGCTTGCCCACTTCGTACACGCCCACGTCGCTGCCCTCGTAGGTGACTTGCGTGGTCATGATGAGCACTTTGTGGGTGGTCTCGTAATCGCCCAGCCCGGCGGCAAAGGCGTCCATCAGCTGCTGCGGGATGCCGCCCACGCCAAAGCTTTCCACGATGACGCAGTCGTACAGGTGGAAGATCTCCGGGATGAGCGCCGGGGACATACCCGGGGTCAGCTTGAGCAGGAACACCCGGCTGTCCAGCGTGCGGCTGAACTCCACCGGGCCGGTGGGCCACGGCGAGGGGATGTACCGCACCAGCCGGTCGCCCTGCACCAGCGCCAGCTCCGGGAAGTTGACCGAGGCAAAGGCGTCGTAGCTGATGGTCTTGTTCTTTTTGGCACGGGTGCCGGCAATGACGTGCCCGCCAAACACCACCATCACGCCCCGGCTGCCCGGGTCCAGTGCACAGATCACGCTGTCGCGCAGGTTTTTCTTGGCGTCGGTGATCTCGTTGGAGATGGGCTGCTGGGCGCCGGTGAGGATGATGGGCTTGTCCGCGTTCTGGATGAGGTAAGAAAGCGCCGCTGCGGAATAGGCCAGCGTATCGGTGCCGTGGCAGATGATGAAACCATCGTACAGGGCGTAGTTCTCCTGAATGGCGCGGGCCATCATCAGCCAGTGTTCCTGGCCGAGGTCGGTGCTGTCGATGCTGCACAGGGCCAGCGTTTCCGGGATGCACAGGTCGTTGAGCTCCGGAAGATGGGCCAGCAGTTCGTTGCTGCTGAGCACGGGCCGGAGGCCCTGCGGAGTATGTACGCTGGCAATGGTGCCGCCGGTGGTAATGAAAAGAATGCGCTGTTTGGTCATAAAAAGCCTCCATGGCAGAAAATCAGAGAAACGAACCCAGTATAACACACTCTTTTCCGGCTGAAAAGTGCCCCGCAGCGGCAAAAGGCTGCTTTTTGCGACCCGGTCACAGAAGTTTTGCGGAAAAAGGTGTATACTATAAGAAAAGTTTCCGATGCAGTGGATGTGGTGAAGCTGCCCGCTACGACCCCATCCGCAAATTAAAAATCATGTTTCCTCTGATCATGGCCAGAGCGAAGCGGAGGCCATTTTAAATCGTGACTCTGAAAAGGAGGACCAACCATGTCCAACATTGTGATCGTAGGTTCCGGCCCGGCGGGCGTGTCTGCCGCACTGTACGCGGTCCGCGCGGGGGTGGACACCATCGTGCTGACCAAAGGCCCCGGTGCGCTGGACCGGGCCGAGAAGATCGAAAACTACTACGGCCTTGCTCAGCCGGTTTCCGGTGCGGAGCTGGAGCGCCGCAGCATCGAGAATGCCAAACGCCTGGGGGTGCGGTTTGTGACCGCCGAAGCCGTGGGGCTGACCTATACGGATAAACTCACGGTAGAAACCATAGGGGAAGATTACCCGGCGGACGCGGTGATCCTGGCCACGGGGGCCTCCCGTGCGGTGCCGCGCATTCCGGGCCTTGCCGGGCTGGAGGGCCACGGCGTGAGCTGGTGTGCCGTCTGCGACGCCTTTTTCTACCGCGGCAAGGATGTGGCCGTGCTGGGCAGCGGAGCCTATGCCCTGCACGAGGTGCAGGCCCTGCTGCCGGTGGTGAAAAGCGTCAGCCTGCTGACCAACGGCATGCCGCTGACCGCAGAATTCCCGCCGGAGGTGACCGTATACCCGCAGAAGGTGGAGGCTGTTCTGGGCGAACAGGTGGTCACCGGGGTGCAGCTGTCCGACGGGCAGGAGGTTGCCCTGTCCGGTGTGTTCGTGGCGCTGGGCGTGGCGGGCAGCACTGCGCTGGCCCGCAAGATCGGGGCCGCCGTGGAGGGCAGCCGCATCGTGGTGGATGAGAAGATGCAGACCACCGTGCCCGGCCTGTACGCTGCCGGGGACTGCACCGGCGGCCTGCTGCAGGTGGCAAAGGCTGTATACGAGGGGGCACAGGCCGGCACGGAGGCCGCCAAGGCCCTGCGGAAAGGATGAGTGCCATGCAAAAGACCCCGGAGGACCGCAATTGTCTGGCCTGCGCGTTCCCCTTCTGGGCGCAGCTGACCGCCGACGAACAGGAGATGCTCTGCCGCTACACCCGCCCGGTGCACTACCGCAAAGGGGCCCGGGTGCACAGCCCACTGGAAAGCTGTGTGGGCATCCTGCTGCTGCGCACCGGCCAGCTGCGGGCCTATCTGCTGTCGGAGGACGGCCGGGACGTGACCCTCTACCGCCTGTTCGGCGGGGAGGTGTGCATCCTGTCGGCGTCCTGCGTGATGGACTCGGTGAATGTGGACCTGTACATCGACGCTGAGGAGGACACCGAGGCACTGTGCATCAGCGCGGGCATCTTCCGCCGTCTAATGCAGCAGAATGTCTATGTGCGCTGCTACGCCTACCAGCTCACGGCAGAGCGCTTTTCCGACACCATGTGGACGATGCAGCAGATCCTGTTCATGAGCGCCGACCGGCGGCTGGCCATCTTTCTCACCGACGAGCTGGCCAAGACCGGCGGCGACGAGGTGCGCATGACCCACGACCAGATGGCAAAGTACATGGGCTCTGCCCGCGAGGTGGTGAGCCGGATGCTCAAATACTTCGCGCAGGAGGGCTGGGTGCGGCTGTACCGCGGCGGCGTGCAGGTGCTGGACAAGCCAAAGCTGCAGCAGCTGGCAAGAGGCGAATGAAAAAAGAGGACGATGCGTTATGCATCGTCCTCTTTGCTGTTACGGGAGATCAGCCCTTGCAGCCCTGCTCTTCCCAGTCGCCGAAATCGCTGGCGTCAGCGATCTTGGTGGCGTCGAACTTGCCGTTCTCGTCCTTGGGGGCGACGGCGGGGCCGGCCTCCACGGGGTTGGGGTTCGGTGCCTCAGGGTCATACACCGGCTTTTCCTCGCTGGTGTCCTCCAGCGTGGCCGGCTCCTGTGCAGGGGCGGGCTCGGCAGGAGCTTCCGGGGCGTCGGCTTCGGCCGGGGCGGTGGGCTGCTCTGCGGCATCGTCCGCTGCTTTGGCCTCTGCTTCGGCGTAGGCCTCGGCGGTCTTTTCGGCCTCGGCGGCGTCCTGCTCGGCTTCTTCGGGGAACTCGACCTCCTCCACATGGAGCGGGTCTTTCTGGTTCAGGATCTTGTCCAGTGCCACGATGGCGGCACCGGTGACGGCCACGGCAGCGGCCGTGCCCAGAATGCGGAACAGTGTTTTCATGCCAGAACCTCCTGTTTACAGATCGATCAGAACGTTAAGAGAACGTTACGACTTCATTCAGCGGCTTTTCGGCAGGCTCCACCGAAATGGCGGTCAGCACCGGGCCCTTGCCGCGGTAGATGTTGTGGAACTTGTAGCCCACCTTGGCGGTCACCCGCACCCAGCTGCGCTGCTCCAGAGCCTTGTAGCCGTCGTAGCTGCAGGGGAAGCCCACGAACTGGATATCCTGCACGCAGCAGGTCATGGCAAAGCGGCCGGGCACGAAGCTGTTCTTGCCGGCGCGGTTGGTCTGGCACACCTGTGCCAGGAATTTGACCGTTTTGCCGGTGTACTTCTGGGGCTCGTCCTGGCAGTCCATGTACCAGATGCCGAAATCGTCGTCATGGATGTCGATGACCGGGGCGTTCACGTCGAAGGGCAGCGGGTCGGGGATGTCGTCATAGGCCACGCTGCCGTCCTTGAACTCGTAGGCGATGTCGCACTTGCGGGAAGCCTGACGCACCAGCTTGTGCAGCTCCTGCCGGGCCTCGTCGTTGTTCACGGCTTCAGCGCGGTTGAACACGATCAGCTCACTGCGGGCGATCTTGTCCAGCAGCAGGCTGCGCATGGAGTTGTCGCGGGCGTAGGTCAGGGCGGTGGTGCCGTCGGCGGTGGCGATGCACTGGTACACGATCCAGCTCTCGGGCAGAGCCTCGGCCAGATCCTGCAGCAGCCACATGCCGTTGTACTCAATGACCACGCGGCCTGCGCCGGATTCCTTTTCCAGCTTGAGCAGGTTCTGCGGGTTCAGCTCGGCCTTGTCCTCCAGCACCTTGACGGTCACGCCGGGAAAGGCGAACTTTTTGGGATTATACTCTTCTTCACCCTCTTCGCAGATCAGCAGCAGGGTCTTGTCGCCGGAGTCGAAGTTGGGGTCTTCAAAGGTCTCCTGAATGAATTTGGTCTTGCCGCTTTCCAGAAAGCCCACAAACAGGTAGACCGGAATTTCTTTTGCCATAATGGATGGTTTCTCCTTCTTTTACATCTCAGCAGCCGAACAGCTCTGCAATGGCCTTCTCGTTCAGCTTGGAGCCGATGACCACCAGTTTGCCGCCAACGTCGGCGCCGCGGGCACGCACTTCCCACTCGCCGGGCACATAGTCGAACTCCAGCCAGCCGTCGGTACCGCCGTCCACGATGCCCTTGCTGCGCAGGATCATGCCGTAATTGCCGGTGTCCAGCTCGGTGAGGGCGTGCTCCACTTCGGCCTTGGTGAACTTGCGGGCCGTCTCGACGCCCCAGCTGGTGAACACCTCATCGGCGTCGTGGTCATCGTCCTCGTCATGGTCGTGATGGTGATGCTCGTGCTCGTCCTCATCCTCATCATCGTCATCATCGTGGTGGTGATGGCCGCAGCTGCACACGCCGTTCTCGTGGTCGTGATGGTGATGATGGTGGTGCTCTTCTTCCTCGTCCTCCTCGGCGTGCTTCTCGTTTGCCTTGGCGGCCATGGCGATCAGCTCTGCCTTGAAGTCGTCCTTGGTGGACATGGCTTTCAGGA
>ERZ1673748.1386-NODE-1386-length-23477-cov-5.267740_pt1 | contig 23477 bp, 15 predicted proteins | sample MGYA00580196_ERZ1673748 | MGnify/ENA primary metagenome ERZ1673748 (study PRJEB41218, sample SAMN15661796) | gut metagenome | host: Homo sapiens | place: Canada: London | collected 2015-08-20/2019-03-30 | study: EMG produced TPA metagenomics assembly of...
ATCCAGTCCAAAATGCTCAACCAGTCCAAAGGCCCTGCAGTCCATTCCCTTCGTGCACAGGCCGATAAACAGGCCTACAGCACAGAAATGAGAAAGACACTGGAAAATACAGAGAACTTAACCATCCGCCAGGGTGAAGTGACCGAGCTTCTGGTAGAAGACGGGCACATCACCGGTGTAAAAACCTTCTCAGGAGCCACCTACCACGCAAAAGCCGTAGTCCTCTGTACAGGAACCTACCTCAAGGCCCGCTGCATTTACGGCGACGTCAGCAACTATACAGGACCGAACGGCCTTCAGGCAGCCAATTACCTTACGGATTCCCTGAAAAAGCTGGGGATCGAAATGTTCCGCTTCAAAACAGGAACTCCGGCCAGAATCGCCGGAAACACCATTGATTATTCTAAGATGGAAGAGCAGTTCGGAGATGAAAGAGTCGTACCGTTCTCTTTTTCCACAGACCCGGAATCTGTACAGATCGAGCAGAAATCCTGCTGGCTGACCTATACAAACGAAAAAACGCACGAGATCATCCGTGCAAATCTGGACAGATCCCCCCTTTATTCCGGAATGATCGAAGGAACCGGACCACGTTACTGTCCGTCCATTGAGGATAAAGTAGTCCGTTTTGCAGACAAAAAACGCCATCAGGTATTTATTGAACCAGAAGGTCTTTACACAAATGAAATGTACATCGGCGGAATGTCCAGCTCCCTGCCGGAGGATGTTCAGTACGAGATGTACCATTCCGTACCGGGTCTGGAGAACGCCAGGATCGTAAAAAATGCTTACGCTATTGAGTATGACTGCATCAATCCGCGCCAGCTCTATCCCACACTGGAATTCAAAAAGATCAAGGGCCTTTTCAGCGGCGGACAGTTTAACGGAAGCTCCGGATATGAGGAAGCAGCCGCTCAGGGCCTCATAGCGGGAATTAATGCAGCTATGGAGGTAAAAGGCCGGGAACAGCTGATTTTGGACCGCTCAGAGGCATATATTGGCGTTCTCATCGATGATCTGGTAACAAAGGAGAACCATGAGCCGTACCGAATGATGACAAGCCGTGCTGAGTACCGTCTGCTCCTCCGCCAGGACAACGCAGATCTTCGTCTTCGCAAAAAAGGCTGGGAGGTCGGCCTGATCGATGATGAGACATACCATAAATTACAGGAAAAAGAGCGCCGGATCCAGGAAGAGATCGAGAGAGTGGAACATGCAACCGTAGGTGGTTCTGCAGAGGTACAGAGCCTTCTGGAATCTCTGAACAGTACCCTTCTGAAATCCGGAACCACCATTGCAGAGCTGATCCGTCGGCCGGAGCTTAACTATAAGGTGCTTGCACCCATCGATAAAGAAAGACCGGAGCTTCCGGAAGATGTATGTGAGCAGGTAGAGATCAACATCAAATATGATGGCTACATCCGCCGCCAGATGAAGCAGGTAGAGCAGTTTAAGAAACTGGAGCAGAAAAAGCTTCCGGAAGACATTGATTACGAAGATGTAGGAAGCCTCCGCATTGAGGCACGCCAGAAGCTGGAAGCCTACAGACCGGTGTCCATCGGCCAGGCGTCCCGTATCTCCGGTGTATCCCCGGCTGACATTTCCGTGCTTCTTGTATATCTGGAAAGCAGATCCGGACATAAACACGGATAATACAACGAATAACAATAAAACACAGAAAATAAGAGAGGAAGCTGCATGTACAATTTAGAAATCCTGGAAAAAGGCTGCGAGGAGCTTGGGATCACACTCAGTGACACGCAGAAAAACCAGTTTATTCGATTCTACGAATATCTTGTAGAAAAAAACAAAGTCATGAACCTCACCGGTATCACAGAATTTGACGAGGTTCTCGTGAAACATTTCTTGGACAGCCTCTGCTGCGTCAAGGCTGTAGATATGGGTAAGATAAAAAACGTTATGGACATCGGAACCGGCGCCGGATTCCCGGGTGTTCCCCTGAAGATTGCCTTCCCGGAGGTGGAAGCCTGCCTTCTGGACTCTCTCAATAAAAGAGTAAAATTCCTGGAAGAAACCTTTGCGCTCCTGGGCCTGGAGGGGATTTCCGCCATTCACGGAAGAGCTGAAGAATATGCAAAAAACAAAGCCTACAGAGAAAAATATGATCTTTGCGTATCCAGAGCAGTATCCGGACTTGCAACCCTGTCTGAATACTGTCTCCCGTATGTAAAAGTCGGAGGGCTTTTTGTCTCCTATAAATCCGGTTCTGTAAAGGAAGAAGCAGAAGCAGCAGAGAAAGCAGTAAAGATCCTTGGTGGAAAGATCAGGGATATTCAGTACTTTGACCTTCCGGGCTCCGAGATCGGCCGCTCCCTGGTCATTATCGAGAAGGTAAAGAACACCCCAGGCAAATATCCGAGAAAAGCCGGAACACCGCTCAGAGAGCCACTGGCATAAGTTACCTCCTGTCGAACAAAGGCAAAATCTGTCCGACAGGAGATTTTTTTGTCCGGGAGTTTCACAAAATTATCACAAATTTATCCTACTTTTATCACAAATTACTTTTACACTATAATCCGATAGAGATGCCCCTGGATTTCCCCCATTCTCTGTTTCATCCAGGGGCATTTTCTATTGGTATTGAAAAGACGCCAGAGTCAAGGGCTTCAGTTTCAGGACCTTTTGCCTCTGGCATCTTATAAAATGGGAAATCGATAATTAAAAAAAGTATTTCCCTGAGAATAAAAGGAGGAGAGTAAAGTGATCGAAGTAAGTAATCTGGTCAAAAAGTATGGCGATCATACTGCAGTTGACCATCTTTCCTTTCAGATCGAAAAGGGGAAAATTTACGGATTCCTGGGCCCCAACGGTGCAGGAAAATCAACAACTATGAACATGATCACAGGATACATTGCTTCCACAGAAGGAAAAGTGATGATCGATGGTCATGATATTCTGGAGGAACCGGAGGCAGCCAAGAAATGTATCGGCTATCTGCCGGAAATGCCGCCGCTCTATTTTGACATGACTGTTCTTGAGTACATGAAATTTGCGGCTGATCTGAAAAAAATCCCAAGAAACCAAAAAGACAAGCAGATAAAAGAAGTCATGGATATGGTAAAGATCACAGATATGAAAGACCGTCTGATCAAAAACCTTTCCAAAGGTTATCGCCAGAGGGTGGGCCTTGCACAGGCAATCCTGGGATATCCGGAGGTGATCATCCTGGATGAGCCGACAGTAGGACTTGACCCGAAGCAGATCATCGAGATCCGTGACCTGATCAAAGGCCTGAAGCAGAAGCACACGGTTATCCTAAGCTCCCATATCCTTTCCGAGGTAAGAGCAGTGTGTGATTATGTTCTGATCATTTCCCATGGAAAGCTGGTAGCCAGCGATACACCGGATAATCTGGAACGTCTGGCAGCAGGCTCCAACAGCCTCCTTATGAAGGTAAAAGGCGAGAAAGACACGATTCGAAAAGCTCTGGAAACAATCGAAGGCGTAACCGGAGTGGAAATGTCCTATGACAGCGATGAAAAATTGTGGAAAACAAAACTTTCCATTCAGGAAAATGTGGACATCCGTGAAAAAGTCTTCTACGCTATGGCAAAAGCGAACTGTCCAATCTACGAGATGCAGGTTAAGAGAGTTTCCCTTGAGGATGTATTCCTTGAGCTTACCGAAGGAGAGAAAAAATCCGCCGGAAAACCGGAAAGCTCACAGTGGAAACCGGTAGAAGACAGATCATCGGAAGAAGAAAAAACTCAGGAAGAAAAAAACGGGGAACCAGAGAAGGCTTCTGATGAGAAAGAGGGGGATCAGTCATGACAGCGATTTTTAAAAGAGAACTGAAAAGCTATCTGACCTCCATGGTTGGATATCTCTTCATATTTTTTGTCCTGGTGCTGACCGGAATTTATTTTTCCGCATATCAGCTTTCAGGCGGCTATTCAAAATTTGAAACTACCTTAAGTGCACTGACCTTTGTGTTCCTGATCGGTGTGCCGATCCTATCCATGCGCGTACTTGCAGAAGAGCGCAAGCAGAAAACGGATCAGCTTCTTCTGACCGCACCGGTATCTGTATGGGATATCGTATTTGGAAAATATCTTGCACTGGTAGCTGTGTTTGCCATTCCGGTCGTGATCATGTGCGTTTATCCTCTGATCATGAGTAAGTTCGGAACGATTTCCTATGCTTCCGCATACACCGGAATCCTGGGATTTTTCCTTCTGGGATGCGCGAATCTGGCGATCGGTGTATTTATGTCAGCGCTTACAGAAAGCCAGGTAATTGCAGCAGTACTTACGTTTGTATTCCTGTTCGCCTTCTATATGATGAACGGAATTTCCTCATTCTTTTCACAGACCTCCATGTCAACTGCAGTGGCATTCGGACTTCTGATCGTGGCGATCGCGATCATCATTTATACCATGATCAAAAATGTCCTGATCTCTGTAGTGATCGGAGCTGTGGGAGAGATTGCCCTTGTGATCGTATACGTTGTAAAATCCAGTATTTTCCAGGGTGGTATCCAGAAGGTACTGAACGTATTTAACCTGAGCGGACATTATGATAATTTTACAAAAGGCGTGTTTGACGTGACAGGAATCGTTTATTTTATTTCTGTTATTGCGATCTGCCTGTTCCTTACCATGCAGTCCATTCAGAAGAGACGCTGGAACTAGGGGGTGAATGGAAATGAAATTCAGTGAGAAATTTAAGAAAAATAAAGGCGAGGCAGCCGTACCGGAGACCGCACAGGACTCCGGCAAAAAGAAACATAAACCGGATCCGAAAAAGCTGGTAGGCACCATCAGCAAAAAACATATCAAAAATGGTTCCTACAGCATGGCTATGGCAGCAGTCTTTATCGTGATCGTGGTTGTGATCAATATGATCGTCGGTGCGATCCCATCCAAATATTCACAGCTGGATGTAAGCTCATCCAAGCTTTACACCATCGGTGATGAAACAAAGAAGGTACTGAAGGCACTGGATAAGGATGTTACCATTTATCAGATCGCGGCAAGCGGTTCTGAGGACGACACGATCTCCAATCTGCTTTCACGTTATAAAGATGAGTCCAAGCATATTAAAGTTGAGGTAAAAGACCCTGTTGTAAATCCGAAATTTGCATCGGAATATACAACCGATGATCTTGCGTCAAACAGCTTGATCGTAGTCTGCGGCGACAGAAACAAGGTTATCAATTACAACGATATGTATTCCTCTTCAGTAGACTATAATACCTGGCAGCAGACTACTACCGGATTTGATGGAGAAGGACAGATCACAAGTGCGATCGGCTATGTGACATCCGAGGATCTTCCGATCATGTACACCTTATCCGGACACGGAGAAAAAGATCTGGATTCCAGCTTTAAAGAAGATATCCAGAAAGCAAACATTGATATCAAGGAGCTGAACCTTCTCACAGAGGGAAAGGTTCCGGATGATGCAGACTGCCTGATGATCGTATCTCCGACCAGCGATATTTCCGAGGAAGAAAAAACAGAGCTCCTGGATTATCTGGAGGCAGGCGGAAAAGCTATGATCTTCTCGGATTATACACAGGATGATCTGCCGAACTTTGATGCGGTTCTTGAAAACTATGGTGTAAAGTGTGCCGAGGGAATCGTATTTGAGGGTGATAATCAGCATTATGGAATGCAGATGCCATATTATCTTGTACCAACAGTCAACAGCACAGATGCAAGCTCTGAGACAGCTTCTGCAGGCTCCTATGTACTGGCACCATATGCGCAGGGCATTCAGAAAACAGATGATGTAAGAGATACCGTAACCATCGACAGTATCCTGACAACCTCTGACAAGGCTTACTCCAAAACAAATATGCAGAGCAGCAATATCGAAAAGGAAGACGGAGATGTAGACGGACCGTTTGATCTTGGGGTTGCCATCACTGAGAAACTGGATGATGATAAGGAAACACAGATCGTTTACTACTCCACAGCAAATCTGATGGAGAGCCAGATAAACCAGATGGTATCCGGCGGAAATGAAAAGCTCCTTCTGGAGTCCTTAAACTGGATGACCAGCACAGACGACAGTAATTCCGTTTCTATTCCATCCAAGAGCCTTGAGTCCACAAGCCTGACAGTAACCGATTATGATGCAGCCTTCTGGAAGATCTGTACCATTGGTCTGATCCCGGGAGTGTTCCTTGTTGCAGGATTCCTGATCTGGCTTAAGAGGAGAAAAGCATAATGAAAAAATCGACCAAACTTGTTTCAGCAGTTGTTGTTCTGGCAGTTCTCGGCGGCGTTTATGTGGGACTGAACACCTACGTATCCAAAGAAGAAAAGACAGAGAGCAGCGAAGAGGAAAGCAAAACAGAAGTGTTTTCCGTGAAAACGGATGACATTAAATCCCTGGAATTTATCGTAGACAAGAAGGAAGTGACCTTTGAGAAAAAAGATGATTCCTGGGTGAAAAAGGATGAGACTGCTTTTCCTGTAAATCAGACAACTCTGGATTCCGCAGCTTCCGCCATCGAAACGGTGGAAGCGGACAGAGTCCTGGAGGATGTGGAGGATCTTACGGAATACGGACTGGATTCTCCATCTAACACAGTAACCGTTGATACCGCTGATGGGACAACGAAGCTCAACATCGGAGATGAGAATACGTCTACGAATCAGTATTACATTTCCAAGGATGATGATGACAGCACGGTATATGTAGTGGCAGCGGACACAGTGTCTCCGTTTATGGATTCCCTTTACGATTATGCACAGGGAGAAGATTTCCCAACAATTAATTCTTCCACAGTGAAAAAGGTCCAGGTCAGCGAGGATAAAGATTCCTATGTCCTGGAAGAAAATTCCGACGGAACTACCTGGGATGTTTCCGGTGACGGAAGCAGCGATAAAGAGTCTGCCGATACAACGGCAGCAGGAAACGTAACCTCCGGACTTGGAAGCTTTGCATTTGACCAGTTTGTAAACTACAATGCAGAGGATCTTTCCAAGTATGGCCTTGATAAGCCCTATGCGACGATTACAGTGGATTATCAGGAAGAGGTGAAGGATGACAGCACAGACAGTACAGAATCCGGAGAAAACGATTCTACGGCCTCTGAGAGCGATTCTGAGAGCAATGACACTACTGACACGGACAGCAGCTCAGAAGATGCAGACAGCAAGACAACCACAGTGGATAAACAGCTTGTCATTTACGTTGGCGATGAGGCAGGAGATGGCAGCAGATATGTAACGGTAGATAACAAACAGATCTATACAATGTCAACGGATACACTGAGTGCAGTTATTGACAAGACGCCGTCAGATCTCTGGTCACTGATCGTCAATTATCTGTCTGTAAAAAATCTGGATCAGCTCCAGGTTACTTACGGTGAAACAACAAGTACTGTAAATGTTTCACGTGAAACATCCACAGATGATGACGGAAACGAAAAAGAAACAACAACCTATCAGCTGGATGGTAAGGAAATAGAAAGTACAACCTTTACCACCTTCTACAACAAGCTGATAAACATGTCAGGACAGAAGAGACTGACAGACGTTTATACACCAGCTGCAGACCCGGAGATGACCGCTGTATTCACAGACTCTGACAAGAACCAGACAACCGTTACCTTCTACACATATGACACAAACTATTATGCAGCTGTCGTTGGAGACAAGGTATTTCTTGTAAACAAAATGACAGTAAAAGAAATGTTCAATGCATATGAAACCATGGTAAACGGTGAAACAGAGACAGAAGCCACAGCAACACCAACAGCTGAGGCGGAAAAATAAAATATTAAGAAAATAAATAAAAACACCTCGGAGATCCGTAAACAATAAGGTGATCTCCGAATATCCGCTTGATGATCAGATATTCGGAGACACCACACAGATCAGGATTTTCCGGGGTGTTTTTATGTTGCTATTATTTTACGGTCCTTACAGATGAATAAGGTCCGTATATTTTTTTACCGTTTGTGATGCGGTATGCACGGATACGGTATTTGGTTGCGGTGCCTGGCTTTTTATCGGTGTAGGTTGTATTTTTTGTATTGCCGATAGCTTTCCAGATTTTACCCTGAAGACGGTAAATGGTGTAGCATAGGTGATGATTCCGTCTGTTTTTGCGGTCAGTGGATTAGATGCATACCAGGTTGCTTTTCCATTGAAAACCGCAGGCTTGCAGTCAGAAAGAGCTCCGGTTTGTGAGTAGATCTGAGAAGTCATATTGCCGCTTCTTCTGAATCTGACAGGAGTGTTTCTGAACTGAAATCTGCTGCATAGGTCAGGCACGGTGTACTGGCGAGCTTGATTTTCTATAACTGCTATAATTGTAGCGTGGAGAATTGGTGGAGACAACATAAAAAAACTGTACAGAAGCTCATCTGAGCAACTGTACAGTTTTAATTTTTCTATATCTAACAGAAGGTTCGGGGGAGCTTCTGTCAGTAACTAAGTATTATGCAAGACCTCTTTCTTCCAGCCAGTCGAAGAGAACAACTTTTTCTGCTTTCTTTCTCTTGGTCATGTGATTGAACTGAAGGATCGTCAGGATCGTGAAGATCACTAACAGTGCAACCATTACAATGATGGAAGTGGTAATGCTTCGGCCACCGCTGATCGTTGCACGGAATGCGTCGACCGTATAAGTAAACGGAACGTATGCATGGATCTTTGCAACGAATGAAGGTGAAACCTCAACCGGATAAGTTCCGGCAGATCCTGCAAGCTGAACGACCATGAATACCAGCATCAGGAAGCTTCCTACTTTACCAAGAGTAATGTTGAAGAAGTACATGATAGAGGTAAAGGTCATTGATGTCAGGCAGGCGAAGAGTACGGTTTTGCCCATCTCTGCAGGTGTGAATCCGTTAAATGCACGTAACAGCAGGATCAGGCAGATTCCCTGAAGGATCGCTACCGGATAAAGGACGGAAGCCTTGCTTGCCCACCATGCGAAACCGGATTTCAGTTTGCCCTTATACTGAGCCAGAGGATACATCAGGCAGAATGCCAGTGCGCCGACCCAGAGGCCTACAGACATCATGTAAGGTGCCATTGCGTGTCCGTTATTCGGGACATCGGTAAGTTTTGTTTCATCGCTTACAACAGGAGTTGCGAACATTTTGATCGTTTCATCACTTGCTGAATTGTCTTTTACAGTGGTAGCTCCATCGCTGAGGCTTGTGGTCAGTGTCTTGGAACCGTCTTTCAGTTCTTTCATACCGCTTCCAAGCTTCTTGGATCCATCATACAACTGAGAGGAACCGCTCTGGATCTGGGCAGCGCCATCTGCAAGCTGTTTTGCACCATTGTTAAGTGTGCTGTTGTTGCTTACAAGCTTCTCGGTACCGCTGAGAAGCGTTGAGGTACCGTTTGCTAATGTCTTAGTTCCGTTTGCAAGAGTAGTAGCACCGCTGGAAAGGGTTTTGGCTCCTGTTGAGAGCTTTTTGGTACCGTCTGTAAGAGCGGAGCTGTTTTCGGAAAGCTTAGCAACACCATCGGTGTAGGTTGTGATTCCGGTTGTCAGTGTTCCGGAACCATCGGCTAATGCTTTTGTTCCATCTGCAAGAGTAGCAGCACCGCTGGAAAGAGCATTGGCTCCTGTTGCCAGTTTCTTGGTGCCGTCTGTAAGAGCAGCACTGTTTTCGGAAAGCTTTGCAATACCATCGGTGTAAGTTGTGATTCCATCTGTCAGTGCCTTAGAACCATCTGCCAGCTGACCTGCACCGGATTTGATATCCGGAAGTGCGTTAGTGATCTGTTTGCCGGCTGTTTTCAGATTCTTTGCACCGTCATTGAGCTGCTTATCATAAGATGTCAGTTGGTCAAATCCATCGTTCAGAGCTTTGATTCCTGCTGCTGCAGCCGGGAAGGCTTCGACTGTGCCGTCTTCCAGAGACTGAAGTCCTGCGGAAACGTTCTTGGTTCCTGTGTTTACAGCCTGTGCACCCTGATACAGCTGGGTAACACCTGCAGAAAGCTGAGCGATCAGATCTGTAGGAAGCTGACTTGTAGCTGCAGATAACTGCTCTGCACCTGCGCTCATGGTTGTTGCACCTGCACTCATCTGGTTTGCACCATTTGTCATGGTTGTTGCACCCTCAGAAAGTGTGCCGGCACCCTGAGTCAGTCCTCCGGAGATCTGAGTCAGTCCGGAAGCTGCTTCGTTAAGCTTGGAAGCAACAGTATTCAGATTTTCCTGAGTAGAAGAGAGCTGACCGGATACACCAGCTGCAAGCTGTGAAACCTGATCAGAATAGCTGCTCATGTAAGAACCGTCCACGCCAGTCATTCCACCGGCTACGCTGTTTAAAGCGTTGATCACATCATTCAGAGCTGCTGCGGAAATGGTTCCGTCCTCAGAAGCGGTTGCCTGAATCGCCTGAAGCTGTGCTGCTAAATCGGTCATTGTCTGTCCGGCAGTACCAATCTTGGTATTTGCATCAGTAAGTGCCTCCGTTGTCTGCTGTCCGTATCCTGTAAGTATGCTGCTGACCTGATCACCTACCTGTGAGAACTGTGTGCCTGCATTCTGGAGAGCAGGGATCAGACTGTCTGTGATACTGCTGCTGGTCTGACTTGTGATGCCTGCGGCCTGAGTGATATATCCGGCTGCGTTGTTGATTCCGTCTGCGGCATTGTTCATACCAGCTGCAGCACTGTTCATACCAGCTGCGGCTGTGTCCATACCATCCTTTGCGGAAGTAAGGCCGGCTGCAAGCTTGTTGATGGATTCCTGTGTTGTTCCCTCTTTCAGAGCAGAAACCTTATCGTTCAGGGCTTTCAGTCCGTTTTCCAGCTGCTGTGTTCCGGATATCAGTGACTGTGAGTCATCGGTTCCTTTGGTAACACCGGTATTCAGCTGAGAGATACCATTGGAAACTGTTGTGAGTCCGTCTTCAAGTTTTGCAAGCTCTTTGGCACCGGCTGCGAGTTTGCCAGCACCAGCCACATAGGTGGTAGTTCCATCTGCAAGAGTGTCAGCACCAGCTACATACTGTGTTGCTCCGTCGGAAAGAGTATCAATACCTGCACTTAATGCATTTGCACCGGATTCCAGGCTACTTGCGCCGGATTTCAGTGTATCAGAATTTTTATTAAGCTCATCCACACCAGCGGTGTACTGCTGAACACCTTCATCCAGAGTATCTACACCGGTTGTCAGCTCAGGAACCTTTTCTGTCAGAGCTGCAACGCCGCTGTTCAGCTGATCTGCACCATCGTCCAGGCTCTTTGCACCATCGTTAACCTTTGCAACACCATCGGTGTAGGTCTTAAGACCTTCGGTGAGACTATCAGCACCGCTTACGAAAGTAAGAGTACTGGTGGAAAGCTTCTTAAGGTTTTTGGTAATTGTTTTGTTACCATCAGCTGCTGTATTCAGTCCGTCTTCGATCTTTCCGGATCCGTCTGCAGCTTCCTGCATTCCGTCACCTGCTTCTGAGATAGAATCAAAAACGGTTTCTGTATAGGTTTCCGTAACCTTGGAAGCAATGTTATCACGAAGCTTCAGCATTGCTGTTTCACTGAGCTTGGAGGCGATATAGTTGGTTCCAGGGTTTGTCTCATAGGATAGCTCCATTTGCTTTGGATCGTTGTCCATTACAGTGGCTGCGTTTGCGGAGAAATTTTCCGGAATTTTGATAACCATGTAATAGGTTCCATTGGCCAGACCGTCCTCTGCTGTCTTGCTGTCTACAATGTTAAATGCCATTGAGTCGTTGTCTTTCAGCTCATCCGTCATGTCCTTACCTATGCTCAAGGTCTTGCCATTATACTCGACAGGTTTGTCTTCGTTTACCACGGCCACTGGCAGGCTGTCTACGTTTCCGTAAGGATCCCACATGGATTTCAGAAACAGACCTGCATAGATGATCGGGATTACGATAATGGCGATTACGACGATAAGCATGAGCTTGTTACGAAGTAAGCTTTTCCATTCGTTTTTGATCATATTACCTATCCCTTTCTTATTAAATTGTATTATCAAACATAGTTGATTAATCAAACTTTATTCCAGTAATGGCGACGAGATCTATTAATCATATTAAAATCTATTAATAGCTTTATATTCCATTATCAAACAAAGTGTTGATTTTCTTTACGTGATGTATTATACTAAACACATACCACAGATACAACCATTAAATCTTTACTGAATGTATATTAATAGACGGAAATGATGGAAGTGTCTATTACAAATAAAAAACTGCATAATAGACAAAAAGTACTTTATTTACTTTGAATTTATGTGCAGTTGGTAATATTAAATGCAGACAGGATTCCTATGTTTCAACACAAATATGCAGCAGATATCTGGTATCGTGTAGGTCGGCGTCGTTAACAATTTTGATCTTGTCAATTCTTAACAACAGTAGATATCTGGTATCATGCAGATCGGCGTAGAGAAAGCGAATGCTTTTATTCGTTTGAAGGATGCATTATGCATTGTATGACAGTTGCAGAGTATCGTAAGTAATAGGTGATTGAGGCGGAGGAAACGTGCTTGCTTTTTTGAATTGCAGGGGGAATTAAGATGGCGGAAAAAGTTGACAGAAGAGTACGTAAGACCAAGGCACAGTTGCGAGCGGGGCTTGCCCGTCTTATGCAGAAGAAGAGTATTAAGGAAATTACGGTAAAGGAACTGGTGGAAGAAGTTGATATCAACCGCTCCACATTTTATCTTCACTATACAGATATCTATCAGATGCTGGAATCCATTGAGGCTGAATTGATGGAGGAAATCACGCATCTGGTGGCAGACTATCCGCTGGATCCTCTTAATAATAAGGAGAGCTCGTATCCTTTTATTGAGCAGATATTTACGATCCTGGATCATAATAAGGATATTTGTATCGCACTTCTTGGAAAGAATGGAGATATGGCTTTTGTGAATCGTATAGAAAAACTGATCGCAGATACAGTGCTGCATCGCTTGTCAATTCGTCTTCCGAAAGACAACCGTGACATTGAGTATGCGTATGCGTTTTGTCTGAATGGATGCGTGGGAATGATCAAGACATGGCTGTCTTCTGAGAATCAGGAGAGTACACAACATATGGCAGAGCTGACACATAAGCTGATCGATAATACAACACACATGTATCTGGAGCAGGCACTTAGATAAGAGAAATGTCCGGATGCATGCTGTGAGTCTGGTAAAAAATAAAGAGTATTGTTTCACGTTTGTTTGAGGGAAAACTCATGTTTCACGTGAAACAGTACTCTTTTTTTATTGGCTTTTTGTTGGTTTATAGCATTTCCACAAATTACTGTATGAAGCTCAACGGCTCTGAACATGAACAATGTCCTTTTGATACGTTGATTTCCCAAATTACTATAGATAAATTTTGATGCCGGATCATAAGTTGTTTTTACAGGAAAATAGCTACCTGTTCCAGGAAATGTTCCGGATCTTCCAGATGAGGAAGATGTCTGGTTTCCGGGATCACAGCGGTTTCAATGGAAGAATTCAGCTTCTGATATTCTTCTGCGATAAGAGAAGCGGAAGCTTCTTTTTCTCCGGAAATAATATAGATGCATGCATCGGAAGATTCTACGGCATTATTAATGCTGATATTCAGGTATTTGCCAATGTAGCTGGAATACAGATATTTAGCGTTGGAACCGCCCTTGTGAGCGGATTCATAATAGGTGTCTACCAGCGTATCTGTTACATGGAAGGGATTGTAGAACAGCTTTTCCATAAACAGACTGCTGATGGATTCGCGGGAAGCTACCATATGATAGATCAGAGTTCCGAAAATCGGAAGCTCGATAAAATACTTAAAGAGCTTGTTGTCTTTACAAGGTGCCTGCTTCAGGGAACTGAAGCTTGGTGGATTGACCAGCATGATCTTGCGGAAATGGTCGGAATTGTTACGGTAAGCCATGATCGCAAAAGAACCTGAGAAACCACTGGCAATAACATCGGTTTCCTCACGAATCACATTCTTGGCAAAATCACAGAGTAACTGAGCAAATACAAAATTGGTATAAGTAATATCCGGTTTTTCGGAACGTCCACATCCAAGAAGATCAATGGTGTAAACGGTATGTTCGGTTGCGAGCTGCTTCTCTATGGCATTCCATTCATAACCGGAAGCACCTGGCATGATATCATGAATAAGAAGAATAGGGGTGCCATGTCCCTGTTTTGTATAAAAAATCTTTCCAAAACGCCAGTCATAGGTTCTGCTGTGTGGCTGTTCCAGCATATCTTTAAGCTGAGATGTGGCATCTATGAAACGGTTAGCAATATGAATAACACCTGCGGCAGTTCCGACTAAAGCTGCAAGAGTAAGTAGTCTGTGTCCATTTTTCTTCATTAAAAAGCCTCCTGGAATTCGTAAAAATAATCAGGACAGATGTAACGTAATTCAGGTATCTGATCTGATTTTTTCTGAATATTTCTTTGCTTTATTATACGACAGGAACGAAAAATTTACAATGCTTTTGTGGGAACCCTAACCTTGTTATTGTATGCTGACGCTACTGTCCATTCTGTTCTTGACAATGATCGCTAAGTTGCTGTTCGTTCTGCTTTTAGTAACGCGCTTCGCAATGCAAAGAATTTATGTTGATCGCATAAATTGGTGCGGTATGGTCTCGGGCTTTCTGTGACCTTCGTTTATAAAAAAACTTACGGAATATTATCAGTGAACAGTAGCATAGCCAATATGCTTCATGATACATAGAAATCAGATTTCGAACCGAATCAAGTAAGTTCCTTGCTTTAATTGCGAAGAGCAATAAGCAGAGGGTGGGGACTTACTTGTATCAGGAGAAAGAAAAACTCCTTCTGATAAACGGCGAAGCAGTTATTTGGTTATGAGCAAGTAGCGAAGCGGATGCTGTTATCCGCTGGAATGCTTTTATACTTCAGTAAAATACCAAGTGTTTCACGTGAAACATTGGACTTGTTATCCGACAGAGCTGATGCTATACAGGATTACCGAGGATGATGTTGATAAGGGTTTTGTTCAGCATCAGTGTGCGGTTCCATGGATTGAGAATTACTCCCTCAACAGACGGCTCTTGCAATGCAGAAGCAAAAATCTTATCAATATCTGCGGTAAATGTGGACATGATCTTATCACTGCCTTTTAACTCTTCGTCAAAGCTGGTAAATGCAGCCCACCATTGCTTTCCATCGTTGGTTTTGATCGCATGAAGAGAAATTTTTCCATCACCTTTTGGAGGTTCTACAGCAATGATCAGCTGTGCCTGCTCCTGCATTCTGTGACGGATTACGGTGAGAGTATGAGCAAGCATTTCTTCGGTTGCTTCTTTTTGGAGTGCTGCAATGGCAGTTTCGATCTTTTCATTGCCATTTAAAGTCTTGTCTAATTGTTCTTTATAGAAATCGTTGCGATTATTTGTGGTGTTCATGTATAAAATATTCCTTTCAATCAGATGATAAATGACTAGTACAGCGAATATTAAGTAACCGCCATATTGACTTGTCTGATTTTTCATATGCTGCGTTGTCGTCAATCGCCGTAGCCACCGCTACGCCTCATTCCTTCGCCTTGCATATGAGAAAATCATCCTACGTCAATATAGCAGAAACTTAATTTTCGCTGTACTAGTACATTGTTTTCGAAATAACTATACCAATTACTTGTTGGTGAATCCGACTGCACAGATCTAAAAGCCTCAGCATAGCCAGCTACGCTTGCATTTTTATACCTGCACACTCGAATCAACATCCCACGCGATTGGTATAGTTATTTACGAAATAATGTATTAGCCGCAAACTGCAAGGAGTTTGCGAATGCTTTCTTTATGGATTATAGCATTTCAGGGGAAAATGAGGCAAGAGAAGAAGCGTTTTTAACTGAATCAAATAAGTCCCCTGGTTCGATTTCGAAAAGCAATAATCAGGGGAACTTGCTTGCATCAGGAGAAGTGCAGGCTCCTTCTGATAAACTGCGAAGCACTTATTCGGTTATGAGCAAGTAGTGAAGCGGATGCTTTTATCTGCTTGAATTAAATCAAGCAGTTTCCTGATTACTGATCACTCCGTTCTTGGTAATACACTTCGCGATGCACAGAAATTATGCTAATCACATAAATTTGCATGGTATGTCCAGGGCTTTCAGTGGTCTTTGCTCACAAAAAAACTCGGAGGATAATATTACCAGTTAACAGTAAGTCCCCTGCTTCAATTACGAAAAAGTAATAAGTAATAAGCAGTGGGTGGCGTGTATTAGGAAGAATGCAACGGCGTTTAGAAGCAGGGAAAAGAATAGTGGGCATGTCTAAAAACAAGGTACTGCACTAATTCATGTGGCCACTGTTATGGGTACATTGTAAGCAGGTCCTGATAAATTGCAAAGTAGCTATTGGGTGTAGAACTGCGTAGCGAATACGGGTATTTTTATTCGTTTGATCCCAAATTGGATAGATATGTTTGCACACTTGAAGGTGAGTTGCCAGATACTGTCATCAGTATTCCCCATGATTTCGGTTAGATGCTTTTGTGAACTGGATGGGGAATTAACAAGTTAAGTGAATGTAATAAAAATGTGTATTTATATGAAAAATGGAGGGTAAGGCGGAAAATATGGGGGATTTTATAGAAGAACGATATAAGAGTAAGGATGAAATAAAGAAAAATAAGAGATTATTTCTGTGAAGAGAACACTATGATAATGATAATAGCACAAACGTTAAGTACGATAAAAAGGACTTTATGAAAGAAAATACTGGCAAATAAATAGAAATAATAGGATATTTACGAATAAAAAAGTATTAAAGTACAAATTATAGTACTTTAAATAAAAAAGTACGATAAAACGTACTTTATATGTATACACATATAAAAAAGTCTAAAAATGCAAAATGTGCACCTGCACACATGCGGCAAAAAGATAAAATATAGATCCGTTCCTACTTTAAACATGTAAAATTTTGATTGATCGAATAAAAGAAAGCAGCTGCTTCGATTACAAAAAAACAATAAGCTGTGGGTGGGAAAATACTTGTGCTCTTCCTGATAAACTGTAAAATAGCTATTTTGTGTAAAACTATGATTGAATGCAAAAATTTTTGTCCGCATGACTGGGATAAAGAGAAGACAGGGAAGTGTTTTACGGCTTGATTTAGAAGAAAAAGCCTATTAAGTGAAATTTATTTTATGCCAGTTCTATGCCGGAACTTTATTCAGATACATTTTATATTGGATATTACAAAATGAAACTATGCTTGAAAAAGCCTTTAGTTAACATGTACATAACGAATATATAACAGGATTGGAAGAAAAATGAAATAAATACGCAAATCTTTCGTAAACATAATAAAATAAACAAAAATCGAAAATTCCAGTTTCATAATATTATATTTTTTTCACGAGAGATACATGTATTTCACGCTATAAAAACACTCCGGGAAAAGAAGTTTCCATTTACTATATATAGATGCTTTTGGGGAATATAAAGATAACAGCCACATTATTTTGTGGATGGAGTTTCTTGTATTTTTTACATGCTTTCGTGATACAGATAATGCCAGAGAGAATATATCGGAGTATTTTTTTGATATTTCTCATTGATTTTATAATGTGTTCGTAACTGTTCAGTACCCTTGCAGTTACAAGTCAAACCGTGTCCTGGATCGATTTCGTTGATGGCATTTTTAACCGGATCGAGGAAGTCACTTGCTTCAATTATGAATATTGGTTTGATAATCTATCTTCGGATGTTTCACGTGAAACATCCGAAGACAGATTAAGAATAAAGAGTTATAACCCCATCTTTGACAATTGCAGAAATAAAAAACAGCTGTAGTTCGTGCTTATGTGATTTATGGTAGGTTTAATGTAGATTTTAATCGAATCAAGTAATTCACCTGCTTCAATTGTGAATTACAATAAGCAGTGGTTGGGGACTTGCTTGTATCAGGAGAAGTACAGTCTCCTTCTGATAAACTGCGAAGCATTTATTAAGCTATGAGCAGTAGTGAGGAGGATGTTTTTATCCGCTTGACTTAAAAAATGTTTCGCAACAACGACAACTCATATGCGCTTTACGGTAGCGTGATATAGTTTTTAATCGAGTCAGGAGGTCCCCTGCTTCAAGTGTAAGAAGCAATAAACAGCGGTTGGTGACTTGCTTATATCAGGAAGAGTACAAGCAAGTTTTAATAAACTGCGGAGCAGTTATTCGGTGTAAAGCTGCGTAGCAACTGCGGATGCTTTTGTTTGTATGACTCGAATCAGGAGGTCCCACTGTTTTTGGCTTCAATTGCAAGAAACGATAAGCAGTGGTTGAAGAACTGCTTCTTATCAGGGAAGAGTAGTTTGTAGTCCTTTTGGTAAATCGCGAAGCAGTTATTCAGTGTAGAACTGCGAATGCGTTTACAGATGCTTTTATTCGCTTGATAATAATAGTAATGTTTTTAGCGTTCAGATAAAATTTGAAAATGCTATAAATGCTGTAAAAGAAAGGAATTTCGATGCCTATGTAGCAGTGTGCAAGGTTCCATAAAAGATAATATATCTATACCGAGAAAATCGAATTATTTTCGAGATTACGATAAATCAGAACAATTTCAGCAAAATATCTATAAATGGGAACTTCATTTCTCGGTACGTTTTTATGGCGTGATGGCGTAAAATATATAGTCTGATTGACAGCAAATAAAACTGGAAGTTTATGCGGAGTTGATGGACTTTATAATCGATGTACTGTTACTGTCAAACTTCTGTTTAGTCCGGAATGAGTTTGGGTATACTACACAATAAATAAAATAATTCAAAACCTATTTTCTATTGTTTCACGTGAAACATTATGTGGCAGTTTAAAAATAAAAGTGTTATAATGATATCCAATGAGTAAAAATCCCTTAAAAAAATAAAAAGGAGGGGTACAATGGGACGAATCATTGCAGTTGCCAATCAGAAAGGCGGGGTTGGAAAATCAACGACAGCCATCAATCTATCGGCCTGCCTTGCTGAAAAAGGGAAAAAGGTTCTTGCCATCGACATTGATCCGCAGGGAAATACGACCAGTGGACTTGGCGCAGACAAGAATGCAGTAGAAAACACCCTTTATGAGCTGCTGCTTGGAGAAGCAGAGACCAAGGATACCATTATAAAGAACGTTGTAGATAATGTTGACCTGATACCATCGAATATGAATCTATCCGGTGCAGAAATTGAACTGGTTGATCTTGAGGATAAAGAATTTATCCTGAAAAAGATCACGGATAAACTTCGCCGGAAATATGATTACATAATCATGGATTGTCCGCCGTCACTGAGCATGCTTACAATTAATGCTTTGACAGCCGCAACCTCCGTTCTGGTGCCGATTCAGTGTGAGTATTATGCATTGGAAGGTTTGTCACAGTTGATACATACCATCGAACTGGTAAGAGACCGATTGAATAAGAGATTGAAGATCGAAGGCGTGGTCTTTACTATGTATGATGCCAGAACAAATCTGTCACTTCAGGTTGTAGAAAATGTAAAAGAAAACCTGGACCAGAATATATACAAAACGATCATACCGAGAAATGTACGACTTGCAGAGGCACCAAGCTATGGAAAACCGATCAATCTGTACGATTCACGATCTACAGGAGCAGAGAGTTATCGCCTCCTGGCAGAAGAAGTTATAGGCAGGGAGGGCGAGTGATGGCTGGAAGAAGAACAGGAGGCCTTGGAAAGGGTCTTGACGCACTGATCCCGAACAAAGCAGGCGGTCCGTCAAGGGAACCTGCAAAAAAGACAAGATCTGCAGTTGTAAAAAAAGACAAACCAACTGAAAAAGATAGTCCGGCCGCAGAACGACTTGTGAAAATTTCCAGCGTAGAACCAAATCTGAATCAGCCCAGAAGACATTTTGATGAGGATGCGCTGCTGGAACTTTCGGAATCCATTAAACAGTACGGTGTTCTTCAGCCGTTGTTGGTATCCGATAAGAAGGATTATTTTGAGATCATTGCAGGCGAACGCCGCTGGAGAGCTGCCAAGATGGCAGGGCTCAAGGAAGTTCCTGTTGTTGTAAAAGAGTTTACAGACCAGGAAATCGTAGAAATTTCCCTGATCGAGAACATTCAGCGGGAAGACCTGAATCCTATAGAGGAAGCGATGGCATACAAACGTCTGATGGAAGAGTTTCACCTGAAACAGGATGAAATCGCAGATAGAGTTGCCAAAAGCAGAACTGCAGTAACTAATTCCATGCGTCTTCTGAAGCTTTCTTCAAAAGTTCAGGAAATGGTAATTGCAGATATGATCTCAGCTGGTCATGCGAGAGCACTTCTGGGAATTTCTGATGAAGCTCTTCAGGAAACAACAGCCATGAAGGTTTTTGATGAAAAACTCAGTGTTCGTGAGACGGAAAAACTTGTAAAGAATCTGGTTTCTCCTGCGAAAAAAGTAAAAACAGAGAAAAACACAGCAGAAGATGCCATTTATGAGAGCCTGGAAGAAAAAATGAAAGGTATCATGGGAACAAAGGTATCCATTCAGCGAAAGAAAAACAACAAAGGTAAAATTGAAATTGAATATTATTCCAGAGATGAACTGGAGAGGATCATTGATCTGTTCGAATCTATCAGATAGGAGGCAGAATGAGCGGGATTTTTGAAAGCATGGGAATTGATTCCGGGATTGTGATCATTGTTTTGCTGATCCTTACCATCATTCTTCTGATCAATGTGGTGAGTAGCAATATGCGTCTCAGCCGTTTGGAACGGAAGTACAAGATGTTTATGAGAGGCGGAGATGCACAGTCACTGGAAAAAGTTTTTGTAAGAAAATTTGCACAGATCGATCGGCTGTATGAAGCAAAGGAAGATCATGATCATGACATCAGCTTTATCAAAAAAAATATGAATGTAATGTTCAGCAAATATGGCGTTGAAAAGTATGATGCATTTGATGATGTAGGTGGAAAACTCAGCTTTGCACTGGCGCTTCTTGATAAAAACAATACAGGTTTGATCTTGAATGCGGTTCACAGCCGCGATAACTGTTTCCTTTATTTAAAGGAGATCGTAAAAGGTGAGTCCTATGTTGTACTTAGTCAGGAAGAAGTGGAAGCTTTGAGAAAAGCAGTAAACTTTGGCCTTGGTGAGATTGAGAAGGAATAAAAAACTGCAAAGAGTAAGAATATTTTTAATACAGGAGGAATATCATGTTAGACATTAAGTTTGTGAGAGAGAATCCGGAGGTTGTAAAGCAGAATATCCGCAATAAGTTCCAGGACAGCAAACTGGAGCTGGTTGACAAGGTTCTCGAACTTGATAAAGAAAACAGAGAGATTAAGCAGGAGGTTGAGGCTCTCCGTGCTGAGAGAAACAAGATCTCCAAACAGATCGGTGCTCTTATGGGCCAGGGAAAAAGAGAAGAGGCAGAAGAGGTTAAAAAACAGGTTGCTGCATCCGGAACTCGTATTGAGGAACTTTCTCAGAGAGAGAAAGAGGTTGAGGAAGAGCTTCTGAAAGATATGATGGTGATCCCGAACATCATCGATCCTTCTGTACCGATCGGTAAAGACGACAGCCAGAACGTAGAGATTGAGAAATTTGGTGAGCCGGTTGTTCCGGATTTTGAAGTTCCGTATCATACAGATATCATGGAGAATTTTGATGGAATCGATCTTGACAGCGCAAGACGTGTTGCCGGTAACGGATTCTATTATCTGATGGGTGATATCGCACGCCTTCATTCCGCAGTAATTTCTTATGCAAGAGATTTCATGATCAACCGGGGATTTACTTACTGCGTACCGCCTTTCATGATCAGAAGCAACGTTGTTACAGGCGTTATGAGCTTTGCGGAGATGGATGCTATGATGTACAAGATCGAAGGTGAGGATCTTTACCTGATCGGAACAAGTGAGCATTCCATGATCGGTAAATTCATTGACCAGATTATTCCGGAGGAAGAGCTTCCGAAGACACTTACAAGCTATTCTCCGTGCTTCCGTAAAGAGAAAGGTGCTCATGGACTTGAGGAGAGAGGTGTTTACCGTATCCATCAGTTCGAGAAACAGGAGATGATCGTTGTCTGCAAGCCAGAGGAGAGTAAGATGTGGTTCGACAAGCTGTGGCAGAATACAGTAGATCTGTTCCGTTCTCTTGATATTCCGGTTCGTACGCTTGAGTGCTGCTCCGGTGACCTTGCTGATCTTAAGGTAAAATCCCTCGATGTTGAGGCATGGTCTCCACGTCAGAAGAAATACTTTGAGGTAGGAAGCTGCTCCAACCTTGGTGATGCACAGGCACGTCGTCTGAAAATCCGTGTAAACGGCAAAGATGGCAAGAAATATCTTGCTCATACATTAAACAATACAGTAGTAGCACCTCCGAGAATGCTCATTGCTTTCCTGGAGAATAACCTGAATGCAGATGGATCTGTAAACATTCCAAAAGCTCTGCAGCCATATATGGGCGGTATGACAAAGATTGAGAAAAAGACACGCGCGTAAGAGAAACGCAGGCTTTTTCAGGGAGGTGTTCTTGTGCACAGTTATTTAAAGACCGTTGGTTTTTCACAGATTACCAGAAGAAGTGAAATAAAAGAGATCATCCGTGATGTGATCGCAAGCTACGATGAAAAGGTTTGCGTGGAAAATCATCCGGAAGGCGTATTTGTACAGTTTTCCAAGAATTATGGCTGTGACTGTGGAATCAGCGTTTGTGGTCAGTACGATGAGAACGGTGAGTTTCACGTGGAATATTATTTCCCATTTTTCAGGGGAACAGGAATCACATCCAAGGAAAAAGTGACTGTTGAACGTCATACAGATAAGGAATCTTATGCAGGAGCATGTGATGATCTGCGTATTGGCGTGACTATGATCTTTTATCTGCAGAATCTGGCAGAATATATGCAGGAGAAATACAAAGGCCTGAAAGACCCGGGGGACCGTCCGGTGACGGTTTCCGGTCTGGCTTCTGAGGGAAAGATCCTGTTTCCGCTGCAGAAGGATAAGGAAGCGGTAAAGGTGGAGAGAGAACTTTCCAAAAACAGGACTAATCTGATCGCAGCAGCGCGTAATGGTGATGAGGAAGCTATGGAGAGCCTTACAATGGAGGATATGGATACTTACTCCATGATTTCACAGAGAATTGTTACAGATGATGTTCTCACGATCGTGGACTCTTATTTCATGCCTTATGGAATCGAATGTGATCAGTATAATGTTCTTGGTGAGATTCTGGATATCATGAAATTTAAGAATATCCTGACAGGTGAAGAAATCTGCCAGATGACTATAGAGAGCAATGATATACAGTTTGATATCTGCATCAACAGCAAAGATCTTCTCGGTGAACCGGCAGTTGGACGCCGCTTCAAAGGAACAATCTGGCTGCAGGGTCAGCTGCACTATTAAGTTTTCGAATTTAGAATTAATTCTTGTAATTTCAAAATAAATATAGTAAAATAATGGTTGTGAAACTTTTGGAAGTGTTCGAAATGTTTCACAACTATATATGTCCATATAGCTCAGCTGGATAGAGCACTCGCCTCCTAAGCGAGGGGTCGGAGGTTCAAAT
>ERZ1673748.1396-NODE-1396-length-23318-cov-8.484847_pt1 | contig 23318 bp, 16 predicted proteins | sample MGYA00580196_ERZ1673748 | MGnify/ENA primary metagenome ERZ1673748 (study PRJEB41218, sample SAMN15661796) | gut metagenome | host: Homo sapiens | place: Canada: London | collected 2015-08-20/2019-03-30 | study: EMG produced TPA metagenomics assembly of...
AGTTCCGCCGGTCAGTGATAGAAAAAGCCAGACGACCGACAGAAGCGACCGGGTCACCAATTCCGATCACCGAAGACGAATAAGTAACGAACTACCTTTATAAGTGTAAATATGTATATAACTGCCAAAATGCAAACGAAACTCTTTTTATTACAACATCAACAACTATTATCTACTGATACACAAACGTTTCCATTTGTATAAAATTATACATTTTGAACTTTCTATGTAAAAAACAGAAAAAACATTTGGAATTAAAAAAAATTCGTCGCTATCTTTGTTGCATAAAAATGATAAAAACATGAAGCGTTTATCCCTACATCTCCTGAATATTATTATTCTCGTGGTCCTTAGCCACGGAACGGAGAGGGGTATATAAACGAAAATCGAACCGAAATATAAATTGATCATATGCCTTTCTCCCAAACGAGAAAGGCTTTTTTTTAACAGACAGAAAAATGAACAAAACAATGTATCGCCATATTATCGTCATTAACATTCTACTCGTGGTCCTGCAAAGATAACGAGAGAAGGGTGACGCGTATATACACACTATTTGTAGAAGCCTTTCTCTCGCCGGGAGAAAGGCTTCTTCGCATTTAAGAACTTACTGCACAAAATAAAAGAAAATGAGAAATAACCTTAGAAGCGCTGTTACAATGACAGGCCGTCGGATGGCCGGAGCCAGAAGTTTGTGGAGAGCCAATGGTATGAAAGACGAACAATTCGGGATGCCCGTCATCGGCATCGTCAACTCGTTCACCCAGTTTGTACCGGGTCATACCCACCTGCACGAAATCGGACAATACGTAAAGACCTTAATAGAAGAACGCGGATGCTTCGCAGCCGAATTCAACACCATAGCCATCGACGACGGAATCGCCATGGGCCACGACGGGATGTTATACTCGCTTCCTTCGCGGGAAATCATCGCCGACAGTGTGGAATACATGGCCAACGCCCATCAGGTAGACGCTTTGTTTTGTATCAGTAATTGTGACAAAATCACTCCGGGCATGCTGATGGCTGCTATGCGTCTGAATATTCCGACGATTTTTGTATCCGGAGGCCCGATGGAAGCCGGTAATTTCGACGGCAAGGGAATAGATCTGATCGACGCCATGGTCATGAGTGCAGACAGCCGTTGCAGCGATGCAGATATCGAGAAAATCGAACGTTGGGCCTGCCCCGGATGCGGTTCGTGTTCGGGCATGTTTACAGCCAACTCCATGAACTGTCTCAACGAAGCGTTGGGATTGGCGCTTCCCGGCAACGGTACCATTGTAGCCACCCACACTAACCGGCGGCGTTTGTTTGAAAAAGCTGCTTCATTAATCGTACAAATGGCCGGACGGTATTATTTCGAAGGGGACGATTCGGTATTACCCCGTAACATAGCGACCAAAGCCGCTTTCGAGAATGCCATGTCACTGGACATCGCCATGGGAGGATCGACCAATACCGTACTCCACCTGCTGGCCATCGCCCACGAAGCCGGTGTAGACTTCACCATGCAGGATATCGACCGCCTGTCGAGAAAAGTACCGGTACTATGCAAGGTCGCTCCCAACTCTCACTTTCACATCCAGGATGTAAACCGGGCAGGAGGTATCCTGTCTATCCTCGGGGAATTGGCGGAAGCCGGTTTGATCGATACCACGGTCAACCGTGTCGGATACAAAAATCTGGCAGAATGCCTCTCGAAATACAACCTGAAAAGCCCGAAGCTCACTCAAAAGGCGCAAAAATTCTATCTCAGTGCACCCGGCGGCAAATTCAGCCGGGAACTGGGTTCTCAAAGTAAAACCTATGCCCGCTTCGATACCGACCGTCGGATGGGATGTATCCGGGATGTAAACCATGCTTATTTCAAAGACGGGGGACTGGCTGTCCTGACCGGGAACATCGCCCGCAACGGATGTATCGTAAAAACAGCCGGAGTAGATGAATCACTGTTCGTATTCCGGGGACGTGCCAAAGTATTCGAATCGCAGGAACAAGCCATGAACGGTATTCTGAACGATGAAGTAAAAGCCGGAGATGTCGTCGTCATCCGTTATGAAGGGCCTAAAGGCGGACCGGGCATGCAAGAAATGCTTTACCCCACTTCTTATCTGAAATCCAAACATCTGGACAAAGCCTGTGCCCTGATCACCGACGGACGATTTTCAGGAGGGACTTCGGGTTTATCCATCGGTCACATCTCACCTGAAGCAGCTGCCGGAGGAGCTTTAGCCATCGTCCGGGACGGCGATCTGATCGAAATAGACATTCCGGCACGGACCATCAACCTGTTACTGAGTGATCCCGATATTGCCGCCCGGTTAGCCGCTCAAAAAAACTTCGAACCGGCCGGACGCAAACGTACGGTACCCAAATCCCTGCAGGCTTACGCCCGGTTCGTCAGTTCAGCCGACCAGGGTGCCGTCCGCATTCTATAACCCATAAGTTTTTACTTTTTATCTCTTTTTTCGTATGAACACTACTACACAATCTATCTATATGGAAAAGCAAGTAACAAAGACAACTTGTTTTTCGGGCTCGAAAGCGGTAATCGAAACCCTTCTACGTGAAGGAGTGGATACCGTCTTCGGGTATCCCGGAGGAACAATCATGCCGGTATACGATGCGTTATACGACTATCGGGACCGTCTCAACCACATCCTCGTACGTCATGAACAGGGGGCATTACATGCCGCCCAGGGCTATGCCCGGGTAAGCGGACGTCCCGGTGTCTGTATCGTCACTTCGGGTCCCGGAGCTACCAATACGGTAACAGGCCTTGCCGACGCGATGATGGATTCGACTCCTGTCGTTCTGATCAGCGGACAGGTAGGTTCCGGTTTCCTGGGCACCGATGCTTTTCAGGAAACCAACTTCGTAGGGATCACCCAGGCTGTAACCAAATGGAACTGCCAGGTACGGCATGCCGCCGATATCCCTGCAGCCATCGCCAAGGCATTCTATATCGCCCGCACGGGACGTCCCGGACCCGTCGTGGTAGATATTACCAAAGATGCCCAGCAAGAAATGGCCGAATATCATTATGAAAAGGTCAGCTTCATCCGGAGTTATTGCCCGTCTCCGGCCATCGATAAAGAAAAAATTGCAGAAGCGGCCAAATTGATCAATCTGTCCCGTAAACCGTTGGCTTTAATCGGCCAGGGCGTCATCCTCGGCGGGGCAGAAAAAGAACTACGTGTTTTCCTGGAAAAAAGCGGTATCCCTGCAGCTTCCACTTTATTGGGACTGTCGGCCATTCCTTCCGATCATCCCCAATTCGTCGGTATGTTGGGTATGCATGGGAATTATGCCCCCAATATAAAAAACAAAGAATGCGATTTACTGATCGCGATAGGCATGCGTTTCGACGACCGGGTAACCGGAAATCCCGAACAATTCGGCATCAACGCCAAGATCATCCACCTGGAAATCGATCCTGCCGAAGTGAATAAAATCATATATGCCGACGTACCTGTCCTGGGAAATGTCAAAGAGACTTTACCCGCCCTGACAGAATTAGTGGTCCCCAACCGGCATACCGACTGGATAGCGGAATTCAAAGCCTGTTACAACATCGAATATCAGGAAATCATAGAACCGGCGCTCTACCCCACGAGCAAGCAAATCCGTATGGGAGAAGTAGTCGACCTGGTATCGAAAGCCTATCACCACGACGCGATTCTGGTCACCGATGTCGGGCAACAGCAGATGGTAGCTTCCCGTTATTTCCGCTTCAAACATACGCGGAGTATCGTCACTTCGGGTGGATTAGGCACCATGGGATTCGGCCTTCCGGCAGCTATCGGAGCAAAAATCGGAGCCCCCCAAAGAGAGGTTTGCCTGTTTGTCGGTGACGGTGGTTTTCAAATGAACCTGCAGGAACTCGGTACCATCTTTCAATCCCGGGTACCGGTGAAGATTATCCTGCTGAACAATAGCTTTCTGGGTATGGTGCGCCAATGGCAGGAGCTCTTTTTCGACAAGCGGTACTCATTTACCGAAATGACTAACCCTGACTTCGGGGCAATCGCCCAAGGAAACGGTATCGCCTACCGGTGCGTGGAAAAACGGGACGAACTGGAAACAGCCATCCATGCCATGAAGGAACATCCCGGAGCCTTTCTGCTGGAGGTTCGGGTTGAACCGGAAGAGAATGTATTTCCGATGGTTCCTGCCGGTGCAGCTGTGGGGGATGTGAGATTGGAATAAAGGAAAAAGTTGAAAGCTAAAGGCTATAGGCTGGAGGCCAGGAGGTAGAGGAGGGGGAGGAGGGGGAGAAAGGGAAAAAAGGGAGAGAAAAAGAGATTATCGATAATAATAAAATAGAAAAATGATGCGATGAATAAAGAATATATCATAACGGTCTTTTCAGAAAACAAAGTAGGATTGCTAAGCCAGATCACGACGGTATTCACTTGCCGGGATATCAATATCGAAAGCCTGACGACTTCGGAATCGTCTATCCCGGGCATTCACAAATTTACCATAGTCGTCATCACCGGTCCCGAAAAGATAGAGAAACTGGTCAAACAGATCGAAAAGAAAATCGATGTACTGAAAGCCTTTGTTTTCACCCCGGATGAAGTGGTACAACAGGAAATCGCACTTTACAAAGTCACCCGGAGCAACAGTGTCGAAAAATTGGTACGCGACCACCATGTACGGATACTGGAAATCTGTGACGATTATATCGTACTGGAAAAGACCGGACACAAAGAGGATACCCAGTCTCTGTTCGAATTACTACAACCCCATGGGGTACAGCAATTCGTCCGGTCGGGCCAAATCGCGATCATCAAATCAAAACGCGAACTATTGAATGAATATTTACAGAAACGGGAAAATACGACGAAAGCGTAAACAACCCGGATCAAGGACAAAATAACACTAACAATTAAATCATTATTATTATGGCACAAATTAATTTCGGAGGAGTAAAAGAAAACGTAGTAACCAGAGAAGAATTTCCATTGGCAAAAGCGCTCGAGGTATTGAAAAACGAAACCATTGCTGTTATAGGATACGGTGTACAAGGTCCCGGTCAGGCCCTGAACCTGAAAGACAACGGTTTCAACGTAATCGTAGGTCAGCGCCGGGGAAGTAAAACCTGGGATAAAGCCGTAGCCGACGGCTGGATACCCGGCGAAACCCTGTTCGACATCGAAGAAGCCGCCCGTAGAGGAACGATCATACAATATTTACTATCGGATGCAGGTCAGATCGCCGTATGGCCGACTATTCAAAAACACCTGACTCCCGGCAAAGCCCTCTATTTCTCACATGGTTTCGGCATCACCTATAAAGATCGCACAGGCATCATCCCGCCGGCCGATGTCGATGTCATCCTGATCGCTCCGAAAGGCTCGGGTACTTCATTGCGGAGAATGTTCTTACAGGGACGGGGATTAAATTCCAGTTATGCCATCTTCCAGGATGCCACCGGCAAAGCTTGGGACCGGGTTATCGCTTTAGGAATCGGAGTAGGCTCGGGTTATCTGTTCGAGACCACCTTTCAGCGGGAAGTATATTCCGACCTGACAGGAGAACGGGGTACTCTGATGGGAGCGATCCAGGGCATTTTTGCAGCCCAGTACGACACTTTACGCGAACACGGCCACACTCCTTCGGAAGCCTTCAACGAAACCGTCGAGGAACTGACCCAAAGTCTGATGCCTTTAATTGCAGAAAACGGTATGGACTGGATGTATGCCAACTGCTCGACGACAGCACAACGGGGAGCACTCGATTGGTGGAAGAAATTCCGGGATGCCGCCAAACCGGTATTCGACGAATTGTACGGCCAGGTATCTTGTGGCAACGAAGCCCAACGTTCGATCGATTCCAACAGCCGGCCCGACTATCGTGAAAAACTGGAAAAAGAACTTCAGACCATGCGCGAATCCGAGATGTGGCAAGCCGGTGCCGTCGTTCGGAAACTGAGACCGGAAAACAATTAAAGCGAAAAGGCTAGAAGCAAAAAGCTAGAAGCGAAAAGTAAAAAGTGAAAGGAGATCGGCGAAAAAGCAAAAGATGAAAAGCGCCCCAATAACCTTCACTAATCCCTTTCCCTTTTTTACCTACTCCCGCTTCCACCTTATAACTTATAGCTTTTAGCCTAATAGCCTTTTCGCCTCTAACCTTTTACCTCATCACCTCATGCGTGAAAAAGTATATATATTCGATACCACCCTTCGGGATGCAGAGCAAGTTCCGGGGTGTCAGCTGAATACAATCGAAAAGATAGAAGTTGCCAGGCAGCTCGAGAAACTGGGTGTAGACATCATCGAAGCCGGTTTCCCCATCTCGAGTCCCGGGGATTTCAATTCCGTTGTAGAGATTTCTAAAGCAGTAACCGTTCCAACCATCTGTGCTCTGACCCGGGCTGTAAAAAAAGACATCGAAGTGGCTGCCGAAGCATTGAAATTTGCCAAACGGGGACGTATCCATACCGGAATCGGTACCTCCTGGTATCATATCCACGAAAAATTGAATTCCACTCCCGACGAAATCGTCGGGAGAGCGGTAGAGGCCGTAAAATATGCCCGTCGATTTGTCGATGATGTCGAATTTTACGCCGAAGATGCAGGCCGTACAGAAGAAGAATACCTGGCCCGGGTAGTAGAAGCAGTGATCAAAGCCGGCGCCACCGTCGTCAATATCCCCGACACCACGGGGTATTGTCTGCCGAACGAGTACGGAGCAAAGATCGCCTATCTGATGAATCATGTCCCCAACATCGACAAAGCCATTATTTCCACTCATTGCCACAACGATCTGGGCATGGCCACTGCCAACACTTTAGCCGCCGTACAAAACGGAGCACGGCAGGTCGAAGTGACGATCAACGGCCTCGGCGAACGGGCCGGTAACACCGCCCTCGAAGAAATCGTGATGGCGATTGCCTGTCACAAAAATCTGGATTTCAATATCGGTATCAACACCAGGCAAATCATCGCTACCAGCCAGCTGGTATCCAGTTTGATGCGGGTGCCGGTACAACCCAACAAAGCCATCGTCGGCCGTAATGCTTTCGCCCATTCGTCGGGCATCCACCAGGACGGTGTACTGAAAAGCCGGGAGACCTATGAAATCATCGCCCCGGAAGACGTAGGGGTCGATCAGTCCAGTATCGTCCTCACCGCCCGTAGTGGCCGTGCAGCACTGAAACATCATTTGAAAGCCATCGGTTATACTCCCGACAATGACGAACTCGACGCCATCTACCAGCGCTTTCTGGAATTAGCCGATAAGAAAAAAGACATTACCACCCGCGACCTGGAAGTACTTGCCGGTAGTGAAGCTTCGCGCAAACACCGCGACATGAAACTGGTGGGGTTGCAGGTTGTATGCGGCTCGACTTCCATACCGACAGCAACTGTGCAAATCAGCTTCGGAGGAGATATTTTCACCGAAACAGCCAGCGGTAACGGCCCGGTCGATGCAGCCATCAATGCTGTAAAAAGCATCACCAAACGACGGGTACATCTGGAAGAATACCTGGTACAGGCCATCACCCGGGGAAGCGACGACCTGGGTAAAGTACACGTACAAGTCTCCCACAAAGGCAAAATGTACCACGGTTTCGGCGCCAACACAGACATTGTCACCGCATCGGTCGAGTCGTTCCTGGATGCGATAGCTAAAATAAGTTAGTACCCCAAAGTCAAAATACACCTTATGAAAACTTTATTCGATAAAATCTGGGATGCCCATACGGTCGACACCATCGCCGGAGGTTCATGTGTGCTCTATATCGACCGGCAATACATTCACGAAGTAACGAGTCCACAAGCTTTCGAAGGGCTTCATTCGCGCGGCGCGAAAGTATTCCGTCCGGCTCAGGTCACAGCCAGCCCCGATCACAATATACCCACACAAAATCAACATCTGCCGGTACAGGATCTGCAATCCGCCCGGCAAGTGTCGATGCTCGAAAATAACTGTACCGAACACGGTATCACGATTTTCAAAGTCGGTACCCCCAAAAACGGAATTATCCATGTGGTGGGTCCCGAAACAGGTCTGACCCAACCGGGAATGACCATCGTCTGTGGAGACAGCCATACTTCCACCCACGGAGCTATGGGCTGCGTGGCGTTCGGCATCGGAACCAGCGAGGTAGAAATGGTATTAGCCTCCCAATGTGTATTGCAATCCAAACCCAAGACCATGCGGATCAATGTCGAAGGACAATTGAATCCCGGAGTTTGTTCGAAAGATATCATTTTATATCTCATTTCGAAACTAGGTACCGGCGGCGGTACCGGACATTTCATCGAATTTGCCGGATCGGCTATCCACTCGCTATCGATGGAAGCCCGGATGACGATCTGTAATATGAGCATCGAAATGGGAGCTCGCGGCGGGATGATCGCTCCGGACGAAACGACCTTTGCCTACCTGAAAGGCAGGGAATATGCGCCCCAAGGAACCGAATGGGACAAATCTGTCGCACAATGGAAGCAGCTATACAGTGATCCCGACGCCATCTTCGACAAAGAAGTCACATTCGATGCTGCCGACATCTACCCTATGATCACCTACGGCACCAACCCCGGCATGGGAATCGCCCTCACCCACTCTATCCCTGAAGTCTCCGAAATCGAAGAGACTTCCCTGCCTTCCTTCTTAAAAGCTCTGGAATACATGGACTTCAAACCGGGCGAAAAGCTACTGGGCAAACCGGTCGACTATGTTTTTGTCGGCAGTTGTACCAATGGACGGATCGAAGATCTGCGGGTATTCGCCGACTATGTGAAAGGCAAGCAAAAAGCAGCAGGCGTGACAGCCTGGATCGTTCCGGGCAGCAAACAGGTAGAAAAACAAGCCATCGACGAAGGGATCAGGGATACACTCGAGGCTGCAGGCTTCGAATTGCGGCAACCGGGATGCTCCGCCTGCCTGGCAATGAACGACGACAAAATTCCGGCAGGGAAATATTGTGTCTCCACCTCCAATCGTAATTTTGAAGGCCGGCAAGGACCGGGAGCCCGCACTCTACTGGCAGGCCCACTCGTCGCTGCTGCCTGTGCTATCCACGGCATAATCACCGTCCCCGACTCACTCCAACTCAGTAACTCAGCAACTCAGCAACTCAGCAACTCAGTAACTCAGTAACTCTTTTCAACTCATGATAAACCAATTCACAACCCTAACATCCACAGCGATACCACTGAAAATCGAAAATGTAGACACCGACCAGATCATTCCGGCCCGTTTTTTGAAAGCGACCACCCGGGAAGGGTTCGGCAAACAATTGTTTTTCGACTGGCGGTATGATGCTCAGGGAAACCCGAAAACAGATTTCGTCCTGAACTCCCCCGACTATACCGGAGAAATTTTAATTGCAGGGAAAAATTTCGGCTGTGGTTCCAGCCGTGAACATGCAGCCTGGGCCATTTATGGAGCAGGTTTCAAAGTAGTCATTTCCAGTTTCTTCGCCGATATTTTCCGCAACAATGCCCTGAACAACGGATTACTTCCTGTACAGGTGAGCGAATCGTTTCTGGCAAAGCTATTCCAGGTCGTCCGGTCAGCTCCTTCGACCACCGTCAGTATCGATCTGGAACGGCAGACCGTCACCTTGACAGCCACAGGAGAGCAAGAACTTTTCGAAATTTCTCCCTACAAAAAAGAGTGTTTGTTGAAGGGATACGATGATGTCGACTATCTGATGAGCATACACCATAAGATCGAAGCATTTGAAAAGACCCGTTAAAACGATCGGCGAGCCTTCGGTTCTGACAAAGCCAGTGCAAGAGTCGCCTTATGAACCTTACAAACTCATTTCATCATGGATTTAAAAATAGCAGTATTACCCGGTGACGGCATCGGACCGGAAATCATAGAACAGGCCATCAAAGCCATCGATGCCACTTGCAAAAAATACGGTCATACCGTCGGCTATACCTACGGATCAGTAGGGGCAACAGCCATCGACAAGACCGGGAATCCTTATCCGGAAGAAACTCACCGGATTTGTATGCAATCGGATGCCGTATTGTTCGGAGCGATCGGGGATCCCCGTTTCGACAACAATCCCCAAGCCAAAGTCCGTCCGGAACAAGGATTGCTGGAAATGCGCAAAAAATTAGGATTATATGCCAACCTCCGTCCGGTCAGTACTTTCAAATCCCTGGTTCACCGCTCTCCTCTGCGACAAGAACTCGTAGAAGGGGCCGATTTCATCTGTATCCGGGAACTCACCGGCGGCATTTATTTCGGGCAGCCCCAGGGACGTTCGGAAGACGGGCAAACCGCTTTCGACAGTTGTGTATACACCAAAGCCGAAATCAAACGGATTTGCCGATTAGGTTTCGAATACGCCATGAAGCGCCGCAACAAACTGACAGTTGTCGATAAAGCCAATGTCCTGGCAACCTCCCGGCTATGGCGCGAAACCGTACAAGAGATGGCTCCGGCTTATCCTCAGGTAAATGTCGAATACATGTTTGTCGACAATGCGGCGATGAAACTCATCCAGCAACCCAAACATTTCGACGTCATCATTACAGAAAACATGTTCGGCGATATCCTCACCGACGAAGCCAGTGTCATCACAGGCTCATTAGGCTTGCTGCCTTCCGCTTCTATCGGTATCCACACCTCGCTGTTCGAACCGATCCACGGTTCCTATCCTCAGGCCGCCGGCAAAAATGTGGCCAATCCTCTGGCAACCATTTTATCCGCCGCTATGATGTTCGAATATGCCTTCAACCTGAAAGCAGCCGGAGCAAGCATCCGCCAGGCAGTCGGTCGGTCGGTCGAAGCCGGTATCGTTACCGAAGATATCGCTGAAGACGGACAGGCCTATCCGACCAGCGAAGTAGGCGATTTTATAGCAAAGAACATCGGGTAAATGAAAAAACAGACCAATTAAACCGAACAATATGAGTGATCCTTATTTTCCTTCTTTGAAGGATATCATGACGGCGGAGCATACGCTCAACGACATTCTGGTCCCGACACCCCTCATGAAAAACAGAAATCTATCCGATAAATACGAAGCCAATATCTTTCTGAAACGGGAAGATCTTCAAATGGTGAGATCGTATAAAATCCGGGGAGCTTATAATAAAATCAAATCCCTGACTCCTGAAGAGATGGAGAAAGGAGTGGTTTGTGCCAGTGCCGGCAATCATGCCCAAGGCGTAGCCTTCTCCTGCAGCAAACTCGGTATCCAGGGAAAAATCTATATGCCCGTTACTACTCCCAGGCAAAAGATCAACCAGGTAAAAATGTTCGGGGGTAAATCCATTGAAGTCGTCCTGACGGGAGATACTTTCGATCAGGCCAATACAGCAGCAATCGAAGCCTGTAAAAAAAACGATATGGTATTTATCCCTCCCTTCAACGATCCCCGGATCATCGAGGGGCAGGCAACCGTCGGTTTAGAAATCATTCAGGAAGCCCGGATGAAGCTCGATTATATCTTTGTACCGATCGGTGGTGGCGGACTGGCTTCCGGTATCGGTAGTTTCTATAAGCAAATGAGCCCGAAGACCAAGATCATCGGAGTCGAACCGGCCGGTGCCGCCGGAATGAAAAAATCGTTCGAATGCGGAGAGGTAACCGAACTGAACGAAGTAGATAAATTTGTCGACGGAGCCGCCGTACAACGGGTAGGAGAGCTCACTTACGCTATCTGCAAAAAAGTATTGGACGACATCGTCGTTGTGCCCGAAGGCAAGATTTGTACGACGATCCTGAATCTTTACAACTTCGACGCTATCGTAGTAGAGCCGGCAGGAGCCCTGAGTATGAGTGCTCTCGACTTTTACAAAAATGAAATTAAAGGAAAAAACGTCGTTTGTGTGGTCAGCGGCAGCAACAACGACATCACCCGCATGGAAGACATCAAGGAGCGCTCTTTATTATATGAAGGCCTGAAACATTACTTCGTCGTCCGTTTTCCGCAAAGAGCCGGTGCACTCCAGAGTTTTGTCAGCAACGTCCTGGGCCCCCACGACGACATCACCTATTTCGAATACAAGAAGAAGACAAACCGCGAAAAAGGCCCTGCCCTCATCGGCATCGAGATCCAGCATCCCGAAGATTTCCAGGGCCTGCTGGACCGCATGAAATCCGAAGGTATCCTCTACGAATATCTCAATGACAATCCGAACCTATTCGAATTCCTGATCGGATAATCCGTCGCCGGGTAAGGTGTCCCAAAAGTCTTTTTGAAACCGATCTGATCGGCGAATTCTTTCCCAATCCTATTTCAGAAAAACCGGTTTCATTTCCTTGCTTCCAAAAGAAGTAAAAGAACTGAAGGAATACATCGAAGAATACCACAGCATCCGGGAAGGAGACGGCCGGAACTGGAAAATCAAAAAAAAGAAAATCGAGACAGCAATAAAATGTAAACAAATATACGATTTTTTTAATAAGTCGATACATTTCTTTGGGAATTAAGAAATATTTTCTTATTATTGAAGTCTAAAAACAAACTTATGAAACTGATTTCTACCCTCATTTTTCTATTGTGTGTAACTTTTGCATTTGCAGAATGCTACGACAACCATTTCGACGAGTGCCGGATCGAACGGCAAAACGGGAAATACGGTATCGTGATCGACAAACAGCTGGCCATACCGTACGAGTACGACGAAATCGTACCTCAACACAATTGCTTTTTCAAAGTCAGAAAGGGCCGGAAATACGGTATCATCAGTTATTTTTATGAAGAGCACAAACGGGATGGCCGGTTTCCGAAAGAGATTGACCGGCCGATTGCCCTGAAAAAAGGGTATGCCTGGCTTTACCTTTCCCTCGCTTGTGAATACGATAAGATCGAAGAATATGAAAATCAGTATCTTCAAATCAGCCGCGACGACCGGAAAGGAATTGTCAATTATTACGGGACCCTGGTCTTGCCCTGCCGTTTTGAAAAAATAGAATTATCGAATAATTTTTTTTGGGTATCGTCGGAAGGGTTATACGGAATTTACAACCGGTACGGTTCGACAATTATCCCCTGCCGCTATAACCAGATCGAACTCACCGACCGTTGTTTTTACGTCTGCCGGGACCGGCTCAAAGGGGTTTACAACCGCTATGGAAGTGTTATTATCCCTTGCCAATTCAGCCAGATCGAATGCAAAGACAATGCCTATTACGTGACAAAAGGCAAATATCAGGGCATATACAACCTGTACGGTTCGGTAATCGTTCCTACCCAATACACTTCGATATACAAAGAAGGGGGGAAATACCTGGTTGAAAACGACAGTCTGAAAGGGATCGTCAATGCCTATGGAAGTACCGTTATCCCCTGCAAATACAACACGATAGAATACGAAGACGGAGTTTATTATGTGTCGGCAGGCGGTAAATACGGAATTTACAACACTTACGGCTCGACGATACTTCCCTGCCGATACAATTCTGTCCGGAAAGAAGGAAGAGAATATCTGGTGGAGAATAACGGTCTTCAGGGTATCGTCAACACCTATGGAAGTACGATTATTCCTTGCCGCTACAACAAAATACAACAGGAAGGGAATATTTATTACGTCACGGTAAACGGTAAAAAGGGCATATTCAACCGGTACGGCTCGACCATTATTCCCTGCCAGTATGACGAGATCATTTCTTTAGGCCATCGTTATATCGTCAAACGGGACAAGAAGTTCGGGGTATACAACCAATATGGCTCTACCATACTGCCTTGTCAGTTTCAGAAAATCGAATGCCTGAATAACGGGCATTATGTCACCACCCGTGACAAAAGCCAACAGGTGTATAATGCCTATGGGGCGCTATTGGAAAACCGTACGAATATGAAGGTAGTCTTCTCGACCGAAGACTGATTTTTTACCGGTTAGATTTGATTTTTGCGTGTTAAGTCGGTATCGTATTGACTTATTTATTATTTTTGTTTTCGTTTTAAACTAAATGGATATAGAAAATGAAAAATCGACTGGTCCTATATAATACTTTATCGCGCAAGAAAGAACAGTTCGAACCGATCAATCCTCCTTTTGTCGGGTTGTACGTTTGCGGGCCCACCGTCTACGGGGATGCCCATTTGGGACATGCCCGTCCGGCCATTACTTTCGACCTGTTGTTCCGGTATCTGAAATATCTGGGCTACAAAGTGCGTTATGTGCGTAACATCACCGATGTCGGCCATCTTACCGACGACAGTGACGACGGCGAAGACAAAATCGAGAAGAAAGCGAAGCTCGACCGGTTGGAACCGATGGAAATCGTTCAGTTTTATACCAACCGCTACCATCACAATATGGAGCAATTGAACACCCTTCCGCCCAGTATAGAGCCTCATGCTTCGGGCCATATCATCGAGCAGGAAGAATTGGTAAAAAAAATCCTGGACAACGGATTCGCTTACGAGAGCGACGGAAGTATTTATTTCGATGTCGAGGCTTACAACAAAAAATACAGCTATGGAAAACTATCCGGCCGCCGGGTGGAAGAGTTATTTGCCAACACCCGTCAGTTAGACGGCCAGGGAGAAAAACGGAATCCGGCCGATTTCGCCCTATGGAAAAAAGCTACTCCGGAACATATCATGCGCTGGCCTTCTCCGTGGAGTAACGGTTTTCCGGGTTGGCACCTGGAATGTTCGTGCATGAGCCAGAAGTATCTGGGCGACCGTTTCGATATCCATGGCGGCGGGCTGGACCTGCAGTTTCCCCACCACGAATGTGAGATTGCCCAAAGTACGGCTGCCTACGGACACGAAGCCGTGAAATATTGGATGCACAACAATATGGTCACTATCAAGGGACAGAAAATGGGCAAATCGCTGGGGAATTTCATCACCCTGGACCAACTCTTTTCGGGAGAAAACGATGTGCTCGAGCAAGCCTATTCCCCGATGACCGTCCGTTTCTTTATCCTGCAGGCCCACTACCGGAGTCCGCTGGATTTCTCGAACGAGGCCCTGAAAGCCGCCCAAAAGGGATATGAACGCCTGATGGCAGCGGTCCGGGCACTGGACAAAGTGAAAGCTTCGGCCGGTAATACGGTAGATGTGGATGAACTGATCACCCAATGTGAAGAAGCGATCGATGACGACCTCAACACACCGGTCCTGATCTCCCACTTGTTCGACGGAGTACGGATGATCAATTCACTGGTGGCAGGAAACGAGAAGATAGATGCCGGTAATCTGGCTAAATTGAAAAAACTGTATCAGGATTATGTATTCGATATCCTGGGGCTGAAGGCCGAAAGCGAATCGGTGAGCCAGGATCACGAAGTGCTGGGGAAAATATTGGATATGGTGATGTCTATCCGTACAGAAGCCAAGCAAAAGAAAGACTGGGCCACTTCCGACAAGATCAGGGACGAACTGAAAGCAGCCGGAGTCGCCATTAAGGATACCAAAGAGGGATATGAATGGGAACTGGTAGAAAATTGAACAGATACGAACAGCGGATGACCTGTTTTTTTTACATATTATGTGCCTTTTTCATCTGTTCCTGCGGAGGGAATAAAACGGCGAACAAAGAAAAAAAAACTCCTTTGGCTGCAGAACTTCCGAAAGACGAGGTGAAGTATGTGAAAAGTATTCAACTTACATCGCCCGGGAAAGATAAGATGTATGCTTTCAACGAGGAGATCGTTATCGGTTTTGAAAGCAAGGACCGTTTCCCTGTCGATTCTGCCGCCTTCTATATCGACGGCCAGCAAATCGCAACGGCCGGTAAAGAGGACCGGAGTTTTACTTACCGGATACCTGAAGGTAAAACCGGCAATATGACCATCAAAGTGATGGCGTGGCATCCGGACAACAAACGGGGAATCGCGACAACGACGATCCGGGTGAAACCCGATCAGGCTCCGGCCATTTACAGTTATGAAGTAGTCAACGTTTTTCCTCACGATCCGAAAGCCTATACGCAAGGTTTGATCTATCAGGACGGTTTTATATACGAGGGAACGGGGCAATATGGCGAATCGTCTATTCGTAAAACAGACATGCAAACCGGTAAAACTCTATCGGTCTTAAATATCGACAGTCAGTTATTCGGAGAAGGGATCACGATATATGAAGATAAAATTTACCAGATCACCTGGCGTTCACGCAAAGGTTTCATTTACGATCTGAAAACTTTTACCCTGGAATCGACCTTCAATTATAATTCCGAAGGTTGGGGGATTACTACGGCCGGAGACCACCTGATCATGAGCGACGGCAGCAACAAGCTTTATCATATCGCTCCGTCGACGTTCAATATACTGAAAGAAGTAGAAGTATACGATCATAACGGTCCGGTAGACCAACTGAACGAACTGGAATACGTAGACGGTATGATCTGGGCGAATGTGTGGCTGACCGACCGGATTGTCGTCATCGATCCGGAAACCGGCATTGTCCGGGGCGAGCTGAACCTGCCCGGACTCTTGCCTGCCGCCGATAAAGCCCGGCTAGACGACAAAGACGATGTGCTGAACGGTATCGCGTGGAATGCCGGGAAAGGAACTTTTTATGTCACCGGGAAACGGTGGCCGAAACTATTTGAAATCAAGGTAAAACTTATTCCATATGGACGTTAAAATTGAAGAATCCTGGAAAGCACTGCTTCAGGAAGAATTTGACAAACCGTATTTTGCTGAACTGATCGCTTTTGTAAAAAACGAATACGCCCAAACCCGGATTTTCCCTCCCGGCAAACTGATATTCAATGCATTCAACCATTGTACGGTAGACAATACGAAAGTCGTTATCCTCGGCCAGGATCCTTACCACGGTCCCGGACAGGCGCACGGCCTTTGTTTTTCCGTGCCCGAAGGTATCGAGCAACCGCCTTCCCTGCAAAATATATTTAAAGAAATACACGATGACCTGGGTACTCCTGTCCCCCGTTCGGGCAACCTGGAACGCTGGTCGGACCAGGGGGTACTGCTGCTCAATGCAACGCTTACCGTACGGGCCCACCAAGCCGGTTCGCACCAGAACAAAGGCTGGGAAACTTTCACCGATGCCGTTATCCGCAAGATCGCAGAAAAGAAAGAACACCTGGTATTCCTGTTGTGGGGATCCTATGCCCAACGCAAAGGCGCATTTATCGATACCGACCGGCACCTGGTGCTTAAATGCGTACACCCCTCCCCGCTTTCTGCCAACCGGGGCGGATGGTTCGGCAATCACCAGTTCAGCCGTACAAACCAATATCTACGGGAACATGGGTTGAAGGAAATCGAATGGTAGAGAGATCACTTTCTCCATTCATTTTCTGGTATTCACGACCGAATCGATCGCTTCAACCTTTTTCGTCACCGTCGGCACGTTTGCCGTTATGAGCCTCTACGGCTGTCTGACCAAAGCAGCACTGACCCAATTAGGCAATCTGGCCTTTATGATCCTGATTTTCTTGTAATAAAAAGGATACCTTTTCCTGAAAGAGCAAAACTTTAATTCTCTGTTTTTTTAATCTTTGGTATATTATAGAATATTGAATATTTGTTTGACTTCAATCGGTGTAATATATTTGAAATGTAATATTCTGTAATAGAATTTTAATAAAATACATCAAGGTGCTGATTTTTTCAGGTGTGTCAAAATGCCATGCCTTTTTATGTTTTGTTTTATACGCAAAATAAATTGAAATTTTGTAAGGGGATTTGCGTTGAGTATTTCCCGGTAGGCTTCCTGCTGTTTTTATGCCCGGTCCTTTGGCCTGTCGACGTCTATTTAATAGGATCGACTGCAAGGTTCGGCGGTTTTATAGTTATTGCTTTATGGGTGGGGATGAAGATTCTCAGAAAACGGCAATTCAGATTAAATGAATTGGATTTGATATTCGGCTTATTCGTCCTCTATTACGGAAGTCGTATTTTGATAACCGACCGGGTATTTAATCCGAATGTTCCCCTTTATACCGTTATGCTGCTCCTGTTATATGTTTATGCAAGGAATATAAAGTCGGGCAATACATTTTTTATCCTGTTGTTTTTCGCAGGTGGGCTGCAAGGAATATGGTATATTTTACAAATCACGGATTTCCTGCCCTCCTACCATTATTTACTGAAGGGTACGGGATGTTTTTTCAATCCCTCTATACTCGCATTGTTTTTAGTACTTTCCTTTCTGGCAGGGATCTGTTCTTTCAAGAAAGAGTTCGGCATCGGGTGGAAGGTGTGCTGGTTGCTGAATTTTTTACTTTTGCTTTATGGTATACTGTCCATAAATTCCCGGGCATCCTGGATTGCTTTGGTTATGGGTATACTGTGGAAAGCAGCCCGGCAAAAATACCGGTATCCGAACTACTTGTCGTTTATACTACTGTCGGTCATTCTATTAATTGGAATCTATGCCGGATACCGGATGCGGCCGGACTCCGTGCAAGGCAGATTTTTAATCTGGCAGGTTATCGGAAGTAAACTGCCGGAAGCATTGTGGTGGGGCCAGGGTAGTCTCGAGGCTTTATATATGCCTTTACAGGCCGGATGGTTTAGGGAACATTCCGTTTCTGCTTATGCAAACGTTGCCGGAAATAATGTATATGCTTTTAACGAATTTCTCCGGATACTTTTTGAAACGGGAATTGCAGGTTTTGTTCTCTTTGTTCTCCTGATTTTTACCGGATGCCGTCACTCTTTCCGTGGAAATCAAAAATCCCGGGATGCGGGTTCCGTATTTCTGGCAATCCTGAGTTTCGGTTTTTTCAGCTACCCTTTTTCAATCGGTTTGATTATAACTATCGCTGTTGCTGCTTTGGCTGTAATTGCCGGAAATGTATCGTCTCCGGTCCTTATAAAGGGGAGATGGAAAACCGGGTACAGATTTGTTGCCGGCCTGTTCCTTCTTTCCTTACCGGTCTTTATCTGTTTTGAATACAGGCAGGAAAAGAGGGCGGACAGGCTTCTGTCAGAAGCACAATCGGATGTATCGGTTCTGACCGGAACAGGGATGATAAACTCTTACCGGTATCTGCAGGGAAATGCTGATTTTGTACTTTGTTACGGAAAGACATTATTCAATCACCGGCAATATGCGGAAGCCCTGCCGGTGCTGGAAAATGCCTGTGCTTTAAAACCATCCTCCCGGCTGGTGTGCGATTTGGGGATGTGCTATCAGCAGGCTGGCAGGAATGCAGAAGCTGAAAAGGCTTATCTCTCCGCTTCTTTTATGACTCCGGCCTATATAGTTCCGCATTATCATTTGTTCAATCTCTACCGGGCTGACGGCTCTCCCGGCCAGGCAGCCATACAAGCCGAATATATGTTGTCTATGCAAGTGAAAGTAGTCAATACCTCGGTTCTGCGGATTAGAAATCAGGCAAGAATTTTCTTACAGAATTATCAACCAAAAGAGTAAGACATATATGAGCAAATATTATTTTTTCTTTGTGTGCTGGAGTTGTTTTTTTATCAGCTGCACGTCCGACTCACCATTGGAACAGGCGTTGAGTAAAAGCGGGAAAAACAGGATGCAGCTGGAGCAGGTATTAAAACATTATTCTTTGCATCCTGCCGATTCGTTGAAATACCGGGCTGCCTGCTATCTGATCGCTAACATGCCGGGTCATGGCTGGTATGAGGGAGAGGCCCTCGATGTTTATAAACAATGGATCGATTCGGTGTACTGTGGACAAAGCTTCATTTTTAAAGCGACTTTGTACGAAGCATTCTTTCAACAACCCGGTGCAACGGAAGGGTTGGTGCGGTATGAAGATATCGAACAATTGGATAGTAATTTTCTGATTACTTATATCGATTCGACTTTTAGTGCCATCCGGAGAAGACCCTGGTTAAAAAACTTGCTGTTCGGTCAATTGTGTGAGTATGTATTGCCCTACCGGGTTGGACACGAACGTCCTCAGCAACTTTTCAGGTTGCAGGATTCGATATTCAACACCGATATTGCCGATTTATTGCACTATGACGATATCGGCAACGAAGTGGCAACAGGCATCGGGTTGTCTCAGATTTTTAATGGCCGGATTCCCCGGGAGGCAAAAGTATTGTACCGGGGAAATCTTATCAACTATAATCTGACGGGATGTGTGAGCCTGGCTATGCTCAGAAGCTGGTTGGCCAGACTTACGCTGTGTCCGGTTGCTCTGGACCTGAATCCGGCTTTCCCGACCCGGAACGACAGACATTGCTGGTCGGTGATGATAGATAACAGACAGATGAACAGTATACAACGGCTGGCATTTGAGGTTAATAAACAGGGGAAGATTTATCGCCAGACTTTTACCCGTAATCCTGCTCCGGACACCGGTAAAAGTGAATACATTCCTCCTTTTTTCCGAAGTCCTTTTTACCGGGACGTGACTTCCTGCTATACCCGGGTGAAAGATGTCCCGGTGACACCCCTCAAACCGGTATCCGTTACCTATGGGTATTTGGGTGTATTCAATGACTTGAAATGGGAACCTGTCGCTTATGCCGGACTTCGGGAAGGACGGTTCCTTTTTAAAGATGTCGGGTGTGGTATTGTATATTTGCCGTTGATTTATCCGGACGGGGATGCCGTTGCCGTTTCTTATCCTTTTCTATTGGATTTGACCGGAAAAGTACAGCTGTTACAACCCGATACCACTCACCTGCTCACGTTAAAACTGAAACGGAAGTATCCTTCAAGGCTCATGCTAAGGTCGGCCAACCGACCGTTTTTGAATTCGGTGGTGGAAGCTTCCAATGATCCCTCTTTCCGACGGAAAGACAGTATCGGCGTGTTTAAATATATCTCCGAATTACAATGGGCTGAAATAAAAACCGGTTCTTCCCAATCCTACCGATACTGGAGAATATGTTCCCGAAGGCCGTTTTATGTAGGTGAATGTGTATTATATAACGCGAAAGGGGAAAGTATAAAACCCCTGCAAAATGTTCCGGGATTCATCGCTTCTTCCCCTGCTTTCGATGATAATCCGATTTCTTATGCCTTTTCAGATCGGAATTACATTTTACAATGGGATATGGGCAAAAAAGTTTCCTTGTCGGGTATAGAGTGTTTATTACGTAACGATGGCAATAGTGTATATCCTGGCCATTGGTATGAATTGAATTATCATGACGGCTCGGGATGGTGTTCGCTGGGAGTAAAGGAGGCCACTGAAAGGTGGGTGGAATTCAGTGAAATACCTGCCAATGCCCTGCTATGGTTAAGGGATTTGACTACCGGAAAGGAAGAACGGATTTTCACTTATACGGATGGTAAGATCTGTTTTTGGTAAATGGAGTATGTTTTATTTTTAAAAAGGAGGTGCTGATGAGAGAAAAAAATGAATGAAGTGAGTAATGTATGAAATGTAAATGATTTATGAAAAGAAAAAAATTATTGATTTTCGGGATATTCTTATCCTTCTTTATTTCCTGTTCCGATGAGTTAGAACGAATACCTCCGACAACGGGAGAGGTTGAGTTTAAAGATTTTGGAATAAGGGATGCCCGTTATTATTTTGAAGAAAATGCCACCGATCTGGCTCCCTTACGCTTTACAGATCGGGTAGCGACGAAATCCTCTGCCTTACCTGCAGTTGAATTGATTCCTGAGTGGGATAAGGCGATAGAGTCGGGGCATAGCGGTGTCCGTTTAATTGAAGTGCCTCTTCAGTCGAATACTTTCAGTTTGTATGTAGAGAGCGTAATTAAGTCGGGCAAATTGCTTTATCAGAAGCGGGCCTTTACGCACCGTCGTTTGGTTGTAGCCCGTCGTAGCAGCGGAGAGACCGATATGTTTGTGATCACTTTGGTGCCATCTTCCGATGCCCGTGGAAATATCGGGAAAAGTTTGGAAAATTTTCGCTATCTTGGTGGCGGTGATTTTACCGGCCGGGTTTTCTGCTCCACGCTGGAAGGTGAGTTCGTGAAAGCCTTCGGCTATACGGACGGCCGTTTGTCAGGCCGTTTGCTGGTCATGAAGCGTTCAGAAATAGCCGGACATGCCGGAGAGGGGCAGTATGATCATTATTCGACGATCAGGTTGGCGGAGGGGATGAAGACCAGATCAGGCACCTATCTTTTCGATGAAGGTGGCGGTGCCGGTTCGGGTTACTGTCCTCACGGTTACCCCGAGGGCCAGTGTCCGTATTATGGTTGCAACGACGAGGTAGTCGTTGTTGCCTGTCCGGATTGCGGTGCGATAAACGGTTGTTTTTGTCCGCGGTGTTTTTATTGTGGTCAGAAAGAGAAGTATTGTAGTTGTACCAGATGTGTCCGGTGTCAGCGTAAATCGTGGGAATGTACTTGTTACCAATACCCGGATCCCGATCCCAACCCGAATCCGGGAGGCGGCGGTGGTGGCGGAGGAGTGACACCTGGCGGTGGTTCTTCTTCGTCGATGGGTACTTTATCCAAGGCTATTTTTAACAGTGCGTCCTCTCTGAGTAGCGCACAATGGAAAAAAGTCGAGGATGCCTTAGCAAGTATGAATAATGACTGTATGGGAGGAGAAATGATTGGCGCATTGAAAGATAAGAACATAACAATAGTTCATGATCCGAACATAAAAGCTAATGGCTTGTATAATCCGAAAACAAATCGAATGACGATAAAAGATTTTAAAGAATCTGAGGTGACAGATCAAAATTTGGAAAGGACATTGTTCCATGAACTTTTACATAGTCTGCAGACGAATAATGAAGATGCAAAATTGAATCTGGAAATTGAAGCACATTTGGCTGTTTATAGGTATGCTGTAAGAAAAGGAATATCTTTAGCCGGTGATTTGTATAAAAATATGTCAATGCTATCTGATGCATTGGATGTTAAATATAATGTAACAGATGCAGACTTATATCAGTATGCATATCAAATGGTGATTGATGACTTCAAAAAAGTAGATTTTTATAAAGATTTCAAAGAATCCCCTTCTGCCAGGAATATGAATACAAATAAAAATCTGGCAAAGGATTGTGAATAAAAAATGAAAGCCATGAAAACAAAAATGTTAATATTCGTATTTTTATTGGGCATAACCGATCTTTTTGCCCAAACACTTTATGTACCCGGAGCCATTGTAAAAGGTAAAAATGCCAGTTATTATTGTTCATTTGAGAATAAATTATTAGTAAAAGTTAACAATATTAATAATGTGGATACTACTACAACCATGTATTATGATGATGGTACGGTTGTACCACATTATGTCGGGTTAGGCGGTACTATTGAAACTAAAATTGAAGATCTGGTTCGTGTGTTTCAGGAAGCGTTGACTCAAGAAGAAAGAGAGATGCTGAAAGGTAAAATTGGATATTTGCTTATAGTGAATGTTGTCACAGATAAACAAGGTAATACGTTGGAGATCACGTTTAAATTTCGTAATAATGACCCGGTAATGACCAAATTCGACCCTGACCGCCTTTATCAGTTGGAGCAAAATTTGAAAA
>ERZ1673748.1416-NODE-1416-length-23078-cov-13.065760_pt1 | contig 23078 bp, 17 predicted proteins | sample MGYA00580196_ERZ1673748 | MGnify/ENA primary metagenome ERZ1673748 (study PRJEB41218, sample SAMN15661796) | gut metagenome | host: Homo sapiens | place: Canada: London | collected 2015-08-20/2019-03-30 | study: EMG produced TPA metagenomics assembly of...
CAGCTTATTTATAATACCACACTTTCGCCTAAAGTCAACACCTTTTTTCGATTTTCTTCATAATTTTTTCGATTTATTTTTGGGCAGGGTGCATATAGACGCTTTAACGTGGTTTCTCTATTCTATCAAATCCAATCCCCTTTCTATCCCTTATTCATCCCCCATGTCCCCCTATACATTATAATGCAAGGGAATACCTATCTCGCAACACTCTCAAGCATTCTCTCTCACTTTCTAATCACATCAATCCCGCTTTTCTCTGGCTTTTCCTCGCAGTGTTCCCAGTTTCTATTCATTTTATTTTCCCTCCCGGTCCCCGCCTATTCTTTTCCCTACCAAATTTGTTACTTTTATGAGAATTTAAGTCCAAGTTTGTTGATTTTGGCGAATTTTTATGTATAATGTTAGGTAGGAGAATACGCAATCGTATATCTCAATTGCTTTCTGTGATATTCTATGGCTGGATAGCGCAGAATACACATGACCATTCTTAAGGAAAGAGGTATTTGTAACATGGCAAATCTGGATCTTACCAAGTATGGCATCACCGGCACGACTGAGATCGTGCACAATCCTTCCTACGAGCTGCTGTTCGAGGAAGAGACCAAGCCCGAACTGGTAGGCTACGAAAAGGGTCAGGTCAGCGAGCTGGGTGCTGTCAACGTTATGACTGGTGTTTACACTGGCCGTTCCCCCAAGGATAAGTACATCGTCATGGACGAAAACTCCAAGGACACCGTTTGGTGGACTTCTGACGAGTACAAGAACGACAACCATCCCATGAGCGAGAGCACCTGGGCTACCGTTAAGGATATCGCCAAGAAGGAACTGTGCAACAAGCGCCTGTTCGTTGTTGACGCTTTCTGCGGCGCTAACAAGGATACCCGCATGGCCATTCGCTTCATCGTGGAAGTGGCCTGGCAGGCACACTTTGTTACCAACATGTTCATCAAGCCCACCGCCGAGGAACTGGAAAACTTTGAGCCTGACTTCGTTGTTTACAACGCTTCCAAGGCTAAGGTTGAGAACTACAAGGAACTGGGCCTGAACAGCGAGACCTGCGTTGCCTTCAACATCACCAGCCATGAGCAGGTTATCATCAACACCTGGTACGGCGGCGAGATGAAGAAGGGCATGTTCTCCATGATGAACTACTTCCTGCCGCTGAAGGGCATTGCTTCCATGCACTGCTCTGCCAACACCGACAAGAACGGCGAGAACACCGCCATCTTCTTCGGTCTGTCCGGCACCGGCAAGACCACCCTGTCCACCGACCCGAAGCGCCTGCTGATCGGCGACGACGAGCACGGCTGGGACGACAACGGCGTCTTCAACTTTGAGGGTGGCTGCTACGCCAAAGTCATCAACCTGGACAAAGATTCTGAGCCTGACATCTACAACGCCATCAAGCGCAACGCTCTGCTGGAGAACGTCTCCCTCGACGCCGAAGGCAAGATCGATTTCGCTGATAAGAGCGTGACCGAGAACACTCGTGTTTCCTACCCCATCAACCACATTCAGAACATCGTTCGCCCGATTTCTTCTGCTCCGGCAGCCAAGAATGTTATCTTCCTGTCTGCTGACGCATTCGGCGTTCTGCCCCCGGTCTCCATCCTGACCCCGGCTCAGACCCAGTACTACTTCCTGTCTGGCTTTACCGCAAAGCTGGCCGGCACCGAGCGCGGCATCACCGAGCCCACCCCGACCTTCTCTGCTTGCTTCGGCCAGGCATTCCTGGAACTGCATCCCACCAAGTATGCTGAAGAGCTGGTCAAGAAGATGGAAAAGAGCGGCGCTAAGGCTTACCTGGTCAACACTGGCTGGAACGGCACTGGCAAGCGTATCTCCATCAAGGATACCCGCGGCATCATCGACGCTATCCTGAGCGGCGCTATCAACGAAGCCCCGACCAAGAAGATCCCGTACTTCGATTTCGAAGTTCCCACTTCTCTGCCCGGCGTTGATCCCGCTATCCTCGATCCTCGTGACACCTATGCAGATGCTGCTGAGTGGAACAAGAAGGCTGAGGACCTGGCAAGCCGCTTCATCAAGAACTTCGCCAAGTACGAAGGCAACGAGCACGGCAAGGCTCTGGTCTCTGCCGGCCCGCAGCTGTAATTTCTGCTGCAAGTTCTGTGCACAAGCCGCTTAAGGCTTGATTTGTTGTAACGAATAACACCCCCGCCCCGGCGCATGGCCTGCTGCAAAGCAGTGCCGCACCTGAGCGGGGGTGTTTTCATTTTGCCGGGCCAGCATGCACAGCAGCCCGCACAAGAGAAGAAAATATCAGCGCACAAAAAACCACCCGCCGCAGTCCCCTTGCGGGGGCTGCGGCGGGTGGCATATTTTCAGGGTTTGGGGTTAGTAAACAAAGGGTTCAGAACAAATTACTTGTTCTCAGGCAGATGCCACTTCCAGTCGATGATCTCAGGCAGATCCTGGCCAACTTCGTGGATGTAGTTCTTATGAGCAACCAGCTTGTCGTTCATCTGCTGGATCAGATAAGCGCCCTTGTTGCCCAGCTGCGGCAGGTGCTGCAGGGCATCCTTAACCAGGTGGAAGCGGTCGATCTCGTTCTGCACGCGCATATCGAACGGCGTGGTGATGGTGCCTTCCTCCTGGTAGCCATGGACAGACAGGTTGCGGTTGGTACGCTCGTAGGTCAGCTCATGGATCAGGGTCGGGTAACCATGGAATGCGAAGATGATCGGCTTATCCTTGGTGAACAGAGCATCGTAATCAGCGTCAGACAGGCCATGAGGATGCTTGGTGTTGGGCTCAAGCTTCATCAGGTCAACAACGTTGACAACGCGGATCTTCAGTTCGGGCATAGCGTCGCGCAGGATGGTGACAGCAGCCAGAGTTTCCAGGGTCGGGGTATCGCCGCAGCAAGCCATGACGACATCCGGCTCTTCGCCTGCATCGCTGGAAGCCCAATCCCAGATGCCAACGCCCTGGGTGCAGTGCTTAACAGCCTGCTCCATGGTCAGCCACTGGGGACGCGGATGCTTGGAAGTGACCAGTACGTTGACATAGTCACGGCTGCGGACACAATGGTCGAAGCAGCTCAGCAGGCAGTTGGTATCCGGCGGCAGGTACAGGCGGACAACGTCTGCCTTCTTGTTGGCGATGTGATCCAGGAAGCCGGGATCCTGATGGGTGAAGCCATTGTGATCCTGCTGCCATACGTTGGAGGTCAGGATCAGGTTCAGGGAAGCAATGCTCTGGCGCCAGGGCAGCTGGCTGCAAACCTTCAGCCACTTAGCATGCTGTGCAACCATGGAGTCCACCACGCGGATGAAGCTCTCGTAGGAAGCAAAGAAGCCGTGACGACCGGTCAGCAGGTAGCCTTCCAGCCAGCCTTCGCACATATGCTCGGACAGCATGGAGTCCATGATGCGGCCGTCGTGTGCCAGGAATTCATCGCCCGGGATGATGGTGGAGTTCCAATCACGCTGGGTAGCTTCGAAGCACTTGTACAGACGGTTGGACATGGTCTCGTCAGGTCCAAAGATGCGGAAGTTTTTAGCATCAGCATTCAGCTTGAGCACGTCGCGGATGTAGCCGCCCAGCTCGATCATATCCTGCTTCTCGACAGAGCCGGGGAACGGGATATCCACTGCATACTGCTTGAAATCGGGGGTACGCAGGTCACGCAGCAGCTTGCCGCCGTTTGCGTGCGGGTTGGCAGCCAGACGGCGGTCGCCGGTGGGAGCCAGTTCCTGCAGTTCGGGGATCAGGGTGCCGTTCTCGTCGAACAGTTCCTCAGCATGGTAGCTGTGCAGCCATTCTTCGATCTGCTTCAGGTGCTCTTCCTGGTTCGGGGTGCCGACAGTGATGTCGATGGGCACCTGGTGTGCACGGAAGGTGCCCTCGATGGGCTTGCCGTCCACTACCTTCGGGCCAGTCCAGCCCTTCGGGGTGCGCAGAACGATCATAGGCCACTGGATATGGCCCATATCCTCGCCAGCACGGGCGCGCTTCTGGATGTCGTGGATCTCTTCGATGACGGTATCCAGGGTCTCAGCCATCTTCTCGTGCATGGTCATCGGGTCGTCGCCTTCAACGAAGTACGGCTTCCAGGAGCAGCCACGGAAGAAGCTCTCCATCTCTTCATGGGTCATACGGCCAAAGATGGTGGGGTTGGAGATCTTGTAGCCATTCAGGTGCAGGATGGGCAGAACAGCGCCGTCACCCACGGGGTTCAGGAACTTGTTGGACTGCCAGCTGGTGGCCAGGGGGCCGGTCTCGGCTTCGCCGTCGCCAACGGTAACTGCGCAGATCAGATCCGGGTTATCGAACACAGCGCCAAATGCGTGTGCGATGGAGTAGCCCAGCTCGCCGCCTTCGTTGATGGAGCCCGGAGTTTCGGGTGCAACGTGGCTGGAGATGCCGCCGGGGAAGGAGAACTGCTTGAACAGCTTCTTCATGCCCTCTTCATCACGGCTGATGTTGGGGTAAACTTCAGAGTAGGTGCCATCCAGGTAAGCGTTGGCAACAAAGAAGTTTCCTCCGTGGCCCGGGCCGGAGATCAGGATCATATCCTGGTCGTACTTCTTGATGACACGGTTCAGGTGAACATAAACGAAGTTCTGGCCAGGCACGGTGCCCCAGTGGCCAACGATCTTCTTCTTCACGTCGTCACGGGTCAGCGGACGGCGCAGCATGGGGTTATCGAGCAGGTACAGCTGGCCTGCTGCCAGGTAGTTGCTGGCACGCCAATAGGCATCGATCTTTTTCAGTTCGGACGGATTCAGCATAATGTTCCTCCCTAGATTTTTGTTTTTTTACGGTTTTTCCCTACGCTTAACAGTATAGTGACTGTTACCGAAACAAAATAGTGGATTCCGTTCTTGTTGCTGGATTGTGGTTCAGCTTTTTATGCCAGATCAAGCAAACGGATTCTCGGTCGGGTACGGCAGGCTCTTGGGCTGGTTGTAAGCGATGTCCTGAATGCCCAGGAACTTGAGGACCTCAAACAGGATCTTGCCGTAATGACCGAATGCAACGGCGCCGTGGTGCGGGTAACGCTTCTGGACCAGAACATGGCGGTAGAAACGGCCCATCTCATGGATGCCGAAGATTGCAATGCCGCCGAAGGAGCGGGTAGCAACAGGCAGGATCTCGCCCTCTGCAATGTAGGAGCGCAGGTTACCCTCGCTGTCGCACTGCAGACGGTAGAAGGTGATGTCAGAAGGTGCAATGTCGCCTTCCAGGGTGCCGCGGGTGAAGTCGGGATCGCTGCCGGCCGGCTCCAGCAGACGGTGCTGGATGAGCTGATACTTAACGGCACGGTCATTGCACATCTTGCAGGCCGGGGTGTTGCCGCAGTGGAAGCCCATGAAGGTATCGGTCAGGCTGTAATCAAACTTGCCTGCGATGTCCTCATCATAAATGTACTGGGGCACGCTGTTGTTGATGTCCAGCAGGGTAACGGTATCGCCGGAAGCGCACATGCCGATGTACTCGGACAGAGCGCCGTAGATATCAACTTCGCAGGAAACGGGGATGCCGCGGCTTACCAGGCGGGAGTTGACATAGCAGGGCTCAAAGCCGAACTGAGAGGGGAATGCAGGCCAGCACTTGTCAGCAAAAGCAACGTACTTCTTGTTGCCCTTGTGTGCATCTGCCCAGTCCAGCAGGGTCAGCTCAAACTGAGCCATGCGGGCCAGCAGGTCGGGATAGTAGTGGCCTTCGCCCATCTCGGCAGCCATATCCTTGCAGACATCCTCGATGCGCGGGTCATTTGCATGCTCTTTGTAGGAAACCAGCAGGTCCAGCTCGCTGTTCTCTTCCACTTCAACGCCCAGCTCGTACAGGCCCTTGATGGGTGCGTTGCAGGCAAAGAAGTCCTGCGGGCGGGGGCCGAAGGTGATGATCTTCAGATCACGCACACCCAGCAGGGTGCGGGCGATGGGAACGAACTCGATCATCTTGTCAGCGATCTCATCAGCAGTGCCGATGGGGTATTCGGGGATGTAGCCCTTCAGGTGGCGCATACCCAGGTTGTAGGAGCAGTTCAGCATGCCGCAGTAAGCATCGCCGCGGCCGTTGATCATGTCACCGTCGCCTTCAGCAGCTGCAACAAACATGCAGGGGCCGTTGAAGAACTTTGCGATCAGGGTTTCCGGAGTTTCGGGGCCAAAGTTGCCCAGGAAAACGGTCAGAGCATTGCAGCCAGCCTCGGTAACCTCGGCAACAGCCTTTTCCATGTCCTTCTCGTTCTCAACAGTGGTCTTTGCCTCGTACAGGTCCAGACCCTTAGCCTGGCAGGCTGCCACGATAGCGGCGCGGCGCTTTTCGCTCAGCTGAATGGGGAAGCAGTCACGGCTGACGGCAACAATGCCCAGCTTGACTTCAGGGATGTTGGTAGACTTCATAAGTTTGCCCTCCGTTTATTTTTTAATTTTGCTCTGCTCAATATCAAGTTAGGAAGTAGGAGTTGATGGTGTGCGCCTGCACGCACATTGTAACTCCTAACTCCTCCCTTCCAACTTCTAACTATTTTTACAGATCGTCTGCGATGTCGATGTTCACGCCTTCCAGGCCGACATAAGCGCCTGCGGCAGCTTCGCTGCTCTCAACATGGGCCAGCAGCCACTTGTTGCAGGCCCACAGCTGGGCGTCGTCACCGCCGTCAGCCTTGATTTCCGGCTTGGCGGTGTTGGTGCCCTGCGGCAGTGCAACCAGCACGCGGAAGCCCTTGGCCGGGTCCACATGGCAGGGTGCGTAATGCAGGGTGGTGGCGTAAACTTCCACCAGGGTGCCTGCCGGTGCGCGGAAAGCCTTGACCTTTGCGGTGTCCAGCTTGCCATCGGTGATGTCGTCCATCTTGGCCAGCAGCAGGATGAAATCCTCTGTGCCCAGGTTGAACTCACTGTCGCGGTGGTATTCCAGGCAGTTCAGTTTGGTGTTGTGGCCGTTGCACCAGCCCAGCTGGACCGGCATGCCGCCAAACAGATGCTCGGAAACTTCCACCATTGCGGGCAGCCCCTGCAGAACAGGCTCCTCGGCCACATAGTCGGTAGCTTCCGGCAGCGGGGTGGTTGCCAGCGCCTGCAGGATCTCTGCCTTGGCAGCTTCCAGACCGGTCACCACACGGCCATAAGGCTTGAATTCGGGATCATTTACAGAATAGATCTTCATTGCAATGCCTCCATCTCTGCATACAGCGGCTTCAGGGTCGGGTACAGCTTGTGCCACAGCTCATAGCGGGCTGCATATTTCTTAACCAGAGCCGGATCCGGCTCGGTCACGCTCTTGATCTTGATCAGCTTATCCGCGCATTCCTGCACCGTGGCGTATTCGCCGCAGGCAACGGCTGCCAGCATGGCGCCGCCGTAACCGGGGCCCTGCTCAGTCTGGGGCAGCGCCAGGGGAATGCCCAGAATATTTGCCATGATCTCGCGCCACAGCGGGCTCTTGGCGCCGCCGCCGCACAGCGTGCTGGATGCGATCTCAACACCCTGTGCACGAGCGATCTCGACACAATCCTTGATGGCAAAGGCAACGCCTTCCAGCACAGCCTGGGTCATATCGGCGCGGGTGGAATCCATACGCAGCCCGATGAAAGAACCGCGGGCTGCGGGATCGTTATGGGGGCTGCGCTCACCCATCAGGTAAGGCAGATAGTACACATCGTTTGCACCCAGCTTTTCAGCGGTGATGGGCTCCTGCTCCTTGCCGAAGTCCTGGGTATTCAGGATGTCTTCCATCCACCACTTGTTGCAGCTTGCAGCGGACAGGATGCAGCCCATCAGGTGGTAGCCGCCGTCTGCATGGTCAAAGCTGTGCAGGGCGTTCTGCTTGTCCACACCAAAGGTGCTGCTGGTGATGAACACGGTACCGGAGGTTCCCAGCGAGATGTTGCACTTGCCGTTGCCCACAGCGCCGCAGCCAACAGCAGCGGCAGCATTGTCGCCGGCGCCGGCGCAGACCTTAACGCCTTCCGGCAAACCCAGCTTGGCAGCAGCTTCGGCGGTCAGGGTGCCAACCGGCTCCCAGCTTTCAAACAGCTTGGGCATCTTGGCTTCGCTAACGCCGCAGATATCCAGCATTTCTTTGCTCCAGCACTTGTGCTGCACATCCAGCAGCAGCATGCCGGAAGCATCGGAGTAATCGGTGCAGTGTACGCCGGTCAGCTTGTAGTTGATGTAGTCTTTCGGCAGCATGATCTTGCTGATCTTTGTAAAGTTTTCCGGCTCGGTATCGCGCATCCACAGCAGTTTGGGGGCGGTAAAGCCGGCAAATGCAATGTTTGCGGTGTACTTGCTCAGGTTTTCTTTGCCAATGACGTTGTTCAGGTATTCCACCTGCTTCTGGGTGCGGCCGTCATTCCACAAAATGCAGGGGCGGATCACTTTGTCCTGTGCATCCAGCACCACCAGGCCGTGCATCTGGCCGCCGGCACCAATACCGGCCACCTGCGAAGCATCAAAGCCGTTCAGCAGCTCCGGAATGCCTGCACAGACAGCGTCCCACCAGTCCGCGGGGTTCTGCTCGCTCCAGCCCGGATGCGGGAATGCAATGGGATATTCGCGGCTTACAATGTTGGCGATCTGCCCGTCGCCCTGCATCAGCAGCAGCTTGACTGCCGAGGTACCCAGATCGATACCAATGTAGTACATGAGCCATTCTCCTTTGCGTTGTGTTTTTTCTTGCGGTTCCCTCCGCTTTTTCTTTATTTTACCGAATTTCCCCTTGCAAGTGCAAGAAAGAGCGTATAAAATAATAGACAGAAGTTTGGGTGTTTTGGTGTTTTCACCCGGCCAAACTTTGTGTAACAAGAAAGTGAGGTTCCCCCCGTATGCTGTTCTATGAGTCTGAGCGTTCTGACCAGCACAATTATTTGTACTGCCAGCGCGACCATAACTTTAATTTTCCGGCGCATCTGCACCACAGCTTTGAATTCCTGTGTGTGCAGTCCGGCACACTGGCCTGTACGCTGGAAACCGAGCAGTACGAAGTTCACCCCGGCGAAGCCCTGCTGGTGCTGCCGGACCAAATCCACAGCTACCGCACCATTGGCGAATCTCAGAGCGTGTTATGGGTGTTTTCTACCGACTGGGTGCCAGAATTTATTTCTCAGCTGGGCCAGCGGGAGTTTATCACCCCTGTGTTCCGCATGGAAGCTGCGCCCCTGATGGAGCTGCTCTGGCCGGGCGGCAACCGCTGCAAGCAGCTGGCCGGGCTTTACCTGATTTGCGGTGCAGCGTTGGAGCAGTGCTTTTTGCAGCCGCGCCCCGTGCCGGATGTGGATGCCCACCTTTCCTCCAAAATTATCGACTATGTGCAAAAGAATTACACCCACACCCTGACGCTGGAACAGATGGCACGCGATCTTGGATATAATTACACCTATCTTTCGGCCTACTTCAACCACAGCCTGCACACCGGCTTTCAGGGTTTTATCAACCAGTACCGCATCAGCCACGCCGCCGCGCTGCTGCAGGGCAGCAGCCTGCCCATCACCCAGGTGGCCGAACAGTGCGGCTTTGGCACCATCCGCAGCTTTAACCGCGTGTTCCTAAAAGAAAAAGGCATGACCCCCAGCGCTTTCCGCAAACAGAATGTGCTGTAGCCATACTTATTGACAGCCCCGCCGGGCATGTTATAGCGCTTGACCCTTTTAGGTTATCGAGTTCATTGAAGAACCGTCACCGGCCAGGGTGGCGGTTCTTGCTTTTTACCACTAAACCCAGCGTGATCGTCTTTCGGCCAACATGGAAAGTAAATGTAAAACGCATGGTTCTCACCTCCTCTCGGAAGTGGGGCCAACCGCCTGCCGTTGTGTGCAGTGCCTGCTGCAGATGCAGCTTAAAAAGCACATCACATTTTGTCACCCAGTGCAACAAACTACTGCAGCCGCACCATAAACTTTGGGCAATACCGCATAATTCTAAGTGCCAATACGGCGAGCGAGGTGCGGCAGCTGCTAAGCCAAAAGCGCAGATAATACTTTGTGTATTATCGAGCATTTTGGCAACGCAGTTGCCGTGCCGCAGCCGCCGGAGCGGTGCTTAAGCCGTCAGGCGGGAATTGTGCGGTGTTGCCTTTGTTTTCTTTTCTATCTTTATAGCCAAAAAAGCACCACCGGATGAAAAGTCCGGCGGTGCCTTTTTGGCTTATCAGGTCATCAATGTCCGCGCTTTCCCACAGCACGTTACGCCTTGTTTTCCGCTTTTCCACGCGCAAACATCTTTTTCAACACCTTCGCGCACGGCTTTTCAATCAACAGCGTAATGAGCGCTGCCCCCAGCAGGGACAGCCCAAAGCACAGCAGGGTATATTGCAGCTGCCACGGCTGCTCCCCTGCCCGGTTCGGTTCCGCGCTGACGGACGGTGGAACGCCCAGCCGTTTCAGGTGAACGGCCAGGTTCTGGTGCAGCAGATAGTAGTTCATCGAAACCGCCGCCAGCCAGCCCATCACCCGGTTGCCCATCAAAAAGCGCAGCGGGCGCGCCGCAAACGGCAGGGTGAGCAGGATTCCCGCAACGGCCAGCCCCAGCAGCGGGCGGCGCATCATCTGCCCGGCCTGCAAAGCCGCCTGGCCGCTCTCCCCTGCCTGTACCCGGAAAATGCGCAGCATCCCCCAGGTGGAAAGCACGCACAGCAGCGTTGCGATCCCCTGCCATGCCATCGCTTTGCGTTTTTCCGCTGCCGGGTAGCGCTGCACCAGCCAGACATACAGCAGTGCCGCCCCCATGCCCAGCGCGTATATGTCCAAAAAGTTTGCCAGCTGGTTGACCACCATATTGTATTCATCCAGCCGCCAGACGCACCACCCGCGGAAGGCGAACGTCCCCGCTGCCATTGTCATCAGGGTGCCAAGGGGATTTTTCATCGCCCACCGCGCCAGCAGCGGGAAGATCAAATACGCCTGCATCTCGATTGCAATGGTCCAGGAAGCCACCCCGATGGGGGTTGCAATATAGGTTGCCGGGTTAAACGTCTGGGTAAAGGTCAGGTGCATCACAACATCCCGCACCATATCGGAGCTGTTGTAGTACAGGTGCCAGGGCAGCGCCACGGCAAACAGCAGCGCCAGCGTGACAAAATAATAGCTGGGCACAATGCGCATGATGCGGCGCTGGTAAAACTGTTTTGTGTTCGGTACCGCCTCTCCCAGCAGCATGGCACGGGCATAGGGCAGGAACAGCAAAAAGCCAGAAAGCAAAATTGTTCCGTCCACTGGCATATACCCGGCGCGCAGCAGATAATCCAGAGAGTAACTGCCAATGCTCGGCGTCAGCCAGGATTGCTGCCAAAAGTGGTACCAGCTGACGATAAACACCAACAGCACCCGCAGGCCGTTCAGTTCCGGTATTTTATAACAGTTCGGGCGGTATGGCACCATGCCATCATCCCCCTCATTCCCACAAAATTTTCTTTACGCCAACGCGCAGGTTGACCAGTCTGTCCCAGGGGCCGTTGCGCTGCAGCATCATCAGCAGGCTGCTGCGGGTTGCAGGGTCGTTGGTGAACAGGGTTCCCAGCTTGCCATCCCAGCCGTATTCCCCCAGGTGCAGCGGCACCGGGCTTTCCTCCGGGGCAACGCAGACACTCATCAAATGGCCATAGCTCATACCAAGGCGCATGGCATCCTGCCCCACAAAAATCTTACGTTGCTCTGCGTTCAGCAGCGGCTCCGCCATCGCCTGCACCGTTTCCGGTTTCAGCAGGCGGCAGCCGTTCCATTCGCCGCCGTTCATCAGCATGGTGGCAAAGTGGGCATAATCGTCAATGGTCGAAACCATGCCTGCCCCTCCGGAAAGGAACTCCGGCAGGCTTTTCATGTTCATCTGGATGCCAAGGTGGTTCACCACATCGGGCACCGCTGCGCCGGAATTAAAATCATACGCTTGGGCAAACCGGCCACGCTTGGCTTCCGGCACATAAAAATCCGTATCCACCATCTCCAGCGGGTCCAGCAGGTTCTGCTTCAAAAAATCGCGGTAGTTCATCCCGCTGGCGGCTTCCACCGCTGCGGCCAGGATATCCGCGCTGACGCCATACCGCCAGCCCTTGCCGGGGCGGTACAGCAGCGGCAGCTTCGCCATTTCGGCAATCACCTGACGCGTGGTACGCTGCCCGCCTTTGGTAAAGGATTCCGAAATTTCATCATACAGCCTGCCCAACCCCGCCGACTGTACCGAATCGTTATCATTGTAGCCATACCCGGAGGTCATGCAGAGCAGCTGCCTGATTGTCAGGTTCGTATGCTCGGCATCCCCGAACTCTGGCAGATAGGCTGCCACCGGGGCGTCCAGGTCCAGTTTGCCGTCCTCCCATAGCTTCATCACCGCAAAGGCCGTGATGGGCTTGCTCATCGAAAACACCCGGCAGATGGTATCCCGCGCAAAGGGGATGCCCCGTTCCCGGTCCGCCATGCCCGCCTGTGCATAAGCCAGCTGTTTGCCATCCCGTAGGTAGAGCGCGCTGACACCGATAAAATCCCCCTGCCGGACCACTTGATCCAACAGGGCTTGCAATGCCTGTTCCTTTTCCATTGTTCTGCATCCCTTTCGCAGTTTCATTTTCTGCCAGTGTAGCACGAATTTTTTCTCTCTGCAATCCTGTTTTTGCCCGTTTGGCGTTGACGTACCGCCCGGCAGATGGTATACTGGCAGCGCTATCAACCAACTTATCAAGTTAAGTAATGGGTTTATTTTGCATAAACAGGAGGCCCGCTATGTCATATATTTCAAAGATTGACCTTTCCACAGCCCCGCAGGAGATCCGCGCCGCGGTGGATAACCACCTGGCCCAAGGCTACCAGCTGACCAACGAAAAGCTGACCCTGCTGCATAATGTAACGGCGTTCCATACGCTGGAAGAAAGCTCCTATGAGCTGGACCGTGAGCTGCAGCGGCTGATCGGCAAGCGCGCCGCAGATTTTTATGAGTACGCCATTTCGCTGCAAAATGACTGCCTGGTATGCAGCGCCTATTTTTCCCGCCTGCTGGAAAAGAACCATATTGACTTTGCCACCTTTGATTTTACCGATGATGAGCGCCTGCTGATCGAATATGGCCGCGCCATTGCCCGTGACCCCAAGCATGTGCCGGAGGACCTGATGCGCCTGATGCAGCAAACCTTTACTGAAGAGCAGCTTGTGGTAATTACCACAATGGGTGTTTTTATGATTGCCAACAACTATTTTAATGACATCCTGAATGTGGACCCCGCACCGGTGCAGGAATAATTCCAGCGCCAGCACGTATATGAATCATGATATAATAAAGAAGAGCTTCTCGGCCCATACCAGCCGCCAAGCTCTTCTCTTTTTATAGTTTATCGTTTTATTTTCCGGCCCTCACTCGCTCAGGCAGATGTCCCGCACCAGGTTGCCCCAGCGCTCCGGGTAGCCGGCCAGCAGTTCTTCATGCTGCAAATCCTGTTCTGCAGGATGGGCCGGGCAAAGTGCTGCTGGTAGCGGGCTGTTCTGCTCCAGGCCGCCGCTGCCCAGAATGGCATGGTCGATATAGATGCTGCCCCGCGCCGCCAACATCCCGACAAACACCCCACCCAGTGCGCAGCTTCACCGCCGTCAACCTCACGCAAAATTTACACAAATATAACGCCGCCATGGTGGCAGCGCGCGTTTGGCCCCGATATACTGGAATTATCGTCAAATACTTCTTTGCCGACCAGATCAAACCATTTTGGGCAAGCTCTGGATTGAAAGGATGGATGATGTCCCATGCTTCCCTGCCGTTCCACTTGTACCTGTGCGTTTGAAGGCTGCCACAAAACCTGCCCCCGCTGGCGGGCCATGCAGGAGCAGCAGCACGCCGAAACCGCCCGCAAAAAAGAGTATCTGCGTCAGGCGGACGAAGCCTGCCGTGCCGTGTTGAGCCAATGCCGCCGCTGCGGCGGGTATGTGTTCTCCGCGGGTTCCTATTGATTTCTAAAATCAAAAGCAGAACAGGCGCGTCCAAACCAGTGCCTGCACTGCTTCTATAGCAATTTTCAAAAATAAGGCGAATAGCCGCAGGAATGGAACCAGCCTGAGCAGTCAGAAGGCGAAACTGTCTGAAAAGCGCATTGTATCGCGTTCGGAAGAGCATCCAGGGTCCGTTCCTTGAATTTACGAAGGAAAGACTTCACCGTCGACCAGAGCTTTTCAATAGGATTCAGATCAGGACTATATGGTGGAAGATAAATGTATCGAACACCGGAGCTGTCCAGCAGATTTCTCACTGCCCTTGCATGGTGAACTGCAGCAGCACCGGGAACGGCTTGCCTTTTGTTAAGTCTTTTGCCATGGTACTTTCCTCCCCAGGAGGTGCCGGGAACCTGAATTCTCAATTTCCAAGCCACACCCCCAAAACAGGGGTTATTTTAGTGCAGCCGCCGCCCGCTGTAAAGGGTCAAAAATTGCTCTTTTTTCGGTGCTTAAAGTGGTCAGTGTCAGATCTCAATGCTTCGCCCGCCGGTGCGGTTGTACAGCCGGTGGCTGATGGAAACCACGGTGCGGTTCTGACCGGCGCGCTGCAAAGCATCCAGAACAGTCTGTTCTGTTCCGGCGTCCAGGTTTGCGGTAATTTCATCCAGCAGCAAGATTTGCGGCCCGGCTGCAATGGCGCGCGCGATGGAAAGCAGCTGCCACTGCCCCTGCGAGAAGATGCCCGGCGTACACGGGGTATCGTACCCTTTGGGCAGCGCCGCAATGGCATCATGCAGGCCCACGGTGCGGGCGGCATCCTCCGCCTGCTGCGGGGTGATGGCGGCATCAAACAGGGTGATCTGGTCCCGCACGGTGCCCGGCACACGGCGGAAGCTCTGCTCCACATAGCCAACCAGCGGGCGGCGGGCAGTATCCGGCAGTGTGGCGGCTTCCACACCGTTCAGCATCACCTGGCCCTGCTGCGGGCGGTACAAGCCCAGCAGCAGCTTAAAGATGGTGCTCTTTCCCGCGCCGGTGCGGCCGGTCAGGGTGACCTGCTCACCTTTCTGCACGGCAAAGCTCAGGCCGTGCAGCACTTCCTCATCGCTCTCATAGCCAAAATGCACGTTCTGCAGCTCCACGCTGGGGGCACCCGGCACGGCCTGCGGGGCGGTTTCAGCGGTGGGAATGCGCTCTGCCTGCGCCAAAAAGCCGTTGATGCGCCGCACACCGGCCACAGCGGATTGAATCGTCTCAATCTCCATGCCGATGCTTTCCAGCGGGGTGAACACCTGGGAAATATAGGCAATAACCGCCACAGCCGTTCCGACCGACATGCCGAAGAACGCCCTCACTTCCGGGCTGCCCGCTGCGGAAAGCAGCATGACCAGCGCCACCACCGCCGCGTTCATAATCAAAATCACAGGCGAATAGCAGGCATCGTAAAAATTGGTTTTCTCCACCGCGGCAAAGCTGTCGTCCAGCGCTTCGTCATAGGCTTTTTTCATGTAATTTTCCCGCCGAAGGGTGTGGATGGTGTGGATGCAGCGCAGCGTTTCCGGCACATGGGCGGAAGCCCGCGCCACAGCGGCACGGTTTTGCAGCTGCGCTTTCAGCATCCGCTTTTGCACCACGCGGGTAAAGAGATACAGCAGCGGCAAAACCACCAGCAGGATCAACGCCAGCCCGCGGTTCTCTGCAAAAATCACGGCCAGAATGCCGCACAGGCGGCAGGCATCCGCAAACATGCTGATGATGCCGGAGGTGAACAGCTCTTCCACCATGTCAACATCACCCACAAAGCGGGAAACCGCCGCGCCGGATTCCTGGTTTACAAAGGCTTCCGCCGGGAGCTTGTCCAGCTTGGCGCACATGGCGCTGCGCAGGGCGTGGGTCATTTTCTGGCCAAACACGGTCAGCAGACTTTCCCGCAGGGAATCCAACCCGCCGGAAAGTGCCAGCAGCCCAAAGTACCCCAACGCCAGCGCAAAGGGCACCACCTGCCGGGCCGTCAGGCGGTCCACCACGCGGCCCAGTACCAGCGGCGGCAGCAGGCTTGCCGCCACCGCGCCGGCCACGGCCAGCACCAGTGCGGTGCAAAGCAGCGGCTGGCGGCGCACGGTACCCAGCACAACGCTGCGCACGGTCTCATTTTTCCGGTTCATCCTGCTCGCCTCCTTCCTGGGCGTTCACCAGCGCGGCATACTGCGGGTTCTGCACTATCAGTTCCTTGTGGGCCGCACAGACTGCTTTGCCGTCCTGTATCCACAACACGCCGTCCATCTGGGGGAACAGGTACAGCCGGTGGCTGATCAGCAGCACGGTGCTGCCCGCGGTCATTTTACGCAGGTTGTCAAAAACCTGTTCTTCTGTTTTGCGGTCCAGGGCCGAGAACGGGTCGTCCAGCACCAGCAGCGGGCGCGGGTGGGCCAGTGTGCGGGCCAGCGCCAAACGCTGCTGCTGCCCGCCGGACAGGCGCACGCCGCCATCGCCCACGCGGGTATCCAGGCCGTTGGGCATCGCTTTTACTTCATCCTCCAGGCAGACAGCCCGCAGGTACTTCCAGGCATCGTCATCTCTGCCCAGCAGGATGTTGTTGCGGATGCTGTCGCTCAGCAGCTCGGGGTCATGCCCCAGGTAGCCAACCACGCCGCAGCGCTCCGCGTCCGTCATGCCGGCCATCTCACGCCCGCCGTACTGGATGGAACCGGTATAGGGCAGCTCACACAAAAACGCTTTGCCCAGTGTGGATTTGCCGCAGGCCACCGCGCCGGTAATGCCAAAAATCCGGCCCGGCTGCGCGGTAAAGGTGATATCCTGCAAAACCGGTGCCCCGCCCCGGTAGGCAAAGCCCAGCTTGTTTACGGTCAGGGTTTCCGGCTTGGCCGGGATCTCTTCCGGCAGGGGGTCCGGCTGGCGCATCAGCGGTTTGATGCGTCCCCAGGATACCTGGGCTTTCTGCACCGCGTTGAACAGCTTTGCCGCGTGGGAGGATTTGACCGCCAATTTGCCAAAGCAGGACAAGAACGTGGTGAACGCTGCAATATCCCAGGCGGCCCAGCCGGTGCCCGCCACATTGCGCGCACCAAAGGTAAAGATGAACAGAACGCCGGTCATCGAGATGACCCCGTACAGCGGCGGCATGGCGGCCACCGGCAGCCCGGCTTTGACGGCGGTACGCTCGTAATCCTGCAGGCAGGCTTCATACGCGGCATCGCGCTGCGGCTCACAGCCATACACGCGGTAGGTCAGCGCGCCGGACACCCGGTCCAGTGTGGCGGCGCTCAGGCGGCCTGTGCTCTCCTTGTTGGCAGCGCCGGTGCGCTGCACCAGGGTTTTCATCTGCTCGGCAATATAATAGGAGATCGGCGCAAACACCAGGCAGAGCAGCGCCAGCCGCCAGTCGTACCCCAGCAGCATCACGGCATAGGCCAGCAGGGCAATGCCGGTATCAAAAATTTCCGTGGTGAACTTGCGCATGCCCTCGGCACAGGCGTCCACATCGGAAATAGCTTTGGTCATCAGGGTGCCGGTGCCGGCCTGTTCCAGTTCAACCTTGTCTTTCCGCACCAGATTGGCGTACAGCACCTGTTTCATGCTGCGGTTGATGTTGTTGGCAAACTTGCGCACATACAGCCGCTTGATGAACCGCGACCCCTGCACCACCGCAATGGCAATCAAATAGCCCGCACACAGCGCCGCCATGGCGGCAAAGGTTTCGTTCCCGTTCAAAATGTCCAGCAGGCATTGGGCCAGCTGGCCCTCAAACCAGGGGCCGACCACCAGACCCAGGTTATAGATCAGGCCCGATACCGTTACCACCGCCAGCACCGGCCTCTGGTTTTCGAAGTAGCTCAGCACCCGGTCCGGCTGGCGCACCGGGGCGCTTTCCGTGTTCTTCATCCTGCAATTTCTCCCCATTCATCTGCTGCACCCGCGCCGTCACATCCGGGAACCCTGCCCGCCGCTGGTTTTTGCTGCGCCAATACAGAGTTTCCAGCGTTTTGCAAAAAGCGTCCCGTTCAGCCTCCGGCAGTTCCTCCACCAGCCAGGCATAAAACACAGTTTCAATCGCAGCTTTGGAGTTTTTCAGTTCCTCGGCCTTGGGCGTGGCATACAGCAGCTGGCTGCGGCCATCGTCCGGATTCGGTTTGCGCACCAGGTAGCCCTTGGCTTCCAGGCTGGCCGCACGGCGGGCGGCCGCCCCCTTATCAATCTTCAGGGCCGCACGCACATCCGCCTGGGTCATGCCGGGGTTGTGGCGTACCAGATGAATAAAATCAAACTCTGCCGTGCCAATGCCATCGGCTTTCATCATCTGTACAGTAAACTTGGCCGCTTCCCGCGCAATTTTGGTCATCTGCCGCTCGGTCGGGTCCTTGTTCTGTTCTGCCTGCATGTTTGGCCTCCTTTTCAAGTTGGATGTACCATCAACCATTTGGATGATACGGCATCTATCTAGTCCTGTCAATGCTTTTTGCCAGATTTTCTGCGGTGTGCTACAATAAAGGCAAAGCTTTGCAAAGGAGCGCCTTTTTGTATGCCGAACGTGATTGAAATTACTGATTTTGCCGCCCCGGAGCTGGACGTTTACGCCCGGCTGACCCAGGCTCAGCTTCGCAGCCGCCTGGAACCGGAAAAAGGCATTTTTATTGCCGAAAGCCCCAAGGTGATTGCCCGCGCACTGGACGCCGGGTATCAGCCTATCTCCTTTTTAATGGAGCGCAAGCAGATCACCGGCCCGGCCAGCGAGGTTCTGGCCCGCTGCGGGAACGCCCCGGTGTATACCGCTGACCGCGCCATGCTGGCCCAGCTGACCGGCTTCGAGCTGACCCGCGGCGTGCTGTGCGCGATGCATCGCCCCCTGCTGTCCATGGTGGAGGAAGTCTGCCGCAATGCCCGCCGGGTGGCCGTGCTGGAAGGCATTGTGGATTCCACCAACATCGGGGCCATCTTCCGCAGCGCTGCCGCCCTGAACATGGACGCGGTGCTCGTCACACCCTCCTGCTGCGATCCGCTGTGCCGCCGGGCCGTGCGGGTCAGCATGGGCACCGTGTTCCAGGTGCCCTGGACCCAGATTGGCTCCACCGCCGCCGACTGGCCGGAGCAGGGTATGCAGCAGCTGCACGCTCTCGGCTTCAAGACCGCCGCCATGGCGCTGACCGACCTTTCGGTTTCTATCGACGATGCCGCCCTGGCCGCCGAGCCGAAGCTGGCCATCGTGCTGGGCACCGAGGGTGATGGCCTTGCCCACACCACCATTGCCGCCTGCGATTACACGGTGCGCATCCCCATGTCCCACGGGGTCGATTCCCTCAACGTTGCCGCCGCCAGCGCCGTTGCGTTCTGGCAGCTGGGCAAACAGTAACATTCCTTTGGAGGTCCCCCATGAGCAGAACAGAACCTGTTATCCTTGGTATATTTCTTCTATCAGGATGATGGCAAGTGGAATGAGGTTCTGAAATAAAACGGCCTGTATTTTGATAAAACGGAATTTAATGGGGCCAAACATGAAAATTGCAGCGGTTCCGGCAAATCGGGATTTAATGGATGGATGTTTCTATGAAATCTTTTGTTTGCAGTTTGTGTCACAATGGCATACTTGGAGGAGGTCTGTACCTCGATAGTCAGTCGCTTACTTACAAGACAAACAAGCTTACAGTTGACAAAAAATACAGAAATTTAGTTTTGCCGATGCAGGAAATAAAAGAAATCTCTTGGAAGTGGATAGTCTTTCCAATTGCAACAGTTAATATGAAAAATGGAGAACTATATAAATTCATTATTTTCAATAAATCACGCTTTGCAAAATGGTTTCAAGAGTATTCTCGATAAATACAAAGTGTCAAAATTGCGTTTGTTGAATGAAGTTCAACAATGCATACCCCAGTGGGGTGTGCAAGCGACAGAACGGTCTTGCGATAGCAAGATGGAGGGGCCGCGCCCCGACAAATTCGCGTTTGAGCAATCAGCAAGGCTTCTCCGCGGCGGGATGAGGGCATCCCGCCCTACAGACCATTTGTATGTTTGCATCGCAATATAAAATAAGCTGTAGGGAACGGTCTTGACCGTTCCGGGGCTTCGCTGTATATGCCATAATGAGATATACAACAAGGCCCACCTAAGGGACGATGCCAGCATCGCCCCTTACAAGTTCCACTTTATCACGCGCCTTTTTGTCTCCCCCAAAAAACAAAAGAATGCAGCGATGTAGTTTCCCTCTACATCTCTGCATTCTTATTTTTTATGATTTTATCTCTATATTTCCCGCCCGCAGCCTATATCCCGCCTCAAATTCCTAACTTCTAACTACAAAAGTTGCCCCCGCCTGATTGCGGCTTCAGGCGGGGGCGATGGGGTATCGTTTTGGTGTGAGGAGGAATCATGTTCCACGGCAACGGTTGCGGCTCCGTTCCGTGTGATTATAGGATACCCAATACTTGAGAAAAATATATTATAACGGTGTGAACTTTCTGTTAATTTCCCCCGCGCCGGGGGCACGCCGTTAAAAAGTACGAAATATAGTAAAAATTATAAGATTATAGCTCACACTGCACCGTAAATGCCGTGCACGCTCACTTCGCCGGTAAACACATGGGTGCTGCCCTCAGCCCCCTGCACCACCAAGCGGCCCTCTTCGTCCACATCCAGGGCGGTGCCTTCGCCGCCGTCAAAGGTCACATGCCTCCCCAGGTTTACACAGCGCGCCTTATACGCATCCCGGATAGCGGAAAAGCCCTCCCGCTCAAAGCCGTACAGCGCACGGTCAAAACCAAAGTTCGTCATGCTCTCCGCCAGGGCGGCGGCGTCCGCCGCCGGATCCACGGCAATGCCCTGCAAGGCTAGGCTGGTTCCATGGGGCAACTCCATTGCGTCAAAATAGCTCTGCGGCTGGGCCAGATTGATGCCAATGCCACACACAATGGCATGGTGGTCCGGCATCCCCTCGCACAGAATGCCTACGATCTTTTTACCGTTCAGCAACAGGTCGTTGGGCCATTTGATCTGGCACTGGATGCCGTACCGCTGTTCCAGCGCATCCGCCACGGCCATGCTGGCAAACAGCGGCAGGCTTTCGGGCTGAGCCAGCTCAGTTTTCAGCACTACCGTGTAATACAGCGCCTGCCCGGACGCATTGATCCAGGTGTGCCCGCGCCGCCCGCGGCCCGCCGTCTGGCTGGTGGTATACACCGCCCCCACCGGGCCGAATTTATCCAGGTTTGCCTTTGCCCAGGTGTTGGTGCTGTCCACCTCTTCTAAATAGTACAGCTCATTCACGCTGTTGTGGGATACTACTGCATTGTTTACCATTGTTCCGGCACCTGCTTCCATTCAAAACTGCACTGTCCATCCGTGATGGTGATCACGCCATAGCTGTGGGTATCCCGCAGGCTGCCGGGGTTGAACAGCGCCGGGGAAAACGGCGTACCGTGGCGCAGCGCTTTATAGTGGGTATGGCCAAACAGCACCACATCCGCCCCGCGGTCCGCTGCGTATTCGGCGATCCGCTCGTACCCGGATTTTACCCCGAACAGATGCCCGTGGGTATAAAAGAACAGCACACCGCCAAAGGGTGCCAGCCCCTCTGCCGGGTCATCGGAACCAATATCGCAGTTGCCGCGCACCCGGTAGATGGGGTAATCCGGCGCAGCGCCGTTTGCGGCAATGGCCTGGTCCAGGTCATACAGGCCGTCCCCCAAAAAGAACAGGGCATCGGCAGTTTCGTTTTTCAGCAGCCAGCGCAGCGGGGTCACACGCCCGTGTACATCGCTGACAACCAGCACTTTCATGGGTTGCTCGGCCATATCATTCGCTCTCTTCTTCACGGTCATCCTCATCTTTGGCCGCGATCAGTTCTTTGTAAATATCGCCCTTGCTGAACGGCGTTCCCTTGGCAGCCTGTTTTGCGGCTGCGGCGGGCGGGGTGCCCTGCGCCATCAGCAGACGGGCAGTGGCAACGGCGTCCGGCAGGGTCACTTCCTCCGCCGCAGCCTGCGCCGCCGGGGCACCGGCCATGACCAGCACATACTCCCCGCGGGGATCGTTCTGCTCATAGTAGCGCACAGCTTCACCGATGGTCGTCTTGGTGATTTCCTCGTGCAGCTTGGTCAGCTCCCGGCACAAGGTAATGGAGCGCTCCGCGCCAAAGGCGGCGCACAGGTCGTCCAGTGTTCCGCGCAGCTTGTGGGGGGCCTCATAAAAAATCACGGTGCGGGTCTCCCCCTGCAAAAATTCCAGCCGCTCGCGGCGCTCCTTTTTGGGCACCGGCAAAAAGCCCTCAAACACAAACCGGGCGGTATCCTGCCCCGAAACCGCCAGCGCCGTCACGCAGGCACTGGCACCCGGCACCGGCGTTACCGTAATGCCGCGGGCAATGGCGTCTTTCACGATCTGCTCACCGGGGTCGCTGATGCAGGGCATACCGGCGTCAGAGCAGAGCGCGCAGCTCTCCCCCGCTTCAATGCGGTCCAAAATTGCCGCGCCATGGTGCAGCGCATGCTCATAATAGCTCATCATCGGCTTTTTTAAGCCAAGATGGTTCAGCAGCTTCAGGGTCACGCGGGTATCCTCGGCGGCAACAAAATCCGCCGCGCCAAATGTAGCCGCCACCCGCGGCGGCATATCGTCCAGGTTGCCAATGGGCGTGGCAACAATATACAAAATTCCGGGCATGGGGTTCTCCTTTTATCTTTTACCGCGCCAAACGTATCAAACGCGCCGCGTGGTTTTGCTTCTGTGTTCATTATAGGCATTTTTGCCCCTGGGTGCAAGACGGCAGAAAAATTCAAATTTTTTTCTTCAACCCATTGGCTTTCCCGATTTAATGCGTTAAAGTCAGCGATGGCGCCATCGTCGGCAGCGCCATCATCAAGCTCTTTGCCCAATACGGCCCCGCCGCCGTGCCCCACATCGAAGCCTTTGTTCGCGATATGGCACAAGCGGTACATAATGCGTAGTTAGGAGTTGGGAAGTAGGAGTTAGGAATTTTGGGGCTGCCGGTTATTAAAACTCCTACGCAACTTTCCATTATAATCTGTAGGGAACGGTCTTGACCGTTCCCTACAATGCTTTTATTCGGTTCACGCCAGCCTTTATCCCGCCGCCCAACTCCTAAGGCAACACCGCACAATTCCCACCTTGCGGCTTAAGCACCGCTCCGGCAGCTGCGGCACGGCATCTGCGTTGCCAA
>ERZ1673748.1460-NODE-1460-length-22508-cov-7.881219_pt1 | contig 22508 bp, 18 predicted proteins | sample MGYA00580196_ERZ1673748 | MGnify/ENA primary metagenome ERZ1673748 (study PRJEB41218, sample SAMN15661796) | gut metagenome | host: Homo sapiens | place: Canada: London | collected 2015-08-20/2019-03-30 | study: EMG produced TPA metagenomics assembly of...
TAGATTTTACATCATTTTTCTTATTTACATCATTCAAGGTCTTCATTGTCGGGAAGAGGATCACGTCCCGGATAGAGTCGGTGCCGCAGAGCATCATGGCGCAGCGGTCGATGCCGAAGCCCAGACCGCCGGTGGGGGGCATACCGTACTCCAGCGCCAGCACGAAGTCCTCGTCCATCATGTCGGCCTCCTCGTCGCCGTGGGCCCGCTTCTCCGCCTGAGCCTTGAAGCGCTGGTACTGGTCGATGGGGTCGTTGAGCTCGGAGAAGGCATTGCCCATCTCGCAGCCGCAGACGAACATCTCGTACCGCTCCGTCAGATGGGGGTCCTCCGGGCTGCGCTTGGCCAGCGGGCTTACCTCCACCGGGTACATGGTGATGAAGGTGGGCTGAATGAGCGTCTCCTCCACCTTCTGGTCGAAGGTCTCGTACAGGGCGTTGCCCCACGTCCGGGCTACCCCCTCCATATCCACGCCTACGCTCTTGGCCAGCTCCACGGCGGCGTCATCATCGCCCTCAATGGCCATGAAGTCGGCGCCGGTGACATTCTGCACGGCATCGGCCATGGTGATGCGCTTCCAGCTGGGGGTCAGATCCACGTCGTGGCCCAGCCACTGGATATGGTAGGTACCCAGGATCTCCTTGGCGGCCCCGGTGAGGATGCCCTCCAGAATATCCATCATGCCGTCCAGATTGGTGTAGGCCTGATACAGCTCACAGGTGGTGAACTCCGGGTTGTGCTTGGTGTCCATGCCCTCGTTGCGGAAGATGCGGCCCACCTCATACACTCGCTCCAGACCGCCCACGATGAGCCGCTTCAGGTGCAGCTCCGTAGCGATGCGCATATACATATCGATGTCCTGAGCGTTGTGGTGGGTGATGAAGGGCCGGGCGTTGGCGCCGCCGGCAATGGGGCTGAGCACGGGGGTCTCCACCTCCATGAAGCCCATATTGTCCAGATACCGGCGCAGATACGCTACGAACTTGCTGCGGATCTCAAAGTTCCGCTGGGATTCGGGATTCATAATGAGATCCACATACCGCTGGCGGTAGCGCAGCTCCTTGTCCGTCAGACCGTGGAACTTCTCCGGCAGGGGCTGGAGGGACTTCGACAGCAGGGTGATCTCATGGGCCCGGATGCTCATCTCGCCCTTCTGGGTGCGGAACACGTCGCCCTTGACGCCTACGATATCGCCGATGTCATATTTCCTGAAGCGGTCATAGGCATCCTCGTCCATCTCGTCCTTCCGGGCGTAGATCTGGATGCGGCCGGACTTATCCTTCAGATCGCAGAAAGACACCTTGCCCATGCCCCGCTTGCTCATAAGACGGCCCGCCAGAGAGACGGTCTGCCCCTCCAGCTGGTCGAACTGATCCTTGACCTCCTGTGCGTGATGGGTCACGTCATAGCGGGTGATCTCAAAAGGATTCCGGCCCGCCTCCTGCAGGGCTGCCAGCTTATCCCGGCGGATCTGGAGAATTTCCCGCAGGTCCTGTTGATTCTGATTCTGCTGTGCCATAGATATGGTCTCCTTATCGTTCGATCTTGTCCACCCGGTACCGGATGACGCCCTTGGGGGCCTCCACGGTGATCTCACTGCCGGCCTTGCTGCCCATCAGGGCCTTGCCGAAGGGGGAATCCTCCGACACCTTCCGCTCCATGACGTTGGCCTCCTGAGAGCCCACGATGGTGTACTCCGGCAGCGTCTTGCCGTTATCCAGATTGGTCACGGTGACACGGCAGCCGATGGATACCTTGTCGGAATCCATGTCCGTCTCGTCCACGATGACGGCGTGGAGCAGGATATTCTCCAGCTCGGCAATGCGGGAGTAGAGCTTGCCCTGCTCATTTTTGGCCTCGTCGTACTCGCTGTTTTCCGACAGGTCACCGAAGCCTCTGGCCTCCTTGATGAGCTCTGCGATCTCGTCGGCACGGGTGGTCTTGCTGTAATCCAGCTCCTTTTTCAGCTCGTCGTACCGCTCCTGACTCATTTTGAATTCTTTTACCATGGAATCCATTCCTTTCTGTTGACAAATACGGCATGGCCGCACGAGATTAGTATAAACACTATAACAAAAATAGTACAGACACTATATCATTCTGCATTATAAGTTCTTTCCCCGCCGGTGTCAAGTCCTACCCACACCGGGATAGCCGCACCCGGCGGAAGGCTTCCCTCTGCCAGCAGCGCCGCCAGCAGCGGCTCCTCCGCTGCCCACGGCTTCATTTTCTCCCACCACGGCTCGGCCCATACATACCGGACCTCCTGATGGCTCTCCCCTATCAGCAGGGAGGGAAGCCCCTCCGCCGCTGCGCCGAAGCATACCGCCAGCTGCGCCACCGGACCGCCCTCTCCCAGTCCGTACCGGTGCCGCAGGGATCGCCGCAGCTCCTCCTGCCCCCGGTCCAGCTGCGGCGACAGATACCTTACCCGCCGGGCCAGCAGATCTGCCGCCTCCGTAACGGCCCCGTCGGGCCGGGAGGCCCGCAGCACCACACTGGCCTGTGACCGGCAGAGTCCCAGCTGCCTGCAGGCGCAGTCCACCAGCTGCCCCAGCATGGCCCGCCGCAGCGCCACCGGGGCCGGGAGCCGAAGGGGAAGCAGCAGCGCCGCCCACTCCGGCGGTGCCGCCGCATACCGCACCCCGGCGTCGGCCATGGACTGCGCCGCCTGCCGCACCCGGCGCTGTACCCGTCGATTCAGCCGCCCACCGCCCTCCAGCAGGCACACCTCCCCGTCTCCCAGCGGACAGCGCCGCAGGGTGAGCCTTTTCCGCTTCTCCTCCCATCGCACATATCCCACCATAACACAGCGCCCCCTTTCCACCAGTCTATGGTCCGGCGGCGGGAGAAAGACGGCATAAAAAATCCCCCACCTGCACCAAGCGGTGCAGGTGGGGAAAAGGCCGCTTACCACCAATAGGGGATGTACCCCGGCAGACGGTTCAGCGGATTGATGCGGGTGTAGTTCTCCCAGATCTCGTAGTGGACGTGGGGGCCGGTAGAGATGCCCGTGGAGCCGCACAGGCCGATGACCTCGCCCTGCTCCACATGCTCGCCCACCTCCACCAGACGCTCACTCATGTGGGCGTACAGGGTGAAGTTGCCGTTTCCGTGGTCGATCTCCACATAGTTGCCGTAGCCGCCCCAGCTGTACTTAGAACCCACTACGGTGCCGGACTTCACGGCATAGATGTAGCTGCCGTAGGAGGCGCCGATGTCCACGCCCATGTGGTTGGTGCTGGCACCGGGGGTGGGCTGGTCACGCCCGCCGTAGCCGGAGGTAATGAGCCGGCAGTCCGAGGGCCAGATGTATCCGTCGGAGGAGGGCGTCTCATCGGAGCCGCTGCTGCCGCCACCGCCGCTGCCACTGCCTCCACTGTTATCGCCGCCGTTGTTCCGGTTTTCCTCCTCTCTCCGGGCCTGGATCTGGGCGTCCAGCTCATCGGCGGCTGCCTGCTCCTGAGCGGCCAGATCGTTCAGGCCGTCCGCCGTCTCATTATACTGGGCGATCAGCTGCGTCGCCGCCTCCAGCTGGCTGTCCAGCTCCGCCTGACGGCTCTCCAACTGGGAGCGCTGCTCCTCCAGCGCCTGCCGGTCGGCCTGCATCTGCTGGCGCAGCTGCCGCAGGTCGTTGATGACGATCTGGTCGTGCTCGGCCACCTCGTTGATGAAGTCGATGCGGCCCAAAAGATCGCTGAAGCTGGTGGCCTTGAAGATCACCGACCAGAAGGAAGCGGTCCCCCGCTCCTCCTCATCCCGCACCTGACGGCAGAACAGGTCGTACTGAGCTTCTTCCTTCTGCTGGTTGTCCGCCAGCTCCGCCTCCAGCGCATCGATCTGCTGCTGGGCGTTGGAGATCTGGCTGCGGAGGACGTCCGCCTGCTGATCCAGCAGGTTTTTCTGCTCCAGCGCATCGGCCTTGTTGGCCTCGGCCTCCTCGATCTGCTGGTTGATCTCCTCCAGATTCTTCTGGTGCTCCTCCGCCTGCTCCTGCAGGTCCGCGATGGTCTCGGCATAGACGTTCACCGGGCGCAGAGCGCCGCTGGTGAACACGATGCTCACCGCCATGAGAATGGCCAGCAGGCCGCACCATTTTTTCTTACTCATGCTGCACTCCTCCTTATACTCTCAGGAACTTCCGGATGGCGGTCAGGCTGCCGCCCACGCCCACCAGAATCCCTACCAGACCGAACACACCGGCCACCGGCCCCCAAATTTTCCGGAAGGACACCACCCGCAGCAGCTGCAGGGTATCGGACCTGGAAATGCCCTTGGAAATGGCCTCATACAGCAGCCACTGCAGCCCAAAGGCGATGACGGCGCCCATCAGACCGATGAGCAGACCCTCGTAGACGAAGGGCCATCGAATGAAGCCGTCGGTGGCGCCCACCATCTTCATGATGGCGATCTCATCCCGCCGGTCAAAGGTGGTGAGCTTGATGGTGTTGGAGATAATGAATACCGAGATCACCAGCAGCACCGCAATGAGGGCGATGCTGATGAGGCTTGCCACATTCCGCACCGTCAAAAACCCGTTGGAGATGGTCTCGTCCGCCCGGACCTTCACGATGCCGGGGGTGGCCTCCAGATCGGATACCACCTGCTGCATCTGTGCGGCGTCCGTCAGATGGATAACGTACCGATGGCGAAAAATGGAGGGATCCAAGTCGCTGTACAGGTCGTCCTCATCGTACTGCTCCACGTAGCTGTCCCGTGCCTCCTGCCGGGAGACGAAGGTGCAGTCCGCCGCACCGGGGATCTTCTCCAGCTTGGATTGCAGGGCCTTGGCCTCGCTGTCAGAGAGGTTCTCATCCACGAAGGCCAGCACGGCGTTCTCCTTCTGCAGATCCTTCAGGTTCTCGTTGGCGTTATAGGCCACCAGCGAAAAGGTCCCCATGATCACCAGACACGCCACCGTCACGCCGATGGCGGCGAAGGACATGAATCCGTGGGAGAACATATTGCGGATGCCCTCCCGGAAAAAATATCGAAAATCGTGCTTCATCTGTTATACCTCATACGTTCCCACGCCGTCGCCGTTGACCTGCCCGTGATCGATCATGATGACCCGCTTGTCGAAGTGGTTCACCAGATCCCGCTCGTGGGTCACCACCACCACGGTGGTGCCAAGGGCGTTGATGCGCTCCAGCAGGGTCATGATCTCCAGCGAGCGGTTGGGATCCAGATTGCCGGTGGGCTCGTCGGCCACGATGGTGCTGGGATTGTTCACCAGCGCCCGTGCAATGGCCACACGCTGCTGCTCACCGCCGGACAGCTCGTCGGGGTACCGGTTCTCCATACCCTTCAGCCCCACCAGCTCCAGCACATAAGGGATGCGGGTGCGGATGTCACGGGGCGTGGCCCCCACCGCCCGCATGGCAAGGCTCAGGTTGTCGAACACCGTCTTTTTGGGGATCAGGCGGAAGTCCTGAAAGATCACGCCGATGGTGCGGCGCATATAGGGGATCTGCCGGTCGGAGATGCGGCTCATGGAGAAGCCGTTGACCATGACCCGCCCCGCCGTGGGGATGACCTCGCCGGTCAGGAGCTTGATGATGGTGGACTTGCCGGAGCCGGAGGGTCCCACCAGAAACACAAATTCCCCGTCCTCAATGGTAAAGGAGATGCCCTGAAGGGCCTTCGTCCCGTTTTCGTATGTTTTTTCAACGTCCTTCAATCGAATCATATCATATCCCTCGTTGCCGGAGACCCGGCCCGCTGCATTTGAAACGACGAACCCTGTCGGGCTGCGCCGTATTATGTCACCATAGGGTATTATATAAAAAAAGTTACAAAATGGCAACAGGAATAATATGAAAATTTTATGAACAGATGGGGAGGCCCTCCGGCAAAGATCCCGGTAGACAGCCGTGAAGTGACCCCACTTGTTAGATAGTATATCATACTGTCTAACAAGTGGGGTGCTGTTCAGCAGCGCCGGGAATGGGGCTTTTGCTCTGATATGTGCTTTATTGGGCGCTGCCCTCGCCCAAGATGCGGGCGGCGCTCTCCTGAGCGAACTGCTTGCTGTACAGGTCGTGGTAATAGCCCTTGCGCCGCAGCAGCTCCTCATGCTTGCCCTGCTCCACGATGTGGCCGTCCTTCACCACAAGGATCACGTCCGCCTTGCGGATGGTGGAGAGACGATGGGCTACCAGAAAGGAGGTGCGGTTCGTCAGCAGATGGTCAATGGCGTTCTGGATCAGCTGTTCCGTCTGGGTGTCGATGGAGGAGGTGGCCTCATCCAGCACGAAGATGCGGGGGTCGGCCAGCACGGCACGGGCAAAGGAGATCAGCTGCTTCTCGCCGGTGGAGAGACGGTCGCCGCCCTCCCCCACATCGCTGTCCCAGCCATTTTCCAGCTTTGACACCACCGTATCCGCCGACACGGCCCGTGCGGCGGCCGCCACCTCCTCGTCGGTGGCGTCCAGCTTGCCGTAGCGGATGTTCTCCCGGACGCTGCCGGAGAACAGGTGGGGATTCTGCAGCACATAGCCGATGTTGGAGTGGAGCCACAGCTGGCTGCGCTGGCGGTAGTCCACGCCGTCAATGAGGATCTGCCCCTCCGTAGGCTCGAAGAACCGGCAGGCCAGATTGATGAGGGTGCTCTTGCCGGCTCCCGTCTCGCCCACGATGGCCACCGTGGTCCCCTGGGGGATGTGGAGGGAGAAATGCTCCAGCACGTTCTCGCCGCCGTCTGGATAGCGGAAGGTCACATCCCGGAACTCGATCTCGCCCCGCAGCGGCTCCCAGTTCTCCCGCTTGGGGTGGAAGGCGTCGCCGTACTTCTCGATGACCTCCGGGGCGTCCTGAATTTGCGGCTGTTCGTCCATCAGATCCGTCACCCGCTCAATGGAGGCCTGCAACGAGATGAATTCCGCCAGATTGGCGGCGGTCATCTGGATGGGGTCGAAGATGCTGACGGCGTAGGCGGTAAAGGCCGACAGAGTGGCCAGCTCCAGCGCCTGATCCAGCACCATGTAGCCGCCCCGCAGCAGCACGATGGATACCGCCATGGTGCCGAAGAATAGCACCAGCGGGATAAACACCGCATTGAGCCGGGCTGCCCGAATGCCGGAGTCGTGCATCTGCCGGGTGAGACTGCGGAAGGCATCGGCGGTCTGCTCCTCCGTCACCAGCGTCTTGGTGGTGCGGGCGCCGGTGATGCCCTCGTTGAAGGCTCCGGTGATGCGGGAGTTCAGCTTACGTACCTTCCGGTTCCAGTGGAGGATGCGGTTCTGGAAGTACCCCGTCAGAATGGCCATCACCGGAACGATGGCGATGACTGCCAGCGCCAGCCTCCAGTTCAGAGCCAGCATGGCCGCAAAGGTCCCCAGCACATAGAACACCGCCCACAGGATATCCGTGAAGTTCCATGCCAGCATACTGGAGATGCGGTTGGTGTCGCTCATGACACGGGTCAGCAGATACCCCACCGGGGTCACGTTATAAAAGGAGAAGGACAGGGTCTGCAAATGGTGGAACAGAGTCCCACGCATATCCTTGCCCAGATTCATCTCGATGTGCATGGAGTTCCGGGCGAAGATCACCACCGACAGGGTCTGCACCAGAATGACCGCCAGATACGCCAGTGCATAGGGCAGCAGCCCCGTCAGGGTGTTCTTTTCGATAAAATTCTGGATGGCGTACTTCTGGAACAGGGGCAGCACCACGTCCACCAGAGCGCAGATGCCGTTGAACACCAGCATGGACACGAAGGCGCCCCGATAGGGCCGCAGGAACGGCCCCAGCCGCTTCCAGATCTTCCAGTCGAAGGATTGGGTATATTCCTTTTCGTCAATGGCTGCCATGTTCGCTCCCCCCTTCCTCCAGCAGCGCCCGGTCGGCACTCTGCATCTGAATGTTGTAGATATCCCGGTAGATGCCGGGATTTTCCACCAGCTGGGCATGGGTCCCCAGCTCCGCCACCCGGCCGCTGTCCAGCACCAGAATGCGGTCGGCCTGCATGAGGGTGGTGACCCGGTGGGAGATCAGCAGCACCGTGGCATTGCCGGTGGACCGGCGCAGGGCGGTGCGGATCTTCTCGTCCGTCTCGGCATCCACGGCGGACAGGGAGTCGTCGAAGATCATCACCGGGGCCTGCTGCATCAGCATCCGGGCGATGGCCACCCGCTGCTTCTGTCCGCCGGAGAGAGTCACGCCCCGCTCACCCACGATGGTGTCATACCCCTCCGGGAAGGAGGTCACCGCATCATCCACGCAGGCGATGGCCGCCGCATGGCGCATGGCATCCTCCGGCGCATCGGGGCGCACAGCCCGGATGTTCTCTCCAATGGTCTGGGAGAACAGGAAGGGCTCCTGCAAAACAAGGCCGATGTGCCGCCGCAGGTCGCTGCGCCGGATATGCCGCAGGTCCACGCCGCCGATGGTGATGCGGCCGGAGCCCTCCGGCACGTCGTACAGCCGGTCCAGCAGATGCACCAGCGTGCTCTTGCCGGAGCCGGTGCCGCCCAGCACGGCGAAGGTCTCTCCCTCCCGGATGGTGAAGGACACGTCCTTCAGGACCGGCTGTCCCTCGTAGCCGAAGGTCACATGGTCAAATACAATGTCCCCGCCGGGGAAGGGAACGTCATCGGGCTGATCCTGCTCCTCCGGGGAGCGGAGGATGTAGCCCACACGGTCCATGGATACCCCGGCCTTGCTCATATCCGACAGCACCCGGCCCAGAGAACGCACGGGCCACGCCAGGGACTCGTTGTAGCTGACGAAGGCCACGAAGGCACCCAGAGTCATGGCCCCGGCCACGCTCTCGTGGATGCCCGCCAGAATGATGACCATCACCTGCAAGCACGTCAGCAGCGTCCCCGACGCCCAGTACACCGACAGGAGCTTTCCCAGATGGATCCACAGTCCGGCGTACCGCTCGCTCTTGGCCTGAAATTTGTCCTCCTCATACTTCTCCCGTCCGAAGGCCCGCACCACCCGCACGGCGGTGAGGTTCTCCTGAGCGCAGGTGGTCACCTCGCCCTCGGCCTCGTCGGCAGTCTTGAACCGGGAGGAGATCTTCCGGTAGAACACCCCCGACGACAGGCCCACAATGGGGATGAAGGCCAGAGCGATCAGGGACAGCTTCACGTTCATGCGGAACATGATCCACAGATACAGGATGATGAGGAACACCGTTCGCACCACCTCCACCAGCTGGTTGCACACGAAGGTGCGGATCACGTCCACATCGGAGGTGCAGCGCTGGATGATGTCGCCGGTGGGGTGCTGCTTGTGCCACGCAAAGGGCAGATACTGGATGCGCCGGTACAGGTCATCCCGCAGCCCCTTGACGTAGGCCTCGGACCCACGGGACAGCTGGGCCCGCTGCCCGAAGCTGCACAGGCCCCGCAGCAGCGCCGTCACCATGACGGCCCCCGCCGCCCACCACAGCGCCGTGACAGGCTCCTGCCGCAGCGTCTCCAGCGGCAGCACCCGCAGCAGCAGCGCCGGCAGCTTGGCCTCCTCGGATCCCAGAATGGAGTCCACCGTGATACGGATGATCTGGGGCGTCAGGGCGTTGAGCGCCATGGACAGGCACGCACACAGCAGCGCCGCCGCAAAATGTCCCCAGCAGGGGCGCAGATAGTGCCAGATGAGCCCGGCCTTCTCCCGCCCCGACAGCTTGAATGTCGATTGCTTCTCTTCCATAAGCCTCCTTCTCTCTCCCGGCGGCCCGCAGGCCGCCTGTCCAAACGCCGCCGGCGTCCGGCATCCTACAAAAAATGCGTCCCCGGATGGGGACGCACACAGGGTACGGTCACATCGGCCCCCTTATCGGGCCGATCCGGCGGCGCACACAATGATCCCCTTATTGGTCAGCTTGCTCTTCGTCATGGTGTACGCCTCCTTTCGCTTATAGTGAGTACAGTATAGCGCCGTATGAGTATCCTGTCAAGAAAAGTTTTCCGCCCCGGCGGTGGAGGGCCGTCCCACCCTCTTGCATTTTTGGAAAAATGGGGTATGATATAAGAGAAAGATTGTCCTCTGCCATGGCGGAGGAGAAAAGAAGGGTTGTTTTATGACAAAAATCGACATTGTATCGGGTTTTCTGGGCGCCGGTAAGACCACGCTCATCAAGAAGATGCTCAGCGAGGCCTATCAGGGTGAGAAGCTGGTGCTCATTGAAAACGAGTTTGGCGAGATCAGCATCGACGGCGGTTTCCTGAAGGATTCCGGCGTGCAGATCAGCGAGATGTCCTCCGGCTGCATCTGCTGCTCTCTGGTGGGCGACTTTAACAAGGCCCTGCGCCAGGTCCATGAGCAGTTCGCTCCGGACCGCATCCTCATCGAGCCCTCCGGCGTAGGCAAGCTCTCCGACGTGATCGTGGCGGTGGAGAACACCGTTCGGGACGAGCCGGACATGAAGCTGAACTCCTTCGTCACCGTGGCCGACGCCACCAAGGTGAAGGTGTATATGAAGAACTTCGGTGAGTTCTACAACAATCAGATCGAGTCTGCCGGCACCATCATCCTCTCCCGGACACAGAAGCTGTCTCAGGAGAAGCTGGAGGCCGCCGTGGCTCTGCTGCGAGAGAAGAATCCCACCGCCGCTATCCTCACTACCCCGTGGGACCAGCTGGACGGCAAGACTCTGCTGTCCGCTGTGGAAAAGGTCTCTCTGGCCGATGAGCTGCTGGCCAGGATGCAGGCCGAGCACGAGGCGGAGGAGGCGGAGCACCACCATCACCACCACGACCATGATGAGCATGACGACCATGACGAGCATCACCATCATCATGACCACGACGAGGACGAGGGCCACTGCTGCTGCGGCCATCACCACGACGATGATGACGATGACGACGAACATGAGCATCACCATCACGAGGGCTGCTGCCACCATGACCACGAGGAGCACGAGCACCATCATGACCACGACGAGCATGAGCATCACCATCACCATGATGGCGAGTGCGACGACCCGGAGTGCTCCTGCCACCACCATCACCACCATGCCGACGAGGTGTTCACCAGCTGGGGTGCTGAGACGGTCCACTCCTACACGGAGGAGGACATCCGCCGCATCCTGACGGCGCTGGATACCGGCGATTACGGCGCCATCCTCCGGGCCAAGGGGATCGTTCCCAGCGGCGGCAAGTGGCTGCACTTCGACTATGTCCCCGAGGAGCAGGACGTCCGCTACGGCAGCGCCGACTACACCGGCCGCCTGTGCGTCATCGGCGCCCAGCTGAAGGAGGACAAGCTCAAAGAGCTGTTCAGCCTGTAACACCTGTAAGGAGCGAGGAACTATGGACATTCCTGTCTATCTCATCGCCGGCTTTCTGGATTCCGGCAAAACCGGCTTCATCAACGGTATCCTCCGGGACGGCTTTGCCGAGGAGGATCGTACCCTGCTGATCTGCTGCGAGGAGGGGGAGCTGGAGTACGACCCCCGTGTGCTGGGCAATGTGTTCACCTACACGGTGGACGAGCAGAGTCAGCTGACTCCGGAGCTGTTCAAGAAGCTGGAGAAGCAGTACCGGCCCAAGCAGGTCATCATCGAGTATAACGGTATGTGGATGATCGAGCCTCTGTACCGGGATGGCCTGCCTGCCAACTGGATCCTCTACCAGATCATGTGTCTGGTGGACGCCAGAAGCTTCGAGATGTATGTGAAGAATATGGGCCAGCTGATGATGGAGAAGATCAGCAACGCCGATATGCTGATCTTCAACCACTGCAACGAGGAGTTGCGGGCCCAGCTCCGCAGCCGCAACCTGCGGATGGTGAACCGCCGGGCCGATATCTATCTGGAAAACGAGGACGGCACCAGCGAGGAGTACGTCACTCCGGAGATGTCCCCCTTCGATCTCTCCGACGGCCATCTGGATGTGCCGGACGACGACTACGGTGTCTGGTATGTGGATATGATGGACAACCCCGACCGCTACGACGGTGTCACCGTGCGGTATAAGGCCGTCATGTGCCACTCCAAGAAGTTCAAGGGTGTCCACTGCCCCGGCCGCTTCGCCATGGTCTGCTGCGAGAACGATATGCAGTTTTTGGCTTTGGTGGCCAAGGGCGAGGGACTAGAGAGGTTCAAGGATCGCCAGTGGGTGGAGATCACCGCCACGGTGAAAAAGGAGGCCAACGACGCTTATCAGGGCGAGGGTCCGGTGCTGTATGTCACCGCCATCGCCCCCTGCGAAAAGCCCAAGGAAGAGGTCGTCTCCTTCTGACGATCCTCCGGCCTGGTTGTGTGTAAACCATGTGAAAGAGAGAAAAGGAGAGCTGCCCCATGACCCCAAAAGAAAAGACCTTTCTGGACCAGACCGCCCAGCGTCTGCACCTGACGTTGGACGGCGAGAGCAGCATCCTCTTCGGCAGCGTCGGCGGCTACCAGACCATGCTTTGGCGCCGTCTATAACGAGCTGAAGGAGTACTACGAGCTGAGCCTGTTGGACTGCTTCCGCATGATCCCGGAGATGCTGCGTTAGGAGATCATCGATTCCTCCACCTACATCGGGGAGCTGGTGAAGCTGTATGCCTTCACGCTGCTGGGCGCTATCCCCACGGCCATCAGCTCCATGAGAAGCCGGAAGCTGAAGAAGGTCACTTACCGTCTGCGCTCCCAGCGCACCAACGCCGCCCCGGAGCTGTAATAAACCAAAAAACGGAGGCCGCAGGCATTGTCTGCGGCCTCCGTTTATTTGTTTCGCCTTGTTACGCCTGATAGAACAGCTCCACCAGATCGGCGGTGATATCCTCCGTCCAGCTGCACATGGTCACGCAGCACATATAGCCCTCCTGCTTGATGCACACCAGCGTCTCATACATGGGGACGCCGTCCATCTCGCCGGAGATAACAGCGCCCTCCCGAACCAGACCGGCGAACTGCACCGGAGTCTGCTCCACCTTCACGTTGGATAGCCCCATGGAGGTCAGAGCATCTTCCAGCTTGGGTACGGCAATCTCCAGATAACCAGCCTCGTCCAGCAGCTTGCCGTACAGAGCGCCCAGATCCTCATACACCACGTTTATGGTCACAAGGCCCTCCATGGCGCTGGCGAACATATCATAGGTGCTCTTGCCATCCTCCATGGCCTTCTGCATCTCCTCGCTGCTCTCGGCCACCACGCCGGACAGCTCTGCCAGCTGCTCGTCGCTGTAGTAAGTCCAGTCATCGCTCAGCTCGCAGCCGATGCCCACGAAGGTGTTGGTGTAAATGCCGTTTTCAATCGTGCCACGCTGGAAGCCGGATTGGCTGTCGCCGCCGTCTCCGTCCTTCTTACCGCAGGCGGCCATGCTCAGCACCAGTACCAGCGCCAGCAGCAGACCTACGGCCCGTTTCATCTGCTTCATCGCTTCTCTTTCCTCCGAATCATGTATTTGGGGGTCGCTATGCCATGTGGTATACATCCATCCTACCATATTTCGACACAGCCTGCAAGAGAAAAGCGCATCAGGGGCGGGCACATTTGCGCCCGCCCCTGATGCGTCTGCCCCGCAGACTTCCGCTACAAGTCCTCCAGATCGTCCTTTCCCAGACGCATGGTGCGCCAGCGCTCCGGCAGCTCCGGCCCGATGAGAGGAAACAGATTCTCCGTGTGGGAGGTGGGCTGGATGTTGTAGGTGCCGTACTGGTTTACCAGATCGAAGGTGCTCTCCGGCACGCCGGGGAAGTCGTGGATATCCGGAGCCGGGTCGTGAAAGGTTTTTTTCCTTCGCATGGCATGGACCTCCTGTTTTTAATTGCCGCCGGTCATGACGGCAGGGATAGTATGCCCCATTTTAGGCACCTTGGGAGGGTTGTCAGCCGGAGAAAAATCTGCTATAATCGATTTTCCGAGAGAGTATGTGCAGAAGAGACGGAGGTATGTATGGCAAATTTTACCAAGCAGGCCATTGAAACGGCGTTTTTGCAGCTGCTCAACGAAAAGCCCCTGAACAAGATCAGTGTCCGGGATATTGTGGAAAAATGCGGCATCAACCGAAACTCCTTTTACTACCATTTTCAGGATATCCCCTCCCTCATCGCTGAGATCATCACCGCCTCCACCGACCGGCTCATCGAGGAGTATCCCACCATCTCCACACTGGACGAGTGCTGCGAGATGGCCTTCCGCTATGCGCTGCGCAACCGCAGCGCCGTGATGCATATCTACCACTCCGTGAACCGTGACCTCTTCGAGAAGAGCACCATGCGTCTGTGCGAGTACGCCGTCACCACCTACATTGATACCGCCTTCCCCCAGCACCAACTGCCGGAGGCAGACCGGAAGGCGGTGATCCGCTTCATCAAGTGCCAGATCTTCGGAATGTGCATCGACTGGATCAGCGACGGGATGCAGGACGAGGCGCTGGAGGAGCTGCGGCGTATCAGCCGCCTGTGCCACGGCCTGCCGGAGCTCATCATCGAGCGCAGCCGGGACGACCATTGAAAATTTAGGCAAATACCCACTGACTGCCTAAAAACTGGGCAATTTGTATCCGGGTGTCTGACTTTCAGACACCCGGTGTTATTTTATCCATTTTCTCCCGGCCCCGAAAGCGGTAAACTCAGACCATCAAAAGTGAGGGAGATGCGTATCATGCGTTCTGTGACCCCTATGCGAGCGGCCAAAACAGGATACATCATCATGTCGGTGCTGCTGTGCGTGCTGGGCGTGGTGCTGTTTGTGTGGCCCGGCGTGTCGGTGGCCGTCATCGGAGAGCTGCTGGGCATCGGGATGATCGTGTTTGGTGCCGTGAAGGTGGCGGGGTATCTGTCCCGTGACCTGTTCCGGCTGGCCTTCCAGTACGATCTGGCCTTCGGCGTGCTGCTGATCGCCTTGGGTATCGTAACACTGACCCATCCCGGCGAGACCATCGGCTTTCTGTGCGTGGTGTACGGCATTCTGGTGCTGTCGGACGGGCTGTTCAAGGTGCAGATCGCCGTGGACGCCAAGCGCTTCGGCATCGACCGCTGGTGGGCCATCCTGCTGGCGGCGGCGTGTGCCGGTGTGCTGGGCGTGCTGCTGGTGCTGCGGCCCGGCGAGGGGGCGCAGGCGCTGACCATGCTCCTGGGTGCGTCGCTGTTTCTGGACGGCGTGATGAATCTGCTGGTGGCTCTGCTGACAGTGAAGATCATCCGCCACCAGCGGCCGGACGTCATCGAGACAGATGAATTTGAGATCAAGTGAGAAAGGACCGAGATGCAATGGGATTGTCTAAAGCGGTGGTAAAAAACCGTGTTCTGATCCTGATGATCGCATTGATCCTGCTGGTGCCGGCGGTGTTTGGGATGCTGGGTACCCGGATCAACTACGATATGCTGGATTATCTGCCCGGCGACATGGATACCGTCATCGGGCAGGAGACGTTGAAGGAGGACTTCGGCAAGGGAGCCTTCTCCTTCATCGTGGTGCAGGATATGCCGGTGCAGGAGGTGGCCCAGCTGAAGGAGAAGATCCAGCAGGTGGACCACGTGGAGAGCGTGCTGTGGTACGATTCCGTGGCGGACCTCTCCATCCCCATGGAGCTGCTGCCGGATAAGCTGTATAACGAGTTCAATACCGATGATGCCACTATGCTGGCGGTGTTCTTCGACTCCGCCACCTCGGAGGACGTGACCATGGATGCCATCCGTGAGATCCGCTCCATCGCCGGCAAGCAGTGCTTCGTGTCAGGTATGTCGGCGCTGGTGACGGACCTGAAGGATCTGTGCGAGCAGGAGGAGCCTATCTATGTGGCGCTGGCCGTGGCCTGTGCCTGCGCCGCCATGATGCTGCTGCTGGACGGCTGGCTGGTTCCGTTCGTGTTTCTGGCCAGCATTGGCATGGCCATCGTGTATAACCTTGGCAGCAACTTCTTCCTGGGAGAGATCTCCTACATCACCAAGGCCCTGTCTGCGGTGCTGCAGCTGGCCGTGACCATGGACTACTCCATCTTCCTGTGGCACAGCTACAACGAGCAGCTGACCCTGCAGAGCGACCACAAGGAGGCCATGGCGGTGGCCATCCACAACACCTTTACCTCCGTCATCGGCAGCTCTGCCACCACCATCGCCGGCTTCATCGCCCTGTGCTTCATGTCCTTCACGCTGGGCCGTGACCTGGGTATCGTCATGGCTAAGGGCGTGCTGCTGGGCGTGCTGGGCTGCGTGACCATCCTGCCGTCCCTGATCCTGGTGCTTGATAAGCCTCTGCAGCGGACACGGCATAAGTCCCTGATCCCCGATATGGGAGGCTTTGCCAAGGGCATGTGCAAGATTTTCCCCGTGTTTCTGGTGATCTTCGCCCTGCTCATCGCCCCGGCCTACATCAGCTATGATAAGACCAACGACGAGGTATACTACGACATGGGCCAGTGCCTGCCGGAGGACATGGAGTACGTCATCGCCAACAAGAAGCTCTCCGAGGAGTTTGACATCGCCTCCACCCATATGCTGCTGGTGAACGCCGATCTGCCGGACAGCGACATCCGGGCCATGATCGACGAGATGGAGCAGGTGCCGGGCGTGAAGTATGTGTTGGGCATGGAGAGCGTGGTAGGTCCCATGATCCCCATGGAGGTGCTGCCGGATTCCGTGCGCTCCATGCTGGAGAGCGACCAGTGGGAGCTGTTGCTCATCAACTCCGAGTATAAGGTGGCCTCCGATGATGTCGATCAGCAGATCGATCAGCTGAACGCCATCCTGAAGAAGTATGACGAGGGCGGAATGCTCATCGGTGAGGCCCCCTGCATGAAGGATATGATCGAGACGACGGACCACGACTTCAAGGTAGTCAACGCCATCTCCATCGCCGCCATCTTCCTCATCATCACGCTGGTGGAGGGAAGCTTCTCCCTGCCCTTCATCCTGATCGCCGTCATCGAGCTGGCTATCTTCATCAATCTGGGCCTGCCCCATGTGCTGGGCCAGTCGCTGCCTTTCATCGCCCCCATCTGTATCAGTACCATCCAGCTGGGCGCTACGGTGGACTACGCCATCCTGATGACCACCCGCTACAAGGCGGAGCGGCTCAATGGCGAGGATAAGAAGAAGGCCGTCATGACCGCCCTGCGGACCTCGGCCCCCTCCATCATCGTCAGCGGCATGGGCCTGTTCGCCGCCACCTTCGGCGTGGCGCTGTATTCCAACATCGATATCGTGGGCTCCATGTGTATGCTGATGGCCCGTGGCGCTATCATCAGCGTGCTGCTGGTGCTGCTGGTGTTGCCGGCTCTGCTGATCCTGTGCGACGGCATCGTGTGCCGCACCACCCGTGGTATGACCCATCTCATTGGTAAACAGGAGGTTGTAAAATGAAAAAGAATAAATTTCTGGCTGTGATCTTAGCCATGGCGGTGGCCGTAGGCGCCGCCGGCGTCACCACCTACGCCGTGGGCAAGGACGCCAATGATACCGAGGCCCCGTCCACCGTGGTGACGGCCGCCTCCGCCTCCGACACGGAGGCCGTCAAGGATGAGACGGTATACGTCATGACCGCTGCCGACGGCAGCACCCAGAAGATCCTGGTCAGCGACTGGATCAAGAACGCCCTGCCCGCCGAGGCCCAGAAGGCCATCGAGAGCCTGAACGACGCCCAGCAGGTGAAGGACGACTGCTGGACCGGCACCATCCAGAAGGAGCTGCCGGTGAGCATGAGCATCCACTACACCCTGGACGGCAAGACCGTCACCCCCAGCGAGCTGGCGGGCAAGAGCGGCAAGGCGACCATCCGCTTCGAGTATGAAAACAACCAGTATGAGGTGCGTACCGTCAACGGCGTCAGCCAGAAGGTGTATGTCCCCTTCGTGGCCCTCACCGGCGCCCTGCTGGATACCTCCCACTTCTCCAATGTCACCGTCTCCAACGGTAAGCTCATCAACGACGGCGACCGCATCGCCGTCATGGGCATGGCCTTCCCCGGCCTGCAGGAGGATCTGGGCATCAGCAAGGAGCAGCTGGACCTGCCCGACTATGTGGAGATCAGCGCCGACGTAACGGACTTCACGCTGGAGACCACCCTCACCGTCGTCTCCAACAGCCTCCTCAATGAGGTGGATACCGACGACCTTACCTCCGGCGATCTGGGGAGCCTGTCCGATTCCCTGGGCAAGCTCACGGATGCCATGGATCAGCTGATGGACGGTTCCTCCCAGCTGTATGACGGACTCTGCACGCTGCTGGACAGCTGTGGACAGCTGTCTGACGGCGTGGATCAGCTGACGGACGGTCTGGATCAGCTCAGCTCCAACAGCAGCGCCCTGAACGCCGGGGCCAAGCAGGTCTTTACCTCCCTGCTGACTATGGCCGATGAGCAGCTGCAGCCCCAGCTGGCGCAGGAGGGCATCACCATCCCCTCCCTGACCATTGACAACTACACCACCGTGCTGGGCGGCGTGCTGGCCCAGCTGGACGAGGCCGGTACGCTGGCCGAGCAGGCCGCCCGTGAGCAGGTGACTGCCGCCGTGGAGGCCGCACGGGACCAGATCCGTGCCGCTGTGACCGAGGCCGTGCAGCAGCAGGTAACGGCGCAGGTGACGGAGCAGGTGCGCCAGCAGGTGCTGGGGCAGGTGCTCAACGCCATGGGCTACACCATGGAGCAGTATCAGCAGAGTCCTGAGCTGAAGGCGCAAGTGGATGCCGCCGTGGAGCTGCAGATGCAGACTCCCGCCATGCAGCAGACCATCTCCGAGAATGTGACGGCCCTTATGGGGACGGAGGAGATCCGGCAGAAGATCGACGCCGCCACGGAGCAGCAGGTGCAGCTGAAGATCGAGGAGACCATGGCCTCCGACGAGGTGCAGCAGAAGATCATGGCCGCTACGGAGCAAGCCTCCGCCGGTGCCGTGCAGATCCGCAGCCTGAAGCAGCAACTGGACCAGTACAACGTGTTCTACATGGGCCTGAATAGCTACACCGCCGGTGTGGATCAGGCTGCCGCCGGTGCTCGGCAGCTCCAGAGCAATATGCCCGCCCTGCTGGATGGCGTGAAGCAGCTGCGGGACGGCGCCATGCAGCTCTCCGACGGACTGAAGCAGTTCAACGAGGAGGGCGTGGAGAAGCTGGTCAGCGTGCTGGGCGACGACGTGGAGGGGCTGGCGGAGCGTCTGACCGCCACGGTGGAGGTCTCCCGCAACTACCGCAGCTTCTCCGGGCTGACGGACGGCATGGACGGCGCTGTGCGCTTCATCTACCGCACCGAGGCCGTGGAAAAGGCCGAGTGATTCCGTTTCCCTACAGAGTAAGAAGGCGGCAGCCCATAGGGCTGCCGCCTTTGGTGTCGGGAGGGTATTGCCCGCCCCGGCATCCTCTCCGTCATCGCAAAAGCCCGCCGCTGGCGGGCTTTTGTGCGCTCTTGGAGGCCCATCCGCACCCTTCCCGCACCCAACGGAGGTGGGCGGCATACAATGGTCTATCCTTAGGGAAGGGGGAGGCGTGGTGGAGCATACATATACCGTGGCGCTGGCGGGAAACCCCAATGTGGGAAAAAGCACCGTATTCAACCGCCTGACAGGGCTGCGCCAGCACACGGGCAACTGGCCCGGCAAGACCGTGGAGCGGGCAGAGGGTTATTTTTCGCAGGCGGGGCAGCGGTTCCGGCTGGTGGATTTGCCGGGGACCTATTCTCTGGCGGCGGATTCGCCGGAGGAGGAAGTGGCCGGGGCGTTTTTGCAGAGCGGGCAGGCGGATGCCGTCATTGTGGTAGTGGACGCCTCCTGCCTGCGGCGGGGGCTGATCTTGGCCCTGCAGCTCCGCCAGCAGACCTGGCGGCTGGTGCTGTGCGTGAATCTCATGGACGAGGCGGCCCGCCGGGGTGTCACGCCCCAGATCCGGCGCTTGGGGCAGCTGTTGGATGTGCCGGTGGTGGCCACCGCCGCCCGCAGCGGAAAGGGCTTGGCGGAGCTGCGGCATCAGGCGGCGGAGGTGTGCCGCCGGGAGCCATGGGAGGACGGCTGGAAGCTGACCTACGTCCCGCCGGTGGAGGCGGCGCTGGGACTGCTGGAGACGGGAATGTCCCGCCGCCGTGCCGTGGCGCTGCTGTGGGGAAGCCCGCCCACAGAGGGGGAACAGTCCCTGTGGCAGCGGGCGCAGCAACGGCTGGGAGCGCTCTCCGGGCAGGCCCTGCGGGACAGCCTGACGGCGTCGGTGGTGGCGCTGGCGGAGGAGATCGGGCGGCAGTGCGTCCGGTGCGCCGAGCCAGACCCCCACGCCCCGGACCGGCGGCTGGATCGGCTGCTGACCTCCCGGCTTACAGGCTTTCCGGTGATGCTTTTGCTGCTGGGGCTGGTGTTCTACCTGACCATACAGGGAGCCAATGCCCCCTCCCGGCTGCTGAGCCGGTGGCTGACGGCACTAGAGGAACCACTGCGGGGTCTGCTGGCAGGAGCGCCGTGGTGGGTGCAGGGGGCTGTGGTGGACGGCATCTACCGGACGGTGGCGTGGGTGGTGGCGGTGATGCTGCCTCCCATGGCCATCTTCTTTCCCCTGTTCACGCTGCTGGAGGACGCCGGGTATCTGCCCAGAGTGGCCTTCTGCATGGATCGGTGCTTCCGGGCGGCGGGCGCCTGCGGGCGGCAGAGCCTCACCATGGCCATGGGCTTCGGCTGCAACGCCTGCGGCGTCACCGGCTGCCGCATCATTGCCAGCCCCAGAGAGCGGCTGGTGGCCATCCTCACCAACTGCTTCGTTCCATGCAACGGCCGCTTCCCTACGCTGATCGCCCTGATCGGCCTGTTCTTTCTGGGGGATGCCGCCGGACCGGGGCGGTCAGCACTGGCAGCGGCGGTGTTTTTGGGGGTCATCGTGTTCTGCGTGGCCATGACGCTGGCCATGTCCAAGCTGCTGAGCGCCACGGTGCTGCGAGGACAGCCCTCCTTTTTTTCGCTGGAGCTGCCGCCCTATCGCCTGCCCCAGGTGGGGCGGGTGCTGGTGCGCTCCCTGCTGGATCGGACGGTGTTTGTGCTGGGACGGGCGCTGACGGTGACGGCCCCGGCGGGGCTGCTGATCTGGGGGATGGGGAACATGGACGCCGGGGCCGTCTCTCTGCTGGAGCGGGCCGCCGGGGTACTGTCCCCGCTGGGACGGCTCATGGGGCTGGACGGCATGGTGCTGCTGGCTTTTCTGCTGGGCTTTCCCGCCAATGAGATCGTGCTGCCCATTCTGCTGATGGGCTATTTGCACACCGGGACGCTGACGGAGTGCAGCGGGCTGGAGGCGCTGCGGGCCATTTTGCTGCACAGCGGCTGGACCACGGAGACGGCCCTGTGTATGATGGCCCTGTGCCTGCTGCACTTCCCCTGCGGCACCACCTGCCTCACCATCCGCCGGGAGACCGGTGGCTGCCGGTGGACGCTGCTGGCCATGGTGCTGCCGACGGCGGTGGGGATGGCGGTCTGTATGCTGATCCATGGAGCCTTCGGGCTGCTGGGATAAACGGGCAAAGGGAGCCGGGAGAGCATCGCTCTCCCGGCTCCCTTTGCAGTCAGGCCTCCATGTGCTTGCCCAGAAAACCCGCCACGGCTTGGGCCAGCTTGTACTCCCCCTCGCCGGGGAGACGATCCTCCGCCGAGACAAAGAGTACCAGCCCCAACACGTCGCCGCCGCACAGGATGGGGGCGGCCACCGCCGCCGCGTACTGCCCGGTGCTCTCGGAGACCGGCAGCCGCTCCTGCCCGGAGCGGTACTGATAGATGCTGCGCTGCTCCATGATCTGCTCCAGCTGCGGAGAAAGGTTCTTGCCCAGCAGCTCCCGCTTCCCGGCCCCGGCTACGGCCACGATGCCGTCCCGGTCGGTGACAGCGGCGGTGAAATCCGTGTTGCGGGACAGGGTGTCGCAGAATTGGGCGGCGAAGTCCTCCAGCCCGCCGATGAGGGAGTACTTCTTGAAAATGACTTCCCCGTCCCGTGTGGTGTAGATCTCCAACGGGTCGCCCTCACGGATACGCATGGTGCGGCGGATCTCCTTGGGGATCACGACCCGGCCCAGGTCATCGATGCGCCGCACGATCCCAGTTGCTTTCATCTATATACATCCTCCAGCTGTTGAGTTTTGTTACCGGCGATGGTGGGTGTGCTTGCCCTTCTTCATCGGCGGTATGCCTATTTTCTGCAATGGCGGCAAAAATATGTAGCCGCCGCTGTTGGGGGTTTCTGGAAAATGCAGGGGCTGCGGGATCGTGTGCGGGTTGGAGGGATGTGCTATATCCGCTGAAAAGACCGGGAAAACCAGCGCAAAATTGAGATCATTCCCAAGCTACTGAAAACGCTTTATGAGGACAAGCTCAGCGGCAAGACCTCGGAGGATAACTACTGCGTTCTTTCGCAGGAATATTCCGATGAGCGTGAGCAGCTGCAAAAGAAGATTCTGAAGCTGCGCAGGAAGCTGACCGAAATGGGCGAAAAGGAAAACGAGCGGGAGGAGTTCATCCATGCGATACGCAAGTTCATGGAAATGCGGACGCTGACCAAACAGGTGTTGAACGAGCTGATTGACCACATCGATGTGTACGAAACGCAGGGGACGGGCAAAAACAAAACCCAACGACTTGTCATCTACTACAAGTTCGTCGGGTATCTGGACATTGAT
>ERZ1673748.1507-NODE-1507-length-21980-cov-6.407252_pt1 | contig 21980 bp, 10 predicted proteins | sample MGYA00580196_ERZ1673748 | MGnify/ENA primary metagenome ERZ1673748 (study PRJEB41218, sample SAMN15661796) | gut metagenome | host: Homo sapiens | place: Canada: London | collected 2015-08-20/2019-03-30 | study: EMG produced TPA metagenomics assembly of...
GCCGCCCATTTCAAATCCTCGACGAGCTGGTCGATGACTTTCTCTCTGGGAGTACGTTCGATATATGCATCTTCGGGCTGGATGACTTCTCCTACCCAAGGTACATCACCCCAAAACACCGTGAGGTAAAAGTACATAAGCGCCCGGATAGTTTTTACTTCTGCGGCATAAACGTCCTTCTTATTTTGAGCTACCTGCGCTTTATTATAGTTGTCCAGAAAATTATTGCAGCGATAAATATAGCTATACGCTCCTGTCCAATAGGTAGTGAAGGGGAAGCCGTCAGTATAAGAGTGCTTGCCTCCCGAAACCTTACTTAGTCCACTAGTAATATTCCCCCACATAACAGTTTCGGCCGTCGATTCACTCCAATTCACGAGATAGTCTTTTTGCAAAGCTTCGTAACAGGGAGGCAAGGCATTTTTAAGCTGATCTTCATTCACCCAGAATGTTACATTGTCCGGCTCGTTAGGGTTCGTTCTATCCAGAAAATCGCTACATGAGGTAACTATACCAAATAAAGCAATGATTAAAAAGTATTTTGAGTATTTCATCTTTATAGTCGTTTAATAGGTTAGAATGTTATTGATAATCCAAAAACATAGGTTTTTACTTGCGGATAGACATCTCCGCTGGTGGTCCTCACTTCAGGGTCATAAGCTCCGAAGTAATCGGTTTTAGTAAACAAGTTATCTGCCGAAGCATATACTCTAAGACTATTAATGCCAAGAGGTGCCACCATCCGGGCAGGAAAACGATAACCTATCTGAATATTCTTCAGGCGCAAGTACGATGCATCCTCTTTCCAGTAATCACTGAAGAGCCTGTTGTGCTCCTGCGACTGATAAAGTCTGGGATAAGAAGCATTTGGATTCATAGGCGTCCATCTGTCAAGATGCTCTTTTTTAGGGATTGAGTAGTCATTGATAAATGCATGCCGAGCCTCATCCTCAAGGTAACCGGCAACTTTGCCTACGCCTTGCAAATAGAAACTGAAGTCAATGCCTTTCCATTCCAAACCACCCTTGATTGCATAGGTGTAATGGGGCTCTTTCTCGCCAAACACCACTTTGTCGTAGTCATCAATTACCCCGTCGGGAGCGCCGTCAGGACCACTGATGTCCCGATACTTAATATCTCCGGGCTGTACAATGCCGTTTTGTGACGCAACAAGAGGAAATTTTGGTTTCTGGTACTTACCTGTAGTTGTATTCACCGATTCGAAGTCATACACTTGCGCCAGCCCATCAGTCAGATAACCATAGAAAGCACCTATCGGATCACCTACCCGACGATACGAACCGGAAGCCGTACTGGTCAGCGACTCCGGAGTTCCACCCAAATCGGTAATCTTATTACGGGCGTCCGACAGATTGAACCCGAGATTGTAATTCACACTTCCGATCTTATCACGCCATGACAGATTAAGTTCCCATCCTTTGACATCAATCTTACCAAGATTGACATAACCTACGTTACTACTGGAAACCCCGACAATAGCCGGAACATCGGGACGAACCAATGCATCAATATTTTCTTTCTTATACCAATCAAAGTCCACATTCAGTCTATTGTTCAAAAAACTAAGGTCTACCCCGAAATTAAGCATGCGGATGGTTTCCCACTTGATGTCGGGATTACCGATTTTGTTTTGCCAAAGTCCCATAACAGGTGTATTAGAAGCTCCGATAGGATAAGACTCTTCGGTTATGATAGGTGACAAGTAGGGGTAGTAATTACCGGGAATGTTTTGATTTCCCAACTCACCCCAGGAAGCACGCAGCTTACCCGAGCTCAATACCGAAGTAGCAAACTCCATGAATTTTTCACGTGAAAAGTTCCATCCTGCCGAAAACGATGGAAAATATCCCCAACGATTGCCCTTGGCAAATCTTGAAGTTCCGTCGGCACGCAGGTTAGCTTCAAACAGGTATTTACCGTCAAAAGCATAGTTGACACGACCAAAGTAAGAACGCAAAGCCCACTCGTCTTTTGTTCCGCTATTCATAAAATTAATCATTCCGGCACTAATAACGTGAATATCCTCAACCATCACATTATCACGCGTAGCACCCAGTGTGCTTCTGTTTTCCCACTCTTGCGAAAATCCCATCAATGCTCCCAACTCGTGGCGTCCTATGGTCTTATTAAAGTTCATTGTGAATTGCAACGTTTGGGTCATAACGTCGAGATGGCTTTGTGAGATATAGTCCTTGGCATCTTCATTTGCTTTCAACGGGCTACCGTCCGAGTAATAAGACAACATCTTCGGGTTAAACTCATCCACCTGGCGGGTATATATATTTGCAGAGTACTGCATACCTACGTTCAGTCCGTCTATAATTTTGAGATCTGCATTGAAAATACCATTGAGCACACGTGTTTTCCGTTCTTCCATTCCCGACTCATAAGCTACCTGCAAGGGGTTACGTACCGAACCGTACGACCAGTTCTCACTATCTACCATCCGGCCATTCTCGTCAGGAATTTGCCACATGACGGGAAGTAACGGAGACATACGCTGTGACAGGCGGAATACTCCTGATGTGCCGCTATAACCTAAGTCCTTTTTATAGAAATCGACATAGCTCATCTGTCCGGTCAGTTTCAGACGATCGTACACCTCCGTGTTTACACTGATACGCGCATTATGTCTTTTGGAACTATATCCGTCACCTACAACCAGTCCATCCTGATCCAGGAAACCATACGACATAAAAAATCCGGTTTTCTCGCTTCCACCCCGTGCACTTACATTATGCCCCGTTTGAAAAGCCCGGCTTTTGTATATTTCGTCAATCCAGTCTGTATTGGAATATTCGTTGGGATACAGTCCCGAATCATATTTATCGAAAGCCTCTTGTGTATAGGGCTTGGAAAATCCGGCAGCACTCATGGCTTCATTGGAGAGTTCCATGTATTCCCTTCCGTTAACAAGTTCGGGCAATGCTGTGGGAGTCTGGAATCCGGCATATCCGTTATATTGAAATACTACGCGCTCTTTCTTTTCTCCCTTTTTAGTCGTTACAAGAATAACACCGTTAGCGGCACGTGCTCCATAAATGGCCGATGAGGCGGCATCTTTCAGTACGGATACGCTTTCGATGTCCGAAGGATTCAATAAGTTGATGTCTCCCCCGGCTACTCCATCAATCAAGATCAAAGGTGCTGTACTACTGTTAATAGTTCCCGTACCACGAATGTTGATGCTGGGCACAGCACCCGGCTGCCCCGAAGAAGAAACGATACTAACTCCAGGCAACAATCCTTGCAGCCCCGTAGTTACGTTAGTTATAGGCCTGTTCTCAATAGCCTCCGCTTTAACCATAGATACGGCACCTGTTACATTCACTTTCTTTTGCACGCCATAGCCTACAACTACTACATCTTCCAGGCTGACAGCATTCTCTTTCATCACTACGTTTACTGTCGTTGCTTTCGCTATGACGCTTTCTTCACGGTAGCCGACGTATGAGTAACAAAGTGTACTCCCATAGGGTACCTTGATGGAATACTGACCATTGATATCGGTGATTGTACCTGTAGTCGATCCTTTCACCGATACGGTGGCTCCTATGATCGGTTCCGCATTCTCGTCAGTAACTTTACCTTTCACATACAGTTCCTTCTTCTCTCCTTGCGAATCAACAGGTTCAGTTTTATTTTGATATTCTTTATTATAAAATAAAATACTGTCATCCAGGAAACGGAACCCAATGTTAGTCCCTTTTAGCAAAAGAGTTAATGCTTTGTTTACCTCTGTGTCTTTTACCTCCAATGACACTTTCCTACTCGTATCCACAAATTCTTTGCTATAGGCTACATTCATCGATGCCTTCTCTGCTATCTGACTGATAGCCTCTTTAAGAGGAAGCTCTTTGATACTAATCGATATTTTTTGCTGTTGTGCATAAACAAAAGCAGTGACAAATATGCACATTAGGGTTACAATACACCTTCTGCCGGTGGATGAAAAAGGAGAATCTTTTTCCATAATATTAGTCTTTAAAGTTAATAGTTCAATATCTATTAGCTAATACACAAGAGATATTAAAAAGTATTACGGCAAATAAGTTAATGAATATTAATTCGGAAAATATAGGAGAACTTGCCGGAAATCAATCCATACTTGATAAAAAAGAAAGAAAACACTTCAAAGGTATCGTTTTTAATAGCAAAAATAGAAAGGGGTAGATAGTATTTTCTCATTTAATGCATAAATTAGTGTCTTTACCTGAAATAATTAATACCTTTGAGTGCACAAATTAATTCGTCGGACTATAGTTAATCTTTCAAAGAACTATAGTCCGACGAAAGGAACACTATAGCCAATGTTGCGTCGGACTATAGTCCGACGAATAAAATCAGACAATCGGAAACTATATTTACTGAATAACTAAAAACAAAATAAAACATGAGTGTTTATTACGATCTTTATGCCAGTGGCAACCCACAAAAAAAGGATGAACAGCAGCCACTTCACGCACGAGTGATTCCATCGGGAACTCTTAATGCCAAGAAATTCATAGAGTTAGTATCTAAAAGCAATGGTTTCAGCCAAGCCACTATTGAAGGATGCCTGCAAGCAGTTACTGACGAATTACAGCATTGGTTAAAGCAAGGCTGGATTGTGGAAGTCGGAGAATTAGGCCATTTCTCTTTATCTCTGAAATGCGGGCGGCCAGTAATGGAAAAGAAAGAAATCCGTTCTTCTTCCATCCATCTGAATAAGATAAACCTTCGTGTCAACAAGAAATTCCGCGAAAGCATGGAACCGTTACAGTTGGAACGTATGGAATCCCCCTATCGCAACGACGGTAGTCTCGATGAAGACAACTGCCGCACTGTCCTTATGCAACACCTAGAAAAAGAAAGTTGCGTCACCCGAACTGATTTTATGAAACTGACCGGAATAAATCGGGACAAGGCTATCGGGCTATTGAATAAGCACATAGAAGAAGGAATGATACGAAAGTATGGAGGAGGTAAGACGGTAGTATATTTAAAGAAATAAAGCGACTAAAAAAATGTGTCAAAAGTGAAGCTATAGAAAAATGCTTCAGGTTTTTGACACATTCATTATTTACTATTCAAAGCGAACTTCAGAGATACCTACGGATTTTCCCTGTTGAGCATCTATATTCAAGCGTATAGCCTCTACCTCAACATTACTACTCGGATGGATAACATTAAACCTGTCCTTACCCAACTGATAAGAATCTGTAACATATAATTCAAGAACTTTCCAGATTCCTTTTGATTTATATTCCACCTTCCAGCTTACAGGTAGCAGAATGTTTTCTTGAGGATTCTCCAACCAATATACGGAAAGAGAGTTTAAAGTATACGGAGTTTTAAAATCGAACGTCAATTGTTGTCCTTTTCCATTCTCTGCAGGAATAGAGACCCATCTCTCCAAACTAAAATCAGCAGAAGAAGTAGCCACTTTCCCATCGCAAACTGCCTGCTCTGATATTGCATTTCCACTTGCGACAGACGAAGCCGATATTTTCCCAATCGAATCCATATACTTCATTTCTCCTTGTTGCAACCCTACAGTCGAAACCTCCTTATTCAGCCAGACAAGCATTGTACGATTATCTCCTCTGTTACACCAGGCATAATAAGGCACTAAAGAAATTCCGCCCACTTTTATAAAATCAAGCCCCTTCAGTTCACCGGTTTCTTCAATCGTAACCTGTGCCTTTTCTTCCGTCGCATCGCCCAAGAATAATTGCTGAACAGGTCTTCCATTATCTATTTCTTCCGCACAATAAACCAATGGACCACGTGTCACAGCAGTTTTCCCCACATTATCCTCCACTTCCGGAATACAGTCGACAAAACGAACAGGCATTGGCAATTCAAGCTCTACTATATCGCCACTCACCCAGTCACGTTCTATTACTGCGAAACCTTTCTTCATCACATACTTCACTTTTTCTCCGTTTACACGCACCTCAACTGGCAGGTGCCGCTGTTCTTCGTAAGGATAAAGTCCGCCCGGCACAAATTCATCTTTCGTTGCCCAAGTAGGAATACGCATGCTTATTGAAAAACGTTCTTTCTTCTCCGGAATAACAACAAGGCGTACTTTTCCGTCAAATGGATACCCTGATTCTTGCTCCAAAGCAACTTTTCCTCCTTTCAAAGGAATCGTTGTCCTGCTTCCACCATAAAGAGTAAGATAGATATTATCTTTACTATAAGCATACATATATCCCGGAACTTGCAGGATGAGGCGAGAGATATTAGGAGGACAGCATGCGCATCCGAACCATTCGGCCCGGCCACCATTACCATGATTAAAACGCCTTTCTCCATCAGCTTCCAAAGGGTTCACATAGAAGAAACGATCCCCCTTCAAGTTAATTCCGGCTAAAGCATTATTGAATAAAGACAGCTCGGCAATATCCCAGAATTTCGCATCACCGCTACCTAGAAATAATCCTTGATTAAAAAACACATTTGCTACAGCAGCACATGTCTCGTTATAAGCTGTCAGATTAGGTAACTCATAAGGAGCACCGAAACCCTCCATACCTTCTACTGCACCCAGCCCTCCGGTTATATGCATACGTGTTGTTACCAGATTATTCCATATAGCCTGAAGTGCCTTGTCATAATCATGGAGTCCGGTCAGTGCGTCCACCTGTGCCATAGCCGTATAAAGATAAGCCGCACGCACGGCATGTCCCACCGCTTCCGTCTGTTGGCTGACCGGTGCATGTTGTTGTGCATAAGTAGCTGCCATCACCCCTTCACCCTCCGGACGGTAAGTAACTCCGCGAATCTCCAGAAATTTTTTAGCCATATCAAGATACAATGGATCATTCGTCACCCGATACAATTTACAAAGAGCCAGTTCTATTTCCTCATGTCCGGGAGCCTGATTAACCGGTTTTCCATTATTATAATTTGGATCTCCTCCTTCAAAGAAAACCTTATTCACATGTTTGGCACTCTTAATAGCAACATTTAACAGTTTATCTTTACCTGTTGCCTGATAATAAGCAACAGCGGCCTCATACAGATGCCCTACATTATAGAGTTCATGGCTATGCACCAACCAAGAATAAGGTTTCTCTCCCATCTCACGAGGATCAGGATTACCACAAATATGAGAAATGTACAGATACCCGTCTTCTTGTTGCGAAGCAGCGATCAACTCTGTCACATCATCCATGAACTTTTCCAGTTTCTCATCCGGCTGTATCATAAGTGAGTAGGCAACTCCCTCCATTACCTTATATAAATCTGAACTGATGAAGCGATGTGTTTCCGGCAGTTCGGTGGGTTTACCTGCACGAAAAGCAGCACAACGCCTGAAGCGTTCAACAGCCGGTGCACTCTGATAAACAGAAAAAGGGACTGTAACGCTTATCTCTGTCTTCATTCTTTCTTTCCAAAAACCATCAGTTAACGTTACCTGATTAAAGGGGATGGGGATGATCTGCTGTTCTTCCTCCACACAAGCCGTCGACAAGATGCACAAACTAAATCCTACTAATAGATGTCTCATTCCTATTTCTTTTTAATTATTACTTGCGTATATTTATCCATGACTGGTATTTCCAGCCGACAAAACGGATGCGCCTGATTCATTATTTCAAAATCTTCCACTTCTTTTTGTCCAGCTATAACAGTATACTTTCCTTCAGGAAGTTTACCTTCAAGAGTCATTCTTGTATGATGAGGTTTCCCAGAACGATTTTCGATGACAAAAGCAAGCTCATTTGTTTTTTTCAACGTAACAGGATAATCCTTTCTGAAACCATCCTGCTCTAATTCTACCGAAAATTGGACAGGTGTAAGAAACCGTATCTGTCTGCGTACTCCGTCATACGGAACCATACTAATTGTTCCTTCTTTATCCACAGCCACATTGCCTCCATAAGCTATCAGCCCAAAATCGTGATCATCCACTAAATAGACTCCGGCTCCATGAATTCCTCCCGTAAGCCCGTGATCTATTTCACCATCATATCGCCACGGGGCGCGTCCGGTTTTTATGTAACTCATATAGGTACGGGAATTCTGATAAGGAGAAAACGCCCAGCCCACAGCTCCATCATTTTCTTTCCCTTTATACCAATATCCAAAGTCAGTTTGTTGCGTACCTGTATTCATCAACGCCCATGAAGCTAACAAAGAATTATAGCCATAATTAATATACTTCTCCGGTTCACTGGAAAATTTATACGCATAATCCAGCAATGCCACACCCCCCATCTGCGTCATATAATCGAGATTTACGTACTGTCCGCTCCATGCCGTACCCAAATTGGCATATCCAGGTTCAAAAATTCCGCGCAAAGCAAGATTCCCATCTAACTGATTTTGCATGAAACGCTCTATGGAGACAGTGTCAAATGAGGTATACGAATACCATTTTTTCTTATTCTTATCATACCAGAATTGCTCCTCCGGTTGCATCGGATTCAATTTTGCATATTCGGCAATGTAATAGGAGGATTCAAAGGCAGTGCGGTCAACAAACATCTCGGAACCGAACGGCCAGGGATCTTCATAAATCATATATGTCACCTTCTTTTCCCATTCGCGACGTAATCTAGCTGCTGCTTCTTTCCTGCCTGTATTTTCTAAAGCAGAAATAATATATAACAAATACCTTTCATGAAAATTTCCTTGCTTATAAGCCCAGTCAGTCCAACCGTGGAAAGCCCACTGCTTTCCCATCAATATATTATATGGCACTTCAAAATAGGCCATCGCCGTACGGTAAGCCCGTTCTAAATATCCATTCGCATCCAGGTAAGTCACCATATCCGGATGATCTTTCGCAATCCTGTACAGATTATAATAAATAGCAAAATGAGTGGTATAATCAAACGTTCTCCACATGCGTCCTTTGCCTGAACCTCCATCCTCATATCCTCCATATTTACCACTACGATTCTGATACCAGTTTTCACTTCCATAGATACCATACGGATAAGGGAATTCCTTATCTGTACGTTGCAGTTTACCCCAAACAAAATTCTTCTGATAATATTCCAACGAAGCTATTTCATCCTTATCCGGATATATCACATTCTTCTCACTTACATAAATAGGCTTACTATTCGAAGGATCATCAGAACCTCCCACCATAAATTCTTCCCGAAGTTCTCCTAAATAGTCGGGTGAAAGCAGTTCTGCTTTTTTCATATCCCACAAACTATACAAACCATTATACCACTTCGTCGAATCCCGATGCTGCTGTTTGTCTACAATAAAACGGGCACGTTTCTTTATGAGCGTTTCTAAAGGTTCTGTTACAAAAAAATCCAAATAACACATTTGTCCGTTTCCATAGTTTACCGTAATCAGATTCTCACCTAAACGGGAAAAACGAAACTTATAAATATACTTGTTATCTTTCGTCTTGCCTATATTAGCTACTTTGATTTGCTCCGGACACTCAACAGTTAACTGTTCAACAGGCAACTGTGTCTGTAAAGCACAATACACTTCCATTTCAGGGGTTACTACCATTCCCGGAGCAACTTTCACCAAGACATTTCCTTTATCATACAATTTCCCCCTTAAATCAGTGTGGTCTTTGGCTACAGTAAAATTAAAGCCTGTGAGATAACGCTGATAAGGGGCCACCGTCTTTGAGGTAGAAGGTATTCTCCAGGTATCGCTCGCCCGATCGACAACATTCGTTGCATGCAAATAATACTTACCATCCCAAGTTGCATATTCCATAGCAGTCCCTTTTTTCATTGACATCAATAAAATGTCCCCCTGACCGGTATATGGTATCCAATAGAGAAAAGAAGAATTTCCATTTAAAGAGAAATGCCTATTCAGGTTTTGACAAGCTTGTACGGATTCATCAATTGCTCCAATCGGCACTGTCAGACACATATCCAGAATATTAACCGTATGATGGCTTCGGTTGAAGAATTCAATATCCCATTCAATCTCTTCCCCACTGACAGTGAAGGTCTGATAAAGCCGGACTCCGGCAGGAAGTTGCCAGAATATCTGTATTTTTCCCGCCGTATTTTCCAGTATTTCAGACTGCAAATCAGAAAGCTTAACAGAGTAAGTCTTATTGTCAACAAGGTAATTAAAATATAAATCTCCCAGAATCTTTCCTCGATCGACATAGTTCCTGTGATGATCGCTTCTTTCGAAAACTAGTAATTTAAGCCCCTTTCCATCTGGATTGACCTCAATTCGTGGGACTACAGCTGCCACTGTACTCCCACAAAAAACTAGCCAAGCCAACAAAACGGTCATACAAAGCTTCATTCTCATAAGTTCAATTTTTCACTGTTATCTTGAATGTACTTAAAGATCTTTTGTGAGCATAATCGTTCAATGAATTACTTCTTTGATCGCTATAATCTATACCACTATAGTTCTTATCACCTACATTGGTAGCTACAGCCGTAATGGTAAATTCACCAGGTTCGGTATAAATATACTTATAAGTTTTCTGAATTCCTCCAGTCGCATATACAGAGCCCAAAGAAACACCTGTATGCCACGGTTCATATTCGTCCGTTCCCATTTCGATAAACGAAAGGTATACGTCTCCCTGAAAACCTCTATACTTGGCATAATCTGCTTCGTGGACGGGCAAGCCTGTTGCAGGATTAAGTTCACATTCGTAAGCCTCATCTATTCCATCCCCATCCGAATCATATTTATAAGGTGAATCATCAGCTGCTGCATAAGTAGGACGCCCATTCACATACATATCGACTTGACGGAGCACTAGCTTTTCTCCATCATTCAGAAACTGCTGCAAATATGAATCACGGTTATACATCTCTCCAAGTTTATAGAAACCTTCTGTCGGTCTGCCGGAAAGAGGATCATTTGTCTGAAATGCTCCATAAGAACGTTCGTCCATAAGAGTGCTGTATTTATAACCGGCAGCATGTCCGGCAAAATCCGCCAGTTGCTCCGTATGTAATCCAAAATAGGCAGCTACCCAAGGATCATTAGAATATTTTCGAATAGCACGATCCGCATCACAAGCAACAAAGCGGCTCTCAATCACCGTATTACCAGGCTGATTATCAAGGCCTCCTAAAATATGAATATCCGGTTTCATCCGTATGCCTGAAGGAATCCTGCGATCTGATATTGTAAACTTCAACTGATTAGTCCCGATATAGCTCATTTCCATCAATGCTTCCGGAAAATCCCCTTTCTTATAAGGAATCAGTTGGATATTTTCTATCGCACCAAAAAATTCAAAATCCTTTTTCACCTCTTCAACAGTCTGATAATTTTTGAAGTACTTATAGAATAATGTCTTCTCTCCATTCTTCGCATAAGAAACCCGATAGCCTTTTTCATAGAAACTATTCCAGTCATTTTCCATGATTGCCTTAATGCGCGAACGTTCGAACATTTTTCCTTCATCTCCCGTAAAGAGAGAAAGATATTGGGCATCCGTAGAAATTGTAATTGTCACTTCGTCTCCAACTTTGGGATTCTCTGGAGATACGGTTACCTGAACGGACGGAGCTTCCACATCTGAACCAAACTTTTCACATGATGCCATAACAGACATCATTATTATCATAATTAAAATCGATTGATATGTTTTCATATTATTCTGACAATTAAGTTAATAGCCCGGATTCTGTTTCATTTCCGGAAAGAATGACAACTCTGTAAATGGTATAGGCATCAATACACGATATACTTTTTCGTCATTGAAAAGATGCCATAAATATTCTCCTCGAGCAGGGTCACCATAAGGTGCGTAGAATTGTAAAGGATCACGATAACGGCAAATATCTTCCAGATCTTTCATTGCAATGTCCGGAAAACGGGCTACATCGAGCCAGCCACAATCATCTTCAGCCGCAAGTTCCCTCAAACGTTCATACATCAATTCTTTCAATGCATTATTTGCACTTATATCCTCCGGAATCATCATAACAGAACCTTCCTGATAGGTATAAGAAGCATCACCCTGACTGGTAAACATGTCTTTTACAGTGCCTTGATTACAAGCTCTATTCCGGACAATATTCATCGCTTTCACTCCTTGCGAAATTGTCCCTTGCATAATCAGGGCTTCTGCTTTGAGTAAATAAATCTCGGCCAATCGTAAAACCGGATAATCAACTCCTGCATAATTAATATCAAAAGTCGAAGCGATCTCACTCGGATTCAAATTACGGAACTTGCCAAGTTGCCACCAGTTACAATTCCACAAGTTAGGTCTGTTTGCTCCATTGGCTTCATTTTGCCACCAGTTTCTTTCGTGTGTTTCCAGTGCCACTTCCATTACTTTCAATTGATCTTCAGAATAATGATTTCCTTTACCCGGCTCAATATAGAAATTCGTACCAAGTTCACGTCCGGCAGGTTCAAATACCCATAGTCCGACTGGAGCACTTCCACTGCTAGGACCGGTGACCCACCCTTTCACAGAGCTCCACATACGGCGGGTGAAATCGCCCGTAATTGTATATTTCCCTGTGCTTTCATACAGATTCTGTAAATCATTAGGAGTGGTTCCGGCTTTAGGAGATTCTGCATTAAATCTATCTATCTGCCCATAGTCACGACATACCTCCTTGAAACTATAATTATGTTCCCACATCGGAATATCATACAATAATGTCAGCCAGGAAGTCAGGTGCACACCATTGGTCGCTCCATACTTGGCTTCTCCTGCAAATCCCATCGGTATCTTATTACCGGTTCCATTACCTTCTTCTGCTAGTACACTGAACATAATTTCTTTATTGCGTTTCGTAAATACGGCTGGATAATAATCTTCCAACTCATAACTGCCATAAACTCCGGAGATAATATAATCACATAATTTAACTGCATCTGCATAAAGAGAAACAGTAGATAATTCCCCTGTTGTATTTTCTGCAATTTTATCTCCATACATTTCGGCACGACGAATATAGGACGCATGAAATATCTTCGTCTTTGCCAGCATACCAGCTACTGCTCCCCTAGTCACACGTCCATAAGCGATTCCCGAATTATTATCAGCACACTTACTCAAAGCATACTCCATTTCGTCATATAAAAATCTGAAAACTTCCTGCCGAGTAGCACGTGGCACGTAAGCAGGCTTGGGCCCCGTCGGTTTGGTTATTAAAGGTACGCCGCCATAATAACGGTAAAGTGTAAAATAAGCGTATGCACGTAAAAAACGGACTTCACCTATCAACATTTCAGTAGCAGAGCCTTGTATGGCAGCCTTCTCTAATGAGGAACTGCTTATACTGGAATCAATAGCGTCCTGATGTGCCTCCAAATTCTCTAAAATCTGATTAGCCTGGGCAATATAAGCATACAGTTTTGACCATAAATTCAATACGCTACCCGAACTAGCTGTCAGATCAAAAGGACCTTCGTTTATCAGAGATGGCATCATAAAACGGTCTTCCGTCATAATTCCATCATTGGTGTTACCGGCATTAGCATATAAAATTGCGACGTTACGTAAGGCAGCATCATAGGAAGTATAGAATGTCTCTGCCGGAAGTTCGGTTTTCGGCAACTGATCGAAGTAACCCTCGCACGATACCAGTACAAGAGATGATAAAAGGATAAATAATATTTTTTTCATAACAGTACCAGATTAATATTTAAAATTAAATGAAAATACATGTGATCTTGCATACGGATAGGATGAAATATCAACTCCCGGCAAAATCCGATTACTGATAGAGTTTCCACTACGTACTTCCGGGTCGTACCCTGAATATTTCGTGAGACAGAACACATTATTAATAGAATAGGTAAAAGACATATCTTTTATCTTCCAGACATTCAATATCTTTTTAGGTAAATGGCAGGTAATTGCCAGATTATTCATCTTCAGGAAGGAACCATCTTCCACCATCTCGGAATTGGACGCTGCCCACATATATCCTGACCAGGAAATAGGACCAGGACCGGTAAACGTACCTGTCGGGTTGTTAGCAAACCAAGCATTTTTATAATAGACAGATGACTTATTACGAATATCACCGTTATTCATCAGATTATATATATTACCATTAATAATATCATTTCCATACGACCAACTGAAATCCATAGCCAACTCAATAAACTTCCAGCGGAAATGTGTATTCAAACCTCCGATAAATACCGGATTCACGTCTCCAATCACAACGCGGTCTTCCATATTAATTTTACCATCCCCGTTTATATCGGCAAAGGACGGGAATCCGTAAGGCATCTCTCTCTCTGTTGCATACCACCAGGGAGAATCGGCACTACCCACACCATTACTATCGGAATACCAGTTACTACGGATACCTTCCATTTGTAATCCGTAAAACAGTCCTAACGGATAACCCTCTTTGATAAGTACATTCTCCGTACCCGAAGCAGAACCGACAGGACGGCTTTCAAGCATTTGGTTCTCTGTACCCAAACTTAACACTTTGGACTGATTGGCACTAAAATTAATCGTAGCATTCCAACTAAAATCTTTTTTATCGATGATTAGTCCACCCACACTGATCTCAAATCCACGGTTACGAACAGAACCAATATTTCTCGTCACTTTACTAAATCCGGACATACGCGGTAAATTTTGTTCCAGAAGCATGTCTTTGGTCTTTTTAGTATATAAGTCTACAGAAATATTGAGACGATTATTAAACATATCCAAATCCAGACCACCATTAAACTCTTCTGTCACTTCCCAACTTATATCAGGGTTCGCCATGCGATTGGTATATAATGCAGAGATTGTACCATCACCAAAGACAGCTTGCCGACTACTTGACGCCAACGTCTGTGCATAAGCATAAGACGCAATCTGGTCATTACCAACCTGACCATAGCTGAAACGCAGCTTCAGATTATCAACATTCTTTTTCAACCATGACACATTCTTGAAGAAACTCTCATCCGAAACTCTCCAACCAATAGCACCTGAAGGGAAAAATCCCCACCGATTGTCCGGAGAGAACTTGGAAGAACCGTCCGCACGCATAGAGGCTTTGAGAAGATAACGGCCTTTATAAGAATAGTTTGCCATAAACACACCGGAAAGCATGGCTACCTTTTCATAACCAATCGTTGGAGACTTCACGTGATTTCCACTCTTTGCATCATATATTCCTTCCCAACCCAAATCTGTATTAAACTGGGAATATTCCTGACCAAAGGTTTCATATTTATTCGTATTGGCTTCATATACAGCGTTTACAGACAAATTGTGCACTTCGTTAAATACTTTATTAAAGCCTGCTTGTACTACCCCTCTTAAATTCAGTGCATTTTGCGTCCCATAAGATGCCCATCCATTATTATCATAACCTCGCTGAATAGTTTTAGGAACAAATTCTTTTATTTCCCCTTTAGGAGTGCGTACACCCATTCCCGCTTTCACAAACCAATTATCTGTGATGTTATAGACAAGTTCCGCCTGACCGAAAAAAGTATGATTCTTATTAGAATAATCAATATCCTTGAGTTTTCGATAAGGATTATCCATTTTACCTGTGTAATATAAATTATCATCTATTTCCTGAAAAGTCCATTCTTTGGGAACTAACGGAGAGAATGTCTGTATTTCATTGAAGATATTGTCTTCTGTCCAAAAAGCACCGCTGCGTATATTATGTTCATAAGATATATTTGTATTCAATGTCAACTGCGGAAGGAGTTTTATGCTGTTATTCGTCTGGAAATAAAAACGCTTAAACCCTGTATTAACTGCAATTCCGTCTTCATTCATAAAGGATAGAACCGTAGAATTTTGTATTTTCTCCGTTCCTCCCCTATAAGAAACCTCATAGTTTTGTTTGGTTCCATTCTGAAGACAAAGATCCGGATAGAATTGAAAACGGGAAGGATCTGTATTCCATATCTGGTCTTTATATTCCTGATAGAAATCTGCATTCTGCCATTGACCATTCATTACCATATCCCGCATGTAAGCTCGCATATAGTCCTCCGCACCCAACATAGAAATAGAGTTTGCCAGTTTACTAATTCCATAGGAGGCTTTTACCGAAATCTCACTCATCCCCGCAGAACCTTTTTTGGTAGTTATCAGCACTACTCCGTTGGCACCTTGTGCACCATAAACTGCAGTGGAAGATACATCTTTCAATATAGAAATGCTTTCAACAGCATCAGGAGAGATGGTAGCCAGAGGATTGTCAAGCGGATCATCCGAGATCGGAATGGGAAAACCGTCGACCACATAAAGAGGAGAGCTTCCCGCTGTAATAGAACTGGCTCCACGCACCTTGATGGTAATTCCCCCGCCAGGGGCTCCATCATTGTTCATCACCTGAACTCCTGCAATTTTTCCCTTCAACGCCTGTTCCATACTTAATGGATTGGTTTTCATAAATTGTTCGGAATTCAAACTGGACACAGAACCTGTCAAATCAATTTTACGTTGTGTCTGATACCCTGTAACAATAACCTCATCAATCTCGATACCTGATTTCATCACGACATTGATCTGTTGCTGATTTCCCACAGTTTTTTCAACTGTTGTCATTCCAATCATTGAATATACGATAACCTGACCCGGAGTCACATTATTCAGAGTATACTTCCCATCTATATCAGTGATGGTTCCATTTTGTGTGCCTTTCACTTTTACGTTTACTCCCACTAAAGGCTGCTCATCTGTTTCTTTGACGTAGCCATAAATACTTTTCTTTTCTTGTGCAAAGTTCCCGATCGATAGAGATAAAAACAGGCATAACAGCAGAAAGGACCTCGCCATATTCCCCATACCTGTCTTGAGTTTTGGTAGATAACTTTGATTCATAATATTAGTAATTTAGTCATTAAGATTATATTATTCTTTTTTTAGAGAAGGTGTCAACTTTAAAAGGAAGGATATCCCGCTGACATGAAATAAAGAAGGTCTGTTCATAGGCATTATAATTAGTTGGTTTCGATGGCAAATGTAGAGAAAAAAGCTTCTAAACCATAAAACTATAAATTATTCACTTATACTTATATTCACATTTGTACCACCAATACACAAAGTGAACATGAATACCACTTTATAACCAATAGTTACAGTCTAATTCATTTTTATTTCAGACATTTGTGACGTACACAATTCTTATACGCATGAAAACATTTACATTAACCCTGATACTATTATTCTCGACTATTACTTATGCACAGCAGAATGAGTTCATTTTCCATAATTTGGGAAGTAAACACGGGTTGACCTATAGCGCAGTCAGGGATATTGTACAAGACAACAATGGATATATCTGGATCGCTACTTTAAAAGGGCTTAACCGATATGACGGATATAATATCAAACAATTTTATAAATCAGAAGACGGATTATCATCTAATTGCATTGAACGCATACTCTTTATCGGCAAAGACTCTTTATTGCTGGGAACCAATGAAGGATTATGTTTGTATGATGCACAAAAAGAAAAGTTCTCATCGATTCCTTCCCCAGACAATAGCACTTTTTACGTGTCAGACATGGCCGAAAATGGAACAAAAGTTTTTATAGCTTCCACGGCAGGATTACATATCTACGACAAACGTTCACAAAACATAAACCGCTTATTTAAAGGCAGGCTCCTCAAAATTTCCCTTGACATCAATAGCAATATATGGGGAGTAACTCCAGATACAATTTATTGCTTTCGCAATAGTGGATATATTATAAGGAAGTATGCGGCTACAGAAGTATCGCCACAATATTCCATCCAATTTTCAGCTATTTACAGGGATTCACAAGGAACTATATGGCTGGGAACTACCGAAGATGGACTATACCGTTATAATAAAAGCCGGGAAACCTTTCTCCCTGTTACTCTCTCATCTCAAGATAGAAAAAAGATCCGTTATATACGTTGTCTGAAAGAAGACATGCGCGGAAATTTATGGATTGGGACAGAAAACGGCCTCTTCATTTACGACTATACGGATGATAGTTACAAACACTATCTGCAAGATTCCAATCTATCACAAACCGGATTGTCTGACAATGCCATATATTCCATCTATAAAAGCCGGGAGGAAATGATGTGGATCGGTTCTTTCTTTGGCGGAGTGAACTACACAAGCCTTATTGATAATAAATTCAGCTATATACTGCCTGACAATGGGAAACAAGCATTGAAAGGAAAAGCAATCAGCAATATCATAAGAGATAGTAAAGGTGCTTTATGGTTCGCATCTGAAGATAACGGTATCTCTATCATATATCCCGACCAAAATATACAGCACCTCAATAAATCAACCTTTCCTAAATTGAATGGAAACAATGTACATGCATTAATTGAAAATCCTTCAGGAAATATCTGGGCAGGAAATTTCGTAGACGGACTGCATAAAATAGATGGCAACCGGCATGTCCAGTCTTACAAGAACATAACAGGAGACAGTATCGGGCTGTCAGATAATTCAATATACAAACTATATATTCATAATAACGATTCAATGTTCATAGGGACTAGTTCCGGCATAGATATTTACCATTTCAAAGATGACAGGTTTACTCGCTTTCTCCCCCATATTTTTAAAACAATACGCGTAGATGATATTCTTCGGGATGCTCATAACTGTCTATGGTTCGCAACACACTTTGATGGAGTTTTCATGTATAATCCGGACACTCGAAAGATTACTCAATACCGGAAAGGAAAAAAAGGATGCGAAGAAATAATCAGTGATAATATTTATTGCAACTTTATGGATTCTAGAAAAAGAATATGGTTTGGCACAAGCAACGGAGGACTTATGTTATACAATCGCTCCAACAACAGTATGGAGATATACGGCAAGGACAATGAACTGAAACAAAGAGATATCTACTCTATACAAGAAGATTTGTCGGGGCTGTTATGGATGAGTACAGATAATGGCATTTACTGTTTCAATCCCGACAACAAAAGCTTTACTCACTATCTGGTAGCCGACAATCTTATCTCAAATCAATTTAACGCATGTTCAGGATACAGAGATACTGATGGTGCTATTTACTTTGGAAGTATTAATGGAGTCTGCTTTTTCCATCCGGAAGAATTAAACCAAACTAACACTACACAAAATATTCATATCACTTTCTCCGAATTTAAAATTTTCAACAAGCATATACAACCGGATAAAAACGGAATATTAGAAAACAACATCGACAACACCTCTAATATTGATTTAAAACATGACATGAATACACTTACTTTTGATTTTCTAATCATTAACTATAATGATAATTATCAATCACAATATATCTGCGAATATCGTCTGGAAGGCATAGAGGAGAATTGGAATATTGCACAACAAATGCCACAATCCATTACTTATACACTTCCTCCGGGGAAATACAAGTTTCATGTACGGGTCATTCATAAGAACGGCTCAATCATTGAACAACGTGAAATAAATGTTCATATCCAGCCCCATTTTCTCGCTAGCAAATTCATGATATTTGTTTATTTCATTATAGGTATCTGCATAGCATATATGATCATTCGTTTCTACAGGACACGTATGAAAGATAAAATGGATATCAAGATAGAACGAATGGAAAAGAATAACTTACGAGAACTGAATAAGCATAAACTTAATTTTTTCACTTTTATAACCCATGAATTCAAAACTCCCTTATCCATACTCATGGCTATATTCGAAGATATATCCATAGGGAAAGAAAAACAATTGGAAAAAGAGGAAATAAATATCATCAAACGGAATATCCAGCGACTTCAGTTTCTCATCAATCAGTTACTGGATTTCCGCTCTGTAGAAACAGATCATGCCAGTATAAAATATGTAAAAGCAGACATCATGGGTTATGGAAAGGTTATATTCGATTTATTCACTCCTGTTTTCAAGCAAAAACAAATACGATATCTATACAAATCAAGCCCGGAAGCTTTTTATACGATTTTTGACCAAGACAAAATAGAAAAGATTATCAGCAATTTATTAAGCAATGCTTTTAAACACTCTGATGTCCAAAGTGAAATAAACTTTAGTATTGAAGTGGATAAAAACACGGAACGGCTCATTCTTTCATGCCAAAACACAAGTTCTTATATCCATCCCGAACAACGCGAAGCTGTTCTGCAACCGTTCCATAAAACAGGTTCAAAAGATACGAAATATTCCAATACCGGGATCGGATTGGCACTGGTAAACGGATTAGTACAATTATTATCGGGTACTATCGACATAGAAAGCAAACAAGAAACCGGAACTACTTTTATTATTCAATTACCGTTAGTAAAAGATACAAAAGACATGATTGTGCCGGACAAAATGCCTAATATTGTGAATTCACCTGATATTGTCGCCGACACAGTCTATTTGCTGGGCAACTCTATACAAGAAGAAGACATTAATTATCAGGAAAAAGAAAAAAAGTTATCGATACTTCTAGTTGATGACAATCCGGATATTAACAAAATCCTAAAAAGTAAACTTTGTAAAATATATAAGGTTAAAAGCGCCTATAACGGACGTGAAGCAGTTGAGATTCTTAAAAATCACATTATTGACATAGTTATCAGCGATATTATGATGCCTTTTATGGATGGATATGATTTAAGTAAATATATAAAAACATCACATGAATATTCACATATACCGGTTATTCTAATCACGTCACAACCTTCTAAAGAGAATGAATTGCAAGGCTTATCAGCCGGTGCGGACGCATATATCGAAAAGCCTTTCACTTTCGACGAACTGAACTTGAGAATTACCAATCTGCTAAAAGCTAAAAATAATATCCGCGCACATTATCAGGATATGAAAATATTCGAGCTCAATGAAAAACTGAATAATAAAGATGAGGAATTCATCAATACTCTAACTCAATATATCCTGGAACACATACAGGAATCTGATTTAAATGTCAACCACTTAGTAGAACACATGCAAATCAGTAGAACACATCTATACAATAAGCTCAAGAAACTGCTCAATTTAAGTATCACAGAGTTTATCAACAAAATAAAAATCGATGTTGCCAAGCTCAAAATTATTGAGACAAATCTTTCTTTTGCGGAAATCTCATGGCAACTGGGATTCAATAACCCAAGCTACTTCAGCAAAACATTCAAACGCTTTACAGGAATGACGCCAAACGAGTTCAAGAATAACCGAGAAAGAAACACACCTATTGAATAGTTATCGGTCAGTCACAATATAATTAACGAAACGTATATTTTATCAGAGAAAAACATAATGCCGACACAGAAATATAATAAAATTGCCTACCAAACTATCCTAATAAAAAAGGAGGCCGAGCCTATGTAAACATTGCAGAACACACAAATACTTATCACACAAAGTTTTACTTCAATATTAATTATTTTATTAACGCACTTCTTCAAAATCGCTTGCACAGCAATTTCCGATAGCATATCTTTGCAACGTGATCACAAAATAATAACTAGATTTACTAACGATTAAAACTATTAAGAATTATGGCACTGAAATATGTAGTCAAGAAAACAACCTTTGGCTTTGATAAGGAAAAAGCCGAAAAATATGTAGCAAGACCATTCAACGTGGTTACTGTTGATTTTAAAATGCTATGCGATCAGGTAACAAAAGTAGGATTCGTTCCACGTGGTACTGTAAAATCAGTACTCGACGGATTGATAGATTCGCTGATAACCTATATGGAAATCGGGGCTTCAGTAAGCCTTGGAGAATTCGGAACGTTTCGTCCTTCATTCGGGTGTAAAAGTCAGGATGATGAAAAAGAAGTGACTACGGACTCCTTAAAGAATCGTAAAATAATTTTCACACCTGGGAGTATGTTTAAAGGTATGATAAAATCAATAAGTATCCAGAAATTGGATAGTTCTAAAACCAAGAGTTCCACCACCCCTGATGATGGAAAGGGAGACGATAAAGGAGAAGGAGGTGGTAGCGGAGAAGCACCGGATCCGGCAGCATAAAAAACGATATTAATATTAAAAAATCCGGCTTAGGTAACATTAAGCCGGATTTTTCTATTATCTAAAATACTACTTTCTATCAGTTAACACCTTTATCGA
>ERZ1673748.1516-NODE-1516-length-21925-cov-11.043164_pt1 | contig 21925 bp, 10 predicted proteins | sample MGYA00580196_ERZ1673748 | MGnify/ENA primary metagenome ERZ1673748 (study PRJEB41218, sample SAMN15661796) | gut metagenome | host: Homo sapiens | place: Canada: London | collected 2015-08-20/2019-03-30 | study: EMG produced TPA metagenomics assembly of...
CTCACCTTTGCAGCATCCAGTATTATCTGCGCTTTTGGCTTGGCATCTGCCGCAACTCGCTCGTCGTATCGGCACTTAGAATTATGCGGTGTTGCCCTTAATCTAACTGCGGGTTGCAAAAATGGGCACCCCATGCCGTGCGGCATCTCTTCGTTGCTGTTATAGCTTCTATTATATCATATGCTTCGCGCGTGTCAACGGATATTTTGACGAATATTATGCAGGCATCTCTTCGTTGCTGTTCACGCATTTTCTCTGCCACTTTTTCTTCCCATCCTTCTTCACTTCATCCAGGCATTCCCGCTCACGCACCTTCATTCTCACCTATTATCCCAAGGGCAATACCGCATAATTCTAAGTGCCGATACGGCGAGCGAGGTGCGGTAGCTGCTAGGCCAAAAGCGCAGATAATACTGGATGTCTTATCGAGCATTTTGGCAACGCAGATGCCGTGCCGCAGCTGCCGGAGCGGTGCTTAAGCCGCTAGGCGGGAATTGTGCGGTGTTGCCCAAGGTCTAATCTGAAATCAAAAAACGCCGGATATTTCCATTTCTCAGCTGCACCCCAACAAAAAAGCAGCGGCCAGCAATCTGCCAGCCGCTGCTTACCTTATTATAATAGCGCTCCCGGATGTTCCGCTCCGCTTCATCTCAATTACTCTTCGCTGTCATCCGGGATATCTTCCTCAAAAGCATCCATCCAGCTTTCGTTGTGCCACTTATCTTTTTCACCTTTTTCCTTGGCGGCAACCTTCTGCCGTTGTGCCTGGTCGTTCATTATGGTGCCGATCGGGTTCAGCGCGCGTTCTTCAATAATGTGGTAGAACAGCCCCATCGGGTTATTCACGTTGGGGTCCTTGGCGGCCTTTGCCCAGAACACATCAAAGTCCAGTTCATGCGCCATAGCTTCCATCAATGGGGTCAGGCTGCCATACTTTTCAATCACTTCATTCATGCAGGCCAGGTAATGCAGCCGCATTTCGTCTTTCAGCCCATTGCGCAGGCTGGAAGGCGATGGCACGCACCGCGCTGCCAGGTGGCGGTAAATTTCGTGGTAAGCGCCGCGCTGGCCGCTCGTCAACGTCTTTTCCAGGTATCCATCATCTACAAACTTTGCAAACTCTTTTCGCATATCCTGCCGTTTTACAATCGTTTCGGGAATCAGCTCTACCTTGGGCGGCTCAGGCTCCGGCATCGTTTGCTGCACCGGCTCGTCCATCACATGGTACTCCGCTTCCAACAGCTCCTCTTTGGGTTCTGCTGCCGGCTTTGCCTTGCGGAAAATATAAATGCGATAGTTATCCATATCCTCGCGCAGCACCTTGTTCAGGTACCGCGCCGGGCTGCGCATCGTCTGCGACCGGGGAATAATCTCCTGTGCATAGCGGGGTGCCACACCGGCCAGCCAACTGGTCAGCCCGCCGCAATCCAGGATGATGGCATTCATCTTTCCAAACACCGTTTTGTTGCCGCCGTCCTGCTCGCCATCGCCTGCCTGGATGGTGCAGCAGGCATCTGCCAACACATCAATGATCACTTCCACCGCGTGCAGCTCTTCGGGCGTAATCTCCGCGCGCAGCTGATCCATGCGCGCTTTCACAACAATTTCCTCCCGCAGCTCGGTGCGGTGGCGTCCAAAGGAATAGGGGATCGTTGTTTCCGGTGCCGAAACATAATCAAAGGTGATCACGCTGGGGTCATCCAGCAGCGAATCTTCAATCGCCACGGTGGGGCGGCCCTTCTTTTTGCTCTTTTTGCGCACTGTGCTGTTGATGCTGTCCAGGTTGGCCTGTGCGGCGGCATCATCCACCGGGTCAATCGTTACCACCAGCGAAAGAACCTTCTGCCCCTTTTTTTCGTACACATCGTAATTAAAAATAATATCCGTCTTTTCGTTAATTTCCGCCTTTGCCTTTTCCAGTGCCAGGCGGCGGAAATCCGACCATCGGTTGGCCGTATACGAAAGCTGTTCATACAGCATGCTCAGGTTCCATACCAGCGGTTCCCCGGCCGCTTTCTTTTTCAGGTACAGGCTCTGGTAGCTCTTGCACAGCTCGTAAATGCGGATGGAATAGGTGGACCGCATCAGCATGGTGTAGGTCACATCCATGGTGGTATACAGGGTTTTCAGCTGCACCAGGTGCGGTTTCAGCACCGGATCCAGCGTGATGGTCATGCGCGCGCGGCCCTCATCAATGCGCACTTTATCGATCCAGCGGAATGTTTCCACCGTGGAAGTTCCGTTATTCTTGATCCACTGGATGGGCGCGTTGGCCAGCTCCTCAATATTTTTGCGCACCTGCTTGTACAGCGCCCCGCTGTGCGGGTCCATGCCGGTCATCTTGATAAAATCATAAATGCTCAGCTCATAAGAGGGCAGGTCCGTATCCTCCGGCTTAATCATCGAAAAAATATGCAGCATCAGGCGCTGCTGGCTCAGCGTCAGGTTGTTGCGCGTCATCTGTACAAGGTCATTGGATTTGCGAACGATGGTCTGGTCCCCGCGTTCTTCAAACGTAACGACAAACGGATCATCTTTTTTCTGTTTACTTGCCGCCATAAGCAGGGGCCTCCTATATCGGTTGCTGTATCCCGGGTGGTCACGCACATCATGCTAAACATTATAGCACATCCTGTTGTCCAGCGCAAGAATTGCAAATTTACACAGGGTTTCACCGTCATTACCCTGTGCAAAATGCAACACCCGCGTTGTGGTTTGCCATATATCCTGTGGGGGTTGCAGCCCGGGTGCAGGTTACACAGGGTTTTATTGCGCTTTTCTGTCCTGCTGTTTCAGGGTTCTGTAACCTGATGGAATGGCAACACCAATTTTTTCCCGTTCTCCCCCATCTTCCGGCTTACCTCTGGTTGTTATTATGGCTTAGATGTTTAGTTCTATATTAGTAATAGGTAGAGCCTGTGTAATTTAACAACGCAAACCTGTGTGTTCAACCAACTGCAGCCTGTGCATTCCACCACCATTTTCCTGTGCGGAAAGCAACCTGCGTAAAGTTGCAAATAAGCCAAAAACAGCCAAACCTGTGTAAATTGCAACACGGGGAACGGGCCTATCCTGTGTGGTTTTCCAACAGGTACGCGGGTCACGGCGGGGCAGGGGAGCGGGAATACCCTGTGTAAAATGCAACTGTTCCGGGGGAACCTGTGCGTTTTTCCAACGGTAAGCGGCATAGGGAAGCAATGCAATCCTGTGCGTTTTTCCAACGGTAAGCGGCATAGGGAAGCAATGCAATCCTGTGCGTTTTTCCAACACGTTTCGGGAATGTTCGGCACAGAATGCGGGCAATACCCTGTGCAAAATTGCAACAGCTCATAGCTGCTTCAAATAGATCAGTTGCAAATTTACACAGGGTAGCACCCCTATATTATAAGGTAAGTGCCGCACAGAATGGCGCGTGAGGGGTTGCAGTTTACACAGGATAGATTGAAAGCTGGGAGCTGGGATCTATCTGAAACGTCAAAAAGCTCGTCTGTTTCAGTAAACGCAGCCGGATTTTGTGCTTGCGAAAGATCCGCTATTTTCGTTGCTCTCAGATGCACCTCAGGAGCTGGCGCAGATAGAGATCGGCAAGGGGGAACCGGGAATCAGGTGCAGGGCAGGGGGGACAAAAAAGCGAATGGCATATCTGCAGCAAACCCGCACCCCGTTGTAAAGGGAGAACGGCGTCCCGTTGGCGGGCGTGCAATCCACCAAACCCGCACCCGCCGCCGCAAACACCGCAAACCGTTTGCAGGGGCACGGTGTACCCATCGCGCCGCAAAAAAAACGGGAACCGTGCGCCGCAAACCTGCCATCCCTCCCACAAGGCGCCCACCCAGCCGCCATGCCCCGCCGCAAACAGGCGCATGCGAAACAAATAATTGCGCAAAAACAGAAAAATGCAACAAAAAAGGCGAATTTTGCCGCAAAGTTGCGCTCTGTGTGCGCAGAGGATCATAAACGCGCGGTCAAAGTATATAAAAGGGACCGCTGCCAAAAAGAAAATCAGCAATAAATTATACAAAGGCTTTGAACACATTATATAATTGGAGGAAAGCACAATCAGTAAAAGTGCTGAAAAACAGGAATTTGCGTGGATTGTATTGTCTTTCTGGTGTAAAGGTGCTATATTAAGAAAATAAAAAGTAAATGCGCAATGAGAAGACTCGATGCGGTTTTTTTTGAAAACAACATGGCAACGGTTGCGCAAGTAAAATAGCTGGCTTTTTTTACTGTTTCACAGGGATCCCCTGTGGAACAATGTGCTTCCATCAAGCCAGAGCGAAAGACGGGTGAGCAGATTGAATAGAACAGGAAAAAACACAACAGGTTGGGCGCGCCGGCTGACAGCGCTGCTTGTCACCGCTTGCCTGGTTATGGCAATGGCCCTGCCTGTATACGCCGAGGGGGATCTTCTGCCCGACGCACCTGACGAAGTAGAGCTGCTGGAGGATGAGCCGGAAACGGCCTCCGGGGAGGATACCGCTCTGCCAGAGCAGAACGCCGCCACCCCGGTGCCGGATGCCGCCACCCCGGAACCGGAACAAAGCGCCGAGCCGGAGCAGCCCGCCCCGACCGAAACGCCGGAGCCCACGGCAGAACCCGCCCCGACCCCGGAACCGGCAGCCACCGCAACGGCCACCCCTGTGCCGACCGTGACCCCCACCGCCACCCCGGAACCGACCGAACAGCCGCAGAAGATGTACGCCGCAAAAAGCGTGGATAACGTGCAGGCAGTTAGTGAGGGGGATGTGCCGGATACTTACACGCTCTATTTTGCAGTGCCTGAGAGCTGGAGTGATTATACAAGCGTTAAAATTTGTGCAGTAGATACAAACAACAGTAACGAGCAGCCGTATACGCTTGATATGCAGGAAGCTGACAAAACGAAGGACGGAAGAAAAATTTATTCTGCGTTCCTGAATAAGGCCAAACACTATCGATTTGGAGGATTGAATGGACTTGAATTTTGGGGATATAAGGAAGATACACTTACAGACGATAACCCTACAGCCAAAGTAATAATTGCTGATGTAAATGCACGTACGTGGTGGAAGACGTTCGATCCAACTCGTGAGAATTATATCGGCGGCAACTACTATGATGCAGAGGGCGCAGAGGGCAAGAAGTGGTCTACCTATACGGTTAGCCATAATCATTTCGCTGGCAAAGAGATGGTCTTTGAAAATAAAACCAGTGAAACACTAACGAACGTCCAAGCCTGGTTTTATGAACTGAATGAAAAAACAGGAAAACTTGATCGGGTCTGTGACCCAATACCCTTAAATAGTGCTGAGTTGGCTTCTGGTATTGCTTCTGGTTCCACAGCAACCTTTAAAATTCCTAACGATTATTGCTCTTTTGTTCGCTTTACCGCGGGCGATGATGAAATAAGTGAATACTACAATTTTTATAATGAGGAAGTAACAGGAGAAAATCAGAAACGCTTCCAGTATTCCGAAGGTCAATGCTATTGCTACATGTACAATGATATTGAGGATGCAACATGGGGGCGTCCCGGTGCCACCCGTATCTATTACGATGCTACTTTTTCCAAGATGGCATTGAATGGAGATACCGACGACTTTTCAATCCCCAAAGCCAATAATAATAAAGAGACCATTTATTATCGAATAAAAGGAGACGACGTAAAATCCGAAAGTGGTACGCTGGTAAAAGATGGTACAAACGAAAACCTTTATTATATTGACATTCCCCAAGGATATCGTTCAATCATCTTTTCCGGTGAAGAAATTAACGATGACAATGCGACAAAAGGACATGGACTAAGTACAGAGTGGCTGGAGATTCCCACAGATGACAAAAATTGCTTCTATGCGGATACGAATGACGATGCAGTATATAAAGGTACCACTCGTGGCGGCTACTGGGCTCCAAAAGGTACCCTGCGTGATGCCGAAACGTGGAAAAATACTGACACTACTGACACTACTAAAACTAAAGTAGTAGATATTGAATCCGCTCCTTTTACGGAAGAAGCAAACACAAAATATGTTACCAGTACGCTGTATGACTATTATACAGATTACGAACTGAATGGCAAGAACCGTGATAGCTACGGTGACTGGACTGGTGAAAGTCACCGCACCTGGGTAACCTTCCGTGAATTTGATCAGGCGCTGAGCGATTATTATCAGGATGCAAATGCCCAATACCCGCTTTATACCGGACATTTCCAGCCTGATAGTGGAACTAACTTTAGCGATATTGCTGGGACATTAAATTTGTTTGGGTACGACAACGTTAATCGTTTTATGGCAATCAATAACTCTCAGTATAATGAAGATCACGAGGGAAATACACATTATGACTATGCCTATCAGGGATTGGTTGCGAATACAACTAACGCAGATGGAGCACCGTTGTTAAACGGAACAAAAACAGCAACAGTAGAGCCGCACTTTAACAAAGACTTCCTCTTAGGAGAGAATAGTAAAAATGCAAAGCTTGGTGAAGTGTATGAGAATGTAAAGTTCCCATTTACTAAAAAGGAGAACCTTTTTAACGACGATACCGGCGTTGATTATTGGTGCTTTGACAGCAAGGATACAACCTTGTATCTAAAACAAGATTCGGGACAAAATTCGGATTCAAAATATTTTCTCCAAAGTACCAATAACAGAGGGTCTTCTGAGAATGTGAATGCGTCATCGGACAAGCAAGGCCAATATGGCTACTTCCCGTTCAATGAAACAGCAACCGGTGGTGTGGCTTCTACCTACAATTACGGCTTTGGCACCAAGCTGCAGATGGATTTTACCCTGACGGATGACGGTATGGTAGAAACCAATAAGACGGGTGAAGATGGAAAAAAGGAAAAAACCAACATCAAGTTCTTCTTCTCCGGTGACGATGACGTTTGGGTATTCATTGATGGCAAGCTGGCGTTTGACGTTGGCGGCGCCCATGGTAAGGTTTCCGGCCTGCTGGAATTTGGCGAGGGAAGCCAGGGAAAGAATAGTGTAACAGCCTATGTCAGTAAGGTCAAACAAGGCGGAACGTCAGGTAGTGATCAAGATAAAAATTCTGTCAAGACCGTAACATATAATGGTGAACCCATCTATTTCTACGCGCAAGGCACTACTCTTAATGACCTCGACAAAGGCAAAAAGCACACCCTTACCATGTACTACATGGAACGCGGTATGTGGGAGTCCAACATGGCGGTGGCGTTCAACTTCCCGGATAATAACGAGCTGCAGGTTCAAAAAGAAGTCGATCTGACCAACGTTACTGATGATGACTTCAAAAACTGCTTTACAGGCCAGAAAATCTTCAACTTCACCATCCAGAACCAGGCAACCCATTATGGAACAACACCGGCCGCTGACCCGGATACGGGCGGTATTAAGCCCCAAAAGGTGGATTTGACTGCGGAAAGTGGTAACACGTTTAAACCCGCAACCAATTCAACCGAAGGTGAGTACATTTTCAAGTTGGATACAAACCCCCATCCAGATTCCGGGCAAGATACCGAACAGGTCCTTCACTGGTACGCACGCTATACGGATACGGAACCCGTCAGTGCAGCGCGTAAGCAACGTTATGGCATCCTGACGCTGAATGCCCCCATCAATATCAAAGACAACATGCGCTTCCTTACGTTCCAGGTTTACGTTGATCCAAAGGATGGTGGAGGTGAACTTTCCCTCAACAACCTGTATTTGGAACTGCTGGATGAAAACGGCGTCCAAAAAGGCAGCCTTGGCACATCAGGCATTAACGGCGCAACGTATGGCTCGGTCGAAGTGAAGACAGGCGCATGGGTCACCGTAAAGCTGGACCTGAACAAGATGAAAGCGCAGGACGGTTTTAACGGCAACGTCAAAACCATCCGCGTGGGCGATAACTATAGCCGCCACATCTATTTCAGGAACTTTACCTTCATTCCCAAAGCGGTGCCAAAAACGATGACCGGCTTTACAACCGATCAGAAGGACATCCCGGATTACGGCTCCGCCAAAAGCGGTAATTTGGAAAACGCCGAAAACGCACAGTACACCTCCAACATGGACACAGACACCCAGTTGGTGGACAAGGACGGACGCTTTGTTCTGGAAGCTGGAGAAACCGTTACCTTCAGCGACCAGTTCCGCCGCGGCAGCTACATTTCGCTCAAAGAGGATCTGAACCCAAACCTGTACGACACCACATGGACGGTGTGCGAGAACGGGCGGGAGGTTACTTCGATGAAAGGAGGTAATAGCGTAATTCTTCCTAGTCCAACACCTTCGTTAATCGGGCGGGTGGGAAGCGGCCCCGATGATGGCCGAACGGAAGTTTATGACGAGAGTGTAAAGAATGATGGCTACAAGGTGAGCGAAAAGCCCGACAACCCCAACAACCCCAACACCATCGTCTTCCGCTCCTATAAGAACCCGGACGAAACAAAATCCACGCTGACAAAGCTAAAGGTAAAATACGTCAACACCGTCAAAACCGGCGGGCTGACAATCCAAAAGAAGGCCGCAGAGGGTGAGGAAGGTACCATTAATGGCATCTACAAGTTCAAAGTTACCTTTAATGATGTTGGCGGTGCTGGTCTGGAAAAAGAGGACATCATAAAGAATGTTGAGATCGACATGAAAGATGCGGTAAAATACCCAGACCACACCGTGACCATCACCGGCATCCCCGTTGGCACCCGCTATACCATCGAGGAAGTTACACCGCTAGATGGTTCCAGACTGCAAAGCGTAACTGTTCCGAAAAATTGCGATTCCGCCGATGTGATCGACAACACCGTGGAAGGCGTGATTAAGGAGCCAAACACCTCCCCAATTACCGCAATCTTTACCAACACCCGGCGCACACTGATCAACATTGAGTTCAACAAGCTCTGGAAAGATGCAAATGGTACGGTCCTTGGTACAACAAACCAGCCGAACGAGATTTACATCCAGCTCCAGCGCAAAAACAGTGCTGCGGATGCCCAATGGGAGGTTGTTGACTACCCGACCTCGGGCAGCAAATATGTTACGGTTCGCCATACAGATAACGGCTGGCTGTATCCCTTTAACAACCTGGATCAGTACCCGGTTGGCGGCAGTGCGGATAATAACTATATTTACCGCATTGTGGAAGGTACGGTAGAAAAGGGCGAATTTAAACAGGCAGCGGAAAACGGAACCATTACGATTGACGGCAAAACGTATGTTGTAAAGGCTGAAGCAACAGCAAAAAGCGAAAAGGACAGCGAAACCGGCGCAACTACAACGCCAGCCACAGTAACCCCCGATGGAACCATCACCGGCGGCAGCGGCAAGATTGTGCTGACCAACACGCTGCAGAACCCGAAGTTTGCACTGGATATCATCAAGAAGGACGCGGAAAAAGGCGAAAATGGCGAAGATGTGCCCTTGAGTGGTGTTGAGTTCAAGCTGGAAAAGCTGGTCGAAACAACAACCGGAGGAGAACCGCAGGTAGAGACTACCTATAAATTCGATGACGCAAACACAGGTTCCATTACCGCCACAACGAAGGGCGACGGCAAAATCACCAATGTGTTCACAAATCTGAAACCCGGTACATACCGCCTGACGGAAACCAAGGCACATCCGGGGTACAACCTGTTGGCACAGCCAATTGTGATCAAATTTACCCAAGGCGGCAAGTGTTCTATTGATGGTGTGGAAGTTTCGGAAAGTGATGGATCGTTTAAGCCGAGCGCCAATAACACCTACACCATGACCCTTACCGTTCTGAACCGTAAAACGCCTAAGCTGCCCCACACGGGTGCAGACGCGCCAAGCCTGTGGCTGCTGATCGGCATGCCGCTGGCGGTGGCAGGGCTGTTGATATTCACATTCCGCTACAACAGGAAAGGGGGCCGGCGACATTAACCATCCCCCGGAAACCCAGCAACCCCCAGGATACAGGGCCTGCCCGCCCGTGCGCGCCTGTTTACGGCAGGGCGCAGCCTTAAGCCAAGTGGGCAAGCGGCCCAGTTTTTCCTCCTTTTTTCTTCACGGCACAGTGCGGGCGGCGCGGCAGCGTTTCCCCGCTGCAGCGCCCCGCACTGCACGCCGTGCTGATGCAGAACCCTTAAGCCGGGCGGCCCCGCCGCCCATCCGATGATGATTTTTTTTAAGAGAAGAGGTACTGAAATGAAAAAAGCAAAACGTTTTCTCACAGGCCTGTTGAGCGCCGCCCTGGCCCTCAGCCTGTGCGCCATGCCAGCAATGGCAGATGATGGCAGTGGAACAACACCGGCACCCACTGCAAATCCGGTTTGGACGCAGGATACCGGTTCCATTACGATTCATAAATATGAGTGGAACGATGATACTAGAGGGCCTGCAACCGGCGAGGCAGAAGACGCAGGGAGTCTTCCTTCGAATGACAAAGGTGAAACGCCTACTCCGTTGGCAGGTGCAACCTTTACCGTTTATCAGGTTAAGAATGCAGAAGATCTGAAAAAATATTATGATGGTAAAGATGTAGCTTGGCCTACAAGCTGGGAAGATTATGCAGAACCTGATACTACTACCGGCGGTTATAAACTGAAGAGTGACGTGACTGCAACTGTAACTAAAGTCGATTCGAAAACGACAGATACCAGTGGCGTTGTTAAGTTTGAAGAATTGCCTTTGGGTCTTTACCTTGTGCTTGAAACCGAAACACCGGATTCTGTCAGGACTGCATGTGAGCCGTTCTTTGTCTCTGTTCCTATGACAAAAGTCTCGACTGATACGAATGGCGGTCTGACTGATTGGCTGTACGATGTTCATGTCTTCCCGAAAAACTCTACTGCATATGGTCAGGCTGTTTTGCAGAAAGTCGGTAAGCAGAGCGGTACGAATCCAGAAGTTACAACCATGCAGGGCTACAAGTTTAAGCTCTATAAGAAGAATGATGACGGAACATGGACTTGGATTGAGAAGAAGCCTGCAAATGGCGTAGATAATGCAGGCGAGTGGCTTGACGCAGCTAATAAAACGGGTGTCCTTACCACGGGTGATGATGGCAAAATCAGCGTTTCTGGTTTGACCAAAGGTGTATATGCCTTTGTGGAAACTGAAGTTAATGCAAACGATGGTTACATTTTGGATTCCGGCATTGCCTATGTTTTTAAGATCAATGACAATGGCGAGATGGTTGCAGCGACCGAAAGTGATATTGAAGGCGCGCAAAAGCCTGAAACTAGTGTAAAGAGCTTTGACACTACTGCTTTTAGTGGAGCACAGGTTAAAGTAAAGAACTACAAGCCGGACTTCAAAAAGGAAATTACAGGTAAAAAGGATGCAGACTATGGCATTGGTGATGATGTTCCGTATACTTTGACTGTCAATGTTCCTGAAAACGTTGCAAAACTGAAGACTTTCACCGTATCTGATGAAATGAATAGCGACCAGCTGGTTGTTAATAGTGATATTGATGTTAAAGGAAAAGTTGGCGAAGCTGAAGAAACGACATTTAAAGAGGGTACTGAGTATACCCTGACGATAACGAATGCTGAGGGTAAGTCTGGCTTTACGATTGCATTTGCTACTGACAAGATTGCGGCATATGCAGGTGGAACCATTACCATTACCTATACCGCAAAGCTCCAGGACGGCGCTTCGGTTGGTGCAGTGGGCAATGTAAACAGTGCCGACCTGAAATACTCCAAGAAGACAAATATTACCACTACCGAAGAGGATCCTCCGTATGATATCCATGACGAAGCTGTTGTTTATACGTTCAAGACTGGCATCCTGAAACAGAATGAGGATGGCGAACCGCTGAAGGATGTTGAATTTACCCTTTATAAAAAGTATGATGCAGAAAAAGATACGATGAACAAAAATGGCACCGTTAAGTTTATGGGTGCTGATAAGACCCTTTTAACGCCTGAGGAAGCAGCAGCAAAAAAGCTGAACGCTACTGTTAGTGATGAGCCTAAGTGGTTTGCTGTTATGGATTTGAAGACGGATGCCGACGGTAAGGCTGTTGCAAATGGTTTGCCGACTGGCGAGTATAAGCTGGTTGAAACCAAGACTCACAAAGGCTATAACCTGTTGACTGGTCCGGTGGACGCAAACCTGACTCTGGACTACACCACCGCATGGAGTGATACGAAAACCTTTGATAGCAACACGGGTGAACTGATTAAGCATGACTACAATAGCACCGTGGTTAAGAATGGCGATACTCCGTACAGCTATGCAGAGATCGTCATCATCAACCGCAAGGGCTTCAACCTGCCCACCACCGGTGGTTTCGGCACCCTGCTGTTCAGCGGCATTGGCGTGCTGCTGGTTGTGGCCGGTGTTGGCGTGCTGCTGAGCCTGAAAAAGAAGAACCGCGCCTGATGCGCCCGCCGCAAGGCAAAACAATGTTACAATTCACCAATAGGGTATAGAGGGATAATCCATCATACACAGGGGGAGGGCCGGATTTGGCCCTCCCCCTATGGTGGGTTATTGGGGAATAAATTTTTTGGGGTGTACATGGCCGTTGTTCGGTTGATTTTTAGGTTCTGCGTGGGGAACCACCCTATGGGCGTCAGGTTTGCGGCGAGGAACCACCCCTCAGTCACCTTCGGTGACAGCTCCCCTCTAGGGGAGCCACCGCAAACATAAGGTTAGATATTGGCGCCCCTTGAGGGGTGACTCCCCGCGGGGCGGGGAGATGTCGCGGAGCGACAGAGGGGACGGGGCGCTGTTTGCGCTGGACGCGGAGCGGCCTGAGGGGTGGTTCCCCGTGCAGAACCTAAAAATAAATAGGGCAAGGCCCGTCAACGGGCCGATGGCGAGCATCGGCCCCTACAAATGATTTGCAACGTTTGCGGCGCGGGGTGGATGGGCGGCAATTATTAGGCCCGTCAAACGGGGCGTCGGGGACGCCGCCCCCTACATGCAGGGCGAGGTTTATTACAATTTTGTGGTGTGCAACGCCGTAAGGCCCTACAGATTATTTTATTGTTATTCACTACCCTAAAAACCACCCCCAACCCAATATCTCCTGAGCGGCGCAATGCGGCGCGGTCCACCACAATTATTCATTATTCTTTATTATTTATTCTTTTGCCTACTTCCAATTCCTAATTTCTAATTTCTAATTGCATCAGCTCCCAACTTCAACCCTCTCACGGAAAGGTTCGCGGTGACGCTATGGATACCACAACAAAACTAAAAGTCGGCTTTGCGGCCTTGATGATCCTGTCCGGCATTGGGGTGGCATCGTACCCGGTTATCAGCAACGCGGTGGCGCAGCGCCACGCCAGCGAAGCGATCCAAAATTACGATGATACCGTAAAAAGCATGGATACCGAAAAACTGGACGCCGCCAAGGAGGCCGCCCGCCGCTATAACCAGCAGCTGGACAGCGCCGTGGAGCGCGATGCCGCAGGCGAAGCGGAGGATACCGGCACCAGCTATGTGGACCTTGTGGATGTGGGCGAAAGCCTGGGGTATATCACCATCCCGAAAATTGACGTCAACCTGCCCATTTACGAAGGCACCAGCGATGATGTGCTGCAAAGGGGCGTTGGCCATCTGGAAGGCTCCAGCTACCCCCTTGGCGGCGAAAGCACCCACAGCGTGCTGACCGGCCACCGCGGCCTGCCCGAAGCCGTGCTGTTCACCGACCTGGACAAGCTGGAAGAGGGCGACTGTTTCTACCTGCATATTCTGGATGAAACGCTGGCGTACCAGGTGAATCAAATCAAAGTGGTGGAACCGGAGCACACCGAGGATCTGGACATCACCGCGGGGCAGGATTACTGCACCCTTGTTACCTGCACGCCGTATGCCATCAACACCCACCGCATGCTTGTGCGCGGCACCCGCATCCCTTATAATGGAGAGGAAGAAACCAACACCCCGCAGGCCGTGCAGTATCAGGCGCTGCGCACCGGAACGGTGGTCAAGCGCGTGGTGGATGCCTGGCCGTGGATCGCGGTAACGGGCAGCATTGTGATCGGCGGCGAAGCGCTGCTGCTGCTTTTGCTGCTGCACCGCTGCAAAAAGCGCGAGGAGGATGACTAAATGGGACGGCTGATTGCTAAAATTCTGGCCTGGCTGGCCATTTTGCTGGGGCTGGCGCTGTTGATACAGCCCACCGCCGCCCAGTGGTGGACCAGCACCCGCAACGCCAAAACCGCTGCGCAGTTTGCGGCCCGCGCCGAAGCCCAGCCCACCGCCCCCGCGGCGGAGGAAACCACAGCCGAACCCCCGGAGCCGGAACGCGCCTACCCTGAACTGTACGCCGCGATGCAGGACTATAACGCGGAAATTTACGCCGGGGGCCAAAGCGGCCTGACCGACCCGTTCGCCTATGAGGAAGCCCCGCTGGACCTTGCTGCCTATGGCTATGACGATGATGTGCTGGCTGTGCTGTGGATCCCGCGCCTGAACCTGGAGCTGCCCGTTTACCTGGGCGCCAGCCGCGAAAACCTGGCCAAAGGCGCGGCGCTGCTGGGCCAGACCTCGATGCCGCTGGGCGGCGAAAACACCAACACCGTGATTGCCGCCCACCGCGGCTATTATGGCGCGGAAATGCTGCGCAACGTGCAGCAGATCCAGATGGGGGACAAGATCCAGCTGACCACCCCGTGGGAAACGCTAATTTACCGCGTGAGCGAGCTGAAAATTATTGACCCCAGCGATATCAACGCCGTGCTGATCCAGCCGGGGCGGGACCTGCTGACCCTTTCCACCTGCCACCCCTACACCCGCAACAGCCAGCGCTACCTGGTAATTGCGGAGCACGACACCGCCGCTGCGGACACCACCAAAGAGGAAGATTTGCAGGAAAGCGCCGCTACCTGGGACGAAACGCCGCGCCAGGTGACCGTGGAGGATGCCGGCGGCAGCTCCATTGCCGAAGTGGCCCCCCAGGCCCTGACCCCATTGCCGGGGGAGGGCAGCGCGGAATCCGAGGGGAGCGCGATCTCCAATACCATGATCTGGCTGGAAAACAACGCACTGTGGGCCGGGCTGGTGGTTATTGCCGCCGCCGTTGGCATTATGGTGATATGGAAAAAACACCGGGAGGATTAACCATGCAGTACACACAGCAGGCCGCCGCCGTTACGGCCGAAGTAAACAAGGCCGTGCAGGGCAAACAGCAAACGGTAAACACCATCTGGATGGCCATGCTGGCGGGCGGCCATGTGCTGATTGAGGATATTCCCGGCGTGGGCAAAACCACGCTGGCGCTGGCCTTTGCCCGCGCGCTGGACCTGAAAGAAAGCCGCGTGCAGTTTACGCCGGATGTTCTGCCGTCCGATTTGGTGGGATTTTCCGTTTACCAGAAAGAGACCGGCAAGTTTGTGTACCACGCCGGTGCGGTGATGTGCAACCTGTTTTTGGGCGATGAGATCAACCGTACCTCCTCCCGCACGCAGTCGGCTTTGTTGGAAGTGATGGAAGAAGGCACGGTGACGGTGGACGGCGTTACCCGCCCGGTGCCCGCACCCTTTACCGTAATTGCAACCCAGAACCCCATCGGCGCCGCCGGCACGCAGATGCTGCCGCAGTCTCAGCTGGACCGTTTCATGGTCTGCGCCGTAATGGGCTACCCCGATGAGGAAGCGGAGCTGGCAATTTTGGCCGGGCAGAGCAAAGGCCGCCTGCTGGACCGTGTGCGCCCCGTTGCCGGTCAGGCGGATCTGCTTGCCATGCAGCAGGAGGTCAGCACGGTATTTGTGCATGAGCTGATGTACCGCTACATTGTGGCGCTGGCCCAGGCCAGCCGCAAGGACCCGCGCCTGGCCGTGGGGTTAAGCCCCCGTGCCACCCTGGCGCTGACCAGCATGACGCGCGCGGCGGCGTATCTGGCGGGGCGGGATTTTGTTGCCCCGCAGGATGTGACCGCCGTGTTTGATGCGGTTGCCCGCCACCGCCTGGTGCTGAACGACCAGGCCCGCGCAGGCGGCGAAACGGTGGACAGCGTAATGCAGGACCTGCTGCGCACCGTGCCGCGCCCCCGCCCCGAAAAGGCTGACCGCCATGGCAGGTAAGCTGGGCCGGGCGCTGGTGCTTTTGGTGCTGCTGGCCGCGGCGCTCATCACCCAGGCACCGCTGGCGGTGTTCCTGTTAGCGTTTGCGCTGGTGCTTCTGGTGCTGCTGCGGCTGGATGCCGCCTATCTGCGCAGGCAGGTAACGGCAGAGCTGCTGGTGCCGGACAAACCCGTGATACAGGGCGAAGATTTTACCCTGACGGTTCGGCTGAGCAACCGCAGCCGGCTGCCCATCCCTGCGCTTGTGGTGCTGCTGAACGCCGCCGATGAATGGGGCGGGGGGCAGATCACCCTGCGCTGCGCCGCCATGCTGGGCAGCAAGGAGAGCGCCGAACAGCGCATTACCTTAAACGCAGGCAAAAGCGGTGTGTGGAGCATTGCGGTGCGGGGCATCACCCTGCGGGATCACCTGGGGGTGTTCACCGCGGCGTGCCCGGCTGCCGTGCAAAGCCGGAGCATCTGTGTGCTGCCCGCTGCCGCGGCTGGCAAAGCCAAAGCGGAAACCGCCCCCGATGAGGACGGCGATGAAGCCGACACCCGCGCCGCCCTGGGCGGCAGCTATGAGCTGCGGGAGTACCGGGACGGGGATACCATCAAGCAGGTACACTGGAAGCTGAGCGCCAAGCTGGACCGCCTGATGGTGCGCGAACCGCTGACCGCCCTGCGCGCTGCCCTGACCCCCGGTGGGGACCTGGACGGAGCGGAGGAATGGGGGGATTTTCCCCAACAGGCGGCGAAGCACCGCAAAAACCCGCCCAAGCGCAAAAAAGAACGTACTGCCCTGAGCCGGCGCGGCGCTGCCGACCCCGGCAGTGGGCTGAAGTTTGTGGACCGTGTGCTGGTGAGCACCCAGCGCCCCGCAGCGCACCCCGCGTTGTGGCTGGCGGCAGATGCCGCGCTGCTGCTGGCGCTCACCTTTGGTTTGCTGCTGGTGCTTTCCACCGGGTTCGGCATTGCGGTGCCGTTGTGGGTGTGGCCCGCGGCAGCCGCTTTCTGCGCCGGGTGGGCGCTGTTCCTGCGTGCGCCGCAAGCCCTGCGCCGCTGGGGGCTGCTGGCGGGGGTGATTGTGTATCTTGTGGTGTTGTTCATCTGCCAGCGAAACTTTTTGGCCGGGGCGCAGCAGTGCGCCGGGAACATTGCCCAAAGCCTGAACGCCCGCCTTGGCAGCGCGCTGCCGGTGGCCCAGGGCGGCAGTGCGGCGCAGCTGGGGCTGTTTTTGCTGCTGGCCGCCCTGCCCGTTACCGGGGCGCTGGCCGCTGCGGCCCTGCGCCGTGCGGATGCCCTGCTGCTGGATCTAATGCTGCTGCCCGTTGTTGTGCTGCTGGCGCTGGCCGGAGCCGCGCCTGCTGTGCCCGCCTGCCTGCTGCTTTTGGCCGGTTGGATGGGGGCGTGGGCAGCTTCCTGCTCGGTGCAGCGGCGGGCCTTGTGGGGCAGGCGCGATACCGAAAACTACCGCCAGAACCTTTGCCGCCATTATAACATCCAAAAGTCTGCCGCGCTGGCGGCGGGCGGGCTTTGCTTTGCGCTGGCGCTGCCCTGTTGGTGGCTGCTGCGCCCGGCGCTGGGGGTTTCCCTTGGCTGGCTGCAGCCCGCGGCCCAGCGGGTGGAATCCGCCGCGCTGAGCACCGCCATTACCTGGCTGCCGCGGGTCAGCGGCGGCAGGCTGAACATTCAGGTAGAAGCCGCTGCCGGTGGTGTGGCGGATGGCGCCTTGAACCAGGGCGGGGGTATCCAGGTCAGCGGAGTGACGGATCTGGCCCTGACCGCCAGCGACAAACCCGAAGAAACCGTATACCTGCGGGGATTTATCGGCGGTAGTTATGACGGCACCACCTGGCAGGCCCCTGATGCCGATGCCTTTGACAGCGCCGCTATGAACTGGAAAACCGAGGATAATGCCCGGTTGACCATTGCCAGCCTGCCGTTTTTGCGCACCGCCTATGACGGCACCGCCCAGCCCCAGACGCTGACGGTGGAGCGCATCCACGCCGATACCCAGTACACCTATGCACCGTACAACGCCTACTGGGGTGATTATTACACCATCCAGGGCGATGGCGCCGCCGCGGGCCAGACCGCGCAGGACGATGTGTTCCTGTATTACCCGCGGGATACCGCCCAAACCCAGTTGGAAGCCCGCGCCGATGCCGACCCCAGCGTGCTGGACCGGATGGAAGCATCCTATGCCGCTTACGCCGCCAGCCGCTACACCGCCGTGCCGGACGGCTATGACGAGCTGCAAACCCTGTGCGATGAAGCCAAAAAGGACCAGAAGCTGACCGAAGCTGCGGACATTGGCGATTATATCCGCGCCTACCTAAACACCAACTACCAGTATAACGCCAGCGCTCCCCAGCCGCCGGAGGGGGCCGACCCCATCCGTTACTTTTTAACGGAATCCAAACAGGGGTACAGTGTGCAGTTTGCTTCGGCGGCGGTGGTTATGTTCCGCATGTTCGGGCTACCTGCGCGCTATGTGGTGGGCTATGCCGCGCCGCAAAGCCTGTTTACCCAACAGGAGGACGGCAGCTGGCACGCCATTTTGCAGGACGATAACGCCCACGCCTGGGCGGAGGTGTACATTTCCGGCCAGGGCTGGACCCCCATGGAGATGACCCCCGGCGTGCTGGTCAGTGCCCAACAGGCCGACCTGCGCACCGACCCGCTGCCCGAAACTCAAGGTCAAGACACCGCCCCCGCAGCAGGGGAGAGCAGCGCAAACGAACCCGCAGCCACCATCGTGCCTCGCAGCAGGCTGGTTTTGGCGGCGTTGCTGGGGGGGTGCCTGTTGGCTGCTGCGGTGCTGCTGGTGCTGGCCCGCCGCCATGCCATGGGGTATGGCCGGGGCAGCTGCAACGCGCGGGTGCTGGCCGTGTTTGGCAGCATCTACCGCCTTTTGGTGCGTCGCGGCCTGCCGCCGGATACACCATCCGATGCGCCGGAGTTTGCCGCATTTTTGCAAAGTTGTGTCCCCGCCCTTGAACCCCAGGATGCCGAGGCTCTGCTGGCATTGGCCCAAGCCGCCCAATTTGGCGCAGGTACGATGACTGAGCAGGATACGGACAAAATGAGAAAACTTTACCAGGTTATAAAACACACTGGAAAACGGAAACAGAGCCAGAAATCGGTTGAAAAACAGAGCTAGGAATGATATAATGACCCCGTACTGGGGTAGCGTGTTCTTTGCTTTCTTTGTACAGGGGGCTACCATGATTCAGAAAAATGTGGTATAATATGTTAAGTCCATTGACCAAGTAGGGAATGGCCGGGGTGGGGGACTGGTTTCTGAAACAGTACCCTGGGAACTGCCCGTGGGGCGGAAAACCGGCAAGGACAGAAAGAAGATCTTATAGAAGCAAACATTAACAGGAGTAAACCCATGCCGCGCCGTAAACAGACAGAAGGAGAAAAAAAAATTGACATCAGCCAGATGGCTGAAGACCTTGGCGTGTCCAAGACCACGGTATCCCGTGCCCTTTCGGGCAATGGCCGTGTCAGCGAAGCGACCCGCGCCCGCGTGGTCCAGTACGCCAAAGAGAAAAATTATGTGCCCAATATGCTGGCACGCGGGTTGGTAACCCAGCAGTCTTATAATATCTCACTGGTGTTCTCGCGCCAGTTCGGCAACCTTGCCGCACCATTTTTGCGCAAAACCGTCAGCGCCGTGTACGATATTGCCACCCGCAATGATTATGATGTGCTGATGACGATGGTGGGCGAGCAGGAAACAAGCCCGATGCAGCGTCTACTGGTCAACCGCAAGATTGATGGCGTGATTCTGGCCCGCACGCTGGAGCGTGATCCGCTGATCCCCATGCTGCAAAAAAGCGGCATCCCCTTTGTTGCCATTGGCCGCCCGGCTGACCAGGATGTCATCTCGGTGGACCATGATCAGGTGGGCGGCTGCCGCGAGCTGGTCAGCCTGCTGCTGATGAAGGGCCTGCGCCGCATTGCTTTGCTGGGCGGATCCATGCTGTACACCGTCAACCAGTCCCGCCTGGAAGGCTATAAGCAGGCGCATGACCGCGCCTGCTGCAAGATTGATGAGAGCCTGCTGTTTTTGGAGCTGGAAAGCGACGATCTACGCACCAGCGCTGTGGAGCTCGCGGTACAGCGTGGGGCGGACTGCATCCTGTGCATGGATGACCAGGTTGCCCTGCTGGCTTTGAGCACCCTGAGACAGCTGAACCTGCGCGTGCCGCAGGATATCTGTCTTGCCTCCCTGTATGACGACGAAGCGCTGCAGGGGTGTACGCCACAGATCACGGCGGTCTCTTTTGATGCCGAACAGCTGGGCCGCCGTACCGCACAGCAGCTGCTTTCCCTCATCCGCCATCAGCCGGTGGAAACCCGCACCCTGCTGGGGTACCAGGTGGGGTTGCGTTTATCGACCCAGACCTGAGAGAAAAGTAGATAATGATAAATCAACTGCCCGTACACGGTATGATAAGCCGTTGTGCGGGCAGTTTTTTTCGATAAGGGGGTTTGAAAAATATGATGGTTACATGCTTAACATACTGCGATAAGGCATTGGACCGATTGTAGGGCGCGATGCACTCATCGCGCCGGAGCAGCCGGAACCCTGCTGGTTGATCGTTCCCGCATCATACTGCTTGCAGCTCTTTGCCTTAAATCCTGTTTGTGTTGTACTATTGTTGTGGTATCTGTATGAAAATATAGAAGGCGTTATCAATTCTCGAAAGCGAAAAAGGCGCACTGTTATGGTTAAAAATAGCATTAAGATACAAATGAATACAAAAAGACCGGCGGCAAGCACCGGCCTGAATTGATCTGGGATTCAAATGGTTCTTCAAATTGCTTTGGGCATCTCGTCCGGCAGCTGTTTGGGAACATCCTGCAAATGCTGGCGCACGCTGTGGAACCGGGGCGGAATCTCCTCCAGCGGCATCTGCTTGGGGGCTTCAATGCTGCCGGCAGCTTTGGCGGTTTCGTAATACCAGCATTTATAATCCAGCGTGGCAAGGGTCTGCTGCAGCTGGGCCATTTGGGCCAGCAGGGCTTCGCGCTGCTTCTGGAACAGGGCCAGGCGGGCATCAATGGTGCCGTCGCCCTGCATGGCAAGCTCGATATAGGTGCGGATATCTTTGATGGACATGCCCGCGCTTTTCAGGCAGGCGATCACCCGCAGCCATTCCACATCGCTTTCCTGGAACATGCGGATGCCGCCGGACGACCGCATCACAAAGGGGAGCAAACCCTCTTTATCGTAATAGCGCAGGGTAGAGGCGGGAACATCCAGCATGCGGGCCATTTCGCCAACGGTATACAACATCGTTCAGCAGCTCCTTTGTGCAGTGATTTGCAAAAAAATCAGAAAAAACACTTGACTTGAAGTGGACTTTAATCTGTAAGATAAAATTACACTTTAACTATAGTATCCCAGCGCCGCAGCGTCAAGCACAACAGGGCAGGGACACAGAAAAACAGGAGGCAACAAGTATGAAGTGCATGGATAAACATGAATTTGAGCAGCAGAATGTTTTTGGCACCGGTGCCGCAAACACCGCTTATGCCAAGTTTTTCATTGGCCAGTCGTTCCTGAACCCGCTGACCGACCCTAAAACCGGCCTGTTTTTGGCCAACGTTACCTTTGAGCCCGGCTGCCGCAACAACTGGCATATCCACCACGCGGCCAAGGGCGGCGGCCAGCTGCTGGTTTGCACCGCAGGCGAAGGCTGGTACCAGGAAGAGGGCAAACCCGCTGTCAGCCTGACCCCCGGCACCGTGATCACCATCCCGGCCAACGTCAAGCACTGGCACGGTGCCAAGGCCGACAGCTGGTTTAGCCACATTGCTGTGGAAGTTCCCGGCGAAGATTGCAGCAACGAATGGTGCGAGCCCGTTACCGACGAAGAGTACGCCAAACTGAACGGATGAGCAGCCGCTAATAAAGGCAACACCGCACAATTCCCGCCTTGCGGCTTAAGCACCGCTCCGGCA
>ERZ1673748.1522-NODE-1522-length-21843-cov-4.541537_pt1 | contig 21843 bp, 19 predicted proteins | sample MGYA00580196_ERZ1673748 | MGnify/ENA primary metagenome ERZ1673748 (study PRJEB41218, sample SAMN15661796) | gut metagenome | host: Homo sapiens | place: Canada: London | collected 2015-08-20/2019-03-30 | study: EMG produced TPA metagenomics assembly of...
GACAAAAGCACGTCAGCCGAACGTGTACAAAATGACAAGGCCTCTGGATTTTGTTTGTAGTCCCGGTCTCTGGGATTAACCACATACAATTCCGTAAATCCCATGGTATTGATCGCTCTAGCCGCTGAGCCGATGTTGCCTGCGTGACTAGGCTCAACCAACACAAACCTAACCCGCCCTCCTTGGGGCACAAAAGCCATATGCAACCTCCAATAGTTTAGAATCTGACAATATTAATTTATTTAGAGCTCTTTTGCGGAGCTCGGAAGATATTCAAAGGTTTATTCAAACATGGCAACTAAGTCTCCTGAACAGAGCAAAAAAACACCTGCTCCAAAAAGAACTTCCAAGAAAAGCTCTGCGGAACCGGCCCCGAAAAAAAATAAAACGCCGAGACCTTCTACAGTCTCCCATAGCTTTAATGACGGTATGCTCAATGTAGCCGTCAGAGCCGCAATCGAAGCAGGGAAAATTCAGGCTCGAGCTTTTGGCAACCGCAAGAATCTTTCTATTTCCGCCAAATCATCCGGCGACTTTGTAACAGAAGTGGACCAAGCCTGTGAACAGGTCATCATCGAAACTCTTTCTAAAGCCTATCCGGATCATCGTTTCCTTGGCGAAGAAAACGGCACTCAAGGCAACAAGGAAAGTGAATACGAATGGATTATTGATCCGTTGGACGGAACTACGAACTTCATTCACGGTATTGATCAATTTGCCGTGTCTATTGCTTGCAAAAAAGGCAAACATTTGCTGCACGCTGTGGTCTACGATCCATGCAGAAATCAGTTATTTACAGCAACTAAAGGCAAAGGTGCTTTCCTTGACGGCGCCAGAATCCGTGCTTCTAATGCCACAATCTTGAGAAATTCTTTGATTGGTACCGGTTTCCCCTTCAGAGAAGGTGATGACTATGAGTCCTACATGAATATTCTCAAAGACATGATGGAATCCACATGCGGTCTGAGAAGACCAGGTTCAGCAGCCTTAGATTTGTGCTTTGTTGCATGCGGCCGTTATGACGGATTCTTTGAAAAAGGCATCAAACCTTGGGACATCGCAGCCGGTGCTTTGATCGCCAAAGAAGCAGGTGCATTGGTAACTGACTTCTCAGGTGAAAGCGGCTATCTAGATAAAAATGAAATCGTTGCCGCTGCTCCGGGAATCTTCCCCGCCCTTCTCAACGTTGTTGAAAGAAATTTGAAGAAGTAATTTTGTTTTGCTTCTAGTGCAAAAGCCGGTCTTCGGATCGGCCTTTCTTTTTTCCGTTAACATTATTTCTGTCCTTGTTTATCCGGTATTCATAAATGGCCAGTGATTATTTAAATTTTGATGAGAACGACCCTGCTTTCAATGCAAAAACCACGCCTACGATGCGTCAGTTCCTCCTTATCAAAAGAGATAATCCTCATCTTCTGATTCTTTACAGAATCGGTGACTTTTATGAAACTTTTTACGATGATGCGGAGCGAATTCATCGTCTTTTAGGTCTTACACTGACTTCCCGTTCCAACTCTCCATCCGGAGAACGAATTCCGATGGCCGGAGTACCCTTTGTTACTCTTGATCAGTACCTAGTCAGGCTTGTCAACCAAGGCGTCAGCGTGGGAATTTGCGAGCAAATCGGGGATCCCAAGAAAGGACCTCTCGATAGAAAATTAACTCGTATCATCACACCGGGAACACTGACCGATGAAAACCTCCTGAAAGAAAGAAACGAAAGCATTTTGATGGCCTTGAATCCATCTAAAAAAGGCGACCGAGTAGCCTTGTCCTGGCTTATTCTTTCCTCAGGTGTTTTCAAGGTGATGGAAGTCAACGGCAACGAGCTAATAAATGAAATAGCGAGAATCGGCCCGTCCGAGCTGTTAGTGCCGGAAAGATTCAGAGAAGAGACAAATCGGATAATTGCCAGCGGCAGTGTTAATTTTCTGCCGGATTGGAACTTTGACAGAATCCGTGCCGAAAAAACGCTTTTAGATCAATTTAAAACTTCCACGCTTCTTCCTTTCGGACTTGAAGGTCATGACCTTCAGATTACGGCTGCAGGAACAATCCTCGAGTACGCAGCACAAACACAAGGCACTGAGTTAAGCCATATTAATCACATCGTAGTCGAAAAAAACGAAGAAACCGTCGGCATTGACGCGGCCTCCAGAAAGAACTTGGAAATCACTCAATCTCTTCGAGGAGATTCCAGAAATACTTTGTTCGGCGTATTAGATCATTGCAAAACGCCGATGGGGAGCCGAAGACTTTCTTCATGGCTAAATTCTCCGTTAAGAGATCAAAAAGCCGCTCAAGAAAGAGCTGACACCATCGAAGCTCTTTTAGAAAAGACTTATCTTTTTGACGACTACCAGAATATCCTAAAAACTATTCCGGACTTTGAAAGAATTGCCACCCGGATAGCATTAGGAACCGTTCGACCGAAAGACCTAGCTTCTCTAAGAGATGCCCTTCCCTCCTTAGAAAAACTTTCTGATATTGCGAAGGGAGTCGATACGACTTTATCCCGCTCCCTTGGCGCGGACATGCCGTTAAATTCCGAACTGCATGCTCTGCTTCAAAAAGCTATTGTTGAATATCCGCCGACTTTCTTAAGAGACGGCGATGTCATTGCCCCGGGTTTTAATGCCGAATTGGATGAATACCGCGCCTTAAGAGACAACAGCGGCAGCTACATCATGGAATATGAAGCGGCAGAAAAAGTCCGAACGGACATCCCGAATTTAAGAATTGAATATAACGGCAAGCTCGGCTACTTTATCGAAATAACCAAAGCTCAGCTTTCTAAAGTCCCTGAAGATTATCTGCGGGTGCAGACACTTAAAGGAACCGAACGCTTTACCACCCAGGAATTGAGGGAATATCAGGAAAAGCATATTGTCGCTGACGAGAAAAGCAAATCTCTCCAACAGTCTCTCTATACCGAGCTTGTTGAATCCATCAAGCAATTTACTCAGTCTCTGCTTCTATCGGCTCAAGCCGTTAGTATTTTTGATGTTTTACTGTCTTTGGCCCTTCATGCCGATTTATGCCGTTGGGTCAAACCCTCCTTTACAAAATATCCGGAACTGAGCATTAAAGGCGGACGCCATCCGGTTGTTGAAAACACCATTGACAATTATGTGCCTAACGACTGTTTCATGAATCCTCAGCGTAAGCTGATGATTATTACCGGTCCGAACATGGGCGGTAAATCAACATATATGCGTTCCGTGGCATTAATTGCATTACTAGCCTATTGCGGCAGCTACGTTCCGGCCGAAGAAGCCGTCCTTGGCCCTATAGATAAAATTCTGACCAGAATCGGTGCTTCAGATGATTTGGCCAAAGGCTTGTCTACCTTTATGGTGGAAATGACGGAAGCGGCCGCAATTCTCCGACAAGCGACTTCCGAAAGTCTTGTTCTAATGGATGAAGTCGGGCGAGGCACTTCCACTTTTGACGGGCTTTCTTTAGCCGGAGCGATCGCCGAAGATTTAGTCATAAACCGCCAAAGCATGACGCTTTTTGCAACACATTACTTCGAACTAACCCAGCTCGAAAAGAACATTCCAGGCGTCGTTAACGTTCACGTATCTGCTGCTGACTCGTCTTCCAGATTAGTGTTCCTTCATGAGATTCTTGAAGGGCCGGCTAGCAAGAGCTACGGAATTGCCGTAGCTAAGCTGGCAGGAATTCCAAAATCCGTAATTCGAACGGCCCAAAAGCTTCAAAGAATGCTGGAAGAAAAAGCCGCTCAAACAGATGAACCTCAGCTAGATTTGTTCTTTGATTCGGGACGAGGAGAAAACACAGAGGAAAAAGCAGACCTTCCCCCGGAGGAAGAACTCAGCGACAAGTTGAAGAACTCTTTACTTGCCCTTGATTTGGACGAACTCTCACCTAAGCAGGCATGGGAAGAACTCTACAAGCTGCAGGAGCAGGCTAAAGAGGATTAGAAAAGAGAAGGATGATGCCAAATTTTGAAGCACCATCCTTTGTTATTTATTGGGGGCTACCCGTTAATCTTACGGATAAATTCCACTAAGAGTTTTGATGCCGACGGTAGAACCGAGTCATCAAAGTGCATATCTCTCGCGTGAAGTCCCGGAGTTGCACCGCTTCCAACTCCGAAATAGACGGTTCTAACTTCAGGATTTGCAATTTTGTAGAAATGGAAGTCTTCACCGCCGCCACCACAGTCATTGGCTAAGGCTTTTTCACCGAACTGCTCAATGATAGTTTTTTTCATAAGATCAACTAATTCAGGGTCGTATTCGGGACCAGGACAATAGTCAATAATTTCGCTGGAAGCCTCTGCACCGAAAATTTCTTTAAGAGCACGGCAGGATCCATTCATCTTGTCAAGAATTTGCTGGAGAGCTTCATTATCCTGAGCACGGATGTCAAAAATAACCTTCACATAGTTCGGGATGGAATTAGTTGCCCCTTTTTCCGAATGAATCTGAGTCGGTTTAATAGACCAAGATTTATTCGGGTCTACTTTAATGAGTCCGATTGCCGTTATTAACTGGCTGGCTGCTTCGATCGGATTAATGCCGAGATGAGGACGTGCAGCATGAGCCATTTTACCGTTAATGGTAATTTCTGCAGTCGCGCAGGCTACATGATTAACGGAGGCGCAGAAAGTGTTGAACGGAATGTCTTGAACCGGTCGAATGTGAGAGCCAACGACAATATCAACACCGTCAAGAACATGGTCTTTGATCATGTTCTGAGCGCCTGTCAGGCTTTCCTCTCCCGGCTGGAATGCCAGGCGAAGTTTTCCTTTCTTCAAAGTATTTCTGAGTTCCTGAGCGGCTCCGAGAAGAATTCCGCAATGAGCATCATGCCCGCAGGCATGGATAGCGACCGTTTTTTCCGGATCGTTTTCATCCGGATACGGCAAAGCATCCATATCCGCGCGAATCATAGTCGTAGGACCCGGCCGTCCTGAATCAATATCAACAGTTACGCCGTAGCCGCCGACATGGTCTTTAACATCGAAGCCCATTTCACGGAGCTTCCCGGCGATATATTCGGATGTGTTCTTTTCTTGATTGGAAAGTTCAGCTAATTCGTGAAGGTCACGTCTGAAGGAAACTGAATTTTGGTAGGTCATTTAGAGAATCTAAATAAGACGATCGGCCGGTCTCAACAGAGCCTAATCCTCCGATCGGATAATGGCAAGATTGTATTGCTGCTTGAAGCAAGAATCAAATATGGAAAACGCTCAGATATGAAAAAACCTTCCGGCGGTTCAATCCATTTCCGGAAGGCTTTAACAAAGACGTACTTCTATTCTTGAACTATTTCTTTTACTTCTACGCCGTATTCATCTTTCACGACATTATGATTTTTCAGAAGAGCAAACCACCTTCTGACCGTACCCCAAATGACGACTCCCATCAGAACCATCACAAAGGCGGAAAGGAATGCTAGTAGATTCTTACCGGCAGGCAAGTACTGGTACATAATCAGCCAAACGCCGGCCCACATCGTAATGATGGTCATTAGGACGCCGGGAACTCCGGTCATCCATGCGTATTTCGCTTTGTTCATGCGAATGAGCATAGTTGTACCAATCAGCAGCGTCACGGAGGCCAACAGCTGGTTAGAAATGCCGAATAGAGGCCAGATATTGGTGATATCGCCTGAGTAAACCAAGTATCCCCATGCGCCTGTAAAGACGATAGATGTAGAGATCAATCCCGGAAGCCAATTCTTGTCTGCAAACTTCGGATAAACCTTACCCATCATTTCCTGTAAGAAGAAGCGCCCGACACGAGTACCGGCGTCAACGGCAGAAAGAATAAACACGGCTTCGAACATAATGGCAAAGTGATACCAGTAAGCCATTAACTGTTCCATCCATGGAATCTTACTGAAGATGTAGGCCATACCGACAGCCAAGCTGACGGAACCGCCCGGACGTGCCGCTAGGCTTTCCTGAACTTCAGCTTCTAAGCGCGGAAGATCGTGCACTGCCATTCCCAAGGCCTGGAAATGCTCAGCACTGGAGTTAATCGCAAAGTAATCGGCCGGAACAAGAACACAAGCGGCGATTAAAGCCATGATAGCGACAAAACCTTCCGTTAGCATGGCGCCGTAGCCGACAAACAGAACGTTCTTCTCGTTGTCGAGCATCTTCGGTGTGGTACCGGTACCGATAGTGGCGTGGAAGCCGGATAAAGCCCCGCAGGCAATAGTAATAAAGATGAAAGGAATAACCGGACCGGGAACGATTGGACCGCCTCCGCCGATAAACTTTGTCAACGGCGGCATTTGGAAATGAGGAGCTACGAAAACAATACCAACAGCCAAGGCAACGATAGTTCCAACCTTCAAGAATGTAGAAAGATAATCTCTAGGAAGCAGAAGAAGCCAAACCGGAAGCACGGAAGCAAAGAAACCGTAAACCGGAATAACGATGGACATTGTCTTCTTATCCATATCCAACCAGCCGAAGTATTCGGGATGCTCTGCAACCCATGGACCGGTGAGAATACACAAGAAAAGAAGAATGACGCCGATAACTGTTCCGATAGTGACTCGAAGCGGATGCTTGCTGTACTGCATATAGCCGCCCATCAAGATCGCAATTGGAATAGTGGCTGCTACCGTATAAGTTGACCATAAAGAGTTATACATTGCGTTAACGCAAGCAATGGATAAGCCGGCCAAGGTCAAAATCAAAATCGCTAATACAGCCCAGCTGGCAACGAAACCTGTGGTCTTATCGACTTCCTTGGAAGCGATATAAGCCAAAGACTTTCCTTTATGACGAACAGAGCAGAAAAGAACGACCATATCATGGACGCCGCCGGCAAGAACACAGCCGATAAGAATCCACAACAAGCCCGGCAAATAACCGAACTGGGCTGCCAATACAGGTCCTAAGAGAGGCCCGGCGGCAGCAATAGCAGCGAAGTGGTGTCCGAAAAGGACAAATTTATTAGTTTTTACATAGTCCTGACCGTCAGCATATTTCTCGGCAGGCGTTGCACGTTGGCTGTCAACGACCAAAACTTTTTGCGCAATATAAAGTCCATAGAATCTATAGCCAATTGCAAATACGCATAAAGATACGAACAAAATCGTTACAGCATTGATTCCAGTTAGATAGTCCAGCATGGTCCTCCCTCATCTAAAAGTAACTGTTGTAAGAAAATGCAATAAACGACTCTAATTTTATGCAGGGATAACCCGTAAAGGTATATACGAACTCAATTTGAGATAGAAGAGCCTTCTTTCTGACAAAAATAATTTGTTGAGAAAAGGAAGTGGTGAGAAGGCGAATGTTTAAAGCGTAGTTATGCTTGAGCTGAGAGGAGCTTTTAGGACCGGATAGGCAGAAGAGAAAGAACAAACTTTGCCCGCAAATTCAATAAAGAGAATTCTTCAAATTAGCGGGCAATTATTTGAATTAAATGATGAATTTTTAATGAGGAAGCTGATCTCTGGTAACTTCAGAAATTTCAAATAAATCGGAAGAAGCTGCCTGAGATTCCATGTTTTCAATTTCTTCTTTAGTCGGCTTGTTAATCTCAAGAATTTCTATATCTATGGTAAGAGCTTCTCCGGCAAGCGGATGATTACCGTCAAGGATAGTTTCTCCGGAGCTAGCCGGCCCAAGAACCGTATAAATATTCTCGTCAGTCGGATCCAACACGGTTCCCGCAACCTTCATACCTTCTTCGATATGGTCTCCCAATATGGAATTTGGAACAGCCATAATCAAGGTTGGGTCAGACTCTCCGAAAGCTTCTTCAGGTTCAAGTTTAAGGTGGATTTTGTCACCGACCTTTTTCCCCATTAAAGCTTTTTCTATGGCAGGAAGCGTGTCGTTGTGTCCAATGAGGATAAAACTTCCGTCATCCTCTGTTTCCTCTTCAAAGTCTTTACCGGCAGTTGTGACTTACATCTTTACTTTCACAACACTATCAACCGTTACTACTGTCTCGACATTAGTATTTTTCGCCATGCTATTTCTCTCATTTTCGATTTCGTTATATTACTCATCGTTTTTCAGCCCCGACGTTAGAAATACCATCAATGGGCGTAAAAAAACAGGACCAATGAAAAATCAAAGTCCTGTCTTTAAGCTTCAAAAATAGTTATCTAACTTGCTCTTGAAGAAGATTGAGAATTCTTGAAGAAGTGCTTAACGGATCCGTTCTTTCGCTTTCCGGAGCAGCGGTAACGCGAGTCTTGCCGTCTCCGTTGTTTTCTAAGACGACCTTATAAATCGGTGCTTCCACGGCTTTTTCTTTTCCGAACCAGCGTGTAAACAAGCCTTCGTCACTATGCTTCTTAGCTTCGTATTCCGGATCCAAGTAACGGATGAAATATGTGCCGGCAGCTCTGTCTCGATCTTCGATATTGAAGCCGACGCGATCTAAACCGACGCCTACTCTTCTCCAAGCTCTGTCAAACGGCTCGTCAATAACCAAAGCTTCTGTTTTGCCGTCTGCACCTTTGATTTCCTTGCTCATATATTCCGGTGCTGCGACAGGTTTAAGAGCGGAAGTATCAACTTCTTCTCTTGTCTTCTGCTTCGGATTGAACTCGTTTTCCAAACGCAAGGAGAGTCTAGTCAGCATTTCTGCTTCCAGCTCTTTGTCCGGAGCCCCCGGCTGCCAAGCTGTCTGGCCGTCTCTACCGTTTTGGTAGACCTCAATCATGCGGCGGTTCGTAATATAAATATCCGTTCCGCCCTGAGCATTTCTTTCCAAACGGGTGCGGTATCTGTCTCTTTCACCGGTGGAGTAAACAGAGTCAAGAATCTTTCCTAAAGTTGCTCGAATAATATCCTGCGGCAAATTGGCTTTGTTTTCTGCCCAGTTAGTCTCCATGATGCCTGCACGAGGATCTTCCCTTTCAACTTGAAGTCCGACAGAGGGCCAGAAGTCAAGTACGGCGTTCCACAAAGCATCAGGAGCCATATTAACCTGAATGTAACGGTCAGAACCGTCTTTCACAATCTTGGCAACGACGGTAGACGGTAAAACCGGAGCAACTCCAACTTCAGTCTGAGCGCCGCTGGATGCACGGCGTGCTTCTTCGATTTCAGAAATCTGAGTGGCAGTCACAACCTGAGTCTTTCCCGGAACGACAAATCGATCATCGGAAGGCAGCTGAGATAAGTCAGGAGGCACTTCCAAAGGTGCTCTGGTACTTGTAGTTTCGTATTGAATTTTTTCATTGGTAAAGGTTGATCCTAAATAAGAACAGCCGCTTAAAGAAGCAGCCAAAACCATTACCAATGTTGTGCGTACGGGAAACTGACCCATTTATAAAACTCCAAAAACCCTGGGAAGGGCTTAGTTTACATTACTAACAGACAGTATGAGATTCTATCTCATACTGTCCTGTTATTGAATAAGTATTAAATGCACCCGCCGATCTGCAGAGCAAGCTCCACTTGCTCACGTTTTGACGGTGCGAGCGGAACCAGTGGAAGTCTGATTCCTCCCGGAATCAAGCCCATTCTCTGGAGGGCCCACTTCGGAGCCACCGGGTTAGGCTCGCAGAAAAGCTGCTTGTGAAGCGGCATCAATCGATCATTGATTGCGCGGGCGCCCATAACATCATTAGCAAGGGCTTTTTCACACATTTGAGCCATCAACGAGGGAGCAACGTTAGCTGTCACGGAAATGACGCCCGCTCCGCCCATCAACATCAATGCCAAGGCGGAATCATCATTACCGCTGTAGATTGCGAATTCTCTATCTTTAGGAAGACGGCTCATCAAATCAGCAGCACGCGCCAAATCGCCTGTTGCATCTTTCAAACCAACAATACCGGGGATCTGGACAAGACGAAGAACGGTGTCGTTCTTCAAATCAGCAACTGTTCTTCCCGGTACGTTGTACAAAATCATGGGAAGATCTACCGTCTCAGCAATTTTCTTGAAGTGCTGGTAAAGCCCTTCCTGAGTCGGTTTGTTATAGTAAGGAGTGACCTGAAGACTGGCCACGGCACCAACTGAGCGGGCATACTCTGTAAGGATAATGGCCTCTCTTGTGGAATTAGAGCCAGTTCCTGCAATTACAGGGATTCTTCCTGCAGCTGCTTCCACAGCGACTTTAATAAGTTCATTGTGTTCGTCAAAATCTACCGTCGGACTTTCACCGGTGGTTCCGACCGCAACGATGGCATCGGTTCCAGCGGCAATATGCATTTCAATTAGATTTCTGTAGGAATCAAAATCAATGGTTCCGTCTTCAAACATTGGTGTGACTAATGCCACAATACTGCCAGTAATCATTACTACATCTCCATTGCCAAATGAGGTTAGTTGTCAGATAGATTTTAGCGAACGAAGTCTACAGAATTAGATTTTTTAAAGATTTTCGTAGTCGTACAAAGCAACCGGCAGGTTTTTCCCATCTAGCGGTTTCCTGCATAAAATCTTTTGGAAGCAGTCACCCTTCTCCGAGAGTGTTTCTTCATATGCCAAAACCGCCATAGTATTTCTATATACATCTGCGAGTTCTAACGGATTCAAAATAAAATCGCAGTTCTTGGCTCGGTTTCCGTCAAAACCTTGATAAGGCATCATGAAGGTTTCATAGAGAAGATATCCGCCCGGAACCAAAGAGGTCGGTAAAAAACTGAGAATCGGACGATAGAGGTAGAAGTTGACCAAAATCACATCAAAAGCTTCGGGTTCAAAAGCCCATGTGCCGTTTTCCAGATCGACCTGCTTGAAAGTTACGCCCGGCAAATCAGCTACGTAAGGTTTTACTCTTTCATCCCAATCGGCCGCTGTGACTTCATAGCCCATCTTAGAAAGGTATTTAGTATTTCTTCCGCAGCCGCATGCCAAATCCAAGACTTTGGCATTTTTAGGAAATAATCTGGAAAATCTTTCCAGCCATTTTGAAGGCTGTCCTTTCAATCCTTTTAAAGAATGGGCAGTAGGTCCGTTTTTAATCTCACAACTCATAGATCCTCCATTGCCTATAAGAATGCTTTAACGATAGAAAGACCGAAATGCATAAAAGGCTTCATGACGATAGAAAGCATGCCTGTCAAAATCAAAGCGAAAAGAATGTACATCCCGTATGGTTCAATACGGGAGTATTTGTAAGCCAAACCGGAAGGCAGCAATCCTGTCAAGATTCTTCCGCCGTCTAACGGCGGAATCGGAATTAAATTCAATGCCATCAGCATGATGTTGACATTGATACCGGCAAGACAAACTTCATAGAAGTAATTCTCAGTCAAACCTATGGAATAGATAATCTTCAGAAGGATAGCCCAAATAATGGCCTGCAGAAGATTTGCACCTGGGCCGGCAGCTGCAACCCAAATCATTGACTGTTTTGGATTGCGCAAGTTTCTAAAATTGACGGGGACAGGTTTTGCCCAACCGAAAACGATACCTCCTAAGCCGCTGACTGCACTTCCAAGAAGCAACACCGCAGGAACCAAAATCGTTCCGACCGGATCGATATGCTTCATCGGATTCAGAGTCACGCGGCCCAACATCCATGCTGTTTGGTCGCCAAAGTAACGTGCCACATAACCGTGGGCTGCTTCATGAATAGTAATTGCCAGAACCAAAGGAATGGCATATACCGTAATTGTTTGAATAATTGAATTGATGTCCATAAAGCAGAAGTTTATTTAATTTAAATTTTTCTAAGTGTTCAAAGTTGTATCAAAAGCCGATCGCCTTGCAGTCCCCAAGGCCTTCTCTAAGAACTTCAGGTTCGTCACCGGAAAGGTCTACTACCGTGGTATCGCCCTTTGCAACCGTACCGTCATCGAGAATAAAAGCCAATTGATCTCCGATAGCATCTTGAATCTCCCATGCTTCGGACAAAGGCTCTTCCTGTCCCGGCATAATCATCGTAGTGCCGACTAATGGCTCTCCGATTTTTTCGAGTAAAGCTTTCAAAGCTTTGTTTTGAGGAACGCGAATACCGATAGTTTTCTTAGAGGGATGAGAAAGTCTGCGTGGAACCTCACGAGTGGCTTCTAGAATAAATGTATACGGACCCGGAGTGACACTTTTAGCCATTCGGTAGCCGGTGTTATTAACTCGAGCGAGCTGGCTCATTTGGCTTAATGAATCACAAAGCAAAGTTAAATGCTTTTTTTCTCCTAACTGGCGGATGAGGCGGATTTTGTCCAATCCTTCTTTGTCGTCCATTCTGCACACAAGAGAAAAACCAGTGTCAGTCGGAACGACTGCTACCTCCCCCTTTGTCAGCAGCTGAGCAGCCTGCTCTATTCTGTGGGGCTGAGGAGAATCAGGCATGACATTCAAAATATATCCCATTTATTTTTATCCTTTTCTCTAAAAAAGTGACCAAACCGGAGTTAAGTCAGAAGGTATATCTCCTTGCTTTCCGATTGGGCATCTTGTATCTAATCTGTGGAAATCGCTGCCGGTAGAGGCAATAAAATCTTGCTCTCTGGCAATTTGGCAAATCATTGTATTATCTTTCGATGAATGACTGCCCGTTGTCACTTCAATGACCTTACCGCCGGCATTCTTGAATTCGTCCAACAGTGCTTGAAGTTTCCAATCTTTTAGCCCGTAACGGCCGGGATGAGCCAATACAGGTATCCCTCCCGATTGCCTGATTAGATTAACGGCTTGTGGAATAGTCGGAGCTTTAAGAGGGACAAAACCTGGTCTTCCCGAACCAATGAATTTTTCAAACGCACTGTCAATAGTAGCGGCAGCCTTAATATCAACTAACCATTTTGCAAAATGAATTCTTGAGACCAAATTAGGGTTAGTGACAAATTTCATTGCACCTTCCAAAGCTCCCGAATAACCCATTTCTTTCAGTTTGTTAGAAATGGCCTCCGCACGTTCAATGCGATTCATCTTAGTTTTTTGCAAAGCCTTAATTAGCTCAGGACAAGAAGTATCGATGTTTAATCCAACGATATGGATTTCTTTGTTGGCATAATTGGTTGATATTTCCACACCCGGTACAAAAGCGATGTTCTTTTGTTCACAAGCTTTCTGCATCCTTTCATTGCCTGCAATTTCATCGTGATCGGTCAGCGAAACTAAATTCACGCCGTTTTCCGAAGCCATGTCAGCTAACTGCTCAGGAGTGTAATTTCCGTCTGAAAAGACGGAATGCATATGCAAATCAGGGACAACCGTACTTTTTTCTATACTTCTTAAATCCATAATGATTCGAACGGAAGTTCTACAAGACTGAGACTACCACTTTAAAACAAATCATTAATCAGATGACCAAACTGAACTAGTCTTTACTTAAGCAGCCAAATATTTTTTTAGAATTTGAGAAACTTTAAGGAGACCTGAATGTCTGAAGAAATTACAAAACTTCCTGATCAAATTACCAAGTTCATGTTTGAAGATGCTCCGGTTAGAGGAGCTGTCGTTCAATTAGAAGACCAATGGCAGGAAATGACTCAGTTCCAGAATTATCCTGCTTCAGTCAACAAGATGCTCGGCGAATTTACTGCCGGTGCCCTCCTCTTATCAAGCACCATTAAGTTTGACGGTTCCTTGATTGTTCAAGTCAAGGGGTCAGGACCTGTCTCGATGGTTGTAGTTGAAGTAAAAAACCGTACAACTGTTCGTGCCATGGCTAAATTAAGAGAAGATGCCGAAATTGCCAACGACGCATCTTTCCAAGACTTGATTAATGCCGATGCAAAGGGCCAGTGTGCCATTATTCTTGATCCTGCCAACAGAAGACCGTCCGACCAGCCTTACATGGGTGTAGTTCCTTTGGTGGGCGAGTCTATTGCCGCAATCTTAGAAAACTACATGGAACAAAGCGAACAGCTTCCAACCAAGATTTGCTTGGCCTCCACAGACAAAATCATCGGCGGCCTGATGGTTCAAAAAATGCCGGAAGACGGCGGCACAGCCAACAAAGACATGGACAAGGACGCATGGCCGAGAATCTCGCAGATTGCCGGAACCTTGAAAGAAGATGAGCTTCTCACACTTGGTCAGGACGTCATTCTGCGCAGACTCTTTTGGCAAGAAAAAATTCAGTTGCTTGGTACGGAAGATATCCAGTTTCAATGCGGATGCTCAAAGGAAAAAACCGATGCCATGCTGAAGTCCTTAGGTAAAAAAGAATTGGAAGACATCTTGAAAGCCGAAGGCAAGATTGAAGTTACGTGCCAATTCTGCAACAAAACCATTACCTATTCTCCGGCCGATATTGAAGCACTCTTCCTCGAGGACAGCCCAATGGCAGTATCGAAGGAGGATGTTCCATCTACTCCGCAGTAATTTCAGTTCCTAATTCCAGCCTCCTTTGCCGGGAGGCTTTTTTATGAGGATTTCTTCTGAGAAAAGAAGGAAAAATCGTTACCGCCAAGAATTATTCTTAAAATTTCAAGAAATCCTTAACCTTTCTAAACTATGGAAGTTACTTTAACCCTAATCCTTATCTGTTGTCTTGCCTTCTTTATCGCAGGATGCATTGATTCAATCGCCGGAGGAGGCGGACTTATTACAACCCCAACATTTTTAATGCTTGGCATTCCGGCACATTTCTGTTTAGGCTCAACAAAACTTGCTTCCATGTGCGGTTCTTCCGTCGCCCTTTTTACTTTTTGGCAGAACAAACAGATTATCGGGAAGGTAGCATTGATTGGCGCTGTCTCCTCCTTTGCGGGAGGTGTTTTCGGTTCTTGGATAGCTTTATCTATTGATAATCAAAAAATGACCCTCATTATGGTTGGATTGATTCCTGTCGGTCTTGCCATTTCTTTACTAAGCGGCGCCTTCAAAATTGACAAAGAAGTTGAGGATGTTAAGGGATGGCGGTGGAAAGCCGTTTTGATTGGGATTACGGTGGGAATGTATGAAGGATTTTTCGGACCCGGAGCCGGAAGCTTTTTTCTTATCGGCATCCATGTCTTATTAAAAGCCGGTTTAGTTAAAGCCTCGGGAACAGCAAAAATTTTTAATATCTTTGCCAACCTCGGAGCAGTGTGTACTTTTGCTTCAGCCGGTACCGTAGCCTACTCTTTGGCCATTCCTTGCGCTGCAGCAAGTATTCTAGGAAACCGGATCGGTGCAAAGTACGCTATAAAAATTGGGCCTAAAGTCGTTAGGAAAGCCTTGTACCTCGTGATTACACTTTTAATGATCTCACTTATCGTCAAACTGGTCACAACAAGCAACTAAACCTTGTTAAATGTAGAAACAGGCTCCTTAGGAGCCTGCATAGATTATATGAAGTGAAAAGAGAAGAATTTTTAACCAATAAATTCTCTCTTTACACGGATATTTAAGTTAGCTAAAAGTTCATATCCGATAGTTCCATGCAACGCTGCAACCTCATTGATCGGAAGATTTTTTCCCCATAATTCAGCCCAGTCGCCCGGTTTTGCCTCAGGAATATCCGTGATATCAACCGTAATCATATCCATGGATACACTCCCAACCAAAGGAGCTTTCTTTCCGTGAATCAGCACAAATCTATCTTCCAATTTCTGTCTGGGATACCCGTCAGCGTAACCGCATGCCAGCACAGCAATTCTCATTGGATGCTCAGCTACGAATTTAGAACCGTATCCTACGGCATCTCCCGGTTGAAGGTTCTGAGTCCCTAAGATGCCTGCTCTCAAAGTCATTACAGGTACCAGTCCCAGTTCCCCGGAGGTCTTATTGCCGTCCGGACTTACGCCGTATAAAGCGATCCCGGCCCTGACAGCGCCGTCTGCCGCTTCCGGATGCCACAAAATAGCTCCCGAATTAGAAAAGCATTTATCGCAGGCCAAGCCTTCCAAAGAGACTAAATTATTAAGCTGGCCGGAGACAGGAAGTTTGCCGTCAGCCGGATAAGTCAGTTCTGAGTTGGCAAAGTGTGTGACAAAATCCACTACCTCGACCATAGGAATCTTTTCAAGCTCTTCTTTGACAGCTTTGGCTCGTGCAGGAAGGAATCCAAGCCTGTTCATTCCGGAATTTAATTTGATATGAACTCTGACTTTATTTTCAAAGCTGAATTTTTTGAGATCTTCAATCTGCCAATCTGAGTGAACCAGAGTTTCAATCCCATATCTATCTACCTTTGGCAAATCGTCATAGGTAAAGAAGCCTTCAATTAAAAGAACAGGCTTTTCCCATCCGAGATTGCGTACTGCAACGGCTTCGTCAACGTCCAACAATGCCAAACCGTCTGTCAGTTCGAAAGTATCTAAAAGACCATGAAGTCCATGACCGTACGCATCTGCCTTGACGACAGACCACATAAATCGTTTCCCTGCTTTTTCTCTGAGCAGTGCAATATTGTGTTGAAGAGCGTGTTTGTCAATTAAAGCTTCAATTGGACGAGACATGGAAGCACTTCCTGTAAAAATAAGGCTCAGGTAATTTTAATTAGTTGAAACGAAAAAATCGCGCAAATCCGCGATTATTTCTTATCCTCGGGATATTCCGAAAGCCGGAACAAGACTTCGTTTTCACGAATCATGTTCATGTGAAGACGAGCGCGGGCTTCCAAAGCATCTTTACCCTCACGAAGACTCGCAGCTTCGGCTTGTATTTGATTGATTTGAGCGAGAACGTTCTCGTTAGCTTGTTTCTGTTTCACAAGCTGAATGTTAAGTTCTTGAAGTCCTCTTTCACTTCCCTTGCCCCACCACAAAGGATACTGAATGAGGACTAAAAGGACCAATAGCACCAAGGCTATTAACCTTGGTGCCGTATTGCTGGTTGTTTTACTGTATGCAGCCATTAGCGTTTGATGTTATAGAAGGCATCCAGCCCCGGATAAACGGCGAGATCGCCTAATTCATCCTCAATTCTCAAGAGCTGGTTGTATTTTGCCATTCTATCGCTGCGAGACATAGAACCTGTCTTGATTTGTCCCGCATTGGTGCCGACAGCGATATCAGCGATCGTTGAATCTTCAGTTTCACCGGAGCGATGAGAAACAACGGCGGTATAACGAGCCCTCTTGGCCATTTCAATTGCTGCGAAAGTTTCAGTCAATGTGCCGATTTGATTAATCTTAATCAAAATGGAATTGGCTGTACCCTTCTTGATGCCTTCTTTCAAAATCTTTGTATTAGTCACAAAGAGGTCGTCACCAACCAATTGAACCTTATCGCCTAAAGCCTTGGTAAGCTTAGCCCAGCCTTCCCAATCGCCTTCGGCCATACCGTCTTCGATGGAGATGATCGGATACTTATCACACCATTCCTGAAGCTTAGCAATCCATTCGTCATCAGTAAGTGTCTGACCTTGACCTTTGAGGTTGTAAACGCCGTCTTCATAGAATTCGCTGGAAGCACAGTCCAAACCGATGAATACATCCTTACCGGGAACGTAGCCGGCTTGTTCAATGGCCTCAACGATCAATTCGATGGCTTCTTCATGGCTATGCAATGTAGGAGCAAAACCGCCTTCGTCACCAACAGCAGTTGTCATGCCTTTGCCATTGATAATCTTTTTCAATGTATGGAAGATTTCAGCACCGTAGCGAAGAGCTTCTTTGAAAGAAGGAGCGCCTGCAGGAATAATCATGAATTCCTGAATGTCAAGGTTATTGTTGGCATGAGCGCCGCCGTTGATGACGTTCATCATCGGAACAGGCAAGGTTGTAGCGTATGTGCCGCCAAAATAACGATAAAGAGGAAGCCCTGCTTCTTCAGCTGCAGCCTTGGCAACCGCCATAGAAACAGCCAAAATTGCGTTGGCACCGAGTCTGGACTTGTTGTCTGTACCGTCAAGTTCAATCATGATCTGATCGATCAAGGCTTGATCGGTACCTTCTTCGCCAATCAATTCGTCTCTGATTTCACCGTTCACATTGGCTACGGCATTGAGAACACCTTTGCCCAGGTAACGGGACTTGTCTCCGTCACGGAGTTCGATAGCTTCACGGCTGCCTGTAGAGGCACCGCTGGGGACAGAAGCACGGCCGAAAGCCCCGCTTTCCAATACAACTTCAGCTTCGACTGTAGGATTTCCGCGGGAATCTAAAACCTCACGGCCAAGTACTTCAACAATTGCACTCATATTGTCCTCAATAAAATTTAACGAAAATTATTTTCTAAAAATACCGGATTGTTCTTTACTACTTTATCCAGAGCCACAAGAGTTTCTAACAGCTCTTCCATTCTATTCAACGGCACGGCATTAGGACCGTCGCTCTTAGCACAGGCAGGGTTAGGATGGGTTTCCATAAAGAGACCCGAGACACCGGCAGCCACCGCCGCGCGTGCTAATACAGGCACGAATTCTCTCTGTCCTCCGGAGCTTGTTCCTTGACCACCGGGAAGTTGGACGGAGTGAGTGGCGTCAAAAACCACAGGTGCGTCGCACTCTCTCATAATGGCCAAACTTCTCATATCGGAGACTAAGTTGTTATAGCCGAAAGAGGCACCTCTTTCGCAGACCATGAAACGATCCTCAGAGAGACCTGCCTTTTGCGCAGCGTGTCTGGCTTTCGTCACAACCTGCTTCATATCGTGAGGTGCCAAGAACTGGCCCTTCTTAATATTTACCGGCTTTCCGCTGACTGCACAAGCCATAATAAAGTCTGTCTGACGGCATAAGAAGGCCGGTGTCTGAAGCACATCTACAACGGCTGCAACCGCAGGAACCTCTTCAGCAGTATGAACGTCAGTTACCACGGGAACTCCAATTTGTTCTCTTACTTTTTCGAGAATCTGAAGTCCCTTATCCATTCCTAACCCACGAAAACTTGCATCCGAAGAGCGGTTTGCTTTGTCGTAACTTGCTTTAAAAATATAAGGAATGCCCAGTCTATCGGTGATTTCTTTCATTTTGCCGGCAATATCCAAAGCCATTTGTTCGCTTTCGATCACACACGGACCGGAGAGGAGAAAAAACGGCTTATCCAAACCGACTTCGAAATTACAAAGTTTCATTAAAAATTATTCCTTGTGGTGTTCGTCTCTATATTTAGCAGCGCTGCGGATGAAAGCATTGAAGAGCTTATGGCCGAAACGCGGAGAAGAAGTAAATTCCGGATGGAACTGGACGCCGACAAAGAAGTCATTCTGCGGGAGCTCAACGATTTCAGGAAGGTTTTCGCCCTGCGTACGTGCAGCGATAACCAGACCGTTCTTTTCGAACTGATCGCAGTAAGAATTGTTGACTTCATAACGGTGACGATGGCGTTCGGCAACAACATCGCCATAAATGTCGTGAGCCTTTGTACCGGGTTTAACGGGTACTTCCTGTTTACCCAATCTCATAGTTCCGCCGAGATCGCTGTCTTCAGTCCGAACTTCCTTCTTGCCGGTTCTGTCTTGCCATTCGGTAATGAGAGCCACGACAGGATGCGGTGTATCAGGTTGGAACTCAGTTGAGTTAGCTCCGCCGAGCCCGCATACATGACGTGCAAATTCGATTACGGAAAGCTGCATACCTAAGCAAATTCCAAGGTATGGAACATTGTTTTCACGGGCATACTGAATGGCCAAAATCTTGCCTTCCGTGCCGCGTTTGCCAAAACCGCCCGGAACCAAGATGGCATCCATTTCTTTGAGGCAGTCAGTACCATTCTTTTCGAGTTCTTCGGCTTCGATAAATGTAGTCTTGACTTTGTGGCCGGTATGGATGCCTGCGTGGATCAAAGCTTCATTCAAAGACTTGTAAGAGTCGGCCAAATCATATTTACCGATCATGGCAACTTTGACTACGTCTTTTGGATTTTCAAGTTTCTCTACCACTTCTTCCCATGCGGACAAATCAGCCGGTTTCGGGTTGATATCCAATGTCTTGCAGACAATTGCATCTAATCCCTGCTCATGAAGCATCATTGGAACTTTGTAGATGGTGTCTACATCCCAAACGGAGATGACAGCGTTGATTGGAACGTTGGCGAACAAGGAGATCTTAGATTTTTCGTCTTCCGGAATCTTACGGTCTGCACGGCAGAGAAGAACGTTTGGAAGAATACCGATTTTTCTTAACTCTCCGACGGAGTGCTGAGTTGGCTTTGTCTTTAACTCGCCGGCACTTGGAATATAAGGAACCAATGTCAAATGGATGAAGCAGGAGTTATTTGATCCTAGTCTCAAGGACATCTGACGGACGGCTTCCAAGAATGGCAAAGATTCGATATCACCGACGGTACCACCGATTTCAACGATTGCGATATCAGGATCTCCGGCTGCATGAGCACCGCGAATGATAAAGTTTTGAATTTCATTGGTGATATGAGGGATGACCTGAACGGTCTTGCCGAGGTATTCACCGCGTCTTTCCTTCCTCAACACGTTCTGGTAGATCTGACCTGTTGTGAAGTTGTTGGCCTTATGCATTTTTGGAGTGATAAAACGCTCATAGTGGCCTAAGTCCAAATCAGTTTCCGCGCCGTCTTCCGTAACAAACACTTCCCCGTGCTGGAAAGGGCTCATTGTACCCGGATCCACGTTGATGTAGGGGTCCATTTTGATGATTGTTACTGAGAGGCCGCGGGATTCAAGTATTGCTGCTAGGGAGGCGGCTGCGATTCCTTTACCAAGAGAAGAAACAACACCACCAGTCACAAATACGAATTTCGTCATCCTTAATCCCGAAAGAAAAAAAAAAGAGACGCGCTTTTGGCGTGCAAATAATTCCGTTCATTATAACGAGGGGCCGGACGTTTTCAAACCATGAGAGCCTTTTTTCAAAAATAAATTACAACATCCGTGCCCACAATGTTATTTAGCATAGGAAGAAGAAATTGATATTCAAAATTCTGAGTCCTAATAACAAAAAGAGCCTCCCGGGACATTATCCAAGGAGACTTTTCAGTGCAGTTTTCACATTCGAACTGCTAACCTGAGAGACGAATTATTTGTTTTTCGCAGGATTTTGCCAGTCGGGCCAAGCTTTCATTTCGTCATAAAGGAAACGACCTTTAATAAAAGCACTGTCTCCTCCTAAAACATCTACCAATGCAAAAGCAAATGGAAGAGCCGTTCCGGGACCGCGACTGGTAACTAATTTTCCGTCAATAACCACAACGTCTGTCACATATTTGGCATCTTTATAGTTAGGTTCAGTGCGTTTGCCCGGATAGGCAGTCATTGTCTTTCCTTTGAGAACGCCTGCCTTTGCCAAGACATTAGGAGCGGCGCACATTGCAGCGACAAACTTGCCGGACTGGTCATAGTGGCGAACTAAATCAAGAAGTCTTTCGTCAGCAAGCATATTATCAACACCTGTCCATCCGCCTGGAAGAACGATCATGTCGTAATTCTTAAACGGTGTGAGATCGTTGCCTAAAACTTTATCAGCTTTGATGGTGATGTTATGAGCGCCAGGAACCATTTCGCCGGCGATACTGACGCTGTCAGTCGGGAAACCACCACGACGAACTACATCGAGGATTTCCACGGTTTCTCCTTCTTCAAAGCCGGGGGCTAAAACGACCAAAACGGAAGGTTTATCTGCTGCCATGGCCATACCGGATAAACCTGCAGCTGCCATGCAAAGGACAATAGCTAGTTTTTTCATATTGATACCTAGAGAGTTTCAACTTTCGAGCGATGAAGGTTCTGAGGCTTTCACAATGAACGCCAAGAGCAGCTTGCTGAAAAGTTATTAAATAATGAAATGAAGAGGAAGCAACAAAAACAACCACCCCTTTCGCCGCTTCCTCTTCTGCAGGAGAAAAAATGAATACTTCTTTCAGTCAGATTCTTGCGAGGAGAAAATTAGAACCGATCAAATACTTAGAGTTTCAATCCGTCTCGTCTTTTAAGGAGCATAGATGAGACTTAATTGCTCTGCTTTGAATTAAGGAACCTTAAGTTCTCTGAATTCGTGGCATTCGTCGCACAAGAGAACTGGTTTCTTGTGACCGCGGTGACAGCTTGTGCAATCCGGATTTTCAATGTGTGAGTCGTGCGGATTGA